>Ga0187894_10000819_pt1 | contig 41881 bp, 39 predicted proteins | sample GBC1701081metaG_FD_136650 | JGI IMG/M metagenome (GOLD analysis project Ga0187894, IMG submission 136650) | White microbial mat communities from a lava cave in the Kipuka Kanohina Cave System on the Island of Hawaii, USA - GBC170108-1 metaG ... | reverse complement strand
GCGGCCGTGAAGCTGACGAATCAGGTGTTCATCTACACGGGACCGCTCACGGCCGCCTCCACGCCGCAGATCCTCACGTTGACCGGATCTCCGACCGCGCGGCTCGAGGGACTCGCGTTCGCCCGCGACGGGAGCAAGATCATCACCCCGGCCCTCGACACGCCGGACATCTTCCTCGTAAGTCCGCCGTACGGCAGCGCCTCGACGGTGAAGAAGGTCTCGCTGCCGGGTGTCGTCGGCGGGTGGGAGGACGTCGCGGTGAGCCCGGACAACAGTGTGGTCGTCGGCGCAGGCGCCCCCAACCCCGCAGGCGCCCTCGATCCGAACATCCCGATCGGTCGATTCCCGTTCGGGGAAGGGGACTTCACGACGGGAAGCCTCCCCGGAGGTCGCGGTGGAGGTGCCGCGCGCTTCATCGAGGAGCCACCGTGCACTGTCGGCGGGGGCGCCGGCTCGGCTCTGGCGGTTCGGCGCGAGGGCGCGCCGCGAGCTGCGGGTGTGTCGACGCTCTTCGCGGCCCTGCTGCCGCTGAGTCGCTCCGTGCGGGTGGGATGTCCCGCGACAGCGTTCCTCAGCGTGATCAACTCGGGCATCGAGACGGCCATCGACGTCTCGATCGCCCTGGCCACCGCGATCCCCGCGCAGTTTCTCTACCAGACCACCGACGCGAACAACGCGCTCACCGGCGCGCCGAACACGCCGGTCAGCATCGGGCCGGGCCAGACGCAGTCCTTCCTGATCGCGATCACGCCGACGGCCCCCTTCCTGCCGACCGACGTGGCGTTCACCATCGCGGGGACCAACACCGACGCGGTGGCCGTGATCCCGAGCGTCAACACGCTCAAGCTCGCGGCGGGGCCGGGGCGGACCGGGGACACGATCGCGCTGGCCGCGACCGCCAACGGCATCGTCGACATCCCGAGCCCGACCGGCATCGGCGTCTTCGCCGTCGCGACGGCGAACGTCGGAATCAATTCGATCATCACGGTCTCCGGCGACACGGGGAGCGCCGGTGCGGCCGCGGTGACGACGGCCGCGGTGCTCCCGCTGAGCATCACCGTGTGCCAGACCAATCCCGCCACTGGCGAGTGCCTCGCGCCGCCCGCAGCGAGCGTGACGACGCCGATCGCGGCCGGGGCCACACCGACGTTCGCCTTCTTCGTCGCGGCAAACGGCACGGTGCCGTTCGATCCCGCCAACAACCGCGCCTTCGCCCGCTTTCTGGACGCGCTGGGCGTCGAGCGAGGGTCGACCAGCCTCGCGGTGAGAACGCAGTAGCGGCGCTGTCCGGGGCTCGCGCTCACTCGACCCGCGTCATCGTCATGATCCAGTTCTTCTCCCACGTGCGCCCATCGTCCGGGGAGAACGCCTGTTCCCAGCGCGCGCTGGTCGGGGTGATGTCCGACCACGTGAAGCGGACGAGGATCGGCCGCCCGTCCAGCTCCTGCCGGCCCTCGAACACGCCGACCCCGTTCTCGAACGATCCGACCACGGGCGGCTCGAACCCGTCGATCCGATTGCTCGCCCAGTAGATGTTCCACTTCCGCGTCCGCGGGTTGTAGAGACGCAGCGACATCCCGACGAAGCCCGGCCAGTGGTCGGTGAAGAAGTCGTCCATGTTGCCGAGTCCCCCGGGCAGGAGCCTCGCGGTCTGGTTGGCCTCGAACGTGTCCCATTCCGTGCACCCCTTGAGCCGCTCCTTGAGACGCTCGTTCCGGATTCGCCATCGCCCCGTCTGGAAATCGAAGTCGTGAGAACCGTCCCGCCCCGTCACCGCCCCGCTCATGGTCGTCATCCTCCCTGTCTCCTCGTGTTCCCGTCGGTGCCATCTTGCCGAGTGCAAGTGGTCGCCGAGAAGAGCCACTTTTCCCGGAGTGCATACAGCCACTTGCCTCCCTGCCGATCGCTCGACGTCGGCGGCGTGATCGCGCCCGGGCCTCGTCGCCCGGGCGCGACTGGTATGATCGAGCTGGGGAAAGAACGCATCCCGTATATGGCCACTTCCAGACCGTCCACGAGCCTCTTCATTCGCCTCGATCCCCGGGCGCGGGGCGCCTTGCAGCGGCAGGTCTACAGCGGAATCCAGCGCGCGATCCTCGACGGCGTCGTCGGCCCCGGCGCGCGGCTGCCCTCCTCGCGCGCGCTGGCCGACGATCTCGGCATCTCGCGGACAACCACGCTGCTCGCCGTGCAGCAGCTCCAGGAGGAGGGGTATCTGAGCGCGCGCCGTGGGTCGGGCATGTTCGTGGCCGACGAGCTGCCAGACGATCTGCTGAAACGGCGGGCGTCGAGGCCGCGTCCGCGCGTCACGCATCCTCCGCTCTCGCGCCGGGGCGCCGCCCTCGTGGCTGCGCCTCAGGGCGCGCAGCGGCTCGCGGGCCCTCCGCGGGCTTTTCGGATCGGAACGCCGGGGGTCGACCTGTTCCCGGTGAGCCTCTGGTGGCAGCTCGCGAGCCGGCGGATGCGCTCGGTCACGGCGTTGCAGCTCGACTACGGCGAGCCGGCCGGGCTCAGGGCGCTGCGCGTGGCCATCGCGGAACACGTGGAAGCCGCGCGCGGCACGCGCTGCGAGGCCGATCAGGTCGTCGTCGTGGCCGGAGCCCAGCAGGGGCTCGACCTGATCCTGCGCCTCCTGCTCGATCCGGGCGACCGCGTCTGGATGGAAGAGCCGGGGTACCCGGGCGCGCGGAGTGCGCTCGTCGGCGCGGGCGCGCGGATCGTCCCGGTGCGGGTCGACGGAGACGGCCTCGACGTCGAGGCCGGCACGCGCCGCGCGGGCGACGCTCGGCTCGTCTACGTCACGCCGTCCCATCAGTATCCGCTCGGCGTTCCGATGAGCCTGCCGCGGCGGCTCGCGCTGCTCCGGTGGGCGAGCGCCGCGCGCGGCTGGATCGTCGAGGACGACTACGACAGCGAGTTCCGCTATGGCGCCCGACCCGTGCCGTGCCTGCACGGGCTCGACGTCGATGGCCGGGTGATCTACGTCGGGAGCTTCAGCAAGACGCTCTTTCCGGCGCTCAGGCTCGGCTTTCTGATCGTTCCCCCGGATCTCCAGCCCGGTGTCGTGGCGGCGCGCGCGGTGGCCGACCAGCATCCGCCTGTGCTCGACCAGGCAATGCTCGCCGATTTCATCGTCGAGGGACACTTCGCTCGCCACGTGCGCCGGATGCGCGTCGCGTACCGCGAGCGCCTCGAGGCGCTCGAGGCTGCCGCGACGCGATTCTGCCGGGGCGCGATCACGCTCAGACCGACCCGGACGGGGCTACACGCCATCGCGGACCTCGATGGCGCCGACGCCCGGATCGTGTCGCGCGAGGCGGCCCAGCGCGGCGTGGAGGCCACGCCGCTCTCGGCCTACTACGCCGGTCGCGACACACCGGTCGACGCGCTCGTCCTCGGCTTTGCGGCCGTCCGGCCCGAGGCGATCACGCGGGGCATGCAGCAGCTGGCGGCGGCGATCGACGCGGCCCGCCGCCGGTGATCTGCCCGCTTACGGGGACCGACGCGCCGCCACCGTCTGTCGAATGCTGCCGAAGTGGCTGTCGAAATGCCCGATCAGGCCCATCGTGATGATCTGCTCGGCGGTCATCGGCGGCGCGTCGGCGAGCACGGACCCGCTTCTCGACAGCTGCTCGTCGCTCAGGCCACGCACCGCCGCGAGCGCCGCCGGGATACCCTTCTCGAGCAGCGCGACGGTCCCCGCCCTGGTGCAGTGCGCGTGCTCCTTCGCGTGGAGCGCGTTCATCTCGTCGATCCCGCGCATCGTGAGGCCGCCCTGCGCCTGCCCCGACACGATCGCGGTGACCATGCCGGTGATCGGCTCGAGGGCGGTCGCCGCGTGGTGGGCGGTCACGCCGACCGTCCACGTCTCGCCCTCGGTCACCCGCTTCCAGTCCTCGTCGCTCAGCGTCCCGAGCAGGGCAACGGCGTCCTGGGCCGTCGTCTCGAATTGTCTTGCCAGCGCCTCGCTCTTCGCTCCCATTCGCGCCTCCTTCAGGACTCGGCGTCCCGGTTGGGGTGTCCCTCTCACCTGGCGGTTCCCGTCACCAGGGAGTCGATCGAGGCCGAGTCGAATCGACATCGACGTTCGCGGCAAGATCGCCGGGGACCCGCCCGGATGGCGGGCGCTCCCGGCCGGTCGGGACGACCCAGGCCGGCGTTCAGCGCGCTTTCTGGACGGCCCGGGCACGCCGCTCGGCGGCTCGCCGAACTCCGCTGGGGGGCCGTCGATACACGGCGCGAAACGCGCCGTTGAAGCGCCGGACGCTCCCGAAGCCGGCGGCGAACGCGACCTCGGCCATCGGCATCGTCGTGTCGTCGACCAGCCGTTTCGCGCGCTGCACGCGGCGAGTGGTGGCGACCGCGGACGGCGGAGCGCCGGCGTGCTTCACGAATAGTCGCCGCAGATGCCGGGCTGTCATGCCGAGCGTGTCCGCGAGATCCTCGACGGTCCGACCGTCGTCGAGAACGCCGCGCTCGATCAGCCGGAGCGCGCGGCTCACGGTCGCCGCGGCGCCCCGCCACGCCGGAGTCCCGGGTGCCGTCTCGGGCCGGCACCGCAGGCACGGTCGAAAGCCGGCGCGCTCGGCGGCGGCAGCCGTGGGGAAGAACACGACGTTCTTCGACTTCGCTGGCTTCACCGGACACGTGGGACGGCAGTAGATCCGCGTGGTCAACACGCCCGTGAAGAACCGTCCGTCGAAGCGCGCATCTCGAGCGATCCGCGCGCGATCGCAGGCCTTCGGATCGAGGGCGAGCCCCTTCTCCACGATGGGTCGAGCCTAGCACCGGCCGGACCGCGCACGGCGCCGTCCAGACGATGACGTCCGAATGCGGCGAGATCATGAGGCGCCCGGCCGGGTACGGTGTCGGGCGTGCGCGGGCGATATTTCTACGGCTGGAACGTGGTGGCGGCGACCTTCGTCATGGCGCTGTTCAGTTTCGGCCTCGGCTTCTACGGGCTCGCCGTGTACGTCGCGGCGCTCCAGCGGCTTCACGGATGGTCGGCCTCGGCGGTGTCGGCGCCCGTCACCGTGTACTACGTCGCCGGCGCGTGCGTGACGGCGTCGGTCGGGCGAATCTACGAGCGGTTCGGGTCGCGCGCCGTCGTGACGGGCGGCAGCGTCGCGATGGCCACCGGCGTGGCGTGGCTCGGCGTCGTCGCGGCGCCGTGGCAGCTCTATCCGGCGTTCCTCGTGATGTCGCTCGGCTGGGGCGCGATGAGCGGCGCGGCGATCAACATCATCCTCGCTCCCTGGTTCGAGCGGCGCCGCGGCCTGGCCACCAGCCTCGCGTTCAACGGGGCGACGCTCGGAGGCGTGATCGTCGCGCCCGCGCTCCTCCTGCTCATCGGCGCGGTCGGCTACACGCCTGCGCTCGAGGTCGCCGCCCTCGTCCTGCTCGTCGTGACGGTGGCGTGCGCCGCCGGCGTGATGCGGCGCGGGCCCGAGGATCTGGGGCTCGGGCCCGACGGCGATCGTCCTGAGCCTGCCAGCGCCGGCCACGTGACAGGCGCCGCAAGAGGATGGCTCCGGCAGGCGTTGCGGACGTGGCGGTTCTGGAGCGTGTCCGCCGCGTTCGCGCTCGGTCTCACGGCCCAGGTCGGCGTGCTCACGCACCTGGTCGCCCTCGTGACGCCGGCCCTCGGAACGGGCGGGGCCGCGCGTGCCGTCAGCGCGGCGACGACGGCGGCGCTGCTCGGCCGCCTCGCGACGGGTCTGCTCGTGGATCGCCTGAGCCGGCGCCTCGTCACGAGCGCGACGCTCGCGGTCCAGATCGCCGGCCTCGCGCTGCTCGCTCGCGCGCCCACCCCGATGGTCGTCTACTCGGGATGTGCGCTGTTCGGTCTCGGTGTCGGCAACCTGACGACGCTCCCCGGCCTCATCCTCGCCAGGGAGTGGCCGCGCGAGCGCTTCAGCGCGCTGGTCGGCCTGGTGGTCGGAATCAATCAGATCACGTTCGCGTTCGGGCCCTCGCTCGTCGGTGTCCTGCGCGACTGGAGCGGCGCCTATGGCCCGGCGCTCTACGCGTGCATGGCGCTGCAGGCGATCGCCGCCGCCGTGGTCGCGCTTGGCCCGGGGCGCGAGATACCGGGACGTCCCGCGCCACGGCGCGAGCCGTCGCCGGGACGTTCGTGACGACCTACTCTTCCTCGGCCGCGCGCTCGAGCAGCTCCTGCACGAGCGCTTCGAGCTTGCGCTGTTGCGAGATCGCCCGCGCGGTGAGCCGCTCGAGCGCGTCGCGGCGAAGCGCGAGCCGCAGCGTGATCTCCGCCTTGTCGCGCAGTCCCGGCGGACTCGGTCGCCTGGCGACGGCGACCTTCGCGAGGTGGGCGGGCGTCATCCGGCCGGGCGGGAAGCGGATGATCTGCTGAGACGGGTCGGGCGGGAGGCGGCGCCGAGCCATCGGAGGACTACGATCGCCCGGGCGAGCCGTGACGCTTCGAGGCCACTGGTTCAGTAGGTCCGCACGATGAGGCAGACGGAGCGGGGAATGCACCGATCGAAGAACACGTGCGGCGATCTAGCCGGTGCCGAGCCTCCGGAGACGCGCAGGAGCGCCTCGTCGGCAACGCGCGGCGCGGTGGCGCGGAGCTTCGCCTCCTGCGCCTCGGGGACCGCGACGCTGTACCCGCGCAGGCCGTCGTCGATGAATTCCAGCGACAGGTACACGCGCCCGAGCGTCGGCATGTCATAGCCAGAGCACACGAAGCGATGGTAGCCCGCCGGAGTCAGGTACGAGAGTGCGAAGGGGCACTGGGCCTTGAGCGCATCGGCCACGACGGCGCGGGGCGTGCCCCAGGCGAACCCGGCGAACCCGTCGACCTCGCCGGCCGATCCAGGGACCGCGCCGAGCCCGGCCACGCTCAGGACGACCAGCGGGAATCGAAGGACCACACTCAGTCGCATGGCCAGGAGAATCGGCGGTCGAGGCCGCGAAGTCAATTAGACCGAGGTACAAGGCGATCGCCCGCGACCTGGACGATCACGGCCGGCGCGGGGGCGGGATGGAAAGCGGCCCGGGCCGCCTCCCCCTGCCTCGCGGCAAGGGGAGGCGCTCTACAGGCTGGGCGCGGTTCTACGCGCTGGGCTCGGAGCCGACCACGCTCGCGAACGACACGCACTCGCCAGGCGCGCCGCCCAGGTTGTGGGTGAGCGCGAGCTTCCTGCCGCGCCCGATGCTTGCGATCTGGCGTTTGCCGGCCTCGCCGCGGAGCTGCAGCCAGCACTCGAAGAGCATGCGCAGGCCCGACGCGCCGATGGGATGGCCGAAGGACTTGAGGCCGCCGTCGGGATTCACGGCCAGCTCGCCGTCGAGGTCGAAGGTGCCCGCCAGCACTTCCTTCCAGCCGGTGCCCCGCGCCGCGAACCCGAGGTCCTCCATCAGGACCAGCTCGGTCGGCGTGAAGCAGTCGTGCACCTCGGCCATCGCCAGCTCCGCGCGCGGGTCCTTGATGCCGGCCTGCGCGTAGACGTCGGTCGCGGAGGCGACGACCTCGGGGAAGGTCGTGTAGTCATAGTCGGGGTCGATGGGACCGGCGGCGGGCCCGGCGATGAACGACAGGCCCTTCACGTAGAGCGGCCGGTCGGTGTAGCGGTGCGCGTCCTCCGCGCGCACGATCAGGGCGGCCGCCGAGCCGTCGCTCACGCCGGAGCAGTCGAAGATGCCGAGGGCGCCCGCCACGAGCGGCGAGCACGCGATCACGTCCTTGGCGACTTCCTTCTTGAACTGGGCGCGCGGGTTCAACGCGCCGTTCTTGTGGTTCTTCCACGCGATGCGCGTCATCACTTCCTTCAGCTGCGCCTCGTCGATGCCGTACTTCTTTGAGTAGGCGGGCGCGAGCAGGCTGAACATCGCGGGCGCCGTGAGCGAGGCGCCGGTGCCGTCGCTGACCGCCCGGGTGCCGACCAGGCCGGAGAAGCCCGAGTCCTTGAGCTTCTCGACGCCGATGGCCATGGCGACGTCGTAGGCGCCGGAGGCCACGGCATAGCAGGCGTTCCTGAACGCCTCGGAGCCCGTGGCGCAATAGTTCTCGAGGCGGCTCACGGGCTTGTACCCGATCTTGAGTGGCCGGGACAACGTGAGGCCGCTCTGGCCGGAGAACAGCGTGCCGAGCCAGAACGCGTCGACGGCGTCGAGCGGCAGGCTCGCCGAGTTGAGGGCGGCGGTTGCCGCGTCCACGAGCAGGTCGTCGACGCTCTTGTCCCAGTGCTCGCCGAACGAGGTGCAGCCCATGCCGATGATCGCGACGCGATCCCGAATGCCGTTGCTCGCCATGTGAAGTGTCTCCTTCATCTGGGTTGGGCCCCCGGGCTGTCGCCCGCCCAACCCCGCCGGAACAGTTACGCTTGCTTCGTCACGTGGTTTCCGCCAGTTCGTGTCAATCGTGGGGTTGGGCACCCGGGCTGTCGCCCGCCCAACCCCGCCGGAACGTTCTACCGTGGGGGTCGGGCCTTCCAGAAGTAGTTGTGGACGCCGTTGGCCGTGAACAGCCGCCGGAACGTCATCTGGACGCGGTCGCCGATCTTGATCGCGGCGGGATCCACGTCGGTCAGCTCGCACTGGAAACGGCCGCCGCCCTCGAAATCGATGACGGCCGCGACGACCGGCGGCGACAGCGAGTACGCGAGCCGATCGACGGTGTAGGTCGAGATCGTCGCGGGCACGTCGGTCATGCGCTCGGGCGCCATGCGATCCACCGCCTGGCACTTCACGCAGACGCGCTGCGGCGGCAAGTGCCGCGCGCCGCACGCCTGACAGCGGCTGCCCGTGAAGCCGAACTTCCACGCCTCGCGGCGAAACGACGGCGGCGCGGCCGGGCGCTCGGGATCGGGCCGGCGCGGCGGCTCGCGGTCCAGGAAGCCGCGCCACGTGAGAAACGTCGCGTACGAGACGTTCCCACCGCCCGCGGCCTGGGTCGCGACCGGCGTGCGCGCCCGACGCGACGCGAGCGCGCCGGTCGTCCGCCAGATCACGGCATCGGCGCCGTCGGCCAGCGTGACCAGCGCGATGATCTGCTCGGGCTCCGCGCGATCGAGCGCGTCGGCGAGCAGGAGTCCCGGGTGGGCCGCCCCGGTGTTGCCGATGACGCCGGTGAGATCGTCGGCGACGCTTCCCTTGCGCGTGCCCGCCGCGCCCGCGGCGCGCTTGACGGCCCGGCCGTGCGTCCCGGCGACGAGCAGATGGTCCACCTCGCCCGCGGTCACGCCCGCCTGCTTCAGGGCCTCGGTGAGCGCGGCCTCGGCCAGGGGCAAGTACACGTGCTCGCCGAAGCGCTCCTCCCATTGCTGGGATGCGCTCCTGCCCGGCACGCGCCAGCGCTCGAGGAACTCGGCGGAGGCGGAGCCCCACGCGATGGGCGTCGCGAGCACGGGCGCCCCGGCGTCGCCCGCCGCGCACAGGAACGCCGCGGCGGCGTCGCCGCCCTCGCGCTCGTCACCCCCTCCGGGCAGCCCGGTGCGCACGTCGGAGACGGCAGCGAGCGTCGGCCTCCCCGCGTCGAGCGCCGCGCGCAGCGCGCCCATGCCCGAGCGCACCGAGCCAGCCATGTCGAACGCCGCCGCGGTCGATTCGAGGTCGAGCGCCGCGTGGATCGCCGTCGCGTTCGTCTTGTCGAGATACGCCGGGCTCGCCGTCGCGAAGTAGACCGCGGCAGGGGTCACGGCGACCCCTGAGAGCGCTGCGCGCGCCGCCTCGACGGCCATCGACGTCGTGTCCTCGTCGTAGGACGCGACGCTCCGCGTGCCCGAGCCGGCGGACGCGCCGAGCGCCGCGCCGATCGCCTTGCGGTCGAGCCGGTAGTAGGGGAGGTAGCTGCCGTAGGCGACGATGCCGTTCATGCGGTCTCTCTCGAAGCCGGGGTCGACAGGGTGAGCCCCAAGCTAGCAGCGGGGCCGAAGCCAGTCAAATGGCGGTCAAGTGAAGTCGTGCCAGCTCAAACGGAAGCGCTGAGCATCGGCAATCCGCTACCCTACGAACACCACATCCAGGTCCAGCGCCTCGCCCGCGCGGCGTTGTTGCGCGTCTCCTGTGACAAACGGGATGCGGAGCGCGGCCTCCGCCTGAAACATCAATGCCGACGCCAGGTGCAACGCGTCCAGGGTCTTGACCGCGGCCGTCGCGATGAGTGCTTCCGCCCGCGTGAGCACGTTGGCATCAATTTCGAGTAGGGTCCAGTGTGCACGGTCAGCTCGGAACTGCGCCCACGCGCGCTGGTGCTGGCGCGGGCTCATGCTACCTGCCGCCTGCTGCCGTCGAAACGCGCCCGTGAGTTCCACCGGAGCCAGGGCGGAGGACAACACGGCGTGCCGGCCGGTCAGCGCGATGGCCTCGGCAGTGCCCGATTCGTGGACATAGCATTTCACGAGCGCGCTGGTGTCGAAGTAGGCCCAGACTTCGACGTCAACGGGCATCGCGGTCCTCTCGGAGCGTCTGCGAGAGAGGTGGGCCCTTCGTGCGGGTCGGTTTCCAGCCGCGTCGCCGAATTGGACCGGGGACCACGGCGGGTCGGAGCCGACCCTCGGCGACCAACCGCTCGATGGCGGCTGCCGCGGGATCGACCGCCCGGAGAGGCTTGATCACCGCGATCGGCTTCCCGCGCTCGGTCAGAACGACTTCGCGACCGGCCTTGACCGCCCGGACCGCCCGCGAGAAGTCTTGGTTTGCCTCGCGAAGTCCCATCTTCATCGGTGTACTCCGGTGTAGTGACGTAGCGACATTATACGGGAATCGTCCGGGGGACCGCTCCGGCCGCGGGCGTCTGGACAAGCCGCGGACTCCCGCTTACCCTCTTCGTGCCGGCGACGGCACAATCACCTGCTGGGATCGAGGGGGATCACATGCCGAGGCAGCTTGACCGCGTGACACGTGTGACCGGGATCCGCTCATGCCGGGACCACTAGCTGGCGTTCGCGTGCTCGACGTCACCACGGTCGTGCTCGGACCGTGGGCCGCGCAGATGCTGGGCGACATGGGGGCCGATGTCATCAAGGTCGAGCCCCCGGAAGGCGACACGACGCGGCGGCTCGGACCGGCGCGCCATCCGGGCATGGCCGCGTTCTTCCTCGCGTGCAACCGCAACAAGCGCAGCGTCGTGCTCGATCTGAAGCACGACACGGGGCGTGCTGCGCTCCTGCGCCTGGCGGCCAACGCCGACGTGATGATGCATAACTTCCGGCCGCAGCCGGCAGCGCGGCTTGGCCTCGACTACGAGGTGTTCCGATCCGCGAATCCGCGGCTCGTCTATTGCGCGACCTACGGGTTCCGGGCCGCGGGCCCGTATGGCCACAAGCCCGCCTACGACGACGTGATCCAGGCCGCGAGCGGGCTCGCGTCGTTGCAGACGCCGCTCGCCGGCGACCCGCGCTACATGCCCACGATCGTCGCGGACAAGACCAGCTCGCTCACGGTGCTCTCGGCGGTGCTCTCGGCCCTGTTCCACCGCGAGCGCACCGGCGAGGGACAGGCGATCGAGGTGCCGATGTTCGAATCGGTGGCCGCCTACGTGATGGTCGAGCATCTCTACGGCCAGACGTTCGTTCCCCCGATCGAGAGCGCGGGGTACAAGCGCATCCTGAACCGCTGGCGCCGGCCGTTTCCGACCAAGGATGGCTACCTCGCGGTGGTCCCGTACACCGACGCCCACTGGAAGACGTTCTTCGAGATCGCCGGCCGTCCGGACTTCGCTGCCGATCCGCGCTTCACGTCGCTCGAAACGCGCCTCGCCAACATCGAGGTGCTGTACGAGGAGCTCGGGAAGATCGTGTCGACACGCACGTCGGCCGAGTGGCTGGACGCGCTCGAACGCGCCAACGTGCCGGCGACGGTGGTCAATACGCTCGAGTCGCTCCTCGAGGATCCGCATCTGGCGGCAACGGGATTCTGGAAGATCGTCGAGCACCCGACCGAGGGCACGCTCCGGACGCCGGACATTCCCACGACGTACAGCCGCACGCCGGGCGAGATCCGTCGCCTGCAGCCCCGCCTGGGCGAGCACAGCGTGGAGGTGCTGCGCGAGGCGGGCTTCAGTCAGACCGAGATCGACGCGATGCTCGCTGCGGGGGCGACCGCGCAGGCCGCGTGAGCTACGAGCCGTCCGACAAGATCGGGAGCCTCAGCGAGGCGGAGCTGCTCGCTTTCCTCGGGCATCCCTGGAACGCGCGGATCGCCACGGTGACGCGCGAGGGCTGGCCGTACGTCACACCCGTCTGGTACGAGCTCGACCTCGACGCGCGGAGCTTCCTCGTCGTGGGCCGTCAGCACGCGCTCTGGGTGGCCCACATCCGCGACGATCCTCGCGTGGCCCTGCACGTGGCGGACGACGCCCACGCCGAGCACACGCGCATGCTCGTCCAGGGCACGGCCGAGATCGTCGCGGGCCCGGTCGCGCCGCGCACCAGTCCGCGCCTGCTCGAGCTGACGCATCGGCTCTCGCTTCGGTACCTGGGACCCGACGGTCCCGCGTACGCCGAACGCACGCTCGATCGGCCCCGCGTCCTCGTGCGCGTCACCCCGACGACGTGGACGAGCTGGACGGGCCGGGAGTGGCACCCGCGCTACCGCTGAACGCCTAGACGTCGCGGAGCAGGCGGCCGAATCCCTCGATCCGCTGGCGAACGCCTGCCAGGCGCAACGCGTGCCAGAGGCACGCTTGCATGCTGCTGACGGCCGGCTTGCCGAGGTCGTGCTCGATCAGCTCGAGGACGCCCACGGTCGGCAGCCCCGTCCCGCTCAGCAACACGGCGTCGGCGCCGGGCGCGTCGGCGGCCCGCGCCAGCTGATACGCCCGCTGCTCCGTTTCCGCGTAGATGTTCGTGACGCCCTCGAGCCGCCGGAATCCCACGACCTCGAAGCCGGCGGCTTCCCAGTAGGCCTTGCCCTGCGCGCTCATCTTCTCGGGGTAGGGCGTGCCGAGCGCCAGCGTTTTCACGCCCAGGTGGCCGAGCGCCGCCTCGATCGATCGCGTGGCCGTGACCGCAGGACCCCCGGCGAGGGCGCTCAGGCGATCGACGAGCGCCTGGTCGTTCGCGTGCCCGTTGACGTAGCTCGCGCCGGTGTGCGCGAGCACCACGACGGCGGGCTTGACGGCCGCGAGCGCCCGCGCCGGCGCGGCCAGCCCCGCGAGCATGGCGCGTGTGCGTTCCTCCATGCCCTCGGCGCCGCCCGGCTCGCGCATGTCCTCGCCCGGATCGAAGCGCGCGAAGTGCAGCGAGACGCCGGCCGGCGCCATCCGGTAGAGCTCCGGCTCGACGGTGGGATTGCCTGGCGGGACGAGAACGCCGATCCGGGCGCGCCATCCGTACATCGCGGGTCCTTTCCCCGGTCCGGGCTGAATCGCACTCCGGTAAGGCCGAACCGTGCTCCGGCTATGGTATGCGTAGGGCGATGCACACGCTGCTCTTTCTCGACCCGGGCCACTTTCACGCGGCGCTCGCCTTGCGCTCCCGTCATCCGGAGGTGTCCGACGAGATCGTGGTCCATGCGCCGGATGGCCCCGAGCGGCGCGATTTCCTGGCGCTGATCGAGCGATTCAACGCGCGCGCCGAGCGCCCGACGCGCTGGCGGCCGGCGGTGCTCACCTCGGCCGATCCGCTGTCGCACCTGGTCGACCAGCGGCGCGGCGACGTCGTGGTGCTCGCCGGGAAGAACGGCGGCAAGGCGCGCGCGATCCGTCGCCTTCACGAGGCGGGATTCCACGTGCTGGCCGACAAGCCGTGGCTCGTGGAGCCCGCGGATCTCGAGCCGATCCGGCAGAGCCTCGCCGGCTGGCCGCTCGCGATGGAGATGTTGACCGGCCGCCATGACCTCGCCGCGCGGCTGGTGAAACGGCTGATCGATCTGCCGGACGTGTTCGGCGAGTTCGAGGCCGACGCGCCGGGGATCGAGCTGGACAGCGTCCATCACCTGGAGAAGCTCGTGGACGGCGCGCCGCTCCGGCGGCCGTGGTGGTTCTTCGACGTCCGCGTCCAGGGCAGCGGCGCCGTGGACATCCCGACGCACCTGGTGGACCAGACGCAATGGCTGGTGGACACGGTCGGCTCGTCGCCGGGCGAGGCGCCGCGGCTGATCGCCGCACGGGCGTGGACGACCCGCGTGCCGCTCGGGCCGTTCTGCCGGATCACCGGCGAGCCGGCGTTCCCTCCCGGGCTGGGGCCGTTCATGGACGGCGGCGCGCTCGAGTATCCCTGCAATGCCGAGCTGACGTTCCGGATCGCGGGCGTCACGGCGCGCGCGTCGGCGCGCTGGGAGCTGTCGGCGCCCTCGGGCGGCGGCGATACCTATCGCGCCGTGGCCCATGGCACTCGCGCCGACGTCGTGCTGGAGCAAGGTCCGCACACGGGCGGACGACGGCAGCTCGCCGTCGAGCCGCGCGACGCGGACGGTGCGGTCGCGCGGCGCCTGGGTGACGCGCTGGCCGCGTGGCACGACGACGTGCCAGGCCTTCGCCTCGACGCCGGGGGACCGCGGCGGCACGTGGTCCGGATCCCGCCAGATGTCGACGCCGGCCACGAGAGTCACTTCGCGCTCGTGCTGGACGCGTTTCTCGACGCGATCGACCAGCGGCAATGGCCCGCGACGCTCTCCGAGCGCACGCTCGCGAAGTACACGCTGCTGGCCGCGGCCGCCGACGCCATCAGAGCGCCGCGTCCCTGAATCGATGCTCCACACCCACGAGGAAGCCGCGGCGCGTGCGATCGCACCTGTCGTTCGTCGACCCGGACTCGTCCGCTCGGCGTTGGGCGCGGGGCTCGCGACCGCTCTCGCCTTCGCGTTGCCGCTGTCTGGAGGACGCGCGGTCTCCGCTCCTCCCGGCGTCGAGACGCGCACGCCCATCAAGCATCTCGTCGTCATCTTCCAGGAGAACCATTCCTTCGATGGGTACTTCGCGACGTATCCGGTCGCCGCCAATCCACAGGGGCAGCCTCCGTTCCGGGCGCGGCGGGGTACCCCGTCGGTCAACGGACTCACGCCAGCGTTGATCGAGCACAACCCGAACTCGTCCAAGCCGTTCCGCATCGACCGCAGTCAGGCGTACACCTGCGATCAGGACCACGAGTACACGAAGGAGCAGCTGGCCAGGAACGGCGGGCTCATGGATCGTTTCCCGCGCTTCGACGCCCAGCCGCCGACGAATCCTCGCCAGTTCTGCCACAAGTCACCCGCCGGCCACTGGGACACGGTGATGGGGTACTTCGACGGCAACACCGTCACCGCCTACTGGAACTACGCGCAACACTTCGCGATGAGCGACAACAGCTTCGCCACCATGTCGGGGCAGTCGACGCGCGGCGCGCTCAACCTGACCGCGGGCGACACCTACGGCGTCTTGTGCGGGCCGAAGAGCTCCGTGTACGGGGACGTGCCCGAGTGCGGCGGGCCCGCGTCGTCCACGGCCACGCCGGCGCCGACGAGTGGCCGCCTCGGCACCTTCGTCGACGATACCGACCCCTTCTGGGACGTGTGCTCGGAGGGCAAGCCCGCGGCGCTCACCGGCCGGAACATCGGCGATCTCCTGAACGCGGCCGGCGTGACGTGGGGCTGGTTCCAGGGCGGGTTCACGCGCGGCGCCGACGGCACGTGCTCGCAGAGTCATCCGCTGGAGGCGTTCGACCGCGTCGTGGGCGTCGATCCCGCGACCGATCCGCTCCGGTTTCGCGACTACGTGCCTCACCACAACCCGTTCCAGTACTTCGCGTCGACGGCCAACCCGCAGCACCTGCCCCCGACGTCGGTCGCGATGGTCGGCAAGACCGATCAAGCCAATCACCTCTACGACCTCTCGTGGTTCTGGGAGGCGGCGCGCGCGGGCCACCTGCCGGCCGTGTCGTTCCTGAAGGCGCCCGCGTACCAGAACGGCCACCCGGGCAACTCGAATCCGCTCGACGAGCAGACGTTCGTCGTGGAGACGCTGAATCGCCTGCAGCGACTGACGGAGTGGCGCAGCATGGCGGTCATCATCGCGACCGACGATTCCGACGGTTGGTACGACCACGTGATGCCGCCGATCGTGAACCAGTCGAACACGCCGCTCGATTTCCGCTGCGGCAGCCGCACCGACGGGCCGGGCGCGCGCTGCGGCTACGGTCCGCGCCTGCCGCTCCTGATCGTCTCGCCCTATGCCCGCGAGAACTACGTGAGCCACGCGCTCACGGATCAGACCTCGATCCTGCGCTTCATCGAGGACAACTGGCTCGGCAGCCAGCGCATCAGCGGGATCTCGTTCGACCGCATGGCCGGCTCGCTCGGGGACATGTTCGACTTCACGCAGGCGAAGGTCCGTCGCCTGTTCCTCGATCCGGCGACCGGGGTGCCCGTCTCGACGCGCCGGCGCTGAAGGGGGCGTTCGGGCCGGCCGATCCTGGGTCACGCCGCAGAGGCGGGTGGGCCGGGGCGGGTCGGATCACGCGCGGAGCGGCAAGACGACGTCCCGCCAGACCGCGCGGGCGCTCTCGATGCCGTAGGGCGCGGCGGCGCTGAAGATGAGGTGCGCGGCGCCGGCGGCGATGAAGTCTCGGGCGACGCGCACGATGTCGCCGGTCATCGCGTCCGGGAGGAACTGGATCGAACGCTCGACGTCGGCCGGGTCGCGTCCGATCTCCCGGCAATACTGGTCGAGGAGCGCCGACTTCCGGGCGAATTCCTCCGGCGTGGCGCGCGCCATGTTCCACGTCTGGGCGTGCCGGGCCGCGATGCGCAGCCCGACGCGCTCGCCCCCGGTGCCGATCACGAGTGGGGGATGCGGCTGCTGCACGGGTTTTGGCTCGTGATAGGCGTCGCGGACCTGGTAGTACACGCCGTCGAACGTCGCCCGCGGCTTCGTCCACAGGGCCTCGAGCACCTGGCACGCTTCCTCGAGCCGCCGCATGCGCTCGGCGATCGGCGGCAGCGTCAACCCGTACTGGCGATGCTCCTCCTCGTGCCATCCGGCGCCGAGCCCCACCTCGACCCGTCCGGCGGAGATCCGATCCACCGTCGTGGCGATCTTGGCCAGCAGCGCGGGGTGGCGGAAGGTGTTGGCGGTCACCATGAGCCCGCCGCGGATGCGCTCGGACGCGGCCAGCAGCGCGGTGAGCACGCTCCAGCCTTCGTCCTCGGGCCAGGCGATGTCGTTCTGGTTCAGGAGATGGTCGTGCAGCCACGCGGTGTCGAAGCCGAGTCGCTCCGCCTCGAGCCAGGTGTCGCGCAGCCGCGCATACTCGGTGGTCTGGGACATCTTGATGCCGAAGCGAAGCGGTCGTGCTGGCACGCGGGGCCTCCGGAGCTGGGATGTGCCGGCCATTGTAGCTCGCGGCCGTCGAGGCGCCCTCGGAAGTGCGGGCGATCCTCGCGGGTCACGCCGTGCCCTTGACGGACTCTTCGGCCGTGCGGTATACGACCGGGACATGGCTCGCGTCTCGGCGCGCGCGCTGATCCGACAGGGCGTGAGCACGTCGCGCGCGCTCATGTCGAGGCAGGACCAGATCTGGTCGCGCTACAGCCACGACAAGGTCGACATCGGCGAGACGCTCGCGCGCGTGCTGCGGGCGCTGGCAAAGGCGCTGCCGCTCGAGCGGCCGTTGCGGGCGCTGTCCGTCGGCTCGAGCACGGAGCCGCAGTTCCGCCTGCTCGAGGCCAACTTCCGCGGCGGCCTCTATCTGCTCGACATCGAGCAGGCGGCGCTCGACGTCATCCGCGAGCGCATCCGGCGTCAGGCGGTCACGCACGTGTTCACGCTGCGCGACGACTACACGAAGATCTTCCTCGACCGCGAGCGCACGCGGCGCTTCCGGCGAGAGCGGCTCGGCGACAAGCGACTCGAGCTGGTCGCGTTCGAGCACTCGCTCTACTACTGCCCGGCCGACCGCTGGCAATCGATCCTGGCCAACGTGTTCGACGTGCTGCTGGCGCCGACCGGCGCCATTCACTGCGTGATGATGGCGGCGCGAGCCGACGACCGGGCCACGACGACGTGGCTCTACAACCACTACGCGGGCAGGTTCTTCGGCCACCGGAACGACCAGGATCTTCGGGCCTTCGCCGACGAGGCGCGCCGGCGCCGGTTCTTCGGCGCCGCGCAGATCCTCGCGAAGACCGACCGCGTCCGCTTTCAGGTCGACGACTTCCGCGCGCTGATGTCCGTGGTCTGGATGATCCTGCTCTATCCGCACGTGCACCGCTACAGCCCGCCAGAGCGGCGCGAGATCACGACGGACGTCTACCGGAATCTCTTCCAGAAGGGGAGGCCGCTGTTCCAGGACCAGGACCACGTGGTGATCTACAAGGGCGTGCGCGGCCGCGGCTTGATCTGATCCCGCGAGGGTCCGCCGGCGCAACCGCCGTTCGGGGAAGGCCCGGAGTGAGCCGTCGGGGCTCCTGCGAACACCTTATCCGGTCCTCGGAATCAGGCGAAAGCCCGCCGCCACGTCCTGCACCTCCCAGCCGAGCCGATCGAGCTCCGCGCGCAAGCGGTCGGCCTCGGCGTAGTCACGACGCGCGCGGGCAGCTTGCCGCGCCTCAGCGAGCTGCTGCACGTCACCGGGCGCCTCGCCGTCCTGATTGACGGCGAGCCCGAACACGTCGAGGCCGCGTGCCAGGAGATCGACCTGACCGGCTGCGCGCCAGTCATGGAGGATCGCCAGCGCCCGGGGCGTGTCGAAGTCGTCGTCGAGCGCGGCCGCCAGGTGCTCCCACGTGTACGCGCTCGGGCGCGCGGACGCCACGCGGAAGGCGCGGCGGAAATCCTCGGCCTGGGTGCGTGCCGCGGCGAGCGTCGTCTCGGAGTACTCGACCGGGCTCCGGTAGTGGGCGCTCATGAGGAAGACGAGGATGGCCTCGCGGCCCCACCGATCGAGCGCCTCGCGCAGCGACACGATGTTGCCGAGCGACTTCGACATCTTCTCCGTGCCCATCTCGATCATGCCGTTGTGCATCCACCAGCGGGCGAACTCGCGCCCGGCCCCGCGCGACTGGGCCAGCTCGTTCTCGTGATGGGGGAAGCGCAGGTCGAGGCCGCCGCCGTGGATGTGAAAGCTCGGGCCGAGATGCTTCTCGGCCATCGCGGAGCACTCGATGTGCCATCCGGGGCGCCCGCGGCCCCAGGGAGAGTCCCAGGACGTGTCCTCCTGCGGCTTGGTCCCCTTCCAGAGCGCGAAGTCGCGGGCGTCCTCCTTCAGATCGCCCGGCTCCTGCGCCACCATTGCATCGAGCTGGGCGCCCGAGAGCCGGCCGTACTCCGGGAATCGCGCGACGCGGAAGTAGACGTCGCCGCCCGCCTGATACGCGAGGCCGCGCGCGATGAGATCGGCCGTGAGCGCGACGATCTCGCCGACGGTCTGGGTGGCGAGCGGCTCCGCGTCGGGACGTCCGAGGCCGAGCGCGCTCGTGTCCTCGAGGTACCAGGCCGTCGCGCGCCGCGCCAGCTCGGCGCTGTCGATGCCCTGCGCCCGCGCCGCGTCGTAGATCTTGTCGTTGATGTCGGTGACGTTCTCGGCGAGCGTCACCCGGTAGCCGCGCAGCGCGAGCCAGCGCCGGAGCCACATCGACAGCACGAACGGCCGGGCGTTGCCGATGTGGATGCGCTGGTACACGGTGGGGCCGCAGAAGTACATCCCGATCGGGCCCGGCGGCGGAGGCAGCTCGACGGTCCCGCGCGAGTACGAGTCGTGGATCCGGATTGTCATCGGAGGAGCGTCCTCAAGGTGTGGGCTCCGTCGAAACGTTGCTGGTGGCCATTCCGGGCACCGATTCGAACACCGAGTGAAATTCGAGGTCGTAGCCGAATGCCCGGGGCCCCACGTGCTCGAGCCCCTTGGGCGTGGCGAGGATCGGCGGAGCCGGCAACGCGATGACGGTGGCGCGCTGGCCATAACGCAGCGTCTCGGTGCCGATGGCCTCGCCGGACACGCTGTCGAGGACGCAGATGAGGTCCGGCGTCATCACGCGCGGCTCGCCGTCGAGCCAGCCGACGGCAAACTCGTTCTGGAACGCCAGCGAGAAGCGGTGGCCCCGGTCCGCCTCGAGGCCGTCGAGCGCGGCGGTGCCGCGCAGGAAGCCCTCCGTCGTGCGACGGTTCACGTCGCTCACCTTGCCGCGAAACAGGATCAGGCCGCCCTCGGATTCCGTCACCGCGGCGATCGGGTCGCGGTGGGCGCGGCGCGCCTCGCGCACGGTCGTGCCGATGCGGATCGCCTTGGTCGTCGAGTACAGAATTCCGCAGTCCTTCACTTCCTTCCCCGTGCGGGGCGCCTTGCACGTGGACGCGATGGAGCCCACCGCGACGCACGCCGTCCGCGAGAGCCGCTCCATCCACTTCCAGCTGGCCGCGCGCGCGACGATCACCGCGTTGTCGCGCACGTCGACGAGCGTGAGCGGATACATCGTGAGGTCGTGGATGGCAAAGCTCGTCATCTGCGCTTCGGGAAAGGCGCGGCCCATGCAGTCGCCGTCCACGACCGGTCGATCGAGCACGGCCGCGGCCAGGAACGGCTGCAGCGCGTTGCCCCCGCCGATCTCGAGCGACATGATCGCCGCGAATCGCTGCCCGATGATCTCCTCCATCATCGTGACGGCGCGCGCCATGGTCGCGGGATCGGTGAGCCGCTCCTGGCCGACGAGCGGCGCGCCCATGTTCGACACGATGGCGACGCGGTCGTCGTCGGCGAGGTCCGCCGGATCCATCAACGAGACGACCGTGCCCTGCCGGTAGAGGCGCCGAAGGTTGAGCAGCGCGAGGTATGGGCTGCCGCCGCCTCCGGTGCCGAGGATCCAGGCGCCGACGGCGAGTGATTCGATCTCGTCCAGGGACACCGGGCGAGTCGTGGCCATGGCCTCAGAATCCCGTGAACTCTTCGAGGCCCATGAAGCGGGCGATGCCGAGCATCAGGACGAGCGTCACGCCGATGGCCACGGCGCTGGCCGCGGCCGCGGTGGGATCGAAGGAATACTTGAGGTACGCGAACAGCTCGATGGGCAACGGCGTGAGCCTCGGGCTGGTGAGAAACAACGAGATCGTGAAGTTGTCGAAGGAGATCGCGAAGGCGAGCACGGCGCCCGCCACCACCCCGGGCTTGATGATGCCGAGCGTGATCTCGACAAACGCGCGGACGGGCGAGGCGCCCAGGCTCTGCGCCGCCTCCTCGAGCGCGACGTCGAAGTTGTAGAGGACGGCGGAGACCGTGCGGACGACGTACGGCGTCGTCACGACCACGTGGCCGATCAGCAGGGCGGCGTAGCTCTGGGCGAGGCCGATCAGGGAGAAGTACTGGAGCATGGCCACGCCGGTCAGGATCTGGGGCAGCAGCAGCGGCGACGTGACGTAGGCGTTCAGGAGGTCGCGCCCACGAAATCGACCCCGCACCAGCGCGATCGCCGCGAGCGCGCCGACCACCGTCGAGATGACGGCCGTCCAGAAGCCGAGCTCGAGGGAAAGCCAGAGGGACTGCATGAACTCGCGTCGCGCGAAGAAGTTGCCGAACCATCGGAGCGAGAAGCCCTGGGGCGGGAACGTGAAATAGTTGCCCGCGTTGAAGGCGGCGAGCGTGACGATGGCCAGCGGCAACAGGAGAAATGCGTACACGGCGATGACGGCCGATCGCAACCCCCAGCCGACGCGCTCCATCAGACGATGCCCCGGAGCGCGCGCTCGGTGAGCTTCACGTAGCCGGCGATCAGCGCGAGCGAGATCACGAACAGGATGAACGCGTTGGCCGCCCCGAAGGGCCAGTCGAAGACGGAGAGGATCTGCTCGTAGACGATGATGGGCAGCACGTACACCTTGAACCCGCCGAGGAGCACGGGCACCACGAACGAGCTGATCGCGAGCGAGAACACGAGCAGGGAGCCCGCGAGGATGCCGGGGAGCGAGAGCGGCACCGTGATCTCCCAGAACGTGCGCGCCGGCGAGGCGCCGAGGGACACGCCGGCCTCGAGCCACTGAGGCTCGATGCGCTTGATGACCCCGGTGAGCGACAGGATCATGAACGGCAGGAACACGTGCACGAGTGCGATGCCCACGCCGAGCGTGTTGTACATGAGCGGCAGCGGGCGCGCGAGCCAGCCGTGCTCGACGAGCGTGCCGTTGATCAGGCCGCGATCGGCGAGCAGGATCATCCAGCCGTAGCACCGGATCACGATACCCACGAGCAGCGGCGAGAGCACGCACACGAGCAGCAGCGGCTTCCAGCGTGTTCGCGTGCGGGCGAGGTGATAGGCCACGGGATAGCCCAGGAGCAGCGCGGCCGCGGTGACGGCGAGGCCGAGCCACAGCGTGTCCCAGAGCACGCCCCAGTAGAACGCGTCGGTGACGAAGCGCGCGTAGTTCTTCCAGGTGAACGCCCACTCGAACCGCCCGAAGCTCTGCCGCGACACGCTCACCGCCGCCATGATGAACAGCGGCACGGTGAAGAAGACGGCGAGCGCGGCGGTGAATGGCAGCAGCAGCGCCGCCGAGACCCAGGGCGAGAGGCCGGGCCTCATTCGCCGATCAGCTCGGCCACGATCCGCGCCACCAGGAGGTTGGCGACCAGGACGGGGACGCCGAGCCGCGCCTGGAGCTGGGCGCGGGTCTCGCGGTTGAAGCCGATGCAGTCGAGGACGACCAGGCCGGCGCCGCCTGCGGCGAGCGCGTCGGCGATGTCGGCGGCGCTCGCCGGCGCGCCGTCATCGTGGCCGGGGCCGTAGGGGGAGAACGGGACGACGACCGGATCGTAGCCGTGACTTCGCCAGCGCGCCTCGGTCTGCGGCACGTGACGGGATGACGGCGTCAGGACGCCGAGCCGCCCGGGACACGTGATCGCACGGAGCGTGCCGAGCAGGATCTTGTCGGGCTCGACAAGCGGCCGCGTCGCGCGCAGGCCCTTGAACGTGCCTGTGCAGAGCAGCACGGTGAGGGCGGCGCCCTCGCGCTCGACCTCGTCGATGCGTTGCTGGACGAGCGGCGTCACGTGGGGCTTGCCGACGAAGACGGACCCGCCGTCCACCAGGCGCGTGACGAGGATCTCGTCGTCTCCAACGGGCGCGAGGGACTCCATCTCGCGGCGGGTGAGGCCGTCCAGCGCGCCGCGCTCGATGATGGTCGCGCCGCCGAGCAGGCGCGCCATGTCAGGGACGACGTCGACGCGCGGCGCCTGCCCGATCGTCACCATGCCGATCTTCGCGATCATTCCCATGGCGGTCGCACTCGCGGCCCGGCAGCACGTTGCTCGCGACCACCGGACCACCGCCTCCTGTTGCTCCGCATGTTCCGTTCCTTTCGACGAGTCAACCTCGACGCCCGCCTCAGGCGCGCAGAAGCGTGGCGGCCTCCGCCGGCCAGCTCGCCGTGACCCGGTCACCCACCGCCCGGACCGCGGCGCCCGTGCCGGCCAGCTCGGTCGCCTTGAACGCGACGCCGCCGTCGGTGGCGAGCGAGTATACGCGCGTGTTGCCCATGTAGACGAGCTGGAGGATTCGCGCCGAGACCGTGTTGTCCTGCCCGGGCGGCCCGTCGAGCGCGACCGTCTCGGGGCGAAGGGCGACCACGACCTCCTCGCACTCCGTCCGCGCGACGGCCACGCGCAGCGTCAGGTTCGAGCATTCGACGGTCGCGACGCCGCCGTCGTGGGCGACCACACGCCCGCGCAGGAGATTCGTCGTCCCGATGAAGTCCGCCACGAAGGCGGTCGACGGCCGCTCGTAGATCTCGAGCGGTCTGCCGATCTGCTCCAAGCGCCCCCCGCGCATCACCGCGATGCGGTCCGACATCGTGAGCGCTTCTTCCTGGTCGTGGGTGACGTAGATGGCCGTGATGCCGACCTCGCGCTGGAGGCGCTTCAGCTCGACCTGCATTTCCTCGCGGAGCTTCTTGTCGAGCGCGCCGAGCGGCTCGTCGAGCAGCAGCACCGTCGGCCGCGTGACGACGGCCCGCGCAAGGGCCACGCGCTGCTGCTCGCCGCCGGAGAGCTGGCGCGGAAACCGGTCGGCATGGCCGGGCAGACGCACCAGTTCGAGCGCTGACTCCACCCGCCGGGCGATGTCATCGCGCGGCACGCCTTGCATCCGGAGCCCGAAGGCGACGTTCTGCGCGACGGTGCGATGCGGGAACAGGGCATAGTGCTGGAACACCATGCCGACGCGGCGGCGATGGGCGGGCACGCCGGTGACGCGGCTGCCCTTGATCCACACCTCACCGGCGTCGGGGGCGACGAATCCGGCGATGCTCCGGAGCGCCGTCGTCTTGCCGCACCCAGACGGGCCGAGCAGCGTGAAGAATTCCCCGGCGCGGACCTCGAGCGACAGATCGTCGAGCGCGCGCACCGAGCCGTAGTGCTTGCTGACGTGCCGAAGCTCGACGTCGAGGGAGGCGGCGCCCCCCTCCACCACTACCGGATCTCTTTGTTCCAGCGCTCCGTCCACCCCGGCCGTTGCTGCGCGATCTGGCTCCAGTCGAAGACGACGAGACGTTCCACGTCCTTCGGGCCGCTGATGATCTTGGCCGCGACGTCGGCGGGCATCTTCACGGTGCGGTTGGTCGGGCTGAAGTAGAGCTCGGTGGCGAACGCGAGCTGCACCTCGGGCGACAGATAGGCGTCGACGAGCTTCCACGCGAGGTCCTTCTGCTTCGACCCGCGCGTGACCTGCGCCACCTGGTCGAGGATCGGGGTCCCCTCCGACGGCGCCACCCAGTCGATGGGCAATCCGCGCTTGGCGAGGTCCCAGGCCGAGCCGTCGTGCAACACGGCCACGGTGACCTCCTTCTGCTCGAGGAGCTTTTCCATCGTCCCGGTGAAGTCGACGAACTTGGGCGCCAGGCGCTTGACCGCCGCCATCCCGGCGTCCATGTCGAAGGAGTCCTTTCCGTACACCTTGTTGGCCATGAACAGGAAGTTGATGCCGAGCGTGTTCGTGATGGTGTACGCGCCGCGCCGGCCGACCGACTCCTCGTTCCAGAAGTCCTTCCAGCTCTGGGGCTTCTGCTTGACGAGGTCGGTGCGGTACGCGAGGCCGATGCGCGACCAGAACAGCACCACGCCCGTGTCGCCGACGAGCGCCTTCGGATACACGTTCTTCACGCCCGGCGCCGCGGCCTCGTTGCGCTTGTCGAAGAAGCCACGCTCGCGGGGCAGGGGCAGCGGTGGCTCGTTGCCCACGATCACGTCGAACGGCGGATTGTCGGGTCCCGCTGCCATCAGCTTGGCGATCCACTCGGTCGTGATGCCGGTGACGATCTCGACCTTGGCGTTGTGCTTCTTCTCGAAGGGCTCGACGAGCGCGCGCTTCATCACTTCCGACCAGCGGCCGCCGTATCCCGTCACGACGAGCGTGGGCTTCGTCTGGGCGACGGCCGGCGCAAGGGGAATCGCGATCTCGGCGAGCAGGGCGAGCGCGACGACGAACATCGAGATGGCACGGCGACTCATGCAGTCCTCCGCTTGGATAAGGGCGGCGTGGAGAAGCGGCGCCAATCTAGCACGCGCGAAAGAAGGCCGTCAACGCGGGCGCCGCGAGTCCGGCGCCGCCCGGCCGGCTCACTCGCTGGCCAGGATCACGTTCTTGACGATCGGGTAGATCTGCGCGCGGAACCGCCGCCCGCTGAAGACGCCGTAGTGGCCCACGCCCGGCTCGAGATGGTGGCGCTTGCGATACGGGCGGAGGCTCGAGCACAGGGCCTGCGCCGCCAGCGTCTGGCCGATGCCGCAGATGTCGTCCTTCTCGCCCTCGACCGTGAGGAGTGACGTGCGGCGGATCGCCGCGGGGTCGACGCGCCGGCCGCGCCACTCGAGCGCCCCGCGCGCGAGCAGGTGTTCCTGGAACACCATCCGCACCGTCTCGAGATAGAACTCGGCGGGCAGGTCCAGCACCGAGAAGTACTCGTCGTAGAAGCTCGTGAGCAGGTGGGCCTGCTCGCGCTCGCCCCGCATCAGATGCCCGAACAGGTCGAGATGCGCCTTCACGTGCCGTTCCGCGTTCATGCCCATGAACGCGGCAATCTGCGTGAAGCCGGGGTACACGCGGCGGCCGGCGCCCGCGAAACCTGGCGCGACCGAGGCGATCAGCGTCCGCTCGAACCACTCGATGGACCGGCTCGTGGCCAGCTCGTTGACCCGCGTCGGGTTCACCCGCGCGTCGACGGGCCCGGCCATCAGCGTCATGCTGCGCGGCTGTGCCGGGTGCTCGGTCGCCGCCATGAGCGCGACGGCCGCGAGCACCTGCACGCAGGGCTGGCAGACGGCGACGACGTGCGCGCCCGAGCCGAGCACTTCGAGAAAGCGGATCACGTGATCGATGTACTCGTCGAAGCCGAAACGCCCATGCGACAAGCTCACGTCGCGCGCGTTGTGCCAGTCCGTCAGGTACACGTCGTGCTCGGGCAGGAACGTCTCCACGGTGCCTCGGAGCAACGTCGCGAAGTGACCGGACAGCGGCGCCACGAGGAGGACCCGTGGCTGCGCCACGTCGATTGCCTTCCGGAAGCGCAGAAGCGTTCCGAACGGCGTCACGTCAACGGCGTCCTCTCGCACGGGGACCACGTGGCCGTTGACGTGGACGGCGTCGATTCCGAACGCCGGGCGCCGGTGAAGGAGGCCGGCGCGCGCGATCATCTCGCAACTCGCGACGACCATCCGCAGCGGGCCGGCGCAGAGGGGCGGCCATGCCCACTCCGTGAGCAGCGTGCCTGCGATCTGTGCCATCACCCGGATCGGCGCCAGCGCGTCCGAGTGCGCTTGATAGGCGAGGTACATCATGCGATAGAGTGGGCGCGGGCGCAGGGTCGCACGTCGGCGCGTAGTGTGCCACAAGCGGGAGAGCAATCACATGGGCAGAGCGACGCTCAGCATCAGCAGCAAGAACTACTCGTCGTGGGCGCTCCGCGGCTGGCTCCTGTGCAAGATGGCCGGGCTCGACTTCGAGGAAGAGCTCGTGCCGAGCGACGACCCATCCATGCGTGCCGAGCTGCTGCTGCTGTCGCCGTCGTTCCTCGTCCCGCGTCTGCGCCACGACGGCGTCGAGGTGTGGGACACGCTCGCGATCGCCGAGTATCTCAACGAGACGTTCCCCCGGGCGGGGCTGCTCCCTGCGGACCGTCGAGCGCGCGCGCATTGCCGGTCGGTGTGCGGCGAGATGCATTCGGGGTTCGGCAACCTCCGCTCGGCGCTGCCGATGAACGTGAAGGCGCACCATCCCGGCTTCAAGGTCTGGGCGGGCGCCCAGGCGGACGTCGATCGCATCACGGCGATCTGGAACGAGTGCCTCGGGGCCTGGAACGGCCCGTACCTCTTCGGCGCGCCGTCGATGGCCGACGCGATGTACGCGCCAGTGTGCACGCGCTTTCAGACCTACGACGTGCAGCTCGACGCCGTGAGCGCGGCCTATTGCCGGCGCATCATGACGTGGCCTCTGCTCCTCGAGTGGATCGATGCGGCGCGCGCCGAGCCCGACGAGGTGGAGGAGCTGGACGTCGAGTTCTGACGGCCGTCGGGGCCGCCCCTCGTGGTGCCGCCGGTCACGGCGCGCTCACCGCGGCTCCGCGGCCCGCGCGTCGATCTTGCTGAACGCGGCCCGCACCGCGCGCATGCCGTCGACGGCCTTCGGGAAGCCCGCATAGAGACACAGGTGCACCATGATCTCCTCGATCTCGGTCCGCGCGAGACCGTGATGCAGGCCCGCCGGCACGTGAAAGGCCAGCTCTCCCTCCTGCCCCAGCGCGGCCAGGATGGCCAGGACGACGAGCGAGCGATCGCGACGGGACAGCTCGGGCCGCGACCAGATCTCGCCGAAGGCCCAGCGAAAGGCGAGCGTCCCCACGTCGCCGAGGACGCGCTGCATGTTGGCCAGGTCCGTGGCCGGCTCGGCGGCCGCGCGGCCACCGGTGAGCGTGCGTCGCACGTCGGCGGCGCGCGTGTCTCGTTCGGCGTCCGAAAGATGGTCGGCGGGTATGCGTCCGCCGAGCCGCTCGACGCCCTCGGCCTTGCGGAACGCCGCGTCCATGTGGCGCGAGGCCGCCATGGCCGCCGGGAAGCCGACGTAGGCGGCGACGTGGAGCAGGATCTCCTCGATCTCCGCGCGGGCCAGACCGTGGTGGAGGCCGACCTGCGTGTGCAGCTCGAGTTCCTCGTCGCGCGCCTGGGCGGACAGCACCGCGAGCACCAGCAGCGAGCGGTCGCGGCGCGAGAGCTCTGGCCGCGACCACAGATCGCCGACGGCGTCGAAGGCGAAGGTCCCGAGCGCGCCCCAGCGACGCTCCATCGAGGCGAACACGCGCGCCGGCTCCACGCCTGGCACGAAGCGGCTGAACACCTCCGAGGCCCGCGCGTGGCGCTCCTCGTAGCTGCCTGGCTCGGTCATGAGACCCTCCCCGGGATCGCTGTCCGTGAACGTCGCTGCACCGCGCGGACGGTACCATGAAATGGCGTGAGCCATTCTTCGCGCTGATGGACGAGGGCCACCGGTGCTCGCGTCACTGCTCGCGCTGAGCTCCGCGGGCCTGTACGGCGCGGCCGATTTCCTCGGCGGGCTCGCCGCTCGCCGAGCCAGCACGGTCGCGGTCGTCGCCGTGTCGCAGTGCTCCGGCCTGGTGGTCCTTGCCCTCATGCTGCCGCTGCTGCCGGACGCCGCGCCGGCCATGCGGGATCTGACCTGGGGCGCCGTGGCCGGCATCGCCGTCGGCGTCGGTCTCGCGCTCCTGTATCGCGCGCTGGCCGTCGGCAGGATGGCGGTCGTGGCGCCGACGACCGCGGTCTGCGCCGTCCTGATCCCGGTGGTCGTGGCGGTGGGCCTCGGCGAGCGGCCCGGCCCGAGGACGCTCGGCGGCATCGCGCTCGCGATCGTGTCGATCGTCCTCGTGAGTCGACAGCGCACGAGCGCCTCGCAGGCACATCCGGCCGCCCCCGGTCCGTCCGCCGGGCTCGGGCTGGCCCTCCTGGCCGGCGTCGCCATCGGAGTGTTCTTCCTCTCGCTGGCGCGCACGGCGCCGACGGCGGGTCTCTGGCCCGTCCTCGCCGCGCGCGTCGTGTCGGTCGGGCTGTTCGGCGTCGTGGCGATCTCGGGCGGACACTCGCTCAGGATGACGAGGCCGGTCGCCGCGATCGTCATCGCGGGAGGCGTCCTCGACATGCTCGCGAACGCGTTGTACCTCGTGGCGACGCGGCACGGACCGCTCAGCCTGGTCGTGACGCTGTCGTCGCTCTATCCCGCCAGCACGGTGGTGCTGGCGCTCGCGGTGCTCGGCGAGCGGCTCAGCGCACTGCAAGGCGCGGGAATCGCGTGCGCGCTGGCGGCGGTGCTCCTGATCGTCGGCGGATGACCATCGTCCCGCTCAGATGTCCGTTCGCGGCCCTTCCTCTTCGCGGAGCGCCTCCAGCTCGGCGATGGCCTCGAGGTCCTTCGGACGCCCGGCAGCTCGCTTGACGTGGATCAGCCGGGCGAGACCGAGGCAACGGAATTCCACTCCCGACAGCGCGACGATTCGGCTATGAGGAAGGAGATCGCTGTATCCGCCACCGCCGACGATTTCGCCGAGGAGGTCGACGTCACCCAGAGTGGTGGTCAGGGTGAAGTTGAGGCCACGCCGGATCGTCTCGGTATCCCATCGGAAGGGCAGCCCCGGTGGCGCGCCGCGAAGGTATGGCGCGTGAGGGGCGAGGGCCGTCGCGAGCCTGCCGATGTTCGCCGGCGTCCGCGCATACACGATGTCGAGATCCTGCGTCACACGGGCCGAGCCGTGGATCGTGGCGGCAACCCCGCCGACGATGATGAACTCAACTCCCGCCCGCTGCAGCTCCTGGAGTGCGCGCTCCAGATCGATCAACGAAGGGCCCGGCCGGCCCGCCTCAGCGCTCTCCCGAACCGTTGGAGGCGAGCGAGGTTCTGGAGGCGTTCCTCGACCGTCCTCGCGAGGTTGGCGCGCAAGAGCGTCCGGTCCACGTCCTTCTTGTAGGCCTCGACGACCGGATCGGGCTCGCTGGTCTCGGGCTCGACCCAAGATCGCTCGACCGGCTCGCTCATGCGGCCAATCTAGCACGCGGCGCCGCGCGTCACTTCATCGGTGAGAACGCCGTCGGGCGCAGGATCGTGGTCGTCACCTGCTGCACGATGGGGCCGTTCTTCTCGCTCTCCGCGAACACGCGGGCGCGCTCGGGGTCCTTGGCGAACGTGTCGAACTTCTCCACGCGCTCGTCCAGGCTCTCCCACGCGAGGAGATAGATGAGCTGATGGTCGTTGCCCCCGATGCGGTTCACCCAGTAGCCCACCTGGCGGAAGCCGTGCTTCTTGAACGCCTGGCAGGTGAAGCCGCCGAAGCGGTCGACGATGTTGGTGATCTTCTGCGGCATCGCCTGGTACTCGCGCAGCTCGAAGATGTAGGGGCGGCGGGTGGCGGCGTCCGGCCCGTACGCCTCGCCCTGATCGAGCTGCGAGTAGGCCGTGGGCTCCATGAGCTGGTTGTACACGCGGTTCACCAGCGGGCCGTCCTTCTCGGTCTCGGCCCACTTCTTCGCGCGCGCGGGATCGGCACGCCAGGCGGCGTTCTTCCGCGTGCGCTCCTCGTAGGTCTCCCAGCCCCAGATGTAGACGATCTGGTTGCTCTTCTCGCCGAGCATGGGCGTCCAGAAGCCGATCAGACGGAAGCCGTACTCCTTCCACTTGTCGACGGTGAAGCTGCCGAAGCGGTCGAGCAGGGCGGGCAGCTTGCTGGCCGCGACGTCGTAGCGACGCAGTTCGTAGAGCATGGGTCACCTCGCGACGGTGAAGAGGTTGATGGTGGAGCCGATGGTATCACCGCACGTGCACGGTGGCAGCCTCGACTCGCGGGCGCCGAGCGCACGAGAGCCGTTCCTCACGGCGCACCCGGTCGGACCTCGCACAGGGAGGAGCGATACGACGCCGTGCCGCTCACCGGGTCGCGCGCGGCAGTCCCGATGAGCAGGTTGAAGTTGGCGCCCAACGGCCCGAACGGGTCGTAGCCGGGCGCACCGAGCTCGGCACAGCCCTGCCACCAGCCGTGCTCGCCCACGACCACACGCGGGTCGAGATTCGCATTGAGCCGGGCGCGCGCGCGCACGCTGCCCTCCGGCGTCTCGATCGACACCCAGTCGCCGTCGGCGATCCCGCGTGCCTGCGCCGCCTCGGGATGCAGCTCGACCTCGGGATGCGGGGCGCGCTTCCGCAAGCTCGTGAGCGCGTGATGCTGAGTCTGGCAGAACACCGCCGATTTCGCGCTCGTCAGGACCAGCGGGAAACGCGCCGCCAGGTCGGGCCGCGTCACGGGGCTCGTTGGCGGCTCCGAGAATTCAGGCAGCGGCGCGTAGCCGTGGTCGAGGAAGGTGGGCGAGTAGAGCTCGACCCGGCGCGACGGCGTCGCGAAGCCGCGCGGCGCCCCGTTCGCATTCGCCTCCGCATGCTTGAGGTGGCGGGTCGCCGACGGCACGCGCACGCCGCCGGGGGCGGCGCGCAACTGCTCCGGCGTGACACCGGTCCCGGCCAGCTGGTGGCGATAGGCGGCCTCGACGTCGCCATCCCAGAACGCTGCGCCGAGCCCGAGGCGCATGGCGAGGTCGAACACGATGCCGGTATCCGGACGCGCTTCGCCGGGCGGCGGGGCGACTGCGGGGCGAAGCTGGATCAGCGACTGCGCCTCAGGGCTGATGTCGAAACCGATCTTCAGCCCCTCCCGCTCGAAGGCGGAGGCGACCGGCAGCACCACGTCGGCCAGCTCGGCGGTCGGGTTCATGAACAGATCGGCATGCGCATAGAATTCCAGCGCCGCGAGCGCCTCGCGCCCACGTCGGCCGTCGGCGTGGGCCAGCAGCATGTTCGCGCCGAAGCCGATCACGGCGCGGACGGGGTACGGCGTGTCCTCCAGGATCGCCCGGTAGAGATCGCTGGTGCCGACGTAGCCCCAGCGCGCCGGCCCGAGCGGGCGCTCGGCGAGGCCCACGGTCGGCGCCATCGGCCGACCCGCAAGAAGCTCCTGGCCGTCGATCGACGCGGCCGGCGGCGCGGTGAACAGCACGTTGCCGCCCAGGCGATCGAATGAGCCCGTCAGGGCGTAGAGCAGCGACATCGCGCGCGCCGTCTGCGTGACGTTCGCGTGCTGCTCATGGCCGCTCCAGGCGTAGTAGGACACCGGACGCGAGTGCCAGATCAGCCGGGCGGCCTCCTCGACCTGAGCACGTGGGATCCAGCAGATCGTCTCGACGGCCTCGGGCGGGTAGCGCCGGCAGAGCCTCGCGTAGAGCTCGAAGGCCGGGTGACAGACCACCTCGCCCTGCGGCGTGGCGATCCTGTATTCGCCGTCGAGCGCGACGTTCGCGCCATCGCATTCGTAACGGCCGGTCGCGGCGTCATAGGGCACCACCTGCGCCGCCGCGCGGTCCCACGCGAGCACGCGGCCCGTCGCGCTGCTCGGGTCGAGGTCGCGCTCGGTCAACAGGCGGCCCGTGTCGGCGCGCACCAGGTGCGGGCCGTTGCTCCAGTCGCGGATGAACTCGCGATCGTACCAGCCGCGCTCGATCATCAGATTGGCGAGGCCGAGCGCGAGCGCGCCGTCGGTGCCAGGCCGCACGCGGAGCCAGATGTCGGCCTTGCTGGCGAGGCCGACGTGGCGCGGGTCGACCACGATCAGCCGCATGCCCCGCTTCAGCGCCGCGACGACGGCGGTCGCGTGGGTGAGGCGCGTGAAGCTGGGGTTGTAGCCCCACAGGATCAGCACGCCGGTGTGCTCGATGTCCGGCATGGCCCCGCCGGCGCTGGAGCCGACGCTGGCGACGCCAAAGGTGTAGCGCGTGGCGAAGGAGCGTCCCCACCCGCAGACGTCGAGGGTGATCCTTGCGTTCGGGGTGCCGAAGGCATTCGCCAGCCGCTGGATGAACCCGGCGGAGTCTCCGATCGCCGTCGTGGAGGGGGACGACACGGTGAACGCAACCGCCTCGGGGCCGTGACGCTCCGCGACGCGGCGCATCGCGGCGGCGGTCAGGGTCAACGCCTCGTCCCAGCTGATTCGCTCCCACCCGGCGTCGGGATCGCCCTTCGGGCGGGTCCGGCGGAGCGGGTGCGTGAGCCGTTCCGGATGATAGACGAGCTCCGGAGCCGCGCGCCCCTTGGCGCAGATCGCCTGCCCGGTCGGATGTGATCGATCTGGGTCGAGTCGAGTGAAGCGGCCATCCTCCACGGTCGCCACCGTGCCGCAGCGGGCGATGCAGAGTGCGCAATAGCCGTGGACGTGCCGCGTGCCGCGATGATCAGCCATTCGCCTCCCCTTCGCGCATCGGTCGAGCGCGCTCGTCGAGGCCGACCGCGCCAGGCAAGCGCTTCGACCTCGAATCCTACCTGTATCGTCCGCGCGACGGCGGTATGTTTGGACGAGGCCGGCGGCCGTGGTGAGCGATGAGGTCGACCGGAAGGATTCTCGACGAAAGGAGTGCGGTGACGATGCGCGTATCGAGCTGCGCAGGGACTCTGTTCCACAACGGCGTGATCGCGCGATGACCCGCGGGGCGATCACGACGCGCGTCGCCACCGCGGCAGACGCCGCCGCCATCGCGGCGATCTACAACGAGGGCATCGCCGACCGCATCGCGACGTTCGAGACCGAGCCCCGAACGCCGGAACAGATCGCGGGGCAGCTCGCCGACAAGGGAGACCGCTATCCGACCGTGGTCGCGGACCGAGGCGGTGAGGTCGTGGCCTGGGCGAGCGCCGGACCGTATCGCAACCGGCCGGCCTATGCGGGGGTGGCGGAGCATTCCGTCTACGTTGCCCGCCGCGCGCGCGGCAGCGGCGCCGGACGGGCTGCCCTCGAGGCGCTCTGCCGTGCGTACGCCGAGCGCGGATTCTGGAAGATCGTGTCGCGGATCTTCCCCGAGAACACCGCAAGCCTCGGGCTCCACGAGCGCTGCGGCTTCCGCGTCGTGGGCGTCTACCGGCGCCATGGGAAGCTCGAGGGCGCGTGGCGCGATTGCGTCATCGTCGAGAAGCTCCTCGACGACTCGGGAGCCTAACGCGTTCGGTTGTACTGGTAGTCCTCTCGCTCACCCGCGCCCGTGCGGAGCTCCGGTCGGAGCGGCGGGCGCGTGCTGTTCAGCTTCGCGTGCACGTCGAGCGCCGCCTGGTCGACCCAGCGTTCCAGCAGCGCCAGCCGGTCGGGGTCCGCCACGCTCTGGAAGACCTCGAACTGCTCGCAGCCTGGCTCCGTCCTCGCCTCCGCGCACCGCGCCCTGTACGCCTCGGCCAGCTCGGCGCCCTTCCCCGATGCCGCGGTGATGGTGACCACCAGTCGAATCGACATGTCGTCTCCTTGGGCATGATGGATGTCGATGAATCGGTCAGGGAGAGCGCGGGAACACCCTCATGAAGGGGCGCCCCGCGCCAGCTCCAGGTTGGCCAATGGTACCGGGCCTACGGCCCGACCGCGGCCGCGGATCGCTGCTGGATGTAGGACTCGGCCAGCGCGCGACCGGTCGTCCGCATGAGCTGCGCGTCCTCCTCCGGCGTCGGCGCCGGCGGGACGTGCACGACCGTGTCGTTGCAGTAGGTCGGGATGCACGTGCCGGAGTCTCGCCAGAGACCCTCGGGATCGCGACCCTCCTGGACCGCGCGAATGCCCCGGCGGATCTGTTGCCGGAAGATGATGACGCCGCGATCGGTGGCTCCGAGGTGCTCCAGGCCATGGATCGCGATGGGCCGCTGACTGACCTGGGCTTCGTAGTCACCGGGGCGCCGCTGGCTGCCCTCGTACGAGTCGGCCTCCGGAAGCTGCCCGGGGATCATGACGCGACGGTCGGCCCACCAGGATGGGGTCGCGCCTTCCGTCTCGCTCACGTGGCGGAACTCGACGAACATCGTATGCGTGTCGTCCTGCGGCACGATCCATCGGCTCATCATGGGACCGCCGAACGGATGGACCTGGTGGCCGTTCTCCCACACGGGCGCCACCTGCTGGAGGTTCGGCAGCACGTTTTCCACCATGCGCGCCCAGATGTTCTCGCCGACTCTCCGCGTGGCGATGTAGATCATCCCGGTCGGGGTTTCCGCGAAGTCGAGCTCCGGCAGCTTGCCGAACTCGTCCGTGAACTGCGAGCCGGCCACGATCGTGTGGAGATACGCCGTGTGGACCGGGTCCATGGCGTTCTCGAGGATCTGCAGCCAGTTGCACGGATAGAAGTACTTCTGGCCCGGGATGAGCCGAGAGCCAGGCCGCGTGAAGCTGTCGTACATCGGGAACGGCGGCTGCTGCTCGGGCGGGCCCATGTACGTGAAGACGACTCCGTTGTACTCGTGCACGGGATACGCCCCGTGGCAGAGGCGATCCTTCAGCGTGCTGTTCGCGGGCTCGCCCGGGGTCTCGAGGATCGTGCCATCGGCGTCGAACAACCAGCCGTGATAGCAGCACCGGATTCCGCGCTCGGAGATCAGGCCGAACTCGAGCGAGGTGCCCCGGTGAGGGCAGTGCAGCTCGAGCAATCCCACCGTGCCGCTGAAATCGCGGAAGGCGACCAGGTCCTCCCCCAGGATCGTCACGCGCAGAGGCACGTCGCGGAGATCGTCCGAGAAGCAGATCGGTTGCCAGAAGCGACGCAGGTACTCGCCGCACGGCGTGTCCGGCCCCACGCGGGTGAGCTCCGCATCCTCCTTCGGGACGTCGCGATGATAGTAGCCGCCGAAACGTGTGTTCAGGAAGGGGGCTCGACTCGCCATGTGATCGTCCTCCTCTGTTGCTCGGGGCAATACCGACTTCGCCATCGCAACGAGCGCACTGCCGAGCGCGACGCTCGGGTCAGGGGGTCTCGTGGGCGCCGGCGTCCACGGGTGCGCCCACCGGTCGGGGGTTGCCATCGACGTCGCTTCCCGGAACGCGCTCCGCGCCGCCGTTGACGAAGCTCGGTAGCCCCGCGCCGATCGCCGGAGAACCCGCGATCAGCCGGAAGTCTCCCGCGGCCGCGTCCACGAAGATGTGGTCCAACGGATGCGACGCGCCGCACCCCGCGAACGTGCACCCGGCGATCGCGCCGGGGCAGCCTCCGGCGGGCGCAGAGCAGCTCGCGGCCTCGCCGCCGGTGGTCGTGCGATTGCCGCTGTCGGTCCCATCCAGCGTCTGGACGACGTTGCCGATGTCACCGGCGGCGTTCCGGTAGAAGACGTTGTGGCGGAGGTGAATGGTCGCCCGATAACCCGGACCGGCCGCCGGCGCCGCGGACTCGCGCAGGACGCCGAAGCGCCCGCCCGTCACGCCGGGCGCGGTGCCGTTGCCGACGATGAGATTGTTGACGAGGAAGGCCTCGTCCTTCTTCGCGTCGCCGATGAAGAAGCCGTTGAAGCCGTTCTGGACGACCGTGTTGTTGACGAAGTACTTGGGCGCGTTCAGCACGCCGCACTCGACGAACACGCCGTTGCGCCCGTTGTTGCGGATCAGGTTGTTGACGACCCAGACCCGCGGATTGTCGCGCCCGAGGTAGATCCCGCCGCTGGTGTTCGCGTTGCCGTTGTGGTGGATGTCGTTGCCGTCCAGCGCGATGTCGCGCGAGAGCTTGGCGCGGACCACGATGGCCTCCCGCGTGGCTCCCGTCAGCGTGAACCCTTTCACGGTGATGAACCTCGACTGGTCGACCGTGATCGCGCTCTTGCCCTTGGGCGGGATGACGACGACCGACCCGGGGTCGGCCTGCGGATCGGCGACGATGACGACGCGGTGCCCCTCCGCCGTTGCGGAGGTGTTTCTTCTCGAGATCGCCACCGCCTCGCGGTAGGCGCCTGCCCGGACCTTGATGATTCGAGGCCCGAGGTTCGGGAGATCGTTGATGGCCGCCTGGATGGTCGCGTAGTCGCCGGTCGCGCCCACCACCTTCACGGGGTCGAAGAGGAGGGACGTGGGACGATCGAGCCCGCCGCTCGCCGTGGCGACGAATACCCCGAGGAAGGCGCCGGTGCTCCCGCTGTAGCGCAGCACCTGGTTGGTGTTGAGGCTGCTCACGTACAGATGCCCGTCCGGGCCAAAGACGAGCCCGACGGGGCCGTCGAGCCCGCCGCCGCCGGTCGCCACGAACGCGCTGACGAAGGCGCCCGTCGTCCCGTTGTAGCGCAGCACGCGATCGTTCGCGAAGCTGCTCACGTAGAGGTGCCCGTCGGGACCGAACGTGAGGCCTTCCGGCCCGTCGAGGCCTTCCGTCGAGGCGAACGCCCCGATGAATGCGCCAGTGACGCCGTTGTATCGGAGCACATTGTTGGTGCCGGCGCTGCTCACGTAGAGGTGGCCGTCGGGACCGAACGCGAGGCCGGACGGCTCATCGAGGCCGCCGCTGCCCGCGGTGACGAACGTGCCGATGAGGCTCCCGGTCGCGCCGTGATAGCGGACGACTCGGTGATCCGTGCGGCTGCTGACGTAGAGATGGCCATCGGGGCCGAACGCGACGCCGGATGGCCCCGCGAGCCCCGATGCGGCGAAGGTGCCGATGGCGGCCCCGCTCGTGCCGTCGTAGCAGAGCACGGCGTTGGCGTCGGCGCTCGCGGCGTAGAGCTCCGCGTCTGGTCCGAAGACGAGGCCCGCGGGAGCGGACAGGCCGCCGCTGCCCGCGGCGACGAAGGCGTCGACGAACGCCCCGGTGGTCCCGTCGTAGCGCAGGATCTGATCGCTGTCCCGGCTGCTCACCAGCAAGTCGGCGGCGTGCCCCGGGTCGGCGGCGCAGAGGGCTGCCAGGGCCACCGCGAGGGTCACGAGAATCAGCATCGTCGTCGAGTCTCCAGGGAGATGAGTGCCACGCTCGCCCACGGCCGGGCGCCCGGCGGGCGTCGCGCGGACGCGCGCGGGCCGCGTCGCGGCGTCGCGACGCTGGTGGTCACCCGGCGAGCTTGTAGAAGCGAAGGGCGTTTTCGCCGAGCACCTTCCGCCGCGCCTCGGGCGACAGCGGTTGAAGTCGCTCGCGCAGCTCCCGAACGACGCCGAAGGACGCATCGATGTGGGGATAGTCGGAGGCCCAGATGAAGTAGTCAGCGCCGAGGTGCTCGACCATCTGGGCCGTCAGCGACTCGTCCGGGTCTGCCGAGATCAGGCACTGGCGAAAGAAGTATTCGCTGGGCGCCATCCGGATTGGCGTGATGTGCGCCATCACGCGGTACTTGTGATCGAGCCGATCGAGCCACGCGGCGATCCAGTTCGATCCCGCCTCGAGGACCGCGCACTTGAGGCGAGGGTATCGCTCGAACATCCCGGAGCTCATCATCTGGGTGAAGGCGGCCATCACGTCGATGGCCAGGAAGGCGAAGCCGAACAGGCCGTCGGACGGGTCATACCGCTGCCACTGGCGGAACCACTGCCGGTCGCGCACCACCACGTGGAACGCGATCGGCATCTCGAGGTCCTGCGCGGTCTCCCAGAAGCGGGCGAACGCCGGATCGTCGAAGTGCCGTCCGCCTCGGGCGGCGACGTCCGGCGAGAGGAAGATCCCCACGCATCCGTCCTTGCGCGCCCGGATCGTCTCCTCGACGGCACCCTCCGCGTCGAGCAGCGAGATGTGCGCCACCGGGTGGAGCCGCTTCGGATCGGCCTGGCAGAACTCCACCAGCCAGCGGTTGTAGGCCCGGGTGTAGGCCGTGGCGAGCCCCGGGTCCGCGACGTGTCCTTCCCAGCAGATGCCGATGGTCGGGTAGAGGAGCACGCTGTCGATGCCCTCGTCATCCATCACGCGGAGCCGTGCCTGCGGGTCGTAGCCCCCGGGAGGACTGCCCTCGACGTACGTGACCTGCCCCCGGGTCAACAAGCGCGTCGTGTCCATCTCGATTCCGCCGAGCGAGCCGAGCTGGCCGCGCAGGGTCTTGAGCGGCCGGCCGTCGATCAGCAGCACCTCGTAGCCTTCGGCGTCGGACCCGATCCGGATGGCGCGATCCCGGTACGACGGGTCCATGTATCTCGACCAGGTGTCGGCGGGCTCCAGCACGTGGCCGTCGGCATCGACAACTCGTCCTGTGGACTCCGGAGCCATGGGTGTCTCCCTTCGGCGCGAGCGGGTAGGAGAGTCCGATAGTGCGGTACGGCTCGCATGGCGTCAAGGTCACCGGCACTGGGTCAAGTTGCTTCGCGATACTTCGTTGCGGGCGCCCCGGCAACCCTCAACGTACACCCACGTACGCCTCGGGCTGCCGGGGCGCCCGCGCCTCGTCTCACTCGCAACTTGACCCAGTGCTGGCCGCAGCGCCAGCGTCGCGCTTACCGGTCCGGCCACAGCGCCTGGCGATTGATCTGCTCGAGCCGCGGCACGCCGGAGAGGGCCATGGCCGCTTCCAGCTCGCCGCGCAGGATCTCGACCACGCGCTGCACGCCCGCCGCGCCCTCGACCGCGAGCCCCCACAGATACGGCCGGCCGATCAGGACGGCCCGGGCTCCGAGCGCGATCGCCTTGAGCACGTCGGTCCCGCGCCGGACCCCGCCGTCGAGCAGGATCGTGATCCGGCCGGCAACGGCGGCGACGACGGACGGGAGCGCCTCGATCGTCGCGGGCGTGGTGTCGAGGTTGCGCGCCCCGTGGTTCGATACGATGACGCCGGCGAGCCCCTCGTCGGCGGCGCGACGGGCGTCCTCGGGCGCCAGGATGCCCTTGAGCACGATGGGCGTCTTCGCGAACGAACGGATCCACGCGATCGTCTCCCATGTGACCGTCGGGTCGAGGGCGTGGGTGTAGATCGGGCTCTGCCGGTTCGCCGGGTCGGTCGGCTGACCCGCGTACAGCGACTGCATGCCCCAGCGCTTCTCGCGATCGCGGATCGGGATCACCGGCGTGTCGACCGTGATGCACAGCACCCGGGAGCCGGCGGCCTCGGAGCGCTGGACGAGGTCGCGCGTGACGGCCCGGTCGCGGTTCACGTAGAGCTGGAACCAGAGCCGTGCCGGGGCGGCGCGCGCGATGTCCTCGATCCGGGTGGTCGACCCGGTGCTCACCACCATCGTCACGCCCGCCGCATGGGCGCCGCGCGCCGTCTCGGGCTCGGCGCCCGGATGCATCAGCCGCTGCCCGCCGGTGGGCGCGAGAAGGATCGGGAAGTCCAGCTTCTGGCCGAGGAGGTCGAGCCTCGTGTCGACGCGGCTCACGTCGACCAGGACGCGCGGCTTGAGGCGGATCGCGTCGAAGGCCTCGCGATTGCGCCGAAGGGTGATCTCGTCGGCGGCGCCCTGGCTCAGATAGTCGTACGCCATGCGCGACAGCCGCTGCCGTGCGAGCGGCTCGAACTCGAGGACGTTGACGGGCGTCGGCGAGGGGATGGAGCCGGCCGACTGAGCCCGCGCGGTCTGGGCGAGGAGCGACGGAGACCCGATCAGGCCTGCGAGGGTTCCGACCAGGAGCGTGACGAGTTCCCGTCGCTCCACCGCCTCGCACCGGCTAGTCAGCGAGCCATACCGTGTCGAGCTGATTGTTGAGGTAGTGGCTGGGCGTGATCGTCCAGCCCCGCACGCGCGCGCTGTGCGGCACGATCCGGTGCCACTGGAGCGTGTAGATGTAATGCGCCTCCTCGTCGAGCAGGCGCTTTTCGAACGCGCGGATGTGCCGCCGGCGCTGCTCGGGATCCACCGTGCGGCTCTGGAGGACGTAGAGGTCGTCCAGGGCCGAGTCGGCATAGCGGCCGTAGTTGGCGTCGCTGCGCTGCTGGGACTGGAACTTGTAGAGGTCGAGGTCGGGATCGACCACGTAGCCGCACTGAAAGTCGGTGCTGACCTCGTAGTTCCCCGAGCGGAGGTCGCGGAAATACAGCCCGGATTCCTGGGCGTCCTGGCGGACCTTGAGCCCGATCTGGCGCCACTGGTCCACGAGCCACGTGCCGACGTACTCGTAGGGCATCGGGACGTTGCGATTCTTGAGCGTGAACGAGAGCTCGCCATCCACCCCGGCCTCGGCCAGGAGGCGTCGCGCCTCGGCGCGCGACTTCTTGATGTCCCGGCCGTAGCCGGCGAGCTTGGCCAGCTCGGCGAGCGGCGCGGCGAAGGGCGACCCCGGAACCTGAACGCCCGCGACCTCCCGGACGATGGCGATCCGCGACAGCGCGCCGGCGGCCTGGTAGCGGTCGAGCGCCAGCGACAGCGCCCGGCGCACGCGCCGGTCGTCGAACGGCTTCTTCTCGTGGTTGATGGCGACGACCAGTCCGCAGTTCCACGGGCTCTCCTGCACCGTGATCTTCTCGCCGAGCGTCCGGACGATGTCGTCGCGCTGCGCCGGCGAGAACCCGCGAAACTGGATGTGGGCGCGCTCGCCTCGGATCGCGAAGACCTGAGCGGCGTCGTCGCGGATGAAGAGCGCCCGGTAGCCGTCGAGGTATGGCTTCCCGGAGTCCCAGTAGTCGGGATTCCGCCGCCCGATCCAGTGGGAGCCCCTCACGTGCTCGACGAACGTGAAGGGCCCCGTGCCCATGACGTGGGTCTCGTACCAGCGGATGTCGCGCTCGAGGATGTCGGCCTTGTAGATCCAGTTCCACGGCGACGCCAGCGAATGGATGAAGGAGGGCGACGGCCACTTGAGCTTGAAGGCGACGACGTAGGGCTCGGGCGTCTGGACCACCTCGATCTCGAGGTACTCGCCCTTGCGGACCGACGTGACGCCCGGCGGCGGGTTGATGATCTTCTCGTACGTGGCGCGCACGTCCCGAGACGTCATCTCGCTGCCGTCGTGGAACTTCACCCCGCGGCGGAGCTTGAGCACGTACGTGCGCTTGTCGGGCGAGACCGCCCAGGACTCCGCGAGGTCGCCGACGACTCGAGTGCCCGTCTTGTCGAAGGGGTCGATGCGCAGCAGCGTGTTGTAGTGCGGCGCGGCCGGGTGAATCAGCGCGAACGTCTCCTCGCGGTGGGCGTCGTACGACGGCGGCTCCGCCGGCACCACGAACGTCAGCTCGCCGCCTGCGCGGGGAGCGGATGCGGCGGCCGGTGCGGGTCGCAACCGCTCTGGCGATGAGG
>Ga0187894_10000818_pt1 | contig 41914 bp, 39 predicted proteins | sample GBC1701081metaG_FD_136650 | JGI IMG/M metagenome (GOLD analysis project Ga0187894, IMG submission 136650) | White microbial mat communities from a lava cave in the Kipuka Kanohina Cave System on the Island of Hawaii, USA - GBC170108-1 metaG ... | reverse complement strand
TGCCGCCCGCCTTTCCAAAGTTACCCGTGTCGTTGCCGACACCGTCATACATTCGATAGCCTTTGGCGAAATCTCCCGAGTTGTTGTTGAGCCAGCGGATCCCTCCGTCGTGCGTCATATTCGCGATATTTGCGATCGGATCGAAATTAGTGATTATCAGATCCGGCGCTCCCGGAAGCTGTTCGACGCCGCCGCTGCCCGTATCGGCGTGATTCCCGCCTTTGCCGGAAACGGTGACGGCCGGGGAAACGAAATCGTCAGCCAGATCGTAGGCGTCGCCGTGATAAAACTCGCCGCCGCCTGGCCCTTCAGCAACATTTTGCGGTGCGGTTCCCGTTCCGCCGCAACGCCCATTCGACTCGATGGTCCATGCGGCGAGTGCACCGCACGCGCGAATCACGTCACCAGCGGTGCGCGGCTGATAGAAAATTACATTGGAAGGATTATTCGGATTCGAGAGAGCTCCGTTACCGACCTGATCGCCGATGCGATCGCGAAGCCCGAGAACGATGTTGCCGTTATCGAATGCGATATCGGTCAGCATCGGCTGCGAATAAACCGTTCGGGTGTCGTTCGTCGAAGCGTTGCGATACACGGTCGACCACGGTCGCCAGGCTCCTAAAGCGCTGACGGTATGAGTTGTTAGCCCGCGGCGGTAATTCATCGGGACTTGCAGGATCGGTGACGCCCCAAATGCAAGCGTTGTCGGGTTTACGCTGTAAACATACGCACGTAATCCGTTTGCATTGCCCAGATTGTAAACACCATTGCCGTCGCCGTCTGTAAAAGGTTCTGACGCGTCGAAACCGGCTCCACCTGTCAGGTTAAAGTAAGATTCGCCCGCATTTCGTACGTTGTTGTTATTGGCGTCGAGATAGTAATCGCCCGCATCCCAAATTCCGTTAGCGTTCGAATCGGTAAACGTATCTACGTTTGTGGTTGACTCCGCACTGCAAACAATGCCGACGTAGAGTTGATTGCGATAGATCGTAAGTGCAAACGGCCGCTCGTCGGCGGTGGCACAGTTGCCGAGTGGCGTCGGCAGCGTGACGGCCGCTGTAACCGATTGGCTCGCAATCTGCGCGCCCGTCGATGCGTTCAAAGAGTAGAGAGTGCGGTTGGCGAGATTGATCACGTAGAGCGTCGATTCGTCTTCGGATATCGCCAAGCCGCCGAGACTGGTTTTGCCGACGGCGTCCCAACCGACATTGTTGTTATCGCGATTGTAGTCTGCGGTGTTGTGCGAGTTTGTCGCCGTTCCCGGAACCGTGAAAAATCCAGTGACGGTGCCGCTGCCGGTTCGGCTCACGCGGTAGATCGCGTTCGGCCCTTGCGGACCGAAGCCGGCATGTCGCTTAAAGAATGCGGCCGAATATATAAGTCGCGATTGCCGTGCGTAGGCAATGCCGAATGTCGTGCCGAGCTGATTGGCAACCACATCCAGCGGGTTAGCGACTGGCGCATCGTACAGAGATTCCGTTGCTCCGGCAGTGGAATCGGTGCTTCCTGCTGAATAAGGAAAACTCACCATCACCGAGGTGTTCGAATTGACCCCTGTAAGCTGATCGCCGGCCGAGTACATCGAAGCAACTATTTCAGGATTGTTTTGAGAATAATCGGTCGGATAATTTACGGCGAGGTTCACGTTTGTAGTGTTCAGATCGTTTACAAACTGAACCGTCGATCCGGAATTAGTTGCCGTGCCTCCAAGTACGGAATCGGTGCTGCGGGCCGAAGGAGAATATCCCGTCGGCAGCGTGGTGAATTCAACTCTGTAAGGTCCAGTCCCCGTAGCGGCAAGCGCGTAAGTGCCGTCAGCGGCAGTCGTGGCGGTACCGCGCGCGACGCCTGCCGGATCGAAAGCAGAAACCGTAACACCGGCAATGCCCCGATCTATCGGGTTGGCCGTGGTTCCAAAACCGTTGTTAGTCAGCGTCGTGGTCGTGTCGTAAACGCCGTTGCCGTTGTAATCCTGATACACGCGGCCGCTGATAGTTCCCGCGAGCGGCGCCTCGGGCGCTATGTCGCCATCTTGTTTGGCCTTTTGCGCACTCGACGAAAAATTCTTCGACAGCGAGATCGTGAGGACGATTGCTGCGATCAGACAGAACACGGCCAGCGTCCGAAATTGGGTTCGGTTGATTATCTTTTTCATATTTGTGAATGACGAGAACGCAAACTTCCAGTGGAAACTTCCGTCTCAATTAGTAAATTTTGTGAGGATTTGTGAGGCTAGGCGGCGTGAGCGAGTAACTCCAACCAAAACAAGAATAAAACGAAAGCTCGACTAATGTCAAACAAAATTTAATCCGTGTTTTTGCAGGCGGTTATGTCGTCTAAGCCGCGCTTTTTAGTCGGGAGAGAAACTGGCGCCGAAATTTTGCGACTTTTGGTGCGACGACCGCTGCGCAATACGGTTGGTTGGGATTGTTTGAAAAATACTCCTGATGATAATCCTCGGCGGGCCAGAATTTGTCGAATTCAGTTACCTCGGTCACGATCGGGTTGTCGTAAATCTTTTCGGCGTTAAATTCCGCAATCGTTTCTTCAGCGACTCGCCTCTGCTCGTCTGTGTGATAAAAGATCGCCGAGCGATACGACGTGCCGATGTCGTTGCCCTGTCGATTCAACTGCGTCGGATCGTGAACGGTGAAAAAAACTTGCAGAATCTCTTTGAAAGAAATCAGTGACGAGTCGAACTTTATCTGCACGACTTCGGCGTGACCCGTCGTCTCGCTGCAAACTTCTTGGTAAGTCGGATTCTCCGTGTGGCCGCCGGAGTAACCCGAAACGACATCCTCGACGCCGATCAGATCGTCAAAGACCGCCTCGACACACCAAAAACATCCGGCTGCTAATGTTGCTTTCTCAATCATGTCCCAAGTATAAATGCAGAGATCGCAAAGCCCGCAGAGAAATATAAAAACCGAGAGTCAAAACCATCTCTGCGGACTCGTCGGTCTCTGCGTTTAGTTCTTCCTATTCTTCACCCTCGCGCAGTTTTTCGAGCACGTTAAAATCTTCGAGCGTTGTAACGTCACCGGCGACAGTGCCGCTCGTCGCAAGTTCTCTCAACAAACGTCGCATTATTTTGCCAGAGCGCGTTTTTGGCAGCGCGTCTGTAAAGCGAATGTCGTCGGGTTTTGCGAGCGCTCCTATCTCTTTGGCGACGTGCGCGCGAAGCTCGGTTTTGAGTTCGTCGTTGCCGGTGCGTCCTGCTTCGAGAGTAACAAACGCAGCGATCGCCTGGCCTTTTATTTCGTCGGGCCGACCGACAACGGCGGCTTCGGCGACAGTAGCGTGCGAAACAAGCGCCGACTCGATCTCTGCGGTTCCCAAGCGATGGCCGCTGACGTTGATCACGTCATCGACACGTCCCATTATCCAAAAATATCCGCGTTCGTCACGACGCGCGCCGTCGCCTGCGAAATAAAAACCGGGAATCTCGGACCAATACGCTTGTTTGTAACGCTCGTCATCGCCCCAAAGCGTGCGCAACATCGACGGCCATGGATGTCGCGCGACGAGGTATCCGCCTTCGTTAACGCCGATCGATGCGCCTTGTTTGTTGACGACATCAAGAATGATTCCCGGAATCGGTCGCGTAGCAGTTCCGGGAACAGTCGGTGTCGCACCGGGCAGCGGCGAGATCATAATTGCGCCGGTTTCGGTCTGCCACCATGTATCGACGATCGGACATTTTCCATTGCCGATCGTCTCGTGATACCACATCCACGCTTCGGGGTTTATCGGCTCGCCGACGGTGCCGAGCAGGCGCAATGACGACAGATCATGTTTTAGTGGATACTGCTCGCCCCATTTTATGAACGCGCGGATCGCGGTCGGCGCGGTGTAAAAGATCGTAACTTTGTGTCGCTCAATGATGTCCCAAAATCTGTCAAAGTCGGGAAAGTTCGGCGCGCCTTCATACATCATCACGGTCGCTCCGTTGGCGAGCGGCCCGTAAACGACGTAGCTGTGACCGGTCACCCAACCGATGTCGGCAGTGCACCAATAAACGTCTTCGTCCTTTAGATCGAAAACTATTTTCGCCGTGTAGGCGGCCTGCGTCAGGTAACCGCCGGTCGTGTGCAAGATGCCTTTCGGTTTGCCGGTCGTGCCCGACGTGTAAAGAATGTAGAGCGGATGTTCGCTGTCGAGATGTTCGGGCGGACAGTCGGTATCGACCGATTCGATAATCTCGTGCCACCAATGATCTCGGTCGGGTTGCATCGTAACCTCGCTGCCTGTGCGGCGATAGACGATGACGTTGTCCACCGTCGAACATTGTGCAGCGGCTTCGTCAACGACCGGTTTCAACTTGATCTCGCTGCCACGCCGATAGCCGCCGTCGGCCGTGACAATCAATTTACAGCCTCCATCATTCACACGGTCGCGAATTGCGTCAGCCGAAAATCCGCCAAAGATCACCGTGTGCGTCGCGCCGATTCGCGCACACGCGAGCATCGCGATCGCAAGCTCGGGCACGAGCGGCATATAAAGCGCAACACGATCGCCCGTTGCGACACCGAGCCTTTTCAAAACATTTGCGAATCGACAAACTTCTGCGTGCAGCTCGGCGTATGTCAGCGTTCGCTGCTCGCCCGGCTCGCCTTCCCAAATAAAAGCGATCTTGTCGCCGCGAGTCGCAAGATGTCGGTCGAGGCAGTTGTAAGAAATATTTATCTTGCCGCCGACAAACCACTTTGCGAACGGTTCGTTCCATTCCAAAACCGTGTGCCATTTCTCAAACCAATCGAGCGACTCGGCCTGCTTTGCCCAAAACGCAGGAACGTCGGCCGCAGCTTCTGCATACAGTTTTTCGTATTCCTCAAAACTTTTTATGTGCGCGTTCGCTGAAAAATCTGACGGCGGCGGAAAGACGCGCTCTTCGTTGAGGACAGATTCGATGGCGGTTTGTTCGGACATATTTCAAAGTATAGAATATCGTCATCACGCGGTAAATTATAACGCTATGCCTCTGCTCGAAATGCGCAACATCGTCAAGGAGTTTCCCGGTGTTCGCGCGCTCGACGGAGTAAGTTTTACGCTCGAAGCCGGAGAATTTCACTCGCTTGTCGGCGAAAACGGCGCCGGTAAATCGACGCTGATGAAAGTTTTGTCGGGCGTCTATCCGGCGGGAACTTTCGACGGCGAAATTCTCGTAAACGGTTCGCAAAAAAATTTCTCGGGCATTCGTGATTCTGAAAATGCAGGAATCGCGATCATCTTTCAGGAGCTTTCGCTCGTGAAGGAACTTACGGTTGGCGAGAACATTTTTCTCGGTCGCGAGCCGTCAAGGTTCGGCGTCATCAACTGGTCGGAGCTTTATCATCGTGCCTCTAAGTTACTCCAGGACTTACATTTACCGATTGATCCGCGTACGCCGGTCGGCAATCTTGGGATTGGCCAGCAGCAACTCGTCGAGATCGCAAAAGCACTTTCGCAAGATGCAAGGATCCTCGTTCTCGACGAACCGACCGCCGCCTTGACCGAATCCGAAGTCGAAACGTTATTCAACATTCTCAAAAAACTAAAATCACGCGGCGTCGGCATGATTTATATTTCGCATAAACTCGACGAAGTTTTTGCGATAAGCGATCGCATCACCGTTCTTCGTGACGGTCAGACTGTTGTAACTCACGCTGCGAGCGAGACGACTAAAGACAGCGTGATCGCCGCCATGGTCGGACGCGAAGTCGGCGACATCTTTCCCGAAGTTACGCATGAGCATGGCGACATTGCTCTGAGCGTTAAAAATCTTAACGTGTATTCGCCCGATGCGCCGGAAAAAAAACTTGTCGATGATGTTTCGTTTGAAGTGCGTCGCGGCGAGGTTCTCGGCATTGCCGGTTTAATGGGCGCCGGTCGCAGCGAACTTCTTACGGCGATCTTTGGCGCATGGCCGGGCAAATTCAGCCGCGAGATCGAAGTGGATGAAAAACCTGTCGCCGTAAATTCTCCGTCAGACGCGATTGCAAACGGCATCGGGTTTGTTACCGAAGATCGCAAACGATACGGACTGATACTCGAACAAACTATCCTCGACAATATGACGCTCGCGGCCCTGCGCGCAATCTCAGGTCGCATCGTTACAAACCGCACACGCGAAGCTATCGCCGCAGAAAGCCAAATTACAAATCTTCGTGTCAAAGCAAGCTCGCCTCTAATGGTCGCAAACACCCTTTCCGGCGGCAACCAGCAAAAGGTCGTGCTTGGCAAATGGCTGCTGACAAATCCGCGCGTCCTTTTTCTCGACGAGCCGACACGCGGCATCGACGTCGGAGCCAAGCAAGAGATCTACGCCGAGATCAACAAACTCGCTAAAGACGGCCTCGCGATCGTGATGGTTTCGAGTGAGCTGCCTGAAGTTTTAGGTCTGTCAGATCGCGTGATAGTTCTGCAGGAAGGCCGCGTGACAGGTGAATTCACGCGTGACGAAGCGACGGCTGAAAAAGTTATGGCGGCGGCAACCGGCCACAAATAGAAAACATGGAAGAGGAAAAAAAATCTAAAGTAAACGCAACCGCGCTTCGCGCATACATTATGATCGCCGTGCTCGGCGTGATCTGGGTTTACTTTCACTGGGCGACAGACGGCACTTTTCTGACGCCTCGAAATTTGTCGAACCTGATGACGCAAATGTCGGTCACCGGCATCATCGCCGTCGGAATGTTGATGGTCATCGTTTCGGGCAACATCGATCTCTCGGTCGGCTCGGTGCTCGGGTTTGCCGGTGGTCTTGCAGCGTTTGGGATCACAACACTTGAGCTTCCATTTCCGCAGTCGATAATCGTCGGCGTCGTTGCCGCGATCGCCGTCACTGTTCTGATCGGCGTGTTTCAAGGCATGTTGACGGCATACTTTAATATTCCCGCGTTCATAGTTACGCTCGGCGGCTTGCTCGCGTGGCGCGGCGCGGTCAAGTGGCTGCTCGCCGGGAACACGACGCCGATCAGCGATGAAACATTCAAATTCATCGGACAAGGATACATTGGATCTTTTCTCGGCTGGGTACTCGGTGCTTTGGCGATCGTGTTCGTGATTTTTTTGGCGTATCGCGGGGCACGTTCGGTGAAGGACTACGGCCTTGGCGAGGCGAATTACAAAGGCGCTTTGCTCAAAGCGACAATTCCCGTGATCGGCATCATCGCCTTTGTATGGGTGATGAATTCTTACGCGATCGACGGCAATTACGTCGGTGTGCCCGTGCCGGTGCTGATACTTGTCGCGGTCGCGCTTCTCGGTAGTTTTCTGACGAACTCTACAGTTTTTGGCCGTTATCTCTACGCTATCGGCGGCAACGCGGACGCCGCACGTTTGTCCGGCATCAATAACAAACGCAATATTCTAAAAGTTTACGCCCTGCTCGGAGCCTTGACCGGCGTTGCCGCCCTTGTTTACACCGCTCGACAGGGAAGTGCCGCGCCTGACGCCGGCGTCTTAAAAGAACTCGACGCCATCGCCGCCTGCGTCATCGGCGGAGCTTCGTTGATGGGCGGACGCGGCACGATCTTCGGCGCGTGCCTCGGCGCAATTATTATGGCAAGCCTCGACAACGGAATGGGCCTCATCGGCGTGCGCGACTTTATGCAGGACATCATCAAAGGCTCGATCCTCGTCGCCGCCGTCGGGCTGGATATGATGGGCAGAAAACAAAGCTGATCGATGAGCTCGTGCGTGTATAATAGTGCAATGGACTTGGACATTATCAAATCAGATCCTGCGGTGATGATGGGTAAACCGGTGATTGCCGGAACGCGGATCACTGTAGAGCTTATTCTCGAAAAACTCGCCGCCGGTGAGACCGCCGAAGAGATACTCGATGCTCACCCGCGTCTTACCCGCGAAGCTATTTCCGCGGCGCTCTTGTATGCGGTAAAGAATCTGCCGCCGACCTTAAAGGCTGCATGAGATTCCTCGCGGACGAAAGCGTCGATCGTCAAATCGTTGAGAAACTTAGAGATGTTGGACACGAAGTGCTTTACATAGCCGAACTCGATCCCGGCATTTCGGATAAGGTTGTGTTTGATCGCGCAAATCAAATAGATGGGCTGCTATTGACCGCAGACAAAGACTTTGGCGAGATTGTTTTCAAGGACAAACGCCTTGCGTCGGGTGGAGTGATCTTACTAAGACTCGCAGGCGTATCTTCTCAAGCGAAAGCTGAGATTGTTGCAAGCGAGTTACAGAAGAATGAACAGAAATTGTCGAAATGCTTCACCGTGATCGGTCCTGGCAAAACTCGAATTCGTGCGGAAGGATTTGTGTGAGGTTCTGATTCTCCGCTTATCCACCGATAAAACTCATAGTTCTCGAAGGCTGCACAAACTCCGCGTCGTTGATGTAATGACGTGGTTCTTTTTTTAGAACGACGGATTCGATGAATTCGACGATCTCGCCGCGTGTCGCTCCCGAGCGTAAAAGATCGCGGAGGTTGTGTTCGTTTGTTGAAAACAAGCATGTGCGAATCTGGCCGTCGGCGGTGAGGCGAATTCGTGAACACGCGCCGCAGAACATTTCGGTGACGGGGGCGATGATGCCGATCTCGCCTAGCGCGCGGTCGGCGAATGAGTATTTCCAAGCCGTTTCGCTACCGCGTGAAGATTCTTTTAGTTCGAGCGGATAGACGGCGTTGATTGCGTCGTGTATCTCGCGGCCTGCAACGACCATTTCACGGTTCCACTCGTGGCCGCTGTCGAGCGGCATGAATTCGATAAAGCGCATCGACAACTCATTCTCTCGGGCAAAACGCGCAAAATCGACAACCTCGTCGTCGTTGCGTCCGCGAACGACGCACGCGTTAATTTTGATTGGAGCAAAGCCAAAAGTTTTCGCCGCATCTATCGCTGCAAAAACCTTGTCGAGCGCATCGACGCCGGTGATGTCGGTAAAGTTTTCACGCTTTAAACTGTCGAGGCTGATCGTGACGCGATCCAGACCGGCATTTTTTAATTCTGCCGCAAATCGTGGAAAGTCGTAACCGTTTGTCGTCAGTGCGAGATCACGCAAGTTCGGTTTTAGTTTTGCGAGTTTTAAAACGAGATCGGGAAGGTCTTTTCGAAGCAAAGGTTCGCCGCCGGTGAGACGAATCTTTTCAATTCCAAGCGATACAAAGATCTCGGCCAGATCGGCGATCTCCTCGAATGTAAGAATCGTTTCTTTACGAGCAAGCGGCGGCTCGCCGTGCGGCAAACAATAAAAGCAGCGAAAATTGCAGCGGTCCGTCAGCGAAATTCGCAGATCGCGGATCTTTCGGTTGTGTGAATCAAGTAACGGCATCAGTTCGTAATTAGAGAATACAGCTATCAGCGGTCAGCCAATAGCTGTCAGCTTACTTTAAAATACAGCTAACGGCTGTCAGCTAACAGCTATCGGCTGTTTTTTTAACCCGGATTAAGCGTTAGAAGATTGAGCCACGAATGCACGAATAATTCTGACAGTAAAAAGTTTATTTTTTCGAGTTTACGTAGTTTGTATTTGGAAAATTCGTGCATTCGTGGCTATTTTTTTCCTAATGCGTAATCTGGGTTTAATGCAGAGGCATTTCGTTTGAGACCGCTCAACTTCGCGCGTTTGATAGCTGAGCCACGAAACCGTTCCACATACTCGTCGTGTTCCATCGAAGTAACCGCCGCGAGATCGAGCGAAGTTTCGTCACCTCGCGGTTCGAAACGCGATTCGTTCGTTTGAGTTTCAAATCTGTTCCACGGACAAACGTCCTGACAGATGTCGCAGCCGTAGAGCCAGCCATTTAGATTTGAAGCGATGTCGGACAGCAAAGTCGCATCTCGCAGTTCGATCGTTGCGTATGAAATGCACTTGCGCGAATCGACAACGTATGGCTCAACAATCGCGTCGGTCGGACAGGCGTCGAGACACGCCGTGCAGGTGCCGCAGTGATCTTCGACTGTTTCGGTGTCGTAATCAAGCTCGATATTAACCAATAGCGAACCGATAAAAACCCACGAGCCGACTTCGGTCGTGATCAAATTTGTGTGTTTGCCGAGCCAACCGAGACCTGCACGCACGGCCCACGCTTTGTCCATGAACGGCGCTGTATCGACGCAGATCTTGCCTTGCGTCTCTGCGTTTTCAGATTTGATCCAGCTCAGCAGTGCGTTCAGTTTTTCGCGCAACACATCGTGATAATCGTCGCCCCAAGCGTAGCGCGAGATTTTGCCTTTTTTTGAATCGTCAGCGTGTTTGTGATCGGTAAAGTAATTCAGCGCGACAACAATAATTGATTTGGCATCTGGTAACAGCAGTCGCGGGTCGCTGCGCTTTTCCGGTTCGCGAGCCATCCACGACATCTGCCCGTGAAAATCTTTTTCTAACCAAAGGCCAAGATGTTCGCGTTCATCTGTCAGAACTTCTGCGCGCACGATGCCGACTTTGGTAAAGCCGGTCTCCAACGCTTTTTGTTTTATTGTTTTGGCAGACAGAGACATAATGCATCGGACAACTTAAATATCAGGCAAAGCCGCAAAGAACGCAAAGAAAAAAGCCGGACGGTTCTCACCATCCGGCTGAGTTTCGTTCACGTTAGTTTGTGTTAGAAGCTAAGTTTAGCTCCAAACTGGAACTGACGCGGATCGAATGCAGATGTTGGCTGGCTGTAATATTTGCCGTTACCGGCACGCTGGTTGAAACCGTTGACGACTGTGTAAAACGGGTTGCCAGCGGCTTCGTTGAAACGATTGAAGAGATTAAAGCCCTCGGCGATCAGGTCGAGGCTCATTTTCTCACCGATGCGAATCTTGCGTGCAAGGCGGGCGTCAAATGTTAAGTAGTTGTGAGTTATACCCATGTTGCGACCGAGCGATCCGTTGAGCGGAAATCCCAGAACGCAGACCGGATCGTTTGTGGCGGCTGCGGCATTTCCACCACGGCAAAGACGGCCGTCGGCGAGTACAAACGGACGTTCATTCGTGCTCTGAAAATCGCCGTTCGCGTCGCCGACGGCGAGGATATTGAATGGTCTTCCCGAACCGAACTCGACGATCGGAGCAAAGGTAAATCCGTGCAGGAATCCTCGGAATCCGCCGGCCGATCTCCATGCGTCAGGCGAGCCGACGATGCCGCTGAAGACAAATCGATGACGCTGATCGAACAATGAATCCGACTTCTCCGCCCTGAAGTTACGATTGTCTTGCGGCTTTAGCAGCGTTTGCAGATCCGACGAATCGTCGATCGAGTGCGACCATGTGTATGTTGCGAGAAACTGCATGTTGTTTGAAAAACGTCGCTTTAGTTCGATGTTCATCGCATTGTAATACGAGTTACCATCGGACATCTGCGAGTTTACGTCGGCATACGGGTTAATCAGGCCGGGAGCACGAACGCTGCCTGCCAGCTGCGCATCAAACACAGCTCTGGTAACTGCTCCACCGGTTATTGCCGATACAAAGAAGTAGTTTGGGCCGACCCGTCTGAAGTAGTTTGCGGCGATCGGGCTGACAATGCGTTGACCTGTGTTGTTGTTGACCGCAATCAGGCCGGGAATGACTACAGTGTAAGTCGCGTTCGAAGCGGTCGGGAGTGAAACACCAAAGGCAGCCGCTGCTAGCGAAGGTGGAAAACAGGTCGGTGCGTTTGGCGTAGCGGCCGTGCATCCGGCGAACTGCGGTGCGGGATTGCCAACGGCGAATCGGCGATAGTTTTCCCTCAACGAGTCGGTGTTGACATTATTCACATCTTGCGGATGTCCAAGGTGTTTCGCGTTTACGGTTATGTAGCTGGCCGTAAGCGACATGTTTTTACCGATAGTTTTTTCAATGGACAAATTGCCCTGAATCGCATCCGGATATTTAAAGTCCTTCGACACGTGTAACGTAAACGGCAAAATGGGGCCAAAGCCGGTAAAAAAGTTCGAGTCAAAGCGTTGGAAACCTTGCTGATATTGCGCGGAAGGTGCAAGACCCGGTGTACAGTTCACGCCCGGATTTGCACCGGGAAAATTACAATTGATCAAAGTGCCGTGAAACACCTGAAACGCATTAAACAAACCGAGCGGTGAAGGGCCGCCGATCGGCAGCAGCGTCGATTGCTGTTGCTGCGAACCGTCGGCGATATTCGAGTTGAACGATACCGCGAGTAACGGATGATCGAAGAATCGTCCGATCGCGCCGCGGATCACGGTTTTGCCGTTACCGCCCACGTCCCATGCAAATCCGAGTCGCGGTGCGATGTTATTGTTGTCGCGCGGGAAGCCTTGTGTAACATTCAGGGCATCCTGTGCTGCCTGAATATCAGCGGCCGTTAGCGTAATGCCGGTCAGCGGATCTCGGAACGGTGTCGGGGCAAACTGCTCGGTGAATTCGTAATCGTAACGAACACCGTAATTCACCGTGAACCGCTTACCGATCTTCCACGTGTCCTGTCCAAAAAAGGCGATCGGTTTATTCTTGAGCGTGCTTTGTGGATCGCCAAATCCCTGGATAAACACACTCGGAAATCCGAGCCCGTATGTCTGAATCGGCGTGAAAGCGGGGCACCGTAAGTTCCCCGGAACCGTGAGAGCATCGCAACCAGTGACCAGCGAACCGCCGGACTGGTTGCTAAAATTGAACAACGCCGGGAAGTTTAACTCGAATTTTGCGACACCGCTTATCCAGTTAAAATCGCCGCCAAATTTAAAGGTATGGTTGCCTTTAACCCAGTTTATGTTGTTGCGAAACTGAGTTCGATCTTCTTCTCGATCGACCGGTGAAAATGGGTTCGAACCGATGAAGCCCGTTCCGGCGATCTGGTGAGCCACACTCGGCACCTGAGAATCGAATTTGGCAATGCGACGACCGAAATTAAAATACATCTCGTTGACGACATTGTTTGATAAAATGCTCGTCCACGAAATACTGCCCGAGGCATCCTTGAGAGTTTGAATACCGGTTCGCGAAAAATCGTTTTGACCAAGCGTCTGGTTTTGCGACTCGTCCTGAATACCGTTGATGCGGCTGGGGTTATAACCTACGCGGACGCTCAACTGATTGTTGGCGTTGGCGGCGTGATCGATTCTGAGCGACCAAAACGTGGTTTTGTCGGAAATGGGGAAAACTTTGGCAAGCTGATTTAGCGGTCTAAATGCAACATACTGCCCGTCAGAATTTCGCGTGAGCGGAATCGGTCTGCCCGAAAGGATAAATCTGCTGCCGATAACCGAACCTTGCGGAACACCGAGTCCGGGAAGGAAATTGATCAGCGTGCTCGTACCGTTAAGAGCGATTTGACTGCCGGTCGAGGCGAGATGAGCATACGCAAGCCCAGCGCTCGCATTTAACGGGAGGATCGTTTGGATATAAGCAACCTGAGCCGGCGTCAGATTTGTAAATGTTTGCGATGCCGGTAAAAACGGAGCACCGATCGTAATACTCGATGTCGCTCCACCGATAGTGTCGCCGGTAAAAAACCCGGATTCCTGACGGCGTCGCTGCTCGAATGAGGCAAAGAAAAAAGTTTGATCTTTTGCTATCGGCCCGCCCACGGTCAGCCCGTATTGGGCTCGCGTGTAACCGGGCTTTTTGCTCGGGTCGCCGTCGATAATCGGAGCAAATGCGTTGCGAGATTGAATGCTCTTATGACGGAAAAAGCCGAAAACGCTGCCGTCAAATTCACTGCCGCCGCGTTTTGTCACGACGTTGACGATACCGCCGGTTGCACGACCGAATTCCGGCATGTAGGAATTCGTCGTCACCTGATATTCTTGCACGGCTTCCTGCGAAACCGTCGAACGTGCTGCATTCACCGAGTTGTCGGTAAAGTCGGCTCCATCCACATTTACTTGCGTCGAACGACCACGCTGACCGCCGATATTCAAACCTGACGACGGTGCCGGGCCGATCGGGCGACCATTGTCGCGCCCGACGGTCGAGAGCGTAAGTGCAAAGCCTGTCGCGCTTCGTTCATTGATCGGCAGATTTTCGATGCGTTGCTGATCTATCGTGTTAGCGATGTTGGTCCGTGTCGTCTCGACAAGCTGGACGTCGTCCGCAGTCACATTAACCACGGCCGACGCCTGGCCGAGTTCGAGTTTGATCGTAAGATCGGCGGCTTGACCAACCGTAAGTTTTACACCGGATATGACCACTTTTTTGAAGGTTGCGGCCTCGGCCGAGACTTCGTAGTCACCCGGTGGCAAACTGAGGAATTGGTATGAGCCTTCGTCGTTCGATGTGGTGGTTCGACTCAGGTTCGTTGCCGCATTCTTTGCGGTTACCGTTGCACCGGCGACGACGGCGCCGTTTGGGTCGGTGACGGTTCCGGATAGGTCGGCGGTCGCGACTTGCGACTGGCCGAACGCGGAAACGGCAAACAAAATTGCGGCAAGCAAAAACGTTGCTCCTTTAGCGAAAACGCGGGGCGTGAATACTTTCATTTTATTCTCCTTCAAACTTTGTATGTGCGGTCAAAAATCTACGGACAAGTCTCTCATCTGTTGACTTGTCGAATGTTGGGGCAGAGTTAAAACTTCAAACAATAACCCGATCAGATTTTTGACGTAAATGATTTGCTTTGAATTTTGTAACCCAAAAACGGCTTTTAAGCAAGCAATAATGTAATTTTTTTGTAATCTGGGCATAAAGCTGCCACGAATGCACGAATAAGAACTGACATACTGAATTTAATCGTTGGTTGCTATTGTCTTCTGTATTTTCACCGTCCGACGTGATATTTCTTTATTCACCTGCAATTTATGAAGATCATTCCGCTATCGATACCGACGCCGTTTTATGTCGGCGACGTCAATGTTTATCTGATAAAAGAAGATCCGTTGACGCTGATCGACGTCGGGCCAAAGACCGACGAGGCGGCGCGAATTTTGCGCGAAAAGCTCGCGGCTCACGGCGTGAAATTTAGCGACGTCCGGCGAATCGTCCTCACGCACGCACACGAAGATCACTGCGGCCTCGCAAAGCGCGTTTGCGACGAAGCGAAGGACGCTGAAGTTTTTGTCCACGAGTGGGAAACCGGCCATCTGTTTGGCCGTCTCGCGCAGGATGCTCATCGCGATCTGATGTTGCGTTCGGGTGTTCCAGCGAGTGTGTTCGATGAAATGCGAGGGCTTTATGAAGAGATCAGCTTGCTCACAGATTCGCTTGCTGAGAGTGATTACAAGTCGCTGGTCGATGAAATGGAACTTGAATTTGACGGCGGCAGCTTACGTGTTTTGCACACGCCCGGCCACACGCCCGGCTCGTGTTCGTTTGTCCGCGAGGCGACGCGGACGCTGATCTGCGGTGACTGCGTTTTAAAACGAATCACGCCAAACCCGATCCTCTCGCCCGACCCAGTTGATCCGACAAAACGGTTTCGCTCGCTCTCCGAATATCTCGTGAGCCTCGCGCGGATTCGCTCGCTTTCGCCGACGCTCATTCACGGCGGTCACGGCGAATCTGTCACCGATTTCGAAGAGATATTTTACCGTTACGTCCGCGCGATCGACGACCGGCAAAAGCGCGTCGTGTCGCTCGTGACGGCGAATGGTGTCACGGCTTTCGACATTGCAAGAAAATTGTTTGCTGATTCTTTCGACGCCGACGTGCATCGTTTTCTCGCGATCTCCGAAGCGATCGCGCACCTCGATCTCGCACATTCTGAAGGCAAAATTTCGATGGAACTAAACGATAGCGTTGAGTATTACACGCAGATTTAGATTAGACGGTATTTGCTCCAATTTTTAACGCAGAGATCGCAAAGACCGCAGAGGCAATTTAATCTAAATTCTCTGCGAGCTCGGCGGTCTCTGCGTTTAATTACCAAACCTTGACGAGGAAGGCTTAGGGCAGAGCTGCTTCGAACGACACGTTCGATGTTGTCGCCATGTGCATTATCGTGTCATTGATCTTGTTAAGATCGGCGAAGCCCGGCAGTTGGCGAACGCGTTGGCTGACGGCTTTGTCGAGAGATTCGTTGGCATCTTCGCCGCCGAAAAGCGTCTTGATCGTGTATTCGGTGCGTCGTTTGGCGAGCGAACCTTGACCGACCGGTGCCCAAAAATGTTCGATCACCCAACGCGCCATCTTTTGCGCAAATTCATTTCTCTGCAATTCGAGACGCGCGACGCTGCGATAAAACTGCGCGTGAATTGCTTCTTCGCGAATGATGCCGTTGACGATGTGCGTGAGAACCGGATGATCGCCGAGCGCGATCAGTCGACGATAACCGAGCGCCGCTTCCATTTCGTGGATCGCGCCAAATGTCATATGCGTCGCCGTAAATCGTTTGCCGACGAGGTTTGTGATCATCGACAAAAGATACGCCTTTGCGTTATAAGCGGTCGTCACGGCTCGGCGCACTTGTGTCTGCCATTTTTCGTCGGTCTGGACGCCGATCTCGTTTAAGAATCTATTCAGGACTTCGCCGTGCGTAATTTCTTCGACGCCCCAGCGTTCCATAAATTTTGAAATGTGCGGGTCCTTGCCCGTCGGCGTGCGGAGCAGCTCGCGATGATACATATCCGTGAGCGTCTCGACATCGCGCATATAAAACAAAACCGGAATCAGCTTCTCGTCAAACGGATGATCCCTGACCTCGTGCCAAGGTATCGCGCCCAAAAACTCCGGCGTCAGCGACCGCTCTTGTCGCTCGAACCAGTTGAGAACATCCTTGTTTGTTTCAAAATTCATCGGCTAATTTTCTTAACAGTTAAATTCGCAAAACTACTTATTTCGGATGCGCGTAAAATAAAGCAATAATATAATCTAAACCTATGAGAAAGCTGTATTTCGTAATCATCATCATTATAACTTTTTTATCAACGCTCGTCGCACAGGACAACAAACTTCTAGTCAACGGCGAAAAGCGCATCAACAATATCAAGCAACTTACATTTGGCGGCGAAAATGCCGAGGCGTATTTTTCGTCCGACGGTAAGCAGCTGATCTTTCAGTCAAAGCGCGACGGTCGCGGCTGCGATCAGATCTATCGAATGAACATCGACGGCTCGAACGTGAAGATGATCTCAAACGGCGAAGGCCGCACGACGTGTTCGTATTTTTTTAAGAACCGTAAGAAAGTTATTTATGCTTCGACGCACGGCGGAGCGAAAGAGTGTCCGCCAAATCCTGATTTTTCAAAAGGCTACGTCTGGGCGATCTATCCCGATTACGATCTTTACACTTCGACGCCGGACGGCAAGGACATAAAAAAACTCACAAACACGCCGGGCTATGACGCCGAAGCGACGGTTTCGCCCGATGGCAAGAAAATAATTTTCACGTCAATGCGCGACGGCGATCTCGAACTTTATTCAATGGACACGAACGGCAAAAACGTAAAACGTTTGACAGACGAGATCGGTTACGACGGCGGTGCATTTTATTCGCCGGACAGCAAAACGATCGTCTATCGCCGTTCGACACCGACGACGCCGGAAGAAACCAAACGCTACAAAGATCTACTCGCGCAACATCTTATTGTGCCGACGACATTCGAGATCTGGGTAATGAACGCCGACGGCTCGAACAAACGTCAAATTACAAAACTGAACACCGCGTCGTTCGCGCCGTTCTTTACGCCGGACGGCAAGAAGATTATTTTCTGCACAAATTATTTTGCGACCGATCCGCGAAAACGCAACTTCGATCTCGCGCTCATAAATCTCGACGGCACAGGTCTCGAACGCGTGACCTACAACGAAACCTTCGACGGCTTTCCGATGTTCTCGCCTGACGGCAAGAAGTTGGTTTTCGCATCAAACCGCAACGCCGCCACCCAAGGCGACACAAACGTCTTTATCGCCGACTGGGTAAATTAGCGCCGGTAAATCCCGTTTGTGCGCCGGCAGATTACTGCGAATGCGGTGAGCACCTCTTTGCTTTTCTTTGCATTCTTTGCGGCTTTGCGTAAAAAAAGCGTGTCTCACGAAAGACAGGTTAAGTGCTGGAGGGCAAACGGACATTTCCGACTTTTCAGACACGCCATATTGAGCTTTTACTTTACTGAGTCGAAGCAACTAATTCGCCGCTTCGTGGTTCAAACAAGTCGGTTCAATTAGTCGAGCGGAGGTTGTCGTGAAGTTTATTCTCACAATACTTTTTTGTCTTATTATCGCAACCGGCATCGTCGCGCAGGATGAGAGTGCGCCTTCGGTCGAGGAAGCTTATCTCGCAAAGGACGACGGCAACGGCAAGGCCGGCGAGCAAGCGAGTGAGTTTGGCACGACGGACATTCCGATCTACTGCGTCGTGCTGCTCGACACGCAAAAAGCGGTCACCGTAAAAATCAATTTTGTGGCTGTAAATGTCGCCGGTGTAAAAGCGGGCACAAAGATCGTCACGGCCAGCTACACGACAAAGAACGGCCAGAATCGTGTAAACTTCACCGGTCGCCCCGAAGACAAATGGACACCGGGCAAGTATCGTGTCGATATTTTTCTCGATGGCAAGCAGGAGAAGAATGTCGAGTTCGAGATAAAAAGCGCAGCGGCGAAAGCATCGTCAAGTAATTTCGCACCTCCCAAAACCAAACCCGCGCGCCGCAAACCTTAAAAATAAAAGACGCCCTCTTCGCAAATTTATCAACGAATTAACAGGAGTGGACACGAATTAAAATCAAATTCCTGATTCGTGTCCATTCGTGCAAATTCGTGGCTAATCTTCAGATAACGCCGTCGATTTTTTCGATGATTAGGATTATGCCGTAAGAGAGAGCGGCGATCAGAGCGGCCATAGGGATGGTGAGGACCCAGGCCCAGACGATGCGGCCGGCGACGCCCCATTTTACGGCGGAGAAACGTTTTGCCGAACCGACGCCGACGATCGCGCCGGTGATGGTGTGCGTGGTCGAGACCGGAACGCCTGTGACCGTGACGGCGGCGAGAGTTACGGCGGCGGCCGTCTCGGCGCAAAAGCCGCCGACGGGCTGGAGCTTGACGATCTTTGTGCCCATTGTTTTGACGATTCGCCAACCGCCGGAAAGTGTGCCGAGGCCGATCGCGGCATGCGCGGCGAGGACGACCCAGAGCGGAACGTCGGGCAATTTGCCGGCAGGCGTCATTTGCAAAAAGCCGCCGGCGACGAGCGCGATCGTGATCATTCCCATCGTTTTTTGCGCGTCGTTGCCACCGTGACCTAAGCTAAACGCCGCCGCAGAAAAAAGCTGTCCGACTCGAAAAACTTTATCCACGCGATTCACCGACACGCGATGAAATATCCAATACACGATCACCATCAAAGTAAAGCCGAGCGTTGCGCCGATAAGCGGCGAGAGGACAATGAACGACAGCGTCTTGATCCAGCCTGCGGCCTTGAGCACGACCAGCGGATTGGTAAAGCCGAGGCCGTCGATGTAAACGGATTGATAGATAAACGCCGTGATTGCGGCTCCGGCATAGCCGCCGACAAGGGCGTGCGAACTTGAAGTTGGTAAGCCGAGATACCACGTGATCAAATTCCAAATAATGGCGCCGAGCACGCCCGCGAACAACACAAAAAGCTGATCGCTGCCACGAATTGCGGCGATATTCACCATGTCGCCGCCGATGGTTTTCGCAACGGCCGTTCCGAAAACTAAGAACGCGATGAAATTAAAAAACGCTGCCCACGCCACCGCGACGCCGGGCGAGAGAACGCGCGTTGCGACGACCGTCGCGATCGAATTTGCCGCGTCGTGAAACCCGTTCACATAATCGAAAACGAGCGCGGCGATTATGATAATGACGACGAGGCTAAATGCGGCGGTTTGCTGATCCATGATTTACAGTGGTCGGTTGTCAGTTGTCAGTTGGTTTCCGGCGGTGATTAGTTATGCTTCAGCACTATGCTTTCGATGATGTTGCCCACGCTCTCGCAGCGGTCGGTTGCGTTTTCGATAATTTCGTAAAGCTCTTTCCAGCGAATGATCTTCACGGCATCATCACTTTTGAAGAGTTCCGCAGTGCCGTTAAAGTAAACGTCGTCGGCCTCGTTTTCGAGCCGCTGAATCTCTAAGAGATGCGGGCCCATTCCTTTGCCGTGTTCCAGCAGATCGACGGCGGCGTGAATTTCGCCAACCATTTTTTTCAGAATTTCGGCGAGCTTGATCGCGTATTTGTCCGACTCGTGAATGTTATACATCACGACGGCGCGTCCGGCGGCGTCCATGTAATCGCAGACGTCGTCGAGCGCAACGCTCAATGTATAAATGTCTTCGCGGTCGAAAGGCGTTATAAACGATTTATTGAGTTTCGTCGTCACGCTGTGCGTGATCTCGTCGCACTCGTGCTCGATGTTTTTTATCTTTTTCGAGAGCGAGTCAAAATCCTTGTCCGACGCCTGCATCATCTCGACGAGCACCGTCGCCGCCTCTTGCAACTTCGTGCTCATCTGCGTGAACAGGGCAAAATACTGTGTCTCTTTCGGTAGTAAGCTGAAAGCCATTGTAAGTTTCTCCGGTAACTTCTGGTCGAATATAATCGCTGAGATTTGAAGTATTAAATATATGCGCTCTTGAGCGCGATTGTCCAAAGTGTAGCGAAGATTACACATTAATCGACCGTGCCGCGTTACGCTATTAACATCTTGTTAACATGGCTGGCAGAAACTGACAGGCGTTTTGCGGCAAACTTTAGCCGAAACGCTTTACATCCAAAATCAGCGAACACGCCGCTTACCTTGTAAATCGAGCGGCTTCAAATTAAGATCGTCCTACACAAATAGGCCGAGGAGGAATCATGAAAAAGTTAATTATTACACGGCGAATTGCCGTTGCGACGGTTGCGGCGTCGATGTGGCTAATGCCGTTGGGCGCTCGCGCGCAGACGCGGATCAAGGCTCCTGGCAACAAATACAAAGTTCAGGAAGACGTCAAGATCGGCTCGCAGGCTGCGGCTGAGATCGAGAATCGATTTCCGATCATCAATGATGCGGACGCGGCGAATTATATACAGCGTGTCGGCGAACGGCTCGTGCGTGCGATTCCGGCTGAGTTTAATCAACCGGAATTCAATTACAGATTTAAATGGGTAAATGCGAGCGACCTCAACGCATTTGCGCTGCCCGGCGGCCCGATGTATGTCAATCGCGGCATGATCGACGCCGCACAGAACGAGGGCGAACTGGCCGGTGTCATGGCTCACGAGATCAGCCACGTCGCGCTTCGACACGCGACGGCGCAGGCGACGAAGCAATCGAGCACAAAAAATGTGCTCGGCCAGCTCGGGCTAATTCTCGGCGGTGCGATACTCGGCGGTCAGGCCGGTGCACAGCTCGGCATGTTGGGTGCACAGGCGTGGATGACAAAATACAGCCGAGAGTACGAATCGCAATCGGACATTTTAGGAGCGCGAATAATGGCCGACGCGGGTTACGATCCGCGCGATCTGGCAAATGTGTTTCAGACGATCGCGAAACAAGGCGGCAGCCGAGGCCCCGAATTTCTGTCCAGCCATCCCGATCCGGGCAATCGCTATAACAAGATCAATCAGGAGGCGCAGTATCTTCGCGTCTCGTCGAACCCGATTAGGATCACACGGGACTTTGAGCGAATTCAGGCAAAGTTTCGTGCGATGCCAAGAGCGCGAACGATGGCCGAGATCGAAAAGAGCGCACCGCAGGGCGGCGGCAATCCAACGGCCGGCGGACGATATTCGACGCGTGTCGCATATCCGTCGAGCCGGGTTCGCAACTACAACGCCAGCGTCGTTCGCTTTAACATTCCCGACAACTGGAAGGAATTCGGTTCGAGCGGCAGCGTGACATTCGCACCCGACGGTGCCTACGGCGACAATGGCATCACGCACGGCGCGTTGATCGGCACATACTCGGGACAGGGTAACCTACAGCAGGACACGCAAAATTATCTGAATGAAATTATTCAGGCAAATTCCTATTTGCGTCAGCAGAACAACTTTACGCGAACGACCATCGGCGGTCGCACCGGTTACACGACCACACTCGCAGGCCGCTCGCCGGTAACGGGGCGCACCGAGCTTGTGATCGTTAACACAACGCAGCTTCGCAACGGCCAGCTCGTTTACTTCGACATGGTCGTGCCGGAAAACGAATCTTACTCGTACTCGAATACGTTTAGGAATATTATCAACTCGGTCAGATTTAACGATTAGTTGTCAGAACCGCCTGCGTCAGCGGGCGGCCAGTTTGTAAGAAGTTAATAGCCGCAGATAAATGCGGATAACGCAGATAAAAAACATTCTTATCTGCGTTATCTGCGTAATCTGCGGCTAATCTTTTTGCATCGGACTACGGACACGAGTTAGCAAAAGCATCGCCAAGATCGACACGCAGGCGCTTGTAATAAAAGCCGCGCTTGCGCCGAAGTTGTTCCACGCGAGGCCGAAGAGCAGCGATGCCGGAAAGACCGTAATTCCAAACGCGAGATTATACAAACCATACGCCGTGCCGCGTTTATTCTCGGGCACCATGTCGGCGACGAACGCCTTTTCGACGCCCTCGGTCATTCCGAAATACGTGCCGTAAATTATAAAGAGTACCCACGCCTGCCACGCCTCGCTGACAAACGCGAATCCCGCATACACGAGCGCGTAAACGAACCAGCCCGACATTATCAACGTCTTTCGCCCAAACTTGTCCGACAGATGACCGCCGACGAGCGAGCTGACGACCTTGCTGATGTGCAGCGTCATCCACAACAGCGGCAGCATCACGGGCGAAACTCCCGCGTCCGTTGCGCGAAGTAATAGAAACGCGTCGGTCGAATTTGAGAGCGTGAACAGCGCGATGACGAGCAAGAATCTTTTAAAGTTGCCGTCAAAACCTTTGAGCGAGATGGTCGGCGGCTCTGCGTTTTCGTCCGCGACCTTTGGCCGTTCGTGCACAAAGAACGCGACCACGAACAGCCCGATCACAACCGGGATCGATGCAAAAAGAAATACTCGCTGATATTCACCGACCGTCGGCGCGAGCGTGTTTGCCGCGAAAAATGTCAGCAGCACAAAGCCCGCGATCGGCCCCAACACGGCGCCAAAGTGATCTGCGGCTCGATGAAATCCGAACGCAAAACCGCGTTCGTTTTGCGGTATTCCCTCGACAATGAGCGCGTCACGCGGTGCCGAACGAATGCCTTTGCCGAGACGATCGCTCGCGCGAACGATCAGCACCATCGGCCACGTCGTCGCAAACGCAAGCAGCGGCCGCACGACCGCCGACAACGAATAACCCGAGATCACCGGCAGCTTTCGCGTACCGAATCTGTCGCTCAGATAGCCCGACACGAGCTTTAATAAACTCGCCACCGACTCTGCAAAACCTTCGATCAGTCCGATCAGAAACGGCGACGCACCCAAACTCAGCGCCAAAAACGCCGGCAGCAGCGGATAAATAATTTCGCTCGAAACGTCATTGAGCAGCGCCACAAAACTGAGCGCCAAAACATTTCGCGGCAAGCGGCGATAACGCTGCCAGACTGTTGTTTTTGTTTCTGTGGGCGAATCGGCCATCTTACTTTAACGATTTGGTCGGTCGGTTGCGCGGACGTTCGGGACTGCTGCCGTCGTAGGTCCACAAAATGATGCTGCCGACGACTGCGACGCCTAAAATGATCGCGACGACGGCGATGCGGACGGCCATTTTGACAGTTTTCTTAAGCATCTTGAACGCGACAAACGCCACCGCAAGAAATATCAAAAAAAATGCAGCGGCGGCCAAAACACCGCCCCAGCCGCCGAATATACTTACGTCAAGAAAAAGGGTCACAGGTTTTTATCCTCCAGGTTCTTTTCGATTTTATCGATGTCTTCTTCTGTGATCTCTGCCGATTCGGTCGGAAGCGCGTATTCTCCGTCGGCCCACGCGCCGAAGTCGAGCAGCTTGCATCGCTCAGAGCAGAACGGGCGAAATTCGTTTCCGTCGAATTCGGTTTCGGTGCCGCATCGCGGACATTTGACCGTCAACATACGCCAAGATTATCACAGCCTGGCATTCAAGTAATGCGAACAACCGTGTGACGAGCAGCGTATTCTAAACTTGCCAACTGTGATAAAAAGGAACTGTTATGACCGATTATAAAGAGAAATTCGAAGCGTGGACAAAGCGGGCGACGGAGAAGTTTGATGAGATCGATTCACAACTTGGGTTGAAGGAAAAGATCGAGGGCGGCGCGAAAGCTGTTGTCGATGTCGCCAAATCCGGCGCCGATTATATTAAGAGCGAAGCCGAGAAAACCGATCTCGGCAAACGCGCAGTCAAGGTCACCGAAGATGTGATCGACTCGGCGAGCGGCGCTGCAAAGGCGGCGTGGAATGTGAGCGAGCCGGTGCGTGACGCGGCAACCGACGTAGGCTCAACGGCCGGAGGCGTCGTCGTCGATACGGCTGAGAAGGCAGGTGATTTCGTCGGTGGTGCGGCGGACACGGTCGGCTCGAACGCAAAGCGTGTTGCAAAGGTAGTCGGTTTTGGCGCGAGCGTTTCATCGACGCTCGAAGCAGGTTTAAAGTCAGCGCAAAAAGCCGCGACGTGGGCAAAGGAAGATCCGATGCGAGCCGCGACAACCGGCGCTTCGATGGCGATCGGCGCGGGACTTGGCATTATTTTTACGGGTTTGAGTTCGCACTGGCTGCTCAATTCCGCGATTCCAACCTACTCGGTCAAAAAGCTCGCCGAAAGTTTTAACGGCTATCTCAAACGCCGCGAAGAACTCATCGACAAAGGCGCGCTAAATCAGGCCGACGCCGAACGCATCGCGTTCGAGCGCGACATTGCGAAACGCATTGGCGCTCCGCTGCTCGGCGCGTTCTCGTTCGCGTCCGGCGCGGTGATGATGACGAATATTTTCAACCCGGCGACAGTCACCGGCTTCCCGATCGGCAACATCATCGGCGGCAACCCGCTGCTCGAAGGCGTGTGGTTCTTCGGCAACGGAATGGTGTGTTTTAAGACCAGCTACGACTTCTTTATGATCGCTCTCGATGGCGACGAAGACGTTGAAAAGATGGTCCGTGAGATAAAAGGACTGCTGCCATCCCCGATCTAGTCCTGCCACACATCAAGAAGCGTGGCGCCGGTTTTCTCAAAATCCGCCGTGTTGCGGGTCACGATCACCAGATCATGCTCGAGTGCGGTGGCCGCGATCATGCAGTCCAGAGCAGGCAACGGTCGGCCCTTTAGTTCTGCTTCTGCGGAAAGTTTTCCCCACCTTCTTGCCACGCCGACTGTGATTGGCAACGCTCTCTTGCCGAATCGAACTATCAAAGCTTCAAGTACTGATTCTATTGCGCGACGACGTTTTGAATCAGGTAGGCGAGCAATTCCTTTCTCGATCTCGCCAATCGTGACCGCGCTTATAAATAATGTGTCATGAGATTGGTCGTCGATCCATTCAATAACAGACCTTTGGGGCACTTGGTTTGTGTACTCCGCGAAAACGCAGGTGTCTAGCAAAAATCCGCGACTCATTCTACCTCGTCCGAAAAATCCAATACCGGCCTTCCCAGATCCTTATCGCGAGTAAGGTCAATGCCAGAGCCGTGAAACGGGCTTTTGAGAAGAAACTCGCTAAGGCTTTCTTTGCGACTAGAAAGACGTTTGTAGTCATCGAACGAGATTATCACAGCAGTTTCTCTACCGTTTTTTGTGATAATTTGCGGCTCGCCGTTAGCAGCACCATTGACAATCTCGCTAAATTTATTTTTCCCTTCAAAAATGGAAACTTTCTTCATGGCTTAGCTAGCATAGCCAACTGTTGAATTTTTGTCAATTAATTTGTATCGGGAACGGAACAAAACACAGCACAAAAATAACAAAGGTGAGGAAGGCTACGGCCTTCCTTTTTGCGTCGAGCGGCGTTTGATCCCATGGCGTCGGGTGGCGGATCTTCATCATTATGCCGAGGATGATCGCGATCAGAAAGCCGCTCGGGCTGTTGAAAAAGTAAAAGCCGATGATCGACAGTGTCGCCATTGCGACAAACGCAACGCGACCTGTCCAGTAGTGAACCTTCTCGCCAAAGACAGCATAGATCGCGTGTCCGCCGTCGAGTTGGCCGGACGGAATTAAGTTCAGAGCAGTTACGAGCAATCCGACCCAACCGGCAAAGTAAAACGCGTTGCCGACGCTCAATGTCGGATCTTTGCCAAGCAACTCGCCGAGGCCACGCATAAAAAGCGGATCAGTGAAGACGAGTCCGCTTGGGCTCGCGAGTTGTTCGGCAGTGGCCGGCTGCATCGTTACGATCCCGGCGATCGCGACCGGTATCAGCGCAACAAATCCCGCGATCGGCCCGGCGACGCCTATGTCGAAGACAGCTTTTCGCGAAGGCATCGGCGAGAGAATCTTTATGAACGCGCCGAATGTTCCGGCCGGGCCGATCATCGGCGGCGTCGGGATAAAGAACGGCAGCGTCGCATCGACCCGGTAACGACGACACATTATATAATGTCCCATTTCATGGCAGATCAAGATAAAAAGCAGCGAGATCGAGAATTTTAGACCGTATGCGAGATAGCCGGGCTGCGTGAAAAGTTGATTGACGGCGTCGGCGACCATCAACACGTAACGCGACGGCAGCGAGAGAATAAATTGCGCAAATTCCGCGCCGGTCTGCGGATCGTCCGTCGGAAACGTGTCGATCATTCCGAATGGAAACATCGCCCCCGCGAGCGTCGCCGTGCAGAATGTTACGGCGAGCAGCAACGAGTGTTTTAGCCATGTCCGCCGGGTCGGTCGCAGTACGGGACGGTCGCGGTAGAGGAGATCGGGCGATTCGGGATGTTTCATCGAATTAAAAAAGATCGCACGCCGCCAGCATGTGCGATCTCAAAAAAAAATCTAAAGTAAATATTGCCTCAGACGGCTTTTGCCGAAAGCTCTTTGCCGGGTTTGAAGCGAATAGTCTTACCGGCCGGAATCGGCACTTCGCGGCCCGTGCGCGGATTGCGTCCGACGCCGCGTTTGCGAGGCTTAACGACAAAAACGCCGAATCCGCGCAGCTCGATGCGACGACCGGCGGCGAGAGCCTCCTTCATTGCCTCGAACAGCGAATCGACGACCTGTTCAGCCTTTTGCTTTGGCACGCCGGTGCGGTCGGCGACCATGTTGACTATGTCCAGTTTGATCATTTTTCCTCCAAAAAAGGGATGAACGGCCGAGAGTAATCAAAACCAAAACTACCTGCATCTTAGTCCTCTAAGTCCACATCTGTCAAGAGTTTGCCAAAATCATTGCCACGAATGCACTAATACACCTTGCCGTTCAAAGCATCGTTTGAATTAGACCATTCTTGCATTCGTGGCTTATCCTTTGAATTGTCTTCATCAGCCTGAGAAAAACGGAGGAAACAGCATGCGTTGGAGAGATCAGCGGCAGAGCGAAAATATTGAAGATCGACGCGGTGTGCGTGGGCCCGCGATGATCGGCGGCGGCGGTTTGGGCGTGCTGGTGCTCGCTCTCGCAATTTATCTTTGCGGCGGCGATCCGAGCACGTTACTGCAAAATCAACCGACTGGCAGCGAGGTTCCCGCGCCGGGTCAAGCTGCGAATAAAGTTGTTACTCAGGACGAACAGCGACAATTTGTCGGAGCGATCATGGGCAGCCTCGAAGACGCTTGGCGGCAGATCTTGCCGCAACAATCGCGTGCTCGTTATCAGGACCCGAAGCTTGTCCTGTTCACGCGCCAGACGCGTTCCGCCTGTGGTCTCGGTGATGCCGCGATGGGGCCGTTTTATTGTCCGGGCGATTACAATTTGTATCTCGACTTTGCGTTCTTTGACGAGCTTCGTCGCGAATTCAAAGCACCCGGCGACTTTGCGCAAGCCTATGTGATCGCGCACGAATTCGGCCATCACATTCAAAATCTCACGGGCGTGATGAGCCAGGTGCAGAGAGCCGGTCAGGACAACCGTCTCTCGGTCGCACTCGAACTGCAAGCCGATTGTTACGCCGGAATTTGGGCGAATTTTGCCGCAAAACAAAATCGAGTCGAAGTCGGCGACCCTGAGGAGGCGATCCGCGCTGCGGCAGCAGTCGGCGACGACATGATTCAAAAACGCACGCAGGGTTACGTCGTGCCCGACTCGTTCACGCACGGTTCGGCACAGCAGCGAATGGAATGGTTCGCCCGCGGCTTCAAATCCGGCGACATTGCGTCAGTGTCAGACTTTTAAATAAATTGCGACGTAGCACGACTGTCGTGCTATAGTAGGTTGTGATCGAATCCTTTGCGAATTCCGCCACAGAGGATATTTATGATGGCATAAATTCTCCTGCGGCAAGAAAGCTGCTTCCACGTAATCTTTGGAACGTGGCAGTTCGCAAACTTGATCAGATTGATGTCGCAACTGGCCTTAACGATCTAAAAGTGCCGCCGGGGAATCGTCTTGAGGCATTGAAACGAGACCGTGTTGGGCAATACAGTATCCGAATCAACGATCAATATCGCGTATGTTTTATTTGGACGGAATCGGGGGCGATCGATGTTGAGATCGTAGATTACCATTAAAGTTTATGATTAGAATTCCGACAAATCGTTTAGCAACACATCCTGGCGAAATGTTGCTTCAGGAATTTCTTATTCCAATGGGCATGACGCAAAAGGAGCTTGCTGACGCGATAAAAGTTCCATTCCAGCGCATTAATCAAATCGTAGCCGGCAAGCGCGGCATTACGCCGAGCACAGCTCTTCGCCTCGCAAAATTCTTTGGAATGTCACCTGGGTTTTGGCTCAATTTGCAGATGAAGTGCGACCTCCAAACAGCTGAACGCACCGAGCGGCAGATTCTGAAAGCGATCAAACAAACGAGATCACAACCTACAGCTTAGCCAATCTAAGGTGAGTACGGCCTGCCGTAAACTTCCTGATAGATCCAACCTAAAACGCGCGTCTCGGCGGTGCAGAGAGTTTCGAGCCAGCAGCTTGAGAGATAAAGGCGGCGTTCGTTTTTTGTGGTCAGTTTTGCAGATTTAATTAAAGAGAACGCTTCGATGTCGGCGTCGAGATCGTAGGCTGTTGTGAGTTCGGACTTTGTTTCGCGTGCGTGATTTAGAGTTGCAAGCACGTCGGTGATCCAAGGTTTTAGCAGCGGCTCGGAGTTATTCTCGGCGAGAGCCTGCACGACGCCGATCGCAAATCTTGCTTCGGCATTCTCAAACGGATAAACGCCGACGCCTTGTTCCGCGTCGTCTTTTTGCTTCCATTGAAACAACTCTTCGGTATTCGCGTGACGCATGCGCGCAACACGTTCGTCGAAATTCAAGAACCACTCGATCACGTCGGCGAGCGAGCTGTTATCGATCTCGCCGGTTACGCTGCGGCGCAATTTCGGCGGCTGATTGTCGATCTGAGTTTCGGCCATAAGTAAAAGCCAGATTAAGGATTAGAAAGAGTAACGATTTCTTTTTCTTTCTTCTTTGCTATTTCTTTGCGTGCTTTGCGTCTTTGCGTGCAAAAAGCAGTTTCACGCAAAGCCGCAAAGAACGCAAAGGAAGAAAAACAGGATAAAAACTCCTATCGCGTAATCTGGGTTAAAGAAGCAGATTATTCCATTAAGGCGAAACTTTTACAATCGCCGCCGCCGCTCGTTATAATCAGCTTACTCATGGCCGAACAGACACTCGACAATTTGCTCGAACAAGACGACGATGCCGAAGAGGCGGAGCGCGATCTCGGTTTCGGTTCGGTCGTCACGGGTCAGAGCCGTCAACGTTTGCTGAATGCCGACGGCACTTTTAATGTTCAGCGAACCGGCCTGGCGGCGATCACTTCGCTCAATCTTTATCACACACTGCTCACGATGAAGTGGCGAACGTTTCTGCTTCTCGTGCTACTGCTTTATTTGTGAGCAACGTCGTTTTCGGCGCGATCTATGCGTCGTTTGGCGCCGACGCCATCGTCGATACGTCGTCGACGCCGACAACTAATCTTTTTATTCGCAGTTTCTTTTTCAGCGTGCAGACGTTTGCGACGATCGGTTATGGCACGATCCATCCGGTCGTCATCGTCCCGAATCTGCTCGTCACTATCGAATCGTATTACAGCTTGCTTGCAAACGCGCTGATCACCGGCCTCGTCTTTGCGCGATTTGCGCGTCCCGTCGCGAAGATAATTTTTAGCGACGTCGCCATCATCGCGCCGTATCGCGGCATCGAGGGATTGATGTTTCGCCTCGTGAACGGCCGCAGCAGTCAGCTGATCGAGCTTGAGATCAAAGTAATGTTCGCCCGATTCGTCAACGAAAACGGCAAGGCCGTGCGGCGTTTTGACTTCCTAAATCTTGAGCGTAATAAGGTTACGTTCCTGCCGTTGTCGCTGACTGTCGTGCACCCGATAGACGATGATTCGCCGCTCAAGGGGCTCACGAGCGAAGACTACATTCGTGGCGACGCCGAGCTGCTCATTTTGATCACAGCGATCGACGAAACTTTTGCGCAGAATGTTCACACACGCTCGTCATACAAACCGAGCGAGATTCGTTGCGGCCACAAATTCGTCAGCATCTACAATGAAGTCGCTGACGGCGAACCGATCTCGATCGATATTCGTAAGCTCTCGCAGATAGAACCTGCATGAGCATTTCGTGTAAACTTCAACGAGTAACAGGAGGAACGCTTCAATGGCAACACAATTCGTAACCTGCCCAAACTGTCAGACACAAAATCTCGGTCCGGGCGGTCGCTGCACAAACTGCGGGACGATGCTGCAAGGCGGCGGCCCAATGCCGATGCAGCCGGTTTATAAACAACAAATTCCAGGTGCGGAAAAGAAGATCGCAGCGGGGCTGTGCGGGATTCTGATCGGCAGCCTCGGGATTCACAAATTCATCCTCGGCTATCAAACCGAGGGTCTTATCTATATCGGCATGTTTGCCGCGGCGTTTGTCCTTACTTTTATCACGTGCGGTATCGGTTTTTTTCTTTTTATGGTGCCGAGCGTTTTGGGAATCGTCGAGGGCATAATTTATCTCACAAAATCCGACGAGGAATTTGTGCAAACATACATCGTAAACAAAAAACCGTGGTTCTAATACGCCGCCGGCCAAACTAACCACTTGTCACTCGTTACTAGCCACTGAAGTAATATGTTCACCGGAATAGTTGAGGAGTTGGGTGCGGTTCGCACGCTTGAGCGAAAAGATAAGGGCTCTCATATTGTGATTGCAGCCGAGACGGTCACGTCCGATCTCTCGAACGGCGATTCGATAGCCGTAAACGGCGTGTGCCTGACGGCGATCGACGTTTCCAGCGGATCATTCGCCGCCGATGTCTCGCCCGAAACTTTGTCGAGAACAACGCTAGGCGATCTCTCTGCAAACTCGCCTGTTAATCTCGAACGCGCAATGCTGCCAACCACGCGCTTCGGCGGTCACATCGTCCAAGGTCACGTCGATGAATGCGGAAAATTTATTTCCGCCGAGAGCCACGGCGATTTTTGGACCGTGAAGATCGGCTTTCCCGACGAACTCGCTAAATATTTTGTCCACAAAGGCTCAGTCGCCGTCGAAGGCATCTCACTCACCATAGCCGCTCTCGACAAAAACACATTCGACATCGCCGTCATCCCAAAAACCTGGGAAATCACAAACCTTTCACACCTCACGCCCGGCGCCGCCGTTAATCTCGAGGTCGACATCATAGGAAAATACGTGGAGCGGATGATCTCACTCAAATAAAAAAGGTGAATGATGATCGTTCATCATTCACCGTTAGTTGTTTTGGTGGAAGTTGGTTTACTTCGCGCCGGGGCTTGAGAGTTTGCCGATGAGCGAGAAGAGCGGCAGGTACATCGATATGACGATCGAGCCGATGGTTACGCCGAGGAAGGCGATGAGGATGGGTTCGATCATGGCGAGCAGGTCGGCGATGGCGGCATCGACCTCTTCTTCGTAGAAATCGGCGATCTTGCCGAGCATCGCGTCGAGCGCGCCGGTTTGTTCGCCGACACCGATCATCTGGCCGACCATGTGCGGGAAGACGTCGGTCGCCTTGAGCGGATCGACAAAATTTTCGCCGCGTTCGACGCCGGCACGAACCTTGAGAATCGCATCTTCGACAACGATGTTGCCGGCCGTTTTAGCGGTGATGTCGAGCGACTGTAGGATTGGCACGCCGGATGAAAGCAGTGTCGAGAGGATGCGTGCAAAGCGAGCGACCGCGACCTTGCGCAGGATCGAACCGATGATCGGCACCTTGAGCAGCAGCGTGTCGATCTGCCAACGGCCTCTCGACGTTTTGTAATAAAAGTTAATTCCGACCGCCAATCCTATGATTGCAATGAGCACGGTCAGTCCGCCCCAACCCGCAAGAAAGTCGCTGATCGCCATGACGATTCGCGTCGGCAGCGGAAGTGCTTCGCCCGGGCCCAGCAGACCGAGAAAGATCTGCTCGAATTGCGGAATGACGACGACCATGATGACCGCGATCGCGGCAATGGCGACGACGATAACTGCCGACGGATAGATCGACGCCGAGATGACGCTGCGTTTTAACTTCACGACCTTTTCGATCAATGTCGCGAGACGCTGCAAGATCAGATCGAGCACACCGCCCGTTTCACCGGCCTCGACCATCGAGGTGTAGAGATTGTCGAAAACTTTCGGGTGGCGTTCGAGCGCCGCAAAAAGTGTCGAGCCTTCTTCGACGTTCTGACGAACCTGACGCAGCACGTCTTTGAAAAACGGATTCTGCTGCTGCTCACCGAGAATGTCGAGACACTGCACGAGCGGCAGACCGGCATCGATCATGACCGAAAATTGTCGCGTGAAAACCGCGAGCTCTTTCGCCCCGACCTTTTTGCGTCGGCCGAGTTTCGGAATCGCGATCTGGCCTTTTTCCGAAGCCTGCGTCAGCACGATCTGTTCGCGTCGCAATAACGCACGCAGTTCGTCCTGACTCGCGGCCTCTTTTTCGCCGGCGATCAATTCGTTGAGTCGATTTCTTCCCTTAAAAGCGTATGTTGGCATGGTCTGGTATGCTCCTTAATTTATCTGACAGGTGGTCGTTCGCCGATCGGGCGGCCTTGTGCATAGGGGCTGCCGCCGCCGGTTGGCGCGGGTCGCGTTGCGGGACGCGTCGCGGGACGAGTGCCTGGGCCGCCGCCGTAAGATTCGTTGAGGCCGGAACCGCGATCGATCAGTTCGCGCAGCTCGTCCGCATTCGACGAGCGCTGCATCGCGACATCAAGCGTGATCTGGCGTTTGTGATAAAGCGTGGCGAGCGACTGGTTAAACGTCTGCATCCCGAATTTGTCCTGACCGGTCTGCATCATCGAGTAGATCTGATGAATCTTGTCCTCGCGAATCAGGTTGCGGATAGCGGCGTTGGGCACGAGAATTTCGAGCGCCATGCAGCGGCCGTCGCCCGATGCTTTTGGCAACAGAGCTTGGCACATGATGCCTTCCAGCACTAAGGACAACTGCGTGCGCACCTGCGCCTGCTGTTCGGCGGGAAAGACGTCGATGATACGGTTGATCGTCGAGTATGCCGAGTTCGTGTGCAGCGTCGCAAAAGTTAAGTGGCCGGTTTCTGCGATGCGGAGCGCCATCTCGATCGTCTCGAGATCGCGCATTTCGCCGACGAGGACAACGTCAGGGTCTTGTCTGAGCGCCGTGCGAAGCGCGTGTGCAAACGAATGAGTGTCGGCGGCGACTTCGCGCTGATTGACGACGCAATTTTTGTGATTGTGAAGAAACTCGATCGGGTCTTCGATGGTGAGAATGTGATCGTGACGATCTATATTTATCTTATCGACCATCGACGCGAGCGTCGTCGATTTACCCGAACCGGTCGGGCCCGTGACGAGCACGAGACCTCGCGGTTTCTTGCACATGTCTTGCACGACCGTTGGTAAACCCAACGCCTCGAAGGTTTTTATCTCATACGGAATCGCACGAAAAACCGCACCGACCGCACCTTTCTGATTAAAAAGATTGGCACGAAATCGCGACATTCCTTTTAAGCCGAACGAAAAGTCGAGTTCGAGATTTTCTTCGAAGCGATGTTTCTGCGCATCGGTGAGAACCGAGTATGCGAGCCGTTTCGTCTCCGACGGTGTCATGCTTGCGAAGCCGGGCAGCGGCGCGAGATGGCCGTGAACGCGAACCTGCGGCGCCGAATTGGTCGAGAGGTGCAGATCCGATCCGCCCATCTCCGTCATTATGCGTAGCAGATCGGGCAGCGTGACCGTCGATTCTACCGTTGTCTGTTGTTCGTAACTCATAGTTAAGTGGTCAGTGGTCAGTGGTCAGTGGCCGGTTGGTCTTGAAACTGACCACTGACCACCGACCACTGTCCAGTTCTAGTTTGAGGCTCGTTGCGTGGGACGCACGCGGCTTTTGAGCGAGTTGATGACCTTCTCGCTTTCTTCGGCGAGACGTTCTTGCTCTTGCACGGGCGAGTTTGTCGAGACGCTGTAGATCTTGCCATCGACTTCGGTGAAGTAGAAGACGCGCGACTGCACACTGCCGTTCTTCGCCTGCGACTGTGCGACGACGACATAAACCTGCTGTCCGCTGATCTCCTTTTGATAGTCGTTGACGACCCAACCGTTCTCGCGGATCATGCGGTCGATCACGTCGCGACGAAGCGCAGTTGTCGCAACACCGCCGACGCTTTTACCGCGACCGTAATTCGACGCGTCGCCCATCGCCGGGCCGACGACCGAGATCGAAGCCGAGCCAACCTGCATTCCCGACGAATCGTCCACGCGGAATTGCAGCTCGGACGGCGAACTCTGAGCGTTACGCCAACCAGCCGGTGCCGGATCGCCCGACGGCAAAACTGCCGCTGAGGTCGGCGAAGAGTTTTTCTTTACTTTAGCTACGCTCGGCTTAGCTTTGTTCGAGCGCGATTTCGCAGCCGCGCGTGCGAGACGCAGACGCTTGAGACGCAGTGTGCGTTTGCGTGCCTGCATCGCTTTTTTGCGCTTCATGCGTGCGCGATATTGACGCCACCATGCACGCGAATATTTTTTATATTTCTTTGCGTGGCGTTTTTTGCGTTTCGTTTTCGGACCGGCTTCGGCGAATTCCGTCGCGAGCGGAACGATCGTGCCGATACCAACCAAAAGTGCCAATGATAATGCAATGCTTCTGACTATCATATTTCCTCCAAACCTATAAAACCGTTTCCTTAACAACTTCCTCGATCGTCGTGATCCCGTCGCGAATTTTGCGAAGGCCCGATTCGCGCAGCGTGATCATTCCTATTTCGATAGCTTTTCTTCTCAACTCCATGGCGCTCGCGCCGATAATTATCAATTCGCGCAGCTCGTCGTTGATCTCCATCACTTCGTAGAGACCGACGCGACCGCGGTAACCTGTGTTGTTGCAATTCGAGCAGCCGCGACCTTTGTAGAGCTTGATGCTCGATGCTTCCTCTTTAGCAAAACCGACCTCGATAAGGCCTTCCGGCGGCAAGTGAATTTCTTCTTTACACTCCTGACAAACGCGGCGAATCAGCCTCTGCGCCTGAATGACGTTCACCGAGGTCGCGACGAGAAACGGCTCGATGCCCATGTTCACAAGACGCGAGATCGTCGAAGGCGCGTCGTTCGTGTGCAGCGTCGAGAGCACAAGGTGACCGGTGAGCGCCGCCTTGATCGCGATCTCGGCGGTTTCGAAATCTCGAATTTCGCCGACGAGGACGATGTTCGGATCCTGACGCAGAAACGATCTCAAGGCGGCTGCAAAGTTGAGGCCGATCTGCTCCTTCATCTGCACCTGATTGATACCGGCGAGATTGAATTCGACCGGATCTTCGGCCGTCATGATGTTCGTCTCGGATGTGTTGAGAGCCTGAAGCGCCGAGTAAAGTGTGTTCGTTTTACCAGAACCTGTCGGACCGGTGACGAGCACCATGCCATACGGATTCGAGATCGCACGCTTGAATTTGTCGAGACTCTCTTCCTCAAAACCGAGCTTCGTCATGTCGAGCATCAGCTTGTCTTTATCCAGCAAGCGAAGCACGACCTTTTCGCCAAACAGCGTCGGCAATGTCGAAACGCGGAAGTCGAGTTCGCGCGAACGGTTGTCGATCTTGACCTTGATCTTGATACGACCGTCCTGCGGCAGACGCTTCTCTGAGATGTCGAGTTTCGCCATGATCTTGAGACGCGAAATGAGCGGATCGCGAATCTTGAGCGGCGGATGCATCACGTCGTAAAGCACGCCGTCGATGCGAAAGCGAATTCTAAAATCTTTTTCATACGGCTCTACGTGAATATCCGATGCTCCGCGACGAAGCGAATCGACCATTAGCACATTGACGAGACGCACGACCGGCGCGTCCTCGCTCGCACGTGCGAGAGCGGCCAGATCGATCTCGTCTTTTTCTTCGAGAACCTCAAATTCTTCGCCCGCGTCACCAGAAAATTCGAATCGGTCAAGCGACACGTCGAGATCGGATTCCGAAAGACCTTCAGCCTCGGGTTTTTTAAAGCCGTTCGTTTTTGTTTTTACATTACCGTTCTTTGCGGCCGTCGGCGCAAAGCTTTCAGCCTCGACGGCAAACGCCGCGTCGAAAATATCGATCTCGTTCGAGCCGCCGTAATATTTGCCCACCGCGAGTTGAATCGACGATTCGGACGCGATCACCGGCTCGACGTTAAGTCCGGTCATGAACTTTATGTCGTCCATCGCGAACACATTCGTCGGGTCGGCCATCGCCAGCGTGAGCGACGCGCCGTTTTTCGTGATCGGCAGAACCGAATATTTGAGCGCAACTTCCTCGGAGATAAGTTTGATAACGGTCTTGTCGATCTGGAAAAGATCGAGATTGATCGACGGCACGCCGTATTGTCGCGACAACACCGCGGTCACAACGTCGTCCGACACATAACCGAGCTTGACGAGGTTAGAGCCGAGACGCCCGCCGTTGGCACGTTGGTACTCGAGCGTATCGCGTAGTTGCTGCGACGTGATTAGATTTTCGCGGACGAGAATTTCGCCTAGTTTTGCTGACATCGTTTATGTGGATTGGGCTCTCTTAGAAACACGCGGGGCAGCGGTAACGTATGCAGAGAACGGTCAGGTCAATTTGATCGAGAGTTTTTACAAGGTGAACGATGGTAAACATCGTTGACACCTAATAATACATGCTTAAACTTTTCGCTGTCAACACATTATTTTTGCGGAGTAAGAATCGGTCAAACTGACCTGTTGATTTTGACCGGAGGGAGCCGGAGGAGTATAGTCGTGATCAAATCAAATTAAAAAAGTTGCCGGTTCCACAAAAAAACTAGCAGCTTTCACACACTTCAATCTGAAGAGGTGGTTTCCTATGTTCAAGCCCGTTTTGTCGGTTCTTTTTTTCGTTGCTGTTTCTGTTGTTTGGGTTGATGCTCAATGTCCACCGGGCGGCCCGACCGCGCCACCGCCGCCGCCGGCGTTTAGTGCCACACAGGGAGGTGACTACGGACAACTTCGTGTGACCGGATCAAACACCGATCCATGTTCAACCACTACCTATTATTTTGTTCTTTCCGACGGTGCCAATTCTTATATTGCTACCTCATCCGGTACTGAACAATTTAATTGGGTCCATGGTGGTCTTTCGTCTAACTGGACATATTATTACAGAGCCCAAAGTGGAAACTCGTTGGGTAGCAGCGCGGTGGTTACGGTTAGCGCTGTTACTAGGGATCTCCCGAATCCGCTTCTGGCAGTCTGGTCCGGTCCCGGGTCGAACAATGCGACTGTATGGTCACGTTATCTTGGAGACGAAAATTACGGTGTTACGGTCCATGTGCGTTGGATCACACCATTTGGCTTGGAACAGAATTTGGCGAATTTCTTTCGAGATGATATTGGTCCAAAGATTGTCGGCTTTAATCCATGGCCGGGACTTCACACTTACTACTCGATTAGCGATCTCATAAACCCGCTCGAAGTGAGACGATCGTCGAACAAATATCTTTATGTTGCACCGGATCAGGAATATGGAGACCCAAACTGTAATCGCGGTGAAGGAGCGCCAAAGGGTGAAGGAGAGCCGGTTAATGTAATAAACGGCAACATGTATTTAGATGAAACGGATTATATTTTGCCAGGCATCGGTGAAGCCATTGACATAACGCGAAGTTACAACAGCCTCTCAAATTCGTCGGGTCTGTTTGGAAATGGCTGGACGACTCAATATGACGAATCCATATCTGAGCTTTCAGGATTTGTATTGCGTCTGCAAATGCCGGATGGCCAAGCAGCCTATTTCGCCAGATCAAACACTAGTTCTGCGTTTCAATCAGCCACGCACAACGTTCAGGCGCAAGTCGTTAAGAATACAGACGGCACATTTCAGTTGACGTTTAAAGAAGGCCGCATTCACAAATTCAGGACAGATGGTCGTTTGTTATGGCTGAAGGATCGCAACGGCAATCAAACGTCGCTGAATTACAACGCGAACGGCGGGCTTCAAAGCATCTCTGATGCATTTGGCCGCAACGTGACGATTACGCTGAATGCAATCGGAAATATTTCGCAGATCTCCGACCAGTTAAGCACGATAGCGACCTACGCCTATGTTCCGGGCACGAGTTATTTGCAAACGGTCACTTACAACGATGGCTCGCAATTCAAATTCGAGCATGTAATTAGTAACGGTCGAACCGTCATTGCAACGGTTAAGGACGCATTGAACAACGTGCTCGAAACGCATCAATATGATTCCACAGGCCGAGCGATCACCTCGTCCATAGGTTCCGGTGCTGAATTTTATTCGTTTAATTATTCTGACCCGTATAAAACCGTCGTAACCGACGGAAATTCCAATGTCACTAATTACTTTCATTCCTCGGGAGCCGGCAGAAACGTAGTTACCAGGATAGACGGTTCTTGTTCATGTGGTGGCGGAACACAATCGACGCAATACGCATACGATCTAAACCTCGATCTCATAAAAAAGACAGATGCTCTGGGCCGCGAAACGAATTATACTTATGACAGCGAGCGAAACGTCACGGCCATTCAGGATGTTTTGGGCACACAGACTTTTACATACAATTCTTTCGGTCAAATTCTCACAGCAACGGACAGAATGAGCGGTGTTACGACAAACGTTTATGACGCAAATGGCAATCTGTTGACGACAAAAGATGCGTTGAATAACACGACGACGCTGACATACACGAGTCTTGGTCAGCCAGCGACGATCAAAGATGCTCGCAATAATACGACGACACTGACTTGGGACACGCAAGGGAGAATGACTAAGATCAAGGACGCGAATAATAAAGAGACTAATTTCGCTTACGATGCACGTGCTCGCGTGACGAGCGTGACGAATGCGCTCGGTCAGGCGACGAATGTTGAATACGATCTGAACAATCGCCTCAAGAAGATCATTTATCCCGACACGAATTTTGTTACATACACCTACGATCTCGCCGGGCGTCGAACCGGTGTAACCGATCCGTTAAATCACGCGATGACTTATGCGTATGACGCCGCGTATCGACTGACCGGCATGACGGACGCGTTGAACCACACAATGACCTACGGCTACGATCTGATGTCTAATCTGACATCGCAGACGGACGCGCTCGGCAACGTCACAAATCTCGAATACGACAGCTTTAACCGTTTGAAGAAGGTGAAGTATCCACTTCCTGTCTCGGGCGGCACGAGGCTTGAGGAGAATTACACATACGATCTTGTCGGCAATGTAAAGACGCGCGTCGATACGGCCGGACGGACAACGAACTACGATTACGACAACTCAAATCGGTTAATAAAAATCACTGACGCGCTGACCCAACTCACGCAATTCGAATATAATGCCCGCTCGCAGATGACAAAGGTTAAGGACGCTCTTAATCAGGAATATGTTTTTACCTACGACGCGCTTGGCCGCGAGTTGTCGCAGACGCGCGCCGGTTCGACGATGACATTCGAGTATGACGCCGTCGGTAACCGGACAAAACGCACCGATTACACAGGCCGCGAGACGACCTATGAATACGACGCGCTCAATCGTTTAAAGAAAATAAACTATTTACTCGGCAGCGGAAACCAAACGCCTAATCAGAGCGCGACATACAACTACGACGACCTGTCGCGTCTCGTCTCCGCGATAAACGAAGCCGGCACTGTTAATTTCACATATGACAATCGCGGTCGTTTGAAGACCGAGACGGATGTTTTCGGTCACGTCACCGAAAGAGTTTACGACGCCGCGAGCCGAAGAACACAGTTAAAATTGGATGGCGCGAATTACGCGGCTTACGCATACGACATCGCGGACAGATTGACCGGAATTACAAATATCTCTGACTCGACGACGATCGGCTTTGGCTACGACAACGCAAACAGAATGATTTCGCGCAATTACCCAAACGGAGTAACGACAACCTACGATTACGACGGCATGTCGCGGCTTACTCGTTTGAAAGACCTGAGTGCCTCAGCGACTTTGTTCGACAGACAATACTCGTACAACTCGGCAAATCAGATCAGCCAAATTGTCGAGCCGTCCTTAACTCGAATCTTTGGCTACGACAACATCGACCGGTTGACATCAGTTACCGGCGGCGTGACCGAAAGCTATCTTTTTGATTCCGTCGGCAACCGGACATCTTCCCATCTCAGTTCAAGCTACAGCTATTCGCCATTCAATAAGCTGACGTTGACACAAACAACTAGTTACAACTTCGATGCCAACGGCAACACGGTGCAAAAATCCGAGGGATCCAACTTCTGGCGATACATCTGGGATTACGAAAATCGAATGGCCGAAGCTTCTGGGCGTAAACAAAAAGTTCGTTACAAGTACGACGCCCTCGGTCGCAGAGTCAGCCGAAATCTTGGTTACGGCAAAGAACTTACGAAATTCACTTACGATGGTGAAGATGTTTTGGCCGACGACAACTTTGGCACTTTGACGAAATATGTTAACGGGCCTGGCATCGACAACAAACTTCGAACACAAACTGGAAGTAATATCAGTTACTTTTTGGCTGATCATTTAGGAAGCACAAACGGCCTTGCGAATTTAACAGGTAATCTGATCGCTTCGAATTTCTACGATTCCTTTGGCAATTCTTCCAATTCTACGTTTCCAAACCGGTATCAGTTTACTGGCAGGGAATTAGACTCATTTACCGGCCTGCAGTTTTCTAGGGCGCGTTGGTACGATCCGAATCTCGGACGCTTTATCTCCACAGATCCAATTGGTTTTGGAGGAGGAGACATAAATCTTTACGGATATGTAAGAAATCAACCGCTTTGGTTTCGCGATCCAATGGGATTGAATCCGGGCGCAGACGTTCTCGCTCAACCTAGCGTGTTGGGCCCGCTCGCATCCGGAGCCGCAGCGGCCGCAGCGGCCGCAGGAGCAACGGCGGGAGCGATTGCGGTCGGAGGTGCAGCCGCCATCTATGGTGCTTCATTGCTCGGTAATCATGCCGCAAATCATCCGAATAATCCTCTTGTAAACGGCCGGTGGAATCCTTTTGGAACGCCCTTCCCGATACTTCCGCCCTGGACGCCTACAACTGTGTCAGGACCAAAATGCGAAGTTAGGCCGAGGCCGATTCCGTGGACAAGCTCTCCAATAGATAGACCGCCATTTTTTCCTTTACCTTATCCTCCACAAACTCCAGAAAGGCATGAAGAATGTATGGACCGATGCATACATCTTTTACCTTCTCCTTCTGGCGACCTACAGTCATCGGAATTTAGAAAATGTTATGACAGTTGCATGGGAAAATTATGATTACTAAAGATGTTGCAATAATTGTCAAAAAAAGGGCCCTCATCGCTGTTGAAGAACTTAGCCGAATCCTCATCGAGATCGAGGGCATCTGTCCGGCCGAAGATTTCGACTCGATAAAACGTGGGGTAGGCTCTGCTATAGGGCGAATTCAAGTAGATTTACTTAGAACACCTTACGGTCAGTATCCAGAACTGAATGATCTTAAACCCGGATTACGCGATAGGAAAAAAAAGGGAGTAGAATTCTAATGCGTAGCGTTAGGAGGTAGAAAGGGTGGAATTCGAGATAAGTTATACAAACAAAGAGATTACGCCTTGGGGTGGGA
>Ga0187894_10000817_pt1 | contig 41952 bp, 31 predicted proteins | sample GBC1701081metaG_FD_136650 | JGI IMG/M metagenome (GOLD analysis project Ga0187894, IMG submission 136650) | White microbial mat communities from a lava cave in the Kipuka Kanohina Cave System on the Island of Hawaii, USA - GBC170108-1 metaG ... | reverse complement strand
GTCATTGAAGGTTGCGCCGTTATCGGCGCTTTTGAATAATCCTCTATCGGTTACGAGGTAGATGATTGCAGAGTTTGTCGGATCAATAACGATCTTCTTTGCCTGACGGGCAAAGAGATTTTTGTCTGGGTCAATGACAGATTGCCATGTTGCGCCCCCATCTGTGCTTCTAAACAGCAAACCATTCTGATTAGCAGACGAAGTTTGCGCTGTCGCCGGGTTGCTGATGCCACTGATTACAATAACGCTTATAAGTATAGAGAGTAGACTGACGATTTTCGTGTGTTTCATACTGCCTGCTTACTGACTGGAACAAACATAGGCTCTAATCTTGCACCGGGAATTATCTTCGCATCCTTGAATTTCTCTGGCTGCCACAGAACTATAGCATAATGCCTGAAGGAATAGGGTTTGCTAACCAGCAATCAAAATAAGGCTTCAATCGCATCCGCGACGTTGCGAACGCCGATGACTTCGATGCCGTCGTCGTATTCCAGAGCCGTCAGGTTGCCTTGCGGAATCAGGCAGCGTTTGAAGCCCATGGCATAGGCCTCGCGCACCCGCACCGATGCCTGACTGGTGGCGCGAACTTCGCCTGCCAGTCCGACTTCACCAAAGACGACGGCGCTATCATCAATCGCCAGATTGCGAAAACTCGACGCGATAGCCAGCACGATACCTAAATCCGCCGCCGGTTCATCTATGCCGATGCCGCCCGCGACATTGACAAAGACATCGTCGCCAAGAACCTTCATACCAATACGTTTTTCGAGCATCGCCATCAGTAATGCCACGCGGTTCGCGTCTACGCCCTGTGTCATACGTCGCCCGTTGCCGTAATTGGAAGTGGTGACGAGAGCTTGAATCTCAACCAGAATCGGGCGCGTGCCTTCCATACAGGCGTTGACGACAGAGCCGGACGCGCCGACGGGACGCTCGCTGAGGAATAACCCGGAAGGATTTTGTACCGGAATCAGCCCACTGCCGGTCATCTCAAAAACGCCGAGTTCATTTGCCGCGCCGAAACGGTTTTTGACGGCGCGAATGATACGGTGATTGTGATGGCGTTCGCCTTCAAAATAGAGAACCGTGTCAACGATATGCTCCAACGCTTTCGGTCCGGCAAGCGTGCCTTCTTTAGTGACGTGACCGATGAGAAATACCGGAATGGTGCGATTTTTGGCGAGAATGAGAAATTGTCCGGCGACTTCGCGCACCTGCGAAACGGAACCGGGAGCCGATTCCAGCTTCATCGAAAAGACCGTTTGCACCGAATCAACGACAATGGCTTGCGGTTGATGGCGGTCTATCTCTTCAAAGATGCGTTCGAGACAAGTTTCCGCCAGTAGTAAAAGGTTTTGCGGATTGATGCCCAATCGTTCGCCGCGCAGTTTGATTTGTCGGGCGCTCTCTTCGCCCGATACATAAAGGACACTGCGGTAATTTTTCGAGAGCTTATCAGCCACTTCCAGCAGTAATGTAGATTTGCCGATCCCCGGGTCGCCGCCAATAAGCACGAGAGAACCGGGAACGATGCCGCCGCCGAGTACGCGGTCAAATTCGCTGATGCCGGATGGCTGGCGGGCGTCGTCCTGACTTTCGATTTCGTGATAAGCGAGTGTCGTTGTCTCCTGCAAACGGAAACCGCCGCCGCGTGGTGATGAGCCAGCTTGCGCGATTACCGGCTTCTCTTCGGCAAACGAATTCCACTCGCCGCAATCGGGACACCTGCCCATCCACTTGGGCTGTTGTGCGCCGCAATTCTGACAGACATAGATTGACTTGGGACTTTTTAATTTCGCCATAAAATAACTTTAACCTTCTTACCTTCATGATAGGACAAATCGTTTCGGCTTTGCCAGTGACAGAACACAACAAAGATAGCGCGTACCCATAAGAAAGCGCCGACGCTTCCGACGGCGGAGATTTCTATTGCCCCGACTATAGTTGTATTGTAAAACCGTTGTGTGCCAATGAATCGCTTTCCCAAAGCAAAGCTGCCTTTCGTGCCATGCTGATTTGTCCCCGACTGGATAAAAGTTTTTCAGTAATCGCTGCTTCCAGGCGGCGTTGATACTGTACGGAGTCTTGATGAACGTAGCGGCAACCCGTTGGCGCTTGAAACCGACGCTTGGCGAAGCCATCTTTCTCGGCAGTCTTTTCGTCGTGCTGAATATCGGACATCGGTTTGTCAGCGATGGCGATATTTTCTGGCATCTCGTAACCGGCGAACAGATTGTCAAAAATTTCCAGATTCCATTTCAGGATGCTTACTCCTACACGGTGACAGGGAAAGAATGGGTGGCTCACGAATGGGGCGCGGAAGTGTTATTCTGGCTCACTTATAAAGCGATGGGCTTGAATGGCATCGTTCTTCTCGCCGTTCTGGTGGTGGCGCTGACGCTCTTGCTGCTCTATAAATTTCTGATTTTCAGAAAGGTAAATCCATTACTCGCCATCGTTCTTGTCATCTTCGCCGCAAGCGTTGCCAACGTCCACTGGTCTGCCAGACCGCACATCTTTTCGCTGCCCTTGTCCTTGCTCTTTTTCATCATTCTCGACCTTTACCAACAGGAAAAACGCGATTATCTGAAATTCTTGCCGCTGCTGATGCTCGTTTGGGTCAATCTCCATGCCGGGTTTATGTTTGGCATTATCTTGGCGCTAATTTATCTTGGCGTCAATTTACTGATGGTCTTAGTTGCCAAAGAGGACATGGCGGTAGAGCAGAAAGCGCGGTTGAAAAGACTGGCGTGGATAGTAAGCGCGACGCTGGCGGCAACGCTCATCAATCCTCGCGGCTTCAAGATTCTCTTATTTCCGTTTTCCTTAACCAATAGCTCGGTGATTATGAATTCCATTGAAGAATGGCTGTCGCCGAATTTTCATCACATCAGAGACGCACACTATTTACTAATCTTCTATATTACAGCGCTGGCGCTCACGAAAACGAAAAAACATCTGGCGGAAATTGCCGTCTTTCTTCTCTTGCTCTATATATCGCTCTATTCGGTGCGCTATCTCGCACTGTTTGCTATACTCACAACGCCGATGGTAGCGGTGCGCTGGCAGGAGATTCTGGTAACGGCGGCAAATCAGGTGGCGCATATTCCGCTATGCCACCGCCTGCGGGCGCGACTGGGAGCGTTCTTCGAGGAAGCGACCAAACTGGAAAGCCAAAAGCGACCGCTTATATGGGTCTATCTGTCGGTAGCCTTAGTAGTTATGATTGGCATAAATGATGGCAAAGTCGGCAGCTATCGGCTCTTTAATTATCGCGTAGACCGGGCGGCATTTCCGGTTGATGCCATGAAGTTTGTTGCCGCCAATCAAATCAATGGCAGAATGTTCAATCAAGACCACTGGGGCGGCTATATTCTGCTCAAAGCCTACCCGCAACAGAGAGTCTTTTTTGACGGGCGCAACGATATGTACGGCGGCGATTTTTTCAAAGAGTATTTGCGAATCGCCCAACTGCACGCAACTTATCCCAGCCTGCTTGATAAATATGATGTAACTTGGGTGATTTATGAAGCCAATAGCCCGATTTGCAACGCCTTAAAAGCGAGCGGCAACTGGCAGCTAGTCTATGCCGATGGCGTGGCGAATATCTTACTGAAAGACATTCCTGAGAATGCCGCAGTTATCCAAAAATACCCGAATGTGCGCTTTCTGCCCAAAGGCTATATGCCAATAGATGAAGCGGCGGAAGCCGAGTTATTGAGAGCCGGAGACGGCTTTTTCAAGTGATTGGCTTTATACTTTTTCCGGCGGCGGCAATTTTTCGATTTTCGCTTCGATGATGCGATTGCGGGCGGTTTCCTGAACGGTTAAACGCAAGCCATTGTACTCAATACTCTGTCCTTGAGCCATTAAACTACCGGCACGCGCCATCATGAAACCGGCAATCGTATTGTAACCGTCCGATTCCGGCAGCCCCAATTCCAGTGTGCGATTGGCTTCTTTAATCGACAGACTGGCGTTTACCGTGTGGCTGCCATCTTCTAATTCCCGAATCTGTTTGGCGACGATTTCATCATGCTCATCGCTGATGTCGCCGACAATCTCCTCGATAATATCTTCGAGCGTCACCATGCCTTCAATGCCGCCGTGTTCATCAACAATCAATGCCATGTGGGCGCTTGAGCGTTTCAATCGGGCAAGCGCATCGTGCAACTTCACCGAATCGGGTAGAAAGACTGCCGGACGCAAGAGGTCGCTGAGAACGATGGTTTCGCCAAGTCTGGCAGTGCGGCTGAGGTCTTTATAGAGCAGAATGCCAATCACTTCATCGAGCGAATCCCGATAGACCGGCAGCCGCGAGTAACCAAGGCGCTCGAAAACCGCAAGCATCTCTTCGGGAGACAGCTTTTCGTCGAGGGCTTCGACCTCAATGCGCGGAATCATAATGGATTCAACCGTCGCTTCGGTAAAATCAAAGACGTTATTAATCAAGGTGCGTTCGTCCTGAATGAGATGCCCGCTCTTCTCGCTCATGGCGACAAGCTGGCGAATGTCATCTTCGCTGTAGGCTTTGGCGTGTTCGTCGCGGTGATGCAGTCCGAATAAGCGCAAGGTCAAATCGCCCGATTTGTTAATCAACCAGATCGGCGCTTTGAAGACCTTTTCAAATAATGCCATCGGGCGGGCAACCAGTAACGCAACCGTTTCAGAGCGTTCCAGTGCAAGGGCTTTTGGCACATATTCGCCCAGCAACAGATGAAAGTAAGTGACAATAATCAATGCCAGAGTGGTTGCCAGCGAGTGCGCGGTAAGAAAGACTGCCAGTTGATTCGTAATGACTTTTTCAAGCAGCGGCGTGAGCAGATGCGCGAAGGTTTCTTCACCGAGCCAGCCAAGCACAAGGCTGGCAACCGTGATGCCGACCTGACAGGTGGAGATAAAGGCATTAATGTTATCAAGAAATCGGAGAACAATTTTCGCCCGTTTATCGCCTTCCTCAACCAGCGTATTGAGACGCGAACGCCGGACGCTGACCAGCGCAAATTCAGCGGCTACGAAATAGCCATTGGCGAGAACGACAAGCAAAACCAACGCCAGCTTAATCAGAATCGAACTCCACGACTCATCCATATAAACCGCCATTATAACAGGCTTTCATCCGCCTAGCCACTTTCCGGCACGTTCTATTTTCGGTCGTCGCAAAATCGGTGGCGACGGTAGCGCAAACTGTCAGTTTGCGGTCTTGATAAGGCAAACCATTGGCAGTGACGGGAGCGCCGGGAAGCGCTCTGCGGCTCTTTGAAGGGCTGCCAAACCACCACGCAAACTGACAGTTTACGCCACCTGTTATCAGCCTTCCTGCCACCCTAACCCGCTATTCCGGCACGTTCGCCGGCGCGGGTTTTTACATAGCGCCAGAAAAAACTGCAAGCCTGTCGAATTTGCGAAATTCGACAGGCTTGCAGGCTAAACCAGAGGGGTTACTGATGCTGACCTGAGACTTACGGCAACGCCTCAACATTGATGAAGAAGCGGAATGCGCCGCTGCCGTTATTGACGCCGCAACGGAACTGCACAGCGATTTCGCTGCCATTTGCTAACGGCGTTCCAACGGTAATGGTTCCGGCGCTTACTGTTGAATTTAAGCCGCCGCCGAGTGGCAACAGCGCCGATGAATCCAGCGTCAAGCCCTTCACCATCACCGGATTGCCGCCCACCGTGATGGTTACGTCCGGTGAAGTCACGAGGCGTAAATCGGCTTGTGTGCCGATGACATTGCCAAGCGTTGTCAGGTCTATGACGCGGAAACGCAACTTCGTCACCGCCGCGCCGGTGTTATTGGTGAAGCGCAAGCGGAAGGTTATCGTTCCTAATGCGCCATTGGTTACGGCGGTCAGATTGCGCCCGCGATTCGGTGAGGTTGACGACGACACCGACGAATCGAGCAAGGCGGAAGTTATCTGACTGTTGCGCTGAATCGGGCTGAGGGTGTTTTCCGGTCCCGGCGCTCCCAGCAACGATTGAACGCCGCCGAGAACTGCCGCGTTGGGCGAAAGCAACTGGAAGTCAGCGTTATTGTCGTTGGTGTCCTGTGGCACATTGCTGACCAATTTGCGATAGAACAGATGCTCGGAAGCGGTGGTGATGCCGCCTGCCGGAGCCAGTCCCGCGCCTTCCCGATAGAGCGCGTTCGTTACACCGCTAAAGCCCGCCGCATCCAGCCGATTGCCACTGTTAAAGCTGCCGGGTTGGTCGTCTTGAGCAACGCCAAGCCTGCGCCGTTGGCAATGTCAGTTGCATACGTGCCATCAGCGGCGGCAATCGCGCCGAGTGAATAGCCGTTTGAGTTGGCAATCAGATAATGCCCGGTTGCCGGAATCATCGTGCCATTCGGAATGGTAAAGACGAGGCTTGCCGCACCGTCGTTCTTCACCAATGTCCAACCGGCTGTGCCATCACTCGACGCCACCGTGATTGGCGCGGCGGTGGTGTTGTACAACTCGATGTATTCATCTTGTAGCGGATCGGCTCCGGCGACGCCGCTTGCACCGCGTTTCTTCTGCGGCTTGTCCTGCGGACGTTCAGCTTGGCGTTCGCGGCGCTGGTCTTGCGGCGAGTATGCCACTTGTTGGAACAGCAAGGGCGAGATGTTCCCTTGGTAGGCTGCGGTCGTGAACGATGGCGTTTGCCCGTAGCCGCCAATGGCAGGTGTGCTGACCTGCACGGTGACCGTCTCACCGGATTGAGGAGAATTTGGCGATTGCTTTTGAAATGCGGTTATCACCGGATGACTGACCGGGCGCAAATTTAAATTGCTTACATGGTCACTATTATATACCGCGAACAACGTATTGAAATTGCTTGCGGGCGGTAGGTAAGTCTGTTGATTACTGAGATCATAGCTTTGCAAGCCGACGTATCTTGCCACCCATTCAGGTCGTTGATAAAAGCCGCGATGCTCTAATGCGGCAATTGCAGTTAACTCTCTCTTCACATCATTGTTTGAGCTATTCGTATCGGACGCAATCGCTGCTTCGATATTTCTATTACCACTCGATTCGATGGTCTGGTTAACCGCAGAAGCGCCGCCAGCGGGTTCCGCCTCTATTGGGCCGGTAGGCGCAGGTGTCGTGCAACTGCCACTCGTGTACATCACTACGCTGCCGCCAGTGCGGACGTTGGTCGTGTTGCCGGGGTTTTGAGTGGCGAGAAACGCCTCAACCGAAGCGGCTGAAGTTCCCGTGCCACCGAACCCTTCCAGTTGGAAGGTGTTGGCAGCGCTTCCCTGCCTGACTCTACTATCGCGCGTGTTGACATTGGAACTGTCGTTGTTCCGCATATCAACGCAGTAGTCGTAAGCGGTAGTGTTATTCTGCGTTACCTCGATGCCGTAGAGAACGCCAAAGCCTCCGCCCCCGTTGTCATCAATGCTCAGGATGACATTGTTCGTGATTTGGACGGCAAGATCGCCGTCACCAGCGGCATTCCCCGTTGCGATCACGCGGATACCGCCCACCTCGGTGTGATTAAGCGTGTTACTGTCGAGCGTTACACAAGCTACCTCATTGCCGCGCATATCCAACACGATGCCGAAGCCGAGCCGCGACCCGGAATCGTTCGTCGCCGCAACCCCGACGGTGTGGTCAGCGATTACGGCATTAATGACTGACGATGTGGTTGTCGTCGAACTCGAACCCCAAGCGATGGCGGCAACACCCTCGGTAAAGGTGATGGTGTTGTTCTTGATCAAGTAGTTGACATCGGCATTGAAGCCGTGTGCCATGTTCAACCCCTGAAAAAGCTCGAAGAAGGCGCTGTTCTGCACGTTGATGGTGTGCTGGAACGGTCCTTCGAATGTCGTGAGAATGCCGTCGCTGAACCACTGTGTAGCGGGCGGCGGCAAGGGATTTTGTCTATCGGTGTTCTCGAAAGCGCAGCCCGTAAAATTGAAAGTTACATTCGACGAAGTGGACGCGGTGTTGCCGGAAAACAGATTGACCGGCGCGTTGCCGCCGCTGCCCGGTCCGGAAATTGGTAAAGTTCCAAACGGCTGTCCGCGCCGTGGCGGACTGATAAACAACTTTCACATTGTCTTCGAGTCCGCCGCTACTGTCGCTGCTCGTGAAATTGTAAGTTCCCGCGCCTTCGTAAATAAAAATGCTGCCTTCGTCAAACCCTTCTTGGTTGCCGTTCACGCCGCTGACGTTTGAAGATGCCAAAGTAAAATCCGTGACGCTGTTAGCAAAAATGGCGTGATTCGTGAACGTCGAAAGATTCATCGAGGTCAGCGAAACCTGCGCCGTATTGCTCAGATACAATCCGCATCCGGCGGTCGTGCCGTTCGGAGAAATCGGCGAGCCGGATTGAATCGCCGCGGCGGTTTTGTTCGAGATTGTTCCGCCCGTTCCCGTGACGGTCAAGCCGCCCGCCGTGCCGGTGCTGATGAGAACCACGCCGCTGTTGCCGGAAGAAGTCGGCGAGTTGATGCTGCGGAAAATCATATCGCTCGCGCCGCTGTTCGTGTTCTGCGCGTTCAAAGCCGTGGCGGTGGTCGTCGTCAGGGTGTTGATGATAGTGGTGTTGTTCTGCGTGGCGCTGACCGTGCCGCCGCCGGTGGCGGTGAACGCCGCGTTTGCGCCAGCGCTGAGAGATAACCCGCCGGAAAAGGTAATCGTCGCGCCGGTGTTGGAGTTGAGCAAAATGCCTGTGCCGGTATCGCTGATTGCGCCGGTTAGATTTACCGCGCCGCCGGAGCGATTTTGAATCGAAACCGAGCGTCCGGCAGTGTTGGTGATACTGGCGGCAAAATTTACCGTACCGTTTGCCGCGCCGCTCAAATCCAAATCGTTCCCGGTGACAGCGCTCAGACTGACATCCGCGCCGACGGTCAACGTACTGATGCTTGCGCCGATAAGGCCCGCGCCCGAAGCGCCAGAAACGGTCAATCCGCGAAGCAGATTTCCCTGATTGAGCGTTATGGCATTACCGCCGCTGTTCTGCGCAGTGGTCGCGCTGCCGCCCGTATTCATCGCCGGTAATGGATTGCTGAATGGGAATGAGGCAAGGTTGATTCCGGTAATTGCTGCCAGCGTCGCCGTCGAATCCTGCCCGACTGGCGTTTGTCCTGAGCGTAAGGTGACGCCGCCACTGTATGCCGTGGCGCTTTCGTCGTAAACGGATTGGACAGTCGCCCGTTACAGTTTGCCGAACACGCCCCTGAATTATTGTTGATAAACCAGATCATACCGCTAACCGTGATCGCAACGGTTCCCCCATTAACGCCCGCCGAATTGGTTAGCGTGTAGGTGAAGCTGTCTGCGCCTTCAAAACCTACGGGCGGATTGTAAGAGAAACTACCATCGGCGGCGAGCGTTACCGTACCGCCATTTGTGGCGCTGCCATTGGCGATTGTCGTTAGCGTCGCTCCCGGCAAACCGGCAAAATCATTTGCCAGAACGCCGTTTGCCATCGGAACCGTAATGCCGACATTGCCGATGGAAGTGTAGCTGTCATTGACCGCCACCGGCGTCGCCGTCAACGAACCGGCAACCAGCGTTGAGTTGGCATCCAGCGTATTGCTGTAAATCACCCCGGTCGCATCCATGCTGCTGGCGCTGATAACGGCAGTGTACTCGATTCTATCGCCCGGACCTGTGCCAGTCGGCGCGACATCAGTAACCAACGCATCCGCCAGCGTCGCCCTTACCGTTGGCGCAAAGACGACGGCGCTGCCTACATAAGCGAAAACTCCTGTTCTGGCAACACTCGTACTGCCATTATGAATAGCGAGGTTGGCGCTGCGAGATAACGGTTTGCTGTCAGGCGCAAGCCTCTTCGCGTCAGGCTCTCAAGCCTGACGCGAAGAGGCTTGCGCCTGTTTATCAGCATCAACCGTCGGCAACAATCTGCTAAACAAAGAAATGCCGAACAGCATCAATAAACTCAAAATAACGAAGGTATAACGAGCAATTTTCAGGCGCGAAGATGGCATAGTGATTGAACTCCTTTGTGAGGTGAATCGCCTTATGGTTTCAGGGTTACGGCTCTACCACGTTGCAAAACCCAGAAAACGACGGGAGCAAGGATTATGAAACGGGCTCTGTCATTGTATTACAACTTGGGGGACTGATTGACGGCGCAATTGTAGGGCTAAGAAAAGAAGAGTCAAGTATACAGGACGATGCTTTACCTTACATCCAAAGCGAGAAAATTACGTAACTCACGTTACGCGGCAGTGAGGCAAACGGCAACTTTCAGGAGCCGGTGTTAGAGTTCAACCTTCAGGTTGGTCGTAGCTTCACCAGCAGACCCTTCACGATTACAGCGACGGCTCGTTACCATACAAGGAGTAGTGCGAGGTTCGCCGGCGAGCGCAACTTTCGCCGCCTCACGCTACTGCCAACCTGAAGGTTGAACTCTAACACCTGTCGCCAAGCGGTTCTGTGGCTCGCTGCGTAAGGTGAGTTACGTGACAATTTCAGCCAATCCACTTTCCGGCGCGGTCAACGGCGCGATGCCAGTTAGTCAATAACTGCTCGCGTTCTGCCGCTTTCATCTGCGGCTCAAAGACTTTTTCGCGTTGCCACATCTCGCTCAGTTCATCAACGCCTGACCAGTAATCTACGGCTAACCCGGCAAGAAACGCCGCCCCCGCCGCCGTCGTCTCGGCATTCACCGGACGGACAACCGGAATGCCCAAAATGTCCGCCTGAAATAGCATCAGGAAATTGTTCTGAACCGCGCCGCCATCTACACGCAATTCGCTCAATGCAATGCCCGAATCATCGCGCATACAGGTCAAGACATCAGCAGTTTGATAAGCGATGGATTCAAGGGCGGCGCGGACGATGTGTTCGCGTGTAGAGCCGCGTGTCAGCCCGGCAATTGTGCCTCTGGCGTAAGCGTCCCAATGCGGCGCACCCAGTCCGACAAATGCCGGTACGAAATAGACGCCGCCGTTATCGGCAACACTCGTCGCCAAGGCTTCCGTCTCTGCCGCGTTAGTAATTATCTTCAGCCCGTCGCGCAGCCATTGAACCGCTGCCCCGGCAATAAAGACGCTGCCTTCAAGCGCGTATTCCATCGCCGCATCGCCAATTTGCCAGGCGACGGTAGTGAGCAGATTGTTCTTTGATTTGACCAACTGCGTGCCAGTGTTCGCCAGCATAAAACAGCCTGTGCCATAAGTATTCTTCGACATCCCCGGCGTTGTGCAGACCTGTCCGAAAAGCGCCGCTTGCTGATCTCCGGCATTTCCCGCTATCGGAATCGAACGCCCGAAAAGCGCCGCATCGGTTTCACCAATCAAGGCGCTCGACGGCGTGACGTGCGGCAATATCTGACGTGGCACATTGAGGATTTTTAGTAATTCGTCGTCCCAGTCGCTGGTTTTGATATTGTAAAGCAAGGTGCGGCTGGCATTTGATGGATCGGTGGCGTGGATGCGTCCGCCGGTCAATTTCCAGATTAACCATGAGTCAACTGTGCCGAAAGCGAGTTTGCCTTTTGCCGCCAATTCCCGTGCGCCTTTGACATGATCCAGCAGCCATTTGACCTTTGTGCCGGAGAAGTAGGCATCCAGCACTAATCCGGTACGGTCTTGAAAAAACTGCGCCAAGCCATCGTTGCGTAACTTGTCACAATCCTCTGCGGTACGGCGGCATTGCCAGACGATGGCGTTATGGATTGGCTCGCCGGTTTCCCGGTTCCAGATGATGGTCGTTTCGCGTTGGTTCGTAATGCCGATGGCAGCAATCTGCTCGGCTTGCACCTTGTTATCATTGAGGACGCGCTGGGCGGCGCTCAATTGTGACGACCAGATTTCCGCCGGATGGTGTTCGACCCAACCGGGTTGCGGATAAAGCTGCTCAAACTCCTGTTGAGCAATGGCAACGGCTTTGCCTTCTTCATCGAAGAGCATAGCGCGGGAACTGGTCGTCCCCTGATCGAGTGCAAGGATATAGGTCTGGCGCATCAGGTTTTCTCCAAAAGAACAGATGTTTCAGGCTGCGACATCATAATTCGCAAGGCACGAAACAAGCAACGCGTCGAGAGAAACTTTTGCTATAATTGCAGCATCGGAGGCAGAGACTGTAAAAAGCGGATTGAACCACGAAGAACACGAAGGACACGAAGAGGGATGTAGGGGAGTAGGAGAATGGGGAGCATTATCCATTCTCAACTGCCCATTATTCATTGTCACACGGTAGTTTTGTGCGGTTCCAATGCCGATGCAGTTGCAAGGTTGTTACCTCATTCAACAATGGACAATGCTTCTTTATTCCACATTCGTTTATTCCCTCTTCGTGTCCTTCGTGTTCTTCGTGGTTCAATAAAGGAATTGCATTACAAAATCGGAGGTGAAGATGGATTTTCTCAGTACGCTGGCGCTGGCAATGGGGTCGTCGTGGGTTAGCGGCATCAATCTGTATGCCTCAGTGGCGACGCTTGGACTGCTTGGACGGTTCGCCCACTTACAACTGCCCGGAGAACTCGGCATTGTTACCAACTGGTGGGTTATCGGTGTGGCGTTGTTTCTCTATGTGATTGAGTTTGTCGCCGATAAAGTGCCGTATGTGGATAGCGTCTGGGATGTGGTTCACACCTTTATCCGCGTCCCGGCGGGGGCGGCAATGGCGGCGGCAACCTTCGGCGATTTCGATAAAGGCGTACAGTTGATTGCGCTGCTTGTCGGCGGCAGCATCGCGCTGAGTTCGCACGGCACAAAAGCGACTTCGCGCATGGCAATCAATACCAGCCCGGAACCGTTTTCCAATATCGGAGCCAGTCTACTGGAAGATGGCGTGGTCATCGGTTCGACCTTTCTGGCGGTCTATTATCCGGTGGTGATTATTGTTGTCGTCGTTATTTTTGTTATTCTGGCATTGATTATTCTGCCAAAAATCATTCGATTTCTGCGCCGTGTGAAGGCAAAGGTCAGTCAGTTTTTCGGCGGCAAGCAGGCAGATGAAAATAGGATTTAGGGATAGCGAGTAACTGCCTCTTCTCCTAAATCCTGAATCCTAAATCCTAACTAATTCATCAATTCCAGACTGCTGAGGCTGCGGGCTTGCGGCGGCAGACTCTTGGGGTAAAACTTCCGCGCATAGGTCCAGACATAGTTTCTCAGATTGTAGTAGTACGGATTGAAGCCGAAATCGTCAATCTCTTTCAATGCCTGTTGCGGCGTCCATTTATCATGCGAGATGCGATAAATGGCGCTCATCTCGCCGATACGATTCAAACCGTCGGCACAGAAGACATAAAATGGCGCTTGCGCTTTGTCCGATACCAGTTTCACGAACGCCAGCGCCTCTTTATCAGCCGGCGGATTCCAAACGCTGGTTGGCGTGCGGTAATAGCTCAAGCCGTGACGCTCGGCGGCAATTTTGAATGTATCGGTATAATCGTAATCGGAGCGCAAATCTACAATTGTCTTGACACCCAGCCGCTTCAAGGTTTCAATACCCCCGCGTGCCGGTTCACCGCCGCGAATGTATTCATCATTCAATCGGTGAAAGTAGGGTAAGGTTGCAGCAACCTCGGCGCTGTTATCGGTAAGCGGCGCAGTACGCGCTTCCTGTAAAACAGTCTGATGCGATGCCTCCAGTCCATTAGCGGAAATACCAGAATTTCGGCGAACCATCAGCGTCACTAAGCTGATGGCAATTCCTGAAAAAATGAGAGTGAGAATCAAGCTTCTTTTTGACACGATGCTTACTTCCTTGAGAGTCAGCCCTAACCGGCTAACACGCTAAATCTATTTATAACCAAAAAGGTTTTCACTTTCAAGAACAAGTATTTTACGTTGCCGGAAGCGGTTTGGTTCTCTGCTTTCTCAGGTCAGATTGACTATGTGGCATCGGTCAGTCTGACTGAATGTTGTCGTTTCAGCAGACACAAAAAACACCGGCGTTCAGAAATCTCCCAATAAGAGGGAAGTTTTGCAATAACAGAGTTTGTGGCACAGCTATCGCTTAGATTTTTTCGGGAAAAACTCTATCTACAATCCACTCAGTGAGTTTTGGAGACAATGGCAGACCCTCGCAAAGAACAAATAAAAGACCTGCGATTCTTTGAGGCGGCAGTGTCGCTGCTCGCCGCTTGCGCTTTTCTTTATGCGGCTTATGAGGCGGCAACCGGGCTATTCAATCCCGAATGGCTGGTGCTGACCGGCATCACCGTGTTTCTGGTCTCGCGCATTGACATCAAATTATTGAAGACCTCAAGCGGCATCTCGCTGACCGAATCCTTTATCTTCCTTGCCGTGATTTTATATGGCGCTCCGCTGGCCGTCCTGCTGGCAGGCTTGGATGCGGCAATCGGCTTGTTGCAACACCAGGAGCCGCGCAAACGAACGCCGGCGCCAGTGGCGACAGCCATTCTCTCCATCTCGATTGCCGGCGGTATCGTTGAACTCACGGCGAGCTATCTGCAAAGCTACTCGACCAGTTGGGGCTATCTCTCATTCATCCTGCTGCTTTTGGCGCTGACCCATTTTATCGTCAATTCGCTTCTGACGAGCGCCGCTCAGGCTTTGCGCTTTCATTATCGTTTTGTAGAGGTCTGGAAAGAAGCGCTGTGGTGGACGGCTCTTTCTTATTTTGTCGCGGCGGCAGCCGCCTGTCTGTTAGTCAAACTGATTCATACGGTCTCGTTCTTCGCCTTCATCGTTGCCGTGCCAATACTCTCCATCACCTGGCTTACCTATAAGGTCTATTTAGACAAGGTGGAAGCCTCTAACGCCCACGCCGAAGAGGTTGCTGATTTGCACTTACGGACGATTGAAGCTCTGGCAATCGCTATTGACGCGAAAGATGAAGTGACCCATGACCATGTGCGTCGGGTACAGATTTATGCCACTGGGCTGGCGCGGCTCTTCGGGCTTTCCGATACCGAAATTGAAGCCTTAAAAGCCGGCGCCTTGCTGCACGACATCGGCAAACTCGCGGTGCCGGATTATATCCTCAATAAACCCGGACCATTAACGCCGGCTGAATTTGAGAAGATGAAGATTCACACGGTCGTTGGCGCAGAGATTTTAGAGCGCGTCGGCTTTCCTTATCCGGTCGTTCCTGTGGTTCGCCATCACCACGAACGCTGGGATGGGCGCGGCTACCCGGATGCGCTCCGCGGTGATGAGATACCGATAACGGCACGGATTCTCACCGTCTCCGATTGCTTTGATGCGGTGCAGGAAGAACGCCAGTACCGCCTCGCCTTTACGCGAGACGACGCCATTGCCATGCTCAAAGAAGGGCGCGGCACAGTTTTTGACCCCAATGTGGTCTCGACCTTTCTGGAGCATTTGAAAGATTTTGAAGCCGAAATCCGTGACCAGGGCTTGCATCTGCAATCCAACACTTCCAGAGGCAAACCGGCGATCAATGACCGCCAGCGGGAAGTTAGCAAACTGGAGAGCGGGCAACTGGCTTATGACCATATTCGCAATGCTCGCCGCGAAGTTATTACCCTGTACGAAATTGCTCAAACCATCGGTACCAGCCTTGACTTACGCGATACGTTTGCCGTCTTTTCGTCGCGCTTACTCGATATTGTCAGCTATACAACCTGCATTCTCTATCTGCTGAAGCACAATTCTACCGACATTGAGGCGGCGCACGTTGCCGGACGCAACGCCGATAAACTGAAAGGCAAGCGCATGCCCGCCGGCATTGGCATTGCCGGATGGGTGGTCGCCAACCGCACCGCCATGCACAACAGCGACCCGCGCCTCGATTTTGAAGCGATGCGCTCAGACATCAGCGAACCGTACAGCGTCGCTACAGTGGTTCCGGTGATGCAGGGCGACAATACGATTGGCGCTCTGGCGCTTTATGATACCGAGCGTACCGCTTTCGATATGGACGATTTACGGGTTGTCGAATCGGTAGCGACGCTCTCGGCTGATGCGATTGCCAATGCCGTCCGACATAACCGCACCGAAGAGACGGCGTTGACTGATATGCTCACCAGTCTGCCGAATGCCCGCGCTTTGCGTTATCGTTTTGAAGAAGACGCCGACCGCGCCCGCCGCCACCGCGATACCTTCTGCGTCGTCATGATGGATTTGGACGGCTTCAAAGAGGTCAATGATAAACTTGGACACTATGCGGGCGATCAACTGCTGATGGAGATTTCGCGGTTGTTGCTGGCGCAGGTGCGGTCATCCGATTTTATCGCCCGTTATGCTGGCGATGAATTTGTCGCTATTTTGCAAGTCAGCCCCGAAGAAGCGCGGGAGATGATCCAACGTCTGCAAAAAGCGGTTGAACGCCATGACTTCAAATTCCCAGTCCCGGATTTGACAGTAGGAGTTAGCGCCGGAATGGCAACCTTTGAGATTGATGGCAACACGCTGGATGAATTGCTGCTTGCCGCCGACCGCGCCATGTACACCGATAAGATGATGCGTAAGAGCAAAGCAGCAGAAGCGAAGCGAGAGGGTTCAAAACCGCTCAATACCGCCGATCTGCGTCGCTTCAAAATTGTTTAAGATAACCTTATTGGCTCAATAACTGTCTTTCGTTGTCTTTCATCTGCAAAGTGGATTGCAACTGCACGACGAACTGCAACCCTATCTGCATTGGCGCATTTTTTCTTTTCTTCTACAAACTCAACTGCAAACCCATCTGCGCCATTTTCTGCAAACCGAGAATAGACCGCGAATGGGGCGGATGAGGCGAATTCAACGAAGCATCCGCGTCAATCCGTCGTATCCGCGTCTAATTTTGTGCCGATTTCGTACAAATTTTATACCATCATCTGTATTTCATCTGCACTATTGAACTGCATTGGCGCAAAATTCTACGTACTATATTCCTTTCCTTGCAAAATTCTATCTTTAACCACCTTTAGTGACATGGGGTCGATGCGCTCAAAAACATTAAAGACGCCTCTATCAGCAGAGGCTAATTTCTTCACCTCTTCATAAACCGGTGGTGAAGTAAGAACTACATCTGCTGATTGTAGAATCTCGATGACTTTTTCTGTCTCGGCTAATGTACAACAACTAAGATTCATCTTTTCAAAACCCAATTCCGCTTTGAGCAAATCTTTGTAGAGGACGGCAGATTCCTGATCCCTACAAATAAAACCATAGCTTGCTTTTTCGCCCATAACCTCCAAATGGCGTCGCGTTTCAGGATTGAGGTTGGTAATCAACACATCAATTATGACAGGCAGATTGCCTACGGATTGTCGAACCTCGTTGATGTGAAAACCTGTGGTAACGACATGAATTGTTTTGCCGCTGCTCAAAAGCGCTGCAATCTCTGTTTTCAAATCGGCTACCAACATGGGGGTAATTTTCAAGCTCAGGTTTTCAGCGAGTAAAGCAGAGATTTCTTTCATCTGGAATTGATTGCATTCCGTAAAAACGACAATCGGCGAAGCGCCGTCGCGCTCAAGTTCGTCAACGGCCTGGGCGAGTATTGCCTGGGCATCCTTGAGTTCAAGCCCTTGTTGTAGGAATTGGTTGATGAGATTCTTGGCGGCATTGATAAACTGACTTTCGACATTGAATGCAGCGATTTGTCCGTTACGGCTGAAGGTTTTTTGGGATAGCGCCGTCGGGCCATTCGGTAGGGTAATAAAAGTTCCCTGACCACGTTTCATGGCAATCAGACCATCATTTTCCAATTCCTTATAGGCTTTACGCACCGTTTCAAAGTTAATGCCAAGGTCTTTGGCGAGAACATTGACCGGCGGCAACTGATAATCCGTTTGGATAGCGCCAGTCGAAATGTAATATTTGATTTGATCGATCAATTGCAAATAAAGAGGGATTTTGTTCTCTTTGTTTATGAACCATTGAATCATCGTTTTTCCCCTTTCTCGACGCAAAATGAAAAGCTACTGTAAATTTATCCAGTTGTCGTGCCTCTGTGTTTTGAAATCCCTGCTGCTTTTCAGCCATTCAAACATCTATTTATCCACAAAACCAGCGAATTTATCCAAGTTATATAATTATATACCTTATCTTCATTGTTGGCAAAGACAAGAGAATTTTAAATCTTGCAGGATGTAACCTTCTATCTTTCGAGTACAGATCTACACTGAACAATCAGTCGCTCAGAACGCGGGTCGAGCATTGCCGCATCAGCGGTCTATCAGCACACGCCAGGCAACTGGGGAAAATGATACGCCGACACTGGTCAGTAGAGAACTCTCTACACGAGATCGAATTTTGATTGAATATACGGAGTGCGAGCCTGTAATTTCAATAGTTTAGCCAAAAGCAATCCGTATACTGGCGCAAAAATCCCGCCACTACCGGACAGCAGTTTTCGAGAGCATGAGAGCCGGATAACAAAACATCAGGCTCCGGGAAAGGTGACGACTTTGAGACCTCAGGCGTTGAATTTGAGAAGACAACGACAGCAGGGATAAAAGCGAAGCGGCTGAAAGTAGATTGGGCTGAGGCTATCTGCTTAAAGTTCTATATCAATAAAATGCGCTGGCGTTGAATTTTATGCTTGACATATTATTATATATTTGTATAATAATATATGTATCGAATTTTTCTTGAGTTTTGTAAATCTGCAAATCAATTTTTTACTCCGCTCTGGTTATTGAAGCATTGCTTGATAAGGGCAGCATAACGGATGCGGGCTATCAATATGGTTGTCAGATGTGCAAGGTAAGATTCATTTCTGAAGGGGGAAGAGATATGTTGACGACGAGAAGCATTATTTGGCTGTTACTGATTAGCATTACATTTTTTGGCTCACCAAACTTAGCTAAAACGCAATCTGCCACAGCTACTCTAACGGGAACCATTACAGACGAACGAGGAGCCGTGGTATCCGGGGCTACGGTAATTGCAACTAATGGAGCAACGGGTACACAGCGGCAAGTCAGTACCAATGAGTCTGGTCAGTTTTTTATCTCCTCGTTACAACCCAGCACCTACACCTTAAGTGTTGAAGGTCAAGGATTTGCTCTGACAGAAGTGAAAACATAGAGCTCAACGTCAATGACCAACGCACTGTAAATGTGCAGTTAAAAGTTGGTAGTATCGGAGCCACAGTTGATGTTTCCGCTGAAACTTCCGTCACCAAAGAGTCTTCGGTGGTGGCGACAACGATTAACCGCCAATTCGTCCAAAACTTGCCACTTAACGGACGGTCGTTTCAATCGTTGTATGAATTGACGCCGGGCGTCAATCTCACGGCGTCTGGTGACGGCGGGCCGGGTCAGTTTTCGGTAAACGGTCAGCGCACGAATGCTAACTACGTCACCATTGACGGTGTTGGCGCCAACGTCGGCGCTTTGTCCGGCTCTAGCTTAGGGCAAAGCGGCAACGGTTCGGTGGCCGGCTTTTCGGCATCGGGAGGCACGAATAATCTGGTATCGGTGGATGCCCTACAGGAATTCACCATCCAGACATCAACCTACGCGCCGGAATTTGGACGCACCCCGGGAGCGCAAATCTCGATTATTACGCGCAGCGGGTCGAACAAATGGTCCGGTTCGGTTTTCGAGTACTTTCGTAATGAAGCGCTGGACGCAAATGATTGGTTCGCCAACGCCGCAGGCAGATCGCGGGCTCCCCTACGGCTGAACAATTTCGGCGGCGTGCTCGGCGGCCCGATTATCAAGGAAAAGACGTTCTTCTTCTTTTCGTATGAAGGGCTGCGGCTGCGGCAGCCGCGGACGAACAAATTTTTCGTACCCTCAGCGACTTTTAGGTCCACGGCGGCTGCCGGGTTCCGGCCCATCTTGAACGCCTTTCCGCAGCCGAACGGGGCGCTTGACGTGAACGCCGCCGGCCAGCCGACGGGTTACGCCACCTATGATGCCGTTTATTCGGATAAGATCCGGCTGGATGCGACCAGCATCCGCATTGATCATAACCTCTTCGACAATGTAACCCTTTTTGGACGCTATAACGACTCGCCGTCGTTGAGCAATGACCGGCTAACGAACCCGAGTTCGCCCGGCACATCGCGGATCAAAACGCGCGGCTTAACGATTGGGTCGTCGCAGACCTTCGGCAGCAATCTGGTCAACGACCTGCGGTTCAACTGGACAACCTACAAGGCGACACTCGATATCGGTTTAGATACCGAGGGTGGCGCTGTGCCGTTTGATGTTGCAGGGTTTGTGCCAGCCGGATCGAACTTCAATAAACCGGTCATTGGCTTCTTTATTGTCGATCTGGACCCGGCGACCTTCGCTCTGCGGTTTGCACCCGGGCTGTTTGTAGGCCAGCTTTTCAATAACCGGAACCAACAGCTAAATATCGTTGATAATCTGTCGTATCAGGTTGGCTCGCATGCCTTGAAATTTGGTTTTGATTACCGGCGGCTGATGCCGACCTTTGCGGAATCGGAGTATTTTGCGACCTACGCGGTCTTCACCTGGGCGTCGCTTGCCAACAACGGCCCGTTTCCCGGACCAAACAACTTTATCGGTGGGATGGCAAGCCAACTCCAGATCACCGCGGACAAGGGAGAACGGCATCCGATCTTCAATAACTACTCGGCTTACGCTCAGGATACGTGGAAGGTGAACAGCCGGCTGACGTTGACCTACGGTTTGCGCTACGAGGTTAATCCGCCTCCGAAGGAAAGGGACGGTAAGAATCCGCCGGTGGTGACGAATCTGGAGACCCCCGCTAGCATTGCCTTAGCGCCGGACGGCACGCCGCTCTACCGGACGACTTACAACAATTTTGCCCCGCGTTTCGGCGTCGCCTATCAGCTTAATCAAACGCCGGGACGTGAGACGGTGATCAGAGGCGGATTTGGAATGTTCTATGATCTGGGAGGTGGCAGCGCCGCGGGCAGAGCTTTCAGCCAGACGTTCCCGTTTGTCGCCCGAAAAACGGCGGGAGGGTTGTTTCCCGGCTTGCCTTTCCCGTTGACGCCGGCGCAAATTGCCGCGCCGCCGATCATCAGCACGCTGCCGGCGTCGGGCGAAATCTTTGCCTGGGATGCTAAACTGAAACTACCCGTGACCTACCAGTTCAATGTTGCCGTCGAGCAGGCTCTCGGCAATAATCAGACGGTTTCGGCGACCTATGCCGCGGCACACGGACGTGATTTGCTCAGGCAGGATTTTCTTCAGAACCCGAATGCTAATTTTCCCGGTATCGTGGTGACGCGCAATACTGCCGAATCGGACTATGATTCGCTTCAGTTACAGTTTACCCGGCGGCTGTCGCACGGATTTCAGGCTCTGGCTTCGTACACGCTTGCCAAATCAACCGATACGGCTTCCAGCGATCTGGCACGGAGCGCGTCTATTTTGGTCGTTTCGCCCGACAAAGATCGCGGCCCTTCGGATTTTGACATCCGCCACAATTTTACGGCGGCTTTGACCTATAATTTTCCCACTGCGTTTGATAACAACAAAGTTGCCAAAACCATTCTGGGCGGTTGGGCAACGGACGGAATTTTCCGTTACCGCTCGGCTCCGCCCGTCAATGTGGTGGTGCAAAACTTAAATACCGGCAGCACCGGTACTCCCGGTATAAGCGTCACCCGACCGAACATTGTCAGCGGACAACCGTTTTACCTTGACGATTCTACGGCTCCCGGTGGCAGACGAATCAATCCGGCGGCGTTTGTCAGCCCGGGAGCAGGAAATCGCGGCAATTTGCCACGCAACGCCCTGCGCGGATTTACTGCGAAACAATTTGATATGACCGTGCGCCGTGATTTTAAAATTCGTGAAGGTATGGGAATCCAGTTTCGTGCCGAGTTTTTCAATATCTTTAATATACCGAACTTCGGTAAACCGGAAAATCGTCTCGGCAATGCGAATTTTGGCAGAGCGACGACGATGCTGAACCAAAGCCTCACGGATTTCAATGCGGGCGGCGCTGGCCTCAACCCGGTGTTTCAGGTCGGCGGGCCGCGGTCAACCCAGCTTTCCTTGCGTTTTTACTTCTAATCATACTGGGCGCGAGTCATAGGTCTCGCGCCAAACTCCCTTATCATACCTGTATCTTGAAAATCTGGAGGTTCCAATGCCAAATAGTCCGACGTTTCAACGGCTCTTGCTCACGGTTCTTTTGCCGTTTTTGCTTTGCTCCGCCGTCCACGCTCAGAAACAAGCAACCATGGATGATCTCGACCACATTGTCGGCAACGCGAAATTTGTCAACTTCGGCGAGGACAGCCATTTTATGACTGGCGTTCATCAATACGTTGCCAGGATGTTTCGGCATTTAGCGGAGAAAAAAGGGTTTCGCGTTTTTGTGTTTGAAGCGGCTTGGAATACGGAAGAAGCCTTTGCCGATTTTATGAAGTCCGACCGCACGACTGTCACGCCCGAAGAACAATTTTACTTAAACGCTTTTCATTCAAAAGCGATTGTGGAAATGTTGATTTGGATTCGGGACTGGAATCGCAAAAATCCGAACGACCAAATCAGAATCACCGGCTACCAACCCGAACAACCGGTTATGGATTTTAATGCTCTTTGGGATTTTGCAGGAAAATCTGACAAGTTTGCGGCGGCTGATTTGAAAACCAAAGCCGCAGTTTGTCGGGCGGGGACGGGCGAAGTTAAAACGAATATCGAATTTATTGCATCTATGGGCAAACGCCTCCGCAGCGGTCAACCGACTTATACGACGGCAGACCGCGCCGCCTGCAATCAAGCGATAAATGCCATTGAAAGTTTTATCGAGCAGAATAAAACGGAGTTGATAAAGAAAAATTCGCGCAACGCTTATCTGGAAGCGGGGGCGCATCTGAAAAGTCTGCGAACCTATCTTAACACGCTGACTTACACGCTCGACCAACTCACTTTCAATAAAACTGCGACATTGGAAGAACAGCGGGCATTACAAAAAAAGGTCTATGAAGAAGGCGACAAGGCGCGTTTTGAAATTTTTGAAATTCTACGCCAAACCCGTTTCAAAAACAAAAAAATCTTTTTCTGGATGCACAACTGGCACGCCATGAAGTATTCCAACGAGGTTGACGCCTTCGGCAGAACCGAAAAAGACGCTTCGCTGCCTCCTGAAACCATTTCCATTGGCACACGCATGGCACAAGCCTACGGCAAACAATTGGTGGTTATCGGCAACATCGTGGCGAAAGCGGTCTGCAAAAATCCAATTTGCACGCCGCCGCCGGTGCGCGAAGATTCGCTTGAAACCAGGTTTGCCACGCGCTTCGGCGCAGGCAGCGCGTTGGTTAATTTGTTGAAACCGACGGCAGCCGACAAACTATTGCCGCTTGCCGTTTCCGGTTCGCTTTACGCTGACATCAATCAAGGACATTTTACCAAAGTTGTGCTGAAACGGCAGTTTGACGCGATTTATTATCTGTCGGAAACCACGGCAACTTTCGAGGAGAAATAAGAAATGCAGTGGAAAGCACGAAACATTTTCGGGTGCTGGCTGGCGGTTTGTGCCGCCAGTTTTTTCGTTTGTTTGCCAAACGGCTACGCCCAGGCCAACCAGTCGGCGGCGAATTTTCATTACTTCGTCAAAGCCAAACTCGCTATCAATCCCGCGAATAACCAAACCATTGAAAACGCCGTTATCGAAGTCGCTGGCGGCAAAATTATCGGCATCGGCAAGGCAAAAGATTTCAACCTTCCGGCGGACGCGAAAGTTTTTGATTACAGCGATAAAACCATCATTCCCGGATTGATTGACACGCACGCGCATTTTTACGGGTTTCTTACCTTCGGTCATTCGACAAATGAAGCCTTTCCTTATTTGTTTCTCGCTAATGGAGTTACTTCGATTTTAAGCCCGGGATCAGGCAATCCCGAAGGCGATATTGCCCTGAAAAATCGCATTGATTCGGGACGCGCCATCGGACCGCGAATGTTTTTAGCCGGAGAATATCTTGATATGGAGCCGTTGCGCGTGCCTTGGATGGAGCCGGTAAAGACGGAGATGGAAGCCAAAGCCAAACTCGATTTTTGGATTTCACGCGGCGCGTCTGCGGTCAAAGTCTATACCGGAATGAAGGGCGATTTGTTCCGCACGGTCATCGCCCACGCCCATCAACGCGGCGTTAAGGTCAACGGGCATCTCGAAGACACAACGTGGGGCGAAGCAATCGAAATGGGCATTGATGTTTTGCATCATGGCGTCTATTCGTTTCCCGAAATAATGCCGAAAGACATCCCGCCGCAGACCATCGGCATGATAAATATCGCCCCGCCCGAATTCGACAAATACTATCAGGCAATCATGGATGCGAATTTGCAAGCGCCAAAAATTCAAGCCGTTTTCAAAGCTGCCGCGAAAGCACAGGTCGTCTTTGTGCCAACGGTAGTGGCGCTTGAGCCGCCCGACGCGGTGAAAGACCGCATGAGCGAACAGCAACCGTTTTATGCGCCGGAGGCGTGGAAAAGGGTTGAAGGCAGATTCAACACCGAGAAACGAAAATACGCGCTTTTATTGACGCAGAAGAATATCGAATTCGTCCGCGAGGCGCACAAAGCGGGCGTCATGCTCTCCACCGGAACGGATTTCACCAACCTGCAAATCCTGCCCGGTTGGAGTCTTTTCCGCGAAATGGAAATTTTCGCAGAAGCCGGAATGAAGCCGATGGAAGTCTTGAAAGCGGCAACCTACAATGGCGCGTGGGCAATCGGCAGAAGCGATTTAATTGGTTCATTGGAAGCCGGAAAGATGGCAGATTTTGTTGTCTTGAACGCCAATCCGCTCGATAACATTAGCAATGCGCGGACGGTTTATCGCGTCGTCAAAGGCGGAACGATTTACACGCCGGAAGAAGTTCTCAAACCTGTGAAAGGTAGGATTCATTAAAAGTATGCAAGCAAAAATAAATAAATTTCTGTCTTTTCTTATCATCTGTAGTTGTCTTTTGGGCGTGGCGTCCGGCGTTTTCGCCCAAAAACCGCAGCTTGCAGACCCCAAACCGCGTGTTGTTCACGAACCGGATTTTAAAAAAATGGTGCCGAAATTTCTGACGCCGCAAGGCTTTATGGATCCGAAATTTTCGGACGCGGTCGCTAAACCGTCGCCTTACTTAACTGATTTCTTCGGCATTCAGGCACTCGCGAACACGACGAAAGAAGGCATCAAACGCGATTTCGTGCCTAAGTTTGCTGAAGTAGTTGCCGAAGATGAAAACACTGTAGAGTTGAAATTCAAAAGCGGTTACTCAGGCAAATTTTACCCGAATTCAATCTTTAAGGCCGTCGGGCAGGTGGTACCCAATGACCATGTTGAAATCAGCGGCGACACCTGGCAGGAGCTGCAAAAAAATCTCGATGATTTTCGCGGCATTTTGCGTGCGAACAAGTTGGAAAAACGCTACCTGATTCCCAATCCTTTTTATAAGGAAGAACTCATTGTTGCCAAAAACATGGCGGCGAAGATCCGCCCTGCTCAAGTCATTACCAGTCCGACGCTGGCGGAAATGCAGAACGAGTCTAACGCCGTGCTGCTTTACGGCGAAGGCGTTCACGGCAATATTCCGGGTTATGAGAAATTCAAGGCAGATGTGTTGGACAGGTATCAATTCGATTGGCTCGGCTTGGAAAGCATCACGCCTTCGCAGCAAAAAGACCTGGATGTTTTCGTGAAAGCAGCGAACGGTTCACCCGAATATATTCGGTCGAGAAAAGCCCTTACGGATTATTTTACAACCGCCTGGAACGGCAGAGACGGCAAACCAACCACCGGCGAAGAAAATTACTATTTCAAAATCGTTGACCAGATGCGGGCGAAGAAAACCCGCGTCGTCGGCATTGAAGCCTCGACGCTGCCGTATCTCTTTTTCCGTTATGGCGAAAACAAATTCGGAGGCGCAGTTCGCAGCCTGCAATGGGCGAAAGCTTTGCCGAAAAAAGGCAGAGGTTTGGTCTTTGGCGGTAACGCCCATTTCAACGCCGCCACCCCGATAAACTTTCAAGACTTTCTCAAAATCCTCAATCCGAAAGCGAAAGTTTTTGTGATGCAGGAGTTAAAAATGAGGAGTAATGCAGACTGAATTTTATGTTAAAACGGCTGACAATCTGCTTGCTGATACTGGTATTGACTGGCTTGCCCGTAGCGGGACAAGTTGCATCCGAACTGATTGACGCAGAGATTAATGTTAAAATTCGCGTTGAAGCGGAAAAGCATTCGCGCATTATGAACACCATACATTATCTGTGCGACCTCTATAGTCCGCGACTGACCGGCACGCCGCAACTGAAAGCCGCGCAGGAATGGGCGTTGAAAGAACTCGAAAGTTACGGGCTGCAAAACGCGCATCTCGAAGCATGGGATTTTGGTTTTCCCGGCTGGCAAAATGAACACCTCGATGCCAGCGTCGTTGCGCCTTATCAAGATTCGCTTACCTGCGAAGTCATGGCGTGGACGCCTTCAACGAAAGGCACGGTCAGAGCCGAAGCCTTTAACCTGATGCCGCCTGACGCGCCAACGCCGGACGAATTGAATGCTTATCTGGCAAGCGTCAAAACAGTAGTCAAAGGTAAAATCGTTTTGACTGGCAAACATAATCTTGTGCCGGTAAATTTCAAGCCGTCACCTTTGCGCCTGAGTGACAACGAAGCCAGAGCGATTTATGCACCCAGAACGCCAACGCCGCCAAAACCCAATGCATCGCCAACGGTCAAAAAATTGACCGCTTTAGAAGTCAACGATGCGCTTGATAAATTCTTGCTGGAAAACGGCGCGGCGCTGCGCGTTTATGATGCACGCGAAGCGCATGGTATAATTCGCACTGTCATCAATCGCAGCCGCGATATTTCGCAATTTTTGCCGACTGTGGTGATGCGAAACGAAGATTACGGGCGCATCACACGAATTCTGGCAGACAAAATCTCAGTTCAACTTGAATTTACTATCGTCAACCGCTTGTATCCCGAAGGTCGCACACAGTATAACGCTTTAGCGGAAATTGTTGGCACAGATAAAAAAGACGAAGTGGTGATGATGGGAGCGCATATTGACGCGCATCATGTGGCAACGGGAGCCACCGATAACGCCGTTGGTTGTGCGGTGATGATAGAAGCTGCGCGGATTTTACAGGCTTTGAAGATCAAGCCGCGTCGCACGATTCGGATTGGTTTATGGAGCGGCGAAGAGCAGCGCGTACTCGGCTCTCAGGCTTATGTGAAAGAGCATTTCGGCTCATATGAAGACCCGAAGCCGGATTTCGACAAGTTCGGCGGCTACTTTAATCTTGACATTGGGACGGGGCGGATTCGCGGTATGCGGGTCTTCGGACCGCCGGCTGCCGGCGAGGTGTTGCGGCAAATACTTGCGCCATTTGCCGATTTGGGCGTTGTCGGCGCAGGAACGTACAACAATCGTACCTCTCCGGGGTCTGACCATGCGGCATTCAGCGTCAATGGTCTGCCGGGAATTTATGTTGATCAAGACCCGCTTGCATACGGCGAGGTAACGTGGCATACCAACCTTGATACCTATGAGCGTGTGGTCGAAGAGGATGCAAAGAAAGCGGCAATTGTGATGGCGGCGGTAGTCTATCATCTGGCAATGCGTGATGAACTGTTGCCGCGTTTCGGTAAAGCCGAAATGCCGTTGAGAAAATAATAACGCCACAGAGGAGAGAAGGATGGATTTACAAACGCTGAAAACTCCCTGCCTGATACTGGATGTTGAACGCCTGAAGCGCAATGCCGCACGGATGAACGCCCTTGTCTCAAGCAATGGCGTCCGCCTGCGCCCGCACGTCAAGACGCACAAATGCGTTGAAGTGGCGCGAATCCAAACCGCCGGACATTCCGGCGAGGTCACGGTTTCGACGCTGGCAGAAGCACGGGCTTTCGCGGCGCATGGCTTTAGCGATTTTATTTATGCTGTGCCGATTGAACCGGGCAAGTTTGCCGAAGTGATTGATTTCGTCAAGCGTGATATAAAACTCGCCTGCATCACCGATGACCCGGAAATTCCCTCGCAGTTAAACGATGCCGCCCGTCGCGCCGGAGTGAAACTCGACCTCTTTTTGAAAGTGGACTGCGGTTATCATCGCTGCGGTGTTGAACCGCATACGAAAGAGGCGCTGGAAATTCCGCACCGTATTGCCGCCGCCGCGAATCTGCATTTCGCGGGCATTTTAACCCACGCCGGACATTCATATCATTGTCGCTCAAAAGCCGAACTTGCCGCCGTTGCCGCAAAAGAGCGCGATGTGATGAAAGCCTTGGCGGCACAACTGCGCGAAGCGGGTATCGAAGTTCCGACCATCAGCATTGGTTCAACGCCAAGCATTACGGCAGTTGACCATCTCGACGGCATTGATGAAGTGCGCCCCGGTAACTACATTTTCTTCGACGCTTTTCAAGCGACGCTGGGCAGTTGCCGCTTTGATGATTGCGCTCTGACGGTTTTGGCAGCGGTAACGCATCGTGACGCGCAACGGCGCAAAATTATTCTCGATGCCGGAGCGATTGCTTTATCGAAAGATCGCGGCGCGGTTGAACTCGACGCCAATTGCGGTTATGGGCGCGTGCTGGATGTAGCGGGCAATGAACTCGGTGTGCGTGTCAATTCGTTGTCACAAGAACATGGCGCTTGCATCGTGGATGATGAAACAACATTTGACAAATTGAAGGTCGGTACGCGAGTGCGGGCGCTGGCAAATCATTCGTGCCTCACCGCCGCGCAACATTCGCATTTCCATATACTGGAGGGCGAGCGCCTTGTTGATCGTTGGCAGATACATCAAGGTTGGTGAAAGAGGTACGTATCGCTCTATCGTTTGTGGTGTGAAGCTAAATTAGACCTAGATTGATACAGATGACGGTTCGTAATTTGTAGACGCAATAGACCGCGAATTGGGCGGATTGGGCGGATGGTCTGCACGAATCCGCCGCATCTGCGTTTGTCTGTGTCTAATTCTCTTTGCGCTAATCTCGTCAGCTTCGATTTGGAACAGTCTGATGAACGAATTTGAAGAGAAGATGCGAATGCAAGATAAAACGAAACCGAAAATGAAATCTATCCTCAGCCGGTTGGTTCTGCTAATCCTTTGTTTGAATCTTCCCGCCGCGCAAGCGCCGGCTCAGGATAAAAAACAGACGGATGCCGCCGTGCAAGCCTTCCATGCCTATTACGAAAAGTCTCTGCGCGATTACGGCGTTATCGGCAGCAGCTTCATGCTGATTCACGATAATCAGGTGATTGACAGACAGTTTTATGGCACGGCTCATATTGCTAATAAGTACAAGGTTGACGAGAACACGATTTATCATTGGGCTTCGATTTCCAAGACGTTTACGGGCATTGCCATTATGCAACTGCGCGACAGAGGAAAACTGAAACTCGAAGACCCGATTACCAAATACGTTCCCGAATTGCGTGTTGTCCATAATCCCTTTGGCTCAACGGACGAAATCACGCTCGGAATGCTGATTTCCCATACGGCGGGTTTTCGCGGCGGGACGTTTCCTTTCGGCGGCGACAAGGACTGGCACCCAGCAGAGCCGACGCGCTGGGAGCAACTCGTAGCAATGTTGCCTTACACCGAAGTTGAATTCAAACCGGGCAGTAAATACAGTTATTCAAATCCAGGGATTGTTTATCTTGGGCAGGTGATTGAAAGGCTGTCAGGCGAAGATTACGAAGTGTATATGGACAAAAACGTCTTGAAACCGCTCGAAATGTATCACAGTTTTTACGACGCCACGCCGTTTCATTTGCTCAAACACCGTTCGCACAGCTACCGCATTTCCAAAGAAGGCAAGATGACCGAAGGGCGTTTTGATATGGACACCGGCATCACGGTTGCCAATGGCGGACTCAACGCGCCTTTCCCCGATATGGCGAAATATCTCAACTTCCTGATGGGCGACCCGAAAAAACAGGCCGAGTATGACGTTATCCTGAAGCGTTCCAGCCTCGAAGAGATGTTCCGGCCCGTGATGGACGTTTTGGACGAACCGAAAGACGGGCAAAACCGCAAAGATTACATTGGCAAAGCGTTTTTTATCGAAGACAATTTCGGCCAGCGTTTCATCGCCCATAGCGGTCATCAAAACAATTTCGCCACGCATTTATATTACAACCCCGCGACGCGCTGCGCGTACCTTGTGGCCTACAACACAATTAACAGCGGCGCGAACGGCGACCCGAAAGCGACAACCGGCAGGCTGGATAAGGAAATTAAAGAATATCTGTTTCAGAACATTTTTCCGCTATTCAAAAAATGAGCAGCAATATGATGACAGTCCAAGCCGAATTTCCCGCCATGCGGCTGGATAATTTTCCGCGTATTGAATGTGGTTTCTATCCGACGCCGCTTGAAGAACTGACGCGATTGCGCGAGGCAATTGGCGCGACCTGTCCGCGCCTTTTCATCAAGCGCGATGATTTAATTGGCACAGGCTTTGGCGGCAACAAGGTTCGCAAACTGGATTACGTGATGGCGCGTGAAATCGAACGCGGAACGCAGACAGTGGTGACTATCGCCGGAGAAAAATCCAATCATGCCAGAGTCACGGCAGCCGTCTGTGCGCGTTTGGGCTTGCGTTGTCTGCTGGTTTTGAATCGCGCGGCAAAGGGGGTAATCCCGGACGGCTTCAAAGCCGCTTCGCGTTTTATTTATGAACTGTATGGCGCAGAGGTGCGTTGGGTTGACAGCCGCGAAGAACGCGAAGCAACCGCATTGGCTTTGACGGCACAGTTACAGGCAAAGGGGGAACGCGCCGCTTATATTCCGCTCGGCGTTTCGTTTCCTCTGGGAGCGCTTGGCTTTGTGCGTGCCGTGCATGAAGTGACAGAACAATTTGAAAAAATCGGCGTCCGTCCCAACTATATCTTTCATTCCAGTAGTTCGGGCGGCACACAAGCGGGATTGATTGCCGGTTGTCAGTTGTTCGGCGATGGCAGATGCGAGGTCATCGGCATCAGCCCTGACGACCCGGCAAATGAGATTGCTGAGTGTGTTGCAGAGATTGTCAACGGCATTCATCAACTGCTCGGAACTGACGAGTACAAGATTTCCGCCGCACAGGTACAAGTTCTGGAGCAGTACATCGGCGCAGGCTATGGCATTGAAACGTCCAAAGCCATTGCCATAACGAAGATGCTGGCGACCAGAGAAGGCATTATCCTCGACCCAACTTATACGGCGAAGGCATTTGCGGCGCTGATGGATTGGATACAGAACGGCAAACTGACCGCACGAGACACTATTCTATTCTGGCACACGGGCGGTCAACTAGCTTTTTTCTACGTGCCGGAATAAGCGACTATATCCTTACTCATCTTACACAGCAAGCAACCGCAATCGCTTGGCTTCATGGAAAACTAACCCCCGCTCCTGATGGTTGTGCCGTACTTGAGTCCGGCAGTCTAGCAAAGCGACAACCTTGCTGTCTTGAGGTCGGCGGCAAACTCTGCCTTCCGGCTTACGCTCTCTAAGTCGCTGATTTCATTACCCGCCGCCGTTCTTACCCGCTGCGCCGCTCCCTTGCTTCTGGTTGCGATTCGCTATATAGTAACCATACCTATCTAAAGCAACTGTCTGCATACTCTCATTTCTTAATCTTACAGGAGGTGTGACTTGACCCGAAACTCTGCCCTCGCTCTCGCTCTATTTCTGCTGGTTTTCAGCCTCACTGACACCAACGCGCAGACCACCAGTTTCACCTATCAGGGACGTTTAACCGATACCTCGGCGCTTGCCAATGGCACTTACGATTTTCAGATCGCCTTGTTCGATGCGGTGTCCGCAGGCGCTCAGATTGGCAGCACACAGACCATCACCGGCGTCACCGTTACCACAGGTACATTTACGGTGCTGTTGGACTTTGGCGCGGCGGCATTTCCCGGCGCAGACCGCTTTCTGGAGATACGAGTCAAGCGGGCGGTTGACCCAACCTACACGACCTTAACGCCACGCCAGCGTGTCACCGCAACGCCTTATGCGATTCGCGCCTTGAATGCCGGAGCAGCGGACACGGCGACGAACGCGGCACAGCTTGGCGGCGTGGCGGCGGCAAATTATTTGCAGACCAACGGCAACGGTTCGGGGTTGACCAACCTGAATGCCTCGAACATCACCACCGGAACGCTCGATAATGCCCGACTCGGCATTGTGCCAATCGCCAACGGCGGCACCGGCTCGGCGACACAGAACTTCGTTGATTTGACGACGACGCAAATCATCGCGGGCAACAAGACTTTTAGCAGCGCGGTGAACACGGCGACGCAATACAACATCGGCGGCAATCGGGCCTTCATCGCCGATAGCTCTAACAATACATTTGCAGGATTCAGTACCGGTGCAGCCAACACGACCGGGGTCAACAATTCGTTTTTCGGTAGGGGCGCGGGACAGAACAACACGACGGGAGCCAGCAACTCGTATGTCGGCGTATTCGCAGGCTTTTTTAACACAACAGGCTTCGAGAACTCGTTTTTCGGCAGGAGCGCCGGACAGAACAACACGACGGGCAACAACAATTCGTTTGTCGGCACGAACGCCGGTTTAGCGAACACGGAAGGCATCGAAAATTCGTTTGTCGGCGCGTTCGCGGGCTTTAACAACACCTTTGGCAGTTTCAACTCGTTTTTTGGCAGGAGCGCGGGACAGGGCAACACGACGGGACAAGCCAATTCATTTTTTGGCAGGAACGCGGGTTTATCGAACACGACGGGCGGGGCGAACTCATTTTTCGGCGAACGTGCGGGGTTGAACAACACGACGGGCTTCAACAACTCGTTTTTTGGCAGAGAGGCGGGCTTGAACAACACGACGGGCGGTTTCAACTCGTTTTTCGGTACGAGCGCGGGTTTATCGAACACGACGGGCAGCCTAAACTCGTTTTTCGGCGAACTTGCGGGTTTGAACAACACGACGGGCACAAACAACTCGTTTGTCGGCAGGAGCGCTGGCTTCTCCAACACGGAGGGCATCCAAAACTCGTTTTTCGGCGCGAATGCCGGAGCAGCCAACACGACGGGCGGTTTCAACTCGTTTTTCGGCACGAGCACGGGACAAGCCAACACGACGGGACAAGCCAATTCATTCTTCGGCTTACAAGCAGGCTTCTCCAACACGGAGGGCTTCAACAACTCGTTTGTCGGCGTGAACGCCGGCTTCAGCAACACGACCGGCAACAGCAATTCATTTGTTGGCAGAGACGCAGGCTACAGCAACATGACAGGTGCAAACAACTCGTTTGTCGGCGAGAGCGCAGGACAAGCCAACACGACCGGCAACGCCAACTCGTTTTTCGGCAAGGACGCGGGCTTTAACAACACGACGGGCTTCAACAACTCGTTTTTCGGTATGAGCGCGGGTTTGAATAACACGACGGGCTTAAGCAACTCGTTTTTCGGACGGGACGCAGGACAAATCAACACGACGGGCGGCGGCAACTCGTTTTTCGGCACGGGCACGGGCTTATCGAACATGACGGGCGGCGGCAACTCGTTTTTCGGCAGGAGCGCGGGACAAGCCAACACCTTTGGCAATTTCAACTCGTTTTTCGGCTTCAGCGCGGGTGAATCGAACACGACGGGCAGCAATAACACCGTCATCGGGCAAGGTGCGGATGTTGGCGCAAACAACCTGACCTTTGCCACCGCCATCGGTTCGGGCGCGGTTGTTACCGCGAGCAACCGAGTGCAAATCGGCAGAGCCGCCGACACCGTCAACGTCCCCGGCACGCTGACCAAAGCCGCCGGTTCGTTTAAGATTGACCATCCGCTCGACCCGCAGAACAAAACTCTGTCGCATTCGTTCGTTGAATCGCCCGATATGATGAACGTCTATAACGGCAACATCACTACCGACAAAAACGGCGAAGCGATTGTCACGCTGCCCGATTATTTCGAGGCGCTGAACCGCGATTTTCGTTATCAGCTAACGGTTATCGGCACGTTCGCGCAGGCGATTATCAGCGAAGAGATTACCGGCAATCGCTTCAAGATTCGCACCGACAAGCCGAACGTCAAAGTGTCGTGGCAAGTCACCGGCATTCGCCAAGACCGTTTTGCCGAAGAGCACCGCATCCCGACGACGGAAGACAAACCGGCGCACGAAAAAGGCAAATGTCTCTATGCGCCATTGTGCGGCGACGCATCTATCAATGTCGCGCCGCGCCAAGCAAAACCATAAGCGAGAAGCGGCTTTCTTAACGAGATGGACACGCCTTCGCCAGCGTTGCGCTACGGTCAGGTTGAGGCATCAACAGACCGGCGCACCCGGCAACTCAGGACAGGGGAAGGCGTGTCTCGATTTTTCTGAGCCGAGGTGAGCGCAATGGCTCAACCGCTCTCCTCCTTGCCGCTGCCTTCTTTCTTATACCGCCTGACTTTGCTCTCCCCTTCTCCTGCCATCTGCCTTTGCCGTTTCATCCCTCTTGCAAGATTTGTATATTTGTGGTACTTTATAGTTTCTCAATTGTACAGAAAAAGGAGTATCACTATGACCACACGAAAATCGAACGCCGCTCGCCGCCTCTCCGATGCCGAACGCGAAGCCAGCGAACGCGCCGACAACACCCCACAGATTCCCTATCTCGGACAGGGCTTCTACGAGTCTTGGGATGATTTTCTCAACACCGACTTGCCGCCCAATGCCGATTTACTCACCGGACTGGAGCGCCGCGAAGTCGCTTTGCTCTTTACCGGCTCTGCCCTCGTGCAGTCCAACTTTTTACTGCAACTCGCCCTCGCCCTCGCTAGTGGACAAACTTTCCCGTCGTTGTTGCCTGCGCCTTCGACGCCGCGCCGCGTCCTCTATATCAACACCAACTGGCGGGCGGCTCGCTGGCAGCAGCAACTTGACCCCTTGCTTCAACAACTGCCTGAGCCACAGCTTGCTAAAACGAACTTTCTGCCCTCGGTGGAATCGTGGTATGCAGGCAGTCCGTTGCGCCTCGACAGCGATGCTCATCTCAAACACCTGATGCTCACCCTCAAACATTTGCGCCCTGAGGTCATCATCCTTGATGACTTGGAAGCCTTGTTTCCCAGCTTTGCCGATGAACCGACGGCGCAAGCAGCGCGGTTGCTGATGACGCAGTTAGAGAATCTCGCCGCCAGTGGCGATTGTGTGCTGCTGGCGGCTACGTCGTCGCCATATCTGAATCGTCGCTTTGTGGCAACCGAGCATCGCTTGGCAGATGCCGTCTTTCGCTTGGAAAACCCGCGCTGTGCGGCGTTCCCCGCCTATCGGTTGCATTGTGAGAAAAGTCGCGGGGTATTGGCAAAATCGCTGTGGCTGGACTGGCAGGAAGCGGAACATCGCTTTGTCGAACGCCAAGAAGCGTCTGCGGCGAGCGCCAAAGAGTTGCCAACCCTTGCAGAAATCGCCGCTTTTGTGGAAGCGCAGCAGGGGGCGCGAACCGGCGAGATTATCAAGCATTTTGTGGGGCAAGCCGGGACGCGGAAGATGGCGTACCTGTTGAACGAGGCGGAAGTAAAGGGCTGGCTACGCCGAGTCAGACCGGGCTATTGGATGGCTGAGAAAACGAGTCTTGAAAGCCTAAAGAGTCTGGAGAGTCCAGAGAGTCCAGAGAGTCTGGAGAGTGTAGAGAGTGTGGATAGTTGGGAGAGCTTTGAGGGTTTTGGGAGTCTGGCAGTCGGGAAAGCAGAAAGCGATGCCGGACAAGAGGCGGAATCTGGCGCTGATGGGGATGCCGCCGGTAGCGCCGATCATCGTGCAGAACCTCGTGCAGTGGTTCGTGCAGTCGGCGGTGCAGAGTTTGGTGCAGAATCTCGTGCAGAGTCTGGTGCAGTCGGGCAACCGTTTTATGATACAACGGTGAAGGACGTGCAAACTTACGGCGTCGGGTTGTAGAATAGCTGGCGCTTACATCATTGCGTTGCAGATGCGATTAACTTTCAGAAACGGTAGTGGCGCAATCAAGTGGGAGAGGTCCGATAAACTTCAGGTTGTCGAGTATGCAAATCAGCGACAACCTGAAGTTTATCGGACCTCGTTTGCCACTCTCATCTCACCAACTTGCGCCACTACCCTTTATTCATTGAGGTAAAATGATGAGCATAGCGAAAAGGATGGTTGCCGTATGGCTGGCAATCACGGTGTTTTTTTCTTGCCTGCCAATGGGCGCTGTTGGCGATGAAAAGGATTTTGATTTGCTCATCAAAGGCGGGCGAATTGTTGACGGCACGGGCAATCCTTGGTTTTACGGCGATGTCGCTATCAAGAACGGACGCATTGCGGCAATCGGCAACCTCGCGCCGGAACGTGCCGCTCGCGTCATCGTCGCAAGCGGCAAAATCGTCGCGCCCGGTTTCATAGATGTTCACGCGCATATTGAAGGTGACATTGAGGCTCGCCCGCTTGCCGAAAGCTATTTACGCATGGGCGTGACTTCGGTGATTACCGGCAACTGCGGTTCTTCTGAACCTTCTCTGGGCGCGTGGTTCGACAAATTGGCAAAGCAAGGCATCTCTATCAATGTCGGCTCCTTGGTTGGGCATAACCGTATTCGTCGGCAAGGCATGAATGGCGATTTTGACCGCCCGCCGACACCCGAAGAATTGGAAAAGATGCGCGGCTTAGTCACTCAGGCAATGCACGACGGCGCAGTCGGTTTTTCGACGGGGCTGGAGTATGTTCCCGGTATCTACGCCAAAACCGATGAAATCGTGGCGCTGGCGAAAGCCTCATCCGGGTTCGGCGGAATTTATACAACCCATATGCGCGATGAAGGTGTCGCCGTTGAGCAAGCCATCAAAGAATCGCTTGAAGTCGGCGCGTTGGCAAATTGTCCGGTTGAAATCTCGCATTTCAAAATTTCTGCGAAGAAGCGTTGGGGCGCAAGCGAACTGACTATCAAGCTGGTTGAAGATGCCCGCGCCAGAGGTCAGCAAGTGACGGTTGACCAGTATCTCTATACGGCGGGCGCGACCTTTATTGACATCATCTTCCCCGGTTGGATTTTCGATGGCGGCGAAATCAAAGTCAAAGAACGCCTGACGGACACAGCAACGCGCCAGCGCATCATCAAAGAGATGCTTGAGAAAGCTGGCGGTCAGGGCTTTGACGATTTGTCTTTTGTGCAAATCACCAGCTATGCCCCCAACCCATCTTTCAACGGCAAGCGGCTTAACGAAATCGCCAAAATGACAAAGAACAATGCTTCAGCCGAAGCGCAGGCGGAACTGGCAATCGAGATTCGGCTGAATGGCGGCGCAGGCATTGTCGTTCACAAAATGTCTGACGTTGATGTTGAAAGAATCTTCCGCCAGCCTTTCACTATGATTGCCGCCGATGCCGGGGTGATGGATATAAACAGCAAAGCGAACCCGCATCCACGCGGCTTTGGCAATAACGCCAGAGTGTTAGCTCTCTACACCCGCGAAAAGCGATTGGTTGGGCTGGAAGAAGCCATCCGCAAAATGTCTTCGCTGCCGGCGCAGACATTCGGTTTATGGGAGCGCGGCATTTTGCGCCCCGGAATGCTGGCTGATGTTGTCATCTTTGATGAAAAAACGGTTGCTGACCGCGCCACCTTCGAGCAGCCGAAACAATACGCCACAGGCTTTGATTATGTTTTAGTCAACGGGCAAGTCGTAATTGATAATGGCACACACACCGGCGCAAAGCCCGGGCAAATTTTGCGCGGACGCGGCGCTGTCTAATTACCTATCTGCGAACAGTAATAAGGAACTCGCACTCCTCGTTCAAAGGTAACAACCGTGAGCGCGTCTCTGTGGGTGGGTTAAAACTTCTATTTCCAGTCCTGAGCCATTTGGCTGAGAGATATTTCTAATGAGTCATAACAAGATCACGAAATTAGTGTTGCCCTTTTTGGGGCACTGACTTATTCTCTCAATGTGTTTCATCGCCTTAGTTCGTCGTCATTTTGCTGCCCCTGAGATAATGCCTTACTTCTCGCAAAATTAAAAATTTCGCTACCCCCGCCCGAATCAGGAGACCCGAATGAGCTACTTTGATCTGCCGCCAGTTCTGGAAAAGATGCTCGCTGTGGCGGATAACATTTCAGATTTGAACTTCTCTGTTGGCAGAGCGCCGCAGGTAGAAGTGAATGGCACACTGATTCCGGTTGATATTAAAGGGCTGCGGTTGCTGACGCAGTATCAGACCGAAATTATTGCCATGGCGCTGATGGAAGGCAACCTCGAAGCCGGTCGCCGTTTGCATCAGACCGGCTCGGCTGACCTCAGTTATTCGATTCAAAATCGCGTCCGTTTTCGCGTCAATATCTTCAAACAGCGTGGCTATATCTCTATCGTCATGCGTGTCATTCCGAGCTATGTGCCGACCATCGAGAGCCTTGAATTGCCGCCGCAACTTGGCGACATTTCGCACCTGAAAAACGGCATCATTCTGCTCACGGGACCGACCGGCTCCGGTAAATCGTCTACGCTCGCGGCAATCATTGACAAGATCAATAATGAATACAGCTATCATATTGTCACCATCGAAGACCCCATAGAATTTCTGCACACCCATAAAAAATCTACCATCAATCAACGAGAACTCGGCATTGATACACCGGCTTTCGCACTCGGCTTGCGTGCCGCTTTGCGACAGGCTCCGAAGGTAATTCTGGTCGGCGAAATGCGCGATATGGAAACCACAGAGATTGCTCTGGAAGCCTCAGAAACCGGGCATCTGGTGTTGTCTACCTTGCACACTACCGATGCTTCAAAGACGGTCAACCGCATCATCGGCATCTATCCGAAATCGGAAGAACACGTCATTCGCACACGCCTGTCACAAGCGTTTCGTTACATCATTTCGCAACGCCTGATTCCGCGTGGCGATGGCAGCGGGCGCATTGCCGCCGTCGAAATTTTGAAATCCTCACCACGCACCCGCGAATACATCGAACAGGGCGAAGTGCAGGGCAAGACCTTGCTCGACGCTATGGAAGACGGCGAACTTGACGGTATGCAGCACTTCGACAAAGTGATTGAGCGCATGATTCGCAGCCATGTCATCACGCAGGAACTGGGGCTGGCATTTGCTACCAATCCGTCGAATCTGTTGCTGCGCCTTTCGGGACTGGGAACGTCAGATGATATGAAAGCCGGTTTCGATGATTCGATTTATCGCCCCACCAAAGAGATTGACTCGTTGCTTCGCTCACGAATGCTGGGCGGACTCGGCAAAAACTAATAAGCGACAAGAAGTGGGAAAGAGAATCAAAATGAACGGAGACTTTTCTAATGCTACGCAAGGGATTACAAAAGCTGTTGATGGGCTTGCTGACTGCTTGCTTTTTTGTGCTTTCTCTATGCTATCTGCTGCGAATGGGGGGACGCGATGATCGCCAGTTGTCCAAATTGTGCAATGAGTTTGAGCTTTGATGACGACCGGCTGCCAACCGAATCGTTTGATGTGATGTGTCCGCGTTGTCGTCAATCGGTGACCATTATGCCGCCACCGAAAGAGGAGCCGAAACTACCGGGAACGGCAGCGAAGATGGATGCTGTCATGACCGGAGCCGCGCCGCTGGCTTCTTCATCAGACCCGTTGCGGACGCTGGCGGATCTGCTGGTTGCCAATTTGAAGCGGCAAACCGGCACTCATCAAGTGATTGAAACTGACCGGCGCAAGCTGCTCTTCTGCCTTGATGAAGCGCCGCTCAGAGAGAAATTGCGCGATGCTTTAGACCCGCGTTATTACGAAATCTTTTCGGCAAATACCGCGCCCGAAGCCATCGAGACCTTTCACGAATCGAAATCCGAAGTCATTATCTTGTCGCCAGCATTTGAAGCGCAGAATCAAGGGTGCGGCGCATTGATGCAATATATCAATAATCTGACGCCGCAGGTCAGGCGACGGGTCTATATCGTGCTGGTATCGTCTCAGGTTCGCACTCTGGATGGCTACACCGCTTTCGCAAACGGCGTGAATCTAACCTTACATACGGCGGATGTCGCGGCGTTTCAATCTATCTTTGAGCGCAGCGTCCGCGAATTTAACGAACTCTATCGCCCGTATAATCTGGCAACCGCAACCGCGCCTTTTTGAGATGTACCAGAGTCGTGCCGCCGGGTCGTCTTGCTGGCACGTAGCAGGCTACGAAAAACAGAGGTCGTCGAATAGCCGCGAGGTCAATTACCAGTCTTGCCATTCTTCCGGGTTTGATTTGACAGAACTCCTGAATCTATCGTTTCGCCGGTGCGCGAAATGGTTTGAAAGTGTAGCTCATCCTTAACAATCTCAATCAGGATAAAGTGCATATCTTTATCAAAGCCCTTTTCAGTTAGGCTTGACACCCTGACATCACCTTTTCGTAATTTACCGCCAGCGCCGGAAACGAAGTAATAAATCCCTTGCTGCGGCTTAATCCGTTCATAGAAATGTTCGTGACCGGAGAACACCACATGGACACCATACTTCACGAAGATTGGCTCAATGACTTTGCGTAATTCGGTGTCGGAACCATGCTTTTTACCGCTCGAATAAGGCGGGTGGTGGAAGAAGCCGGTTTTCCACTCGGACTTGTCCTTTTGAGAGTTCATCGGTCAGCCATTTCAGCTGCCGTTGATCCATATAATTGCTATTTAGTGAATAGAACGACACATTGCCTTCCTTGAAGTTATAGTACTCCTTGCCGTTCATATTGAAATGCTCATAAAACCGCTGATTGCTGGTATCGTGGTTGCCAAGTGTGGCATAGAATTTAACCTTGGTATGTAAGAGGTTTTTATAAACGCCCTCAAATTTTTTGTCGTAATCTTTGGGCGTCTCGCCGCCGTAGAGATTGTCACCCAACATGAGAACAAATTCAAACGGGAAAACTTCTCTATAGCGCAGCAGGGTATCGGCTGTCTGCTGTTGTTGCTTGGTTCCCGATCCGGTATCGCCGATGATAGCGAAACGCACGGAGCCGTCTTTTACAGGCAAGGTGAGTGACAACTTCTCATTGGCAACCGTCGCCGCAGAATTCTGGCTATAGGCGGTTCCCGGCAGTCCGCTGAGAAGCAAAATAGCAATTGTGGCAGAAGAAACGAACTGTTTCATAGTTACCCCTTGGCGCATACTCTACGGCAGCGCCTCGCGCATATAATCAATAATGAGACGATTCTCCCGATCAACCAAAAGCAGATAGCGACCGACAAAACGGTAGCGCAACTGTTTTGGCAGTGGCGGTAGAACCAGTAACAGCGTCGGCACTTCCATCTGCTCCTTGTTTTGTGGATAAGGAGCATTGACTTTTACCGTGACGCCTTGCTTTTCCGCCTCCAAACTCGTTTCCCGCAGTTCCTTTAGTTGCTTTCCTTTGAACTCTCTTTTAATGGCAAGGCGAATGTAACGGGCAATTTCAGGAGTGAATATCTCGCTTGGTTTTGCGCCGCTTCGCGCCATCCTGACCGCTTCCTGAAAAGCGGTCTCGTGCGCTTGAATTTGTTCCGGGGTGGCATCCTTGGACAGCTTCGGCAGTTTTTCCTCTAGCTGTTCGCGCTGCTTGACATACTCCTTCACGCGCCGCTCGAATGCCGCAATAACCGGCTCCACTGCGCCTGACTTGTCATTCTGAGCATTCTGTTGCCCGAAAACAGATGTTGGTTTTCCCGAAACTGGTAAGGATGAGAGGCAACCCAAGAGGGTTATGCCAACCATCAATACTCTGCACTGAATAAACTTCTGATTCATCAACCTACTGGATGCAAAACGGATGCCAGTACAAGGTCAGTCATCTAGCTGCCATTGAACTCATTTTGATATGGGAAACCGCGAAAAACAAAAGAGTTAGTGATTTATTCGCACATGGCGAGGCGGGTTGTACGGTGTATCTTTATAAGGCATCCCGGAATACAGGGGTGTTTTGTCTGATGTCAGCGACGCGAACAGCATACCGAGAAAATTTGACACCGCCGCCCGTTTCACTATAAGCTAATAGCACGGTAAATGCGCCCGTAGCTCAGCTGGATAGAGCGTCAGACTTCGGATCTGAAAGTCGGGAGTTCGAATCTCTCCGGGCGCGTTTTTATCAACCCGGCAAAGAAGACCTCTGACTTTAGGCAGAGGATGAATTTGCCATCCCCGTAGGGGATGATTGGTTGCAAGTAAAGCCATATTGTGCTATACGTAGAGCCATAAAAACAGT
>Ga0187894_10000816_pt1 | contig 42000 bp, 43 predicted proteins | sample GBC1701081metaG_FD_136650 | JGI IMG/M metagenome (GOLD analysis project Ga0187894, IMG submission 136650) | White microbial mat communities from a lava cave in the Kipuka Kanohina Cave System on the Island of Hawaii, USA - GBC170108-1 metaG ... | reverse complement strand
GCTGTCGGCGAAGAGATAATCGGGCCGCTCGAACGGCGCGTCGGCGGCGCGAAGCGCGCGCGCCGCGCCGATCAGCTCGTCGCTGGTCTCGCCCTTGAGCCGGAGCGCGATCAGAAGCGCCGCGATGTCGGGCTCGGCAAGCTCGCCGCGGACCAGACATCCGAACAGATCCTCGGCCTGCTCCTGGCTCAGCGCCTTGCCGTCATAAAGCAGGGCCAGCGCCTCGCCCGGTTCGGGGGCAGGCGGCTCGGGCTGCGGCGTCGGTGCTGAAATCTGGCTCTCGTGCATTGATGGTGATCCTTGGTGCAAAAAGAAAAGGCCCGCCGGAGCGGCGGGCCTTTGTCGTTTGGAAACTGGAGATCCCTAGCGGATCTTCTTCGTTACCAAGCGCACCATCGGGCCGCCGCGGAGCGATGCTCCGTCCACCAATGCCATGCATGATGATGCACGATCGCCGGCGCGGCGCCCGTCGGGCGCGCACTCAAGGGTTCGGCAAGGATCACCTGCGCGGTCATGGCGCGCTTATCTTCGCCGCGGCCCTGCGCGTCAACCTCTTTCCCGAACTTTTTCTCACCCCGTCACCCCAGCGAAGGCTGGGGTCCATGCTGCCGTCGAGAATCCGGCTCGGGATCCGTCAGCCAGGGCGCCAGCCGATCGGCGCGGATCAGATCTTCGATCCCCTGGCGCGCGCGGACCACCGCATAGTCGCCGCCGCGGACGATCACTTCGGGGGTGAGCGGGCGGCTGTTATAGGTGCTCGACATCGTCGCCGCATAAGCGCCGGCGGTGCGGAACACGACCAGCTCGCCGGCCTCGACCCGGCCCATCGCCCGGCCCGACGCGAAGGTGTCGCCGGTTTCGCAGACCGGCCCGACGACATTGGCGATCATCTGCCGCCCGCTCGGCGCGACCGGGTCGATCTCATGGTGCGCGTCGTACAGCGCCGGGCGCATCAGATCGTTCATCGCCGCATCGACGATCACGAACGGATCGGGGAAGCCGGGCTTGATCCGGATCACCCGGCTCAGCAGCACCCCGGCATTGGCGACGATCAGCCGGCCCGGCTCGAACATCAGCCGGACGTCCCAGCCGCGGGTGATCGCCTTGACCATCGCGCCATAGGCCTCGGGCGTCGGCGGCAACGGCATGCCGCGATCGTAGGGAACGCCGAGCCCGCCGCCGAGGTCGGCGAGACGGATGACATGGCCGGCGGCGCGGAGATCGGCGATCAGCCCGCCGACCTTGCGGAACGCGCTGTCGAGCGGGGCGAGATCGGTGAGCTGGCTGCCGATATGGACCGCGACGCCCTGCACCGCGAGGCCGGGCAGGGCACGGGCCCGCTCATAGGCCGCAAGCGCCTCGCCGACCGGAACCCCGAACTTGTTGTAGGCGGCGCCGGTCGATATCTTGGCATGGGTGCCCGCCTCGACGTCCGGATTGACCCGGAACGCGATCGGCGCGTCCATGCCGAGGCCGCTCGCGACCTGCGACAGCATCTCGGCTTCCTCGACGGATTCGAGATTGAACTGGCCGACGCCACCCTTGAGCGCCCCCGCCATTTCGTCGGCGGTCTTGCCGACGCCGGAAAAGACGATGTCGCGGGGGGCGATCCCGGCGGCCGCGGCGCGGTGGAACTCGCCGATCGAGACGACGTCGCCGCCAAGCCCCTCGGCAGCGAGCGTGGCGAGCACGGCGGCGTTGGGATTGGCCTTGACCGCGAACGCCACCAGCGGGGTTCCGGTGCCCGCGCCGGCCACCGCCTCGCAGAACACCCGGGCATGGCGCTGCATCGTCGCGGTCGAATAGACGTAGACCGGCGTGCCGACCGCCTCGGCGATGACCGGCAGCGGCACGTCCTCGCAGTGCAGCACGCCGCCCTGAAGCTGGAAATGGTCCATGTCAGCAGCCTTCCAAAATGTTGGCAAGGATCCTGTCGCCGCTTCGGGTCAGGATCGATTCGGGGTGAAATTGCAGTCCGGTCTGGCGCGCCTCGGGATCGCTGATCGCCATCGCCATGTCGTCGATCTCGGCATGGACGCGCAGCCGCGCCGGCAGATCGCGCGTGCCGAGCGAATGATAGCGGCCGATCGCAAGCGGGCTTTCCAGTCCGCGCATCGGGCCGGCACCGTCATGGGCCAGGAGCGAGACCTTGCCGTGGACCGGCTCCGGGGCGCGGATCACCTTGCCTCCGGCCTCCTCGACGATTGCCTGATGCCCGAGGCAGACGCCGAGCAACGGCACCCGTCCCTTGGCCATTTCGGTCAGCGCGAGGCAGCAGCCGGCATAAGCCGGCGTGCCCGGCCCCGGCGACAGCACGATCAGCGCCTCGCTTTTTTCGGCGACCGCGAACGCCCGCGCGGGATCGACCGTGTTGCGCAGCACCTGGACCGCGCAGCCGAGCCGCTCGAACGATTCGACCAGGTTGAAGCTGAAGCTGTCGATATTGTCGATCAGCAGGACGTTGCGTCTCATCGGCCGGCCCCCGTCGCGGCGAGCACCGAGAGCAAAGCCGAAGCCTTGCGCCGGGTCTCGTCGGCTTCGCGCTGCGGATCGGAATCATAGACCACGCCGGCGCCGGCGCGGACGAAGGCAGTGCCGTCCTTGACCACCGCCGACCGGATCACGACCCCGGTGTCCATCATGCCCTCGCCGTTGAGCCAGCCGACCGCGCCGCCATAAGGGCCGCGCTTGGTCCGCTCGGTCTCGCGCAGCAATTGGGTGGCGCGGATCTTCGGCGCGCCGGTCAGGGTGCCGACATTGAGGCAGGCCTGCAGCGCATGGAGCATGTCGAGGTCGGGGCGCAGACGGCCGGTGACCGAGGAGACGAGGTGCATCACCCGGGCATAGCGTTCGACCGTCATCAGCCTGGCGACGCGGCGGCTGCCCGACGCGCTGACCCGGGCGACGTCGTTGCGGGCGAGATCGACCAGCATCATATGCTCGGCGGTCTCCTTATGGTCGAGCCGCATCTCGGCCTCGAGCCGGTCGTCCTCGTCCTCGGTGGCGCCGCGCGGACGGGTGCCGGCGATCGGCTTGACCTCGACCATTGCGGCGCCGTCGACGGTGTCGACGCGCACCGAGGTCTCCGGCGAAGCGCCGAACAGGATATGATCGGGACCCGAGACGAAGAACTGATAGGGGCTGGGATCGAGCCGGCGCTGCGCCGCATAGCAAGCGAGCGGATCGGGGCAGGGGGCGCGGAAGGTGCGCGACGGCACGATCTGATAGATTTCGCCGGCCACGATCTGCTCGCGCAGCCGGCTGACCACGGCGCCATAAGCCTCATCGTCGAGATCGACCTCGGGCGCGCCATGATCGTGGGCCGGCGCCGCCGCGGCGGGCGCCGGTGCGGCTTCGGCGCACTTCGCCATCAGGGCCGCGAGCCGCGCCGAGGCCCCGTAATAAGCGCGCTCGGCGGTTGCTGAATCGTCCGATCCGAAGGCGATGCAGAGCACCCGCGGCGGCGTGCCGGGCTCGAACACGACCAGCGATTCGGCGAGCCAGAACAGATAATCGGGGAAGCCGAGCGGATCCTCCTCATTGGCGGGGAGCGTCTCGAACAGGTCGCTATGGTCGAACGCGACGATTCCAGGCACCGCGACCGTGAACGGCTCCTCCTTCGACGACGACTGGAAAGTGGTGAGCACGCGCAGCACGTCGAACGGCGACGGCGCCAACAGCCGGCCTTCCGGATCGTCGCCGGTCACCGGCGGGAAAAGCAATTCGAGCCGGCCCTCCTCCTGGGTCGCGACCCGCTCGGCGAGGCGCCTTGCGACCGTCGCCAGCACCTGCTGGCCGTCGGCGGAGAGCGCGTTGAGGGTGACGCGCGGGCCGCGGCATTCGACGCGCAGGGCCGCCTGCTCCATCAGCAGGGTCGGGCCGACGCTGCGCTCGACGAGGACGGTATCGCGCCGCCGACCGCCATCGGTCAGCGCCGCATAGAGCGCGAGGGGATCGGGGCTGGAGGGCAGACGGCGCTGGAGCGCCAGCGCTTCGCCCTCGGCGATGCGCTGGCTCAAAGCGTCCTCCCGACCGCGCGGACCACCGGGTCGAGCGTCTTCATCAGCGCCTTGAACTGGTCGGGGTAGAGCGACTGGGCGCCGTCCGACAGCGCCACCGCCGGATTTTCATGGACCTCGACCAGCAGCCCGTCGGCGCCGCAGGCCGCGCCGGCCAGCGCCATCGGCGGCACCAGGTCGCGGATGCCGATGCCGTGCGAGGGATCGACCATCACCGGGAGGTGGGTGCGCTGCTTGACATAGGGAATGGCGTTGAGATCGAGCGTGTTGCGGGTCGCGGTCTCGAACGTCCTGATGCCGCGCTCGCAGAGCACGACCTGGTCGTTGCCCTCGGCCAGCAGATATTCGGCGGCGAGCAGCCATTCCTCGATCTTGGCCGACATGCCGCGCTTCAGCAGCACCGGCCGGCGCGCCTTGCCGACCGCGCGCAGCAGGGTGAAATTCTGCATGTTGCGGGCGCCGATCTGGAGCGCGTCGGCATGGTCGGCGACGATGTCGACGTCGGCGCTGTCCATGACTTCGGTGATCACCGGCAGGTCGAGCTCGTCGCCGATCTTGCGCAGGATCCTGAGCCCCTCCGGCCCGTGGCCGCGAAAGCCGTAGGGGCTGGTGCGTGGCTTGTAGGCGCCGGCGCGCAGCGCCTTGGCGCCCGCCGCCTTCACCGCCTGCGCGGTGTTGCGCATCTGATCCTCGCTTTCGACAGCGCACGGCCCGGCGACCATCGCGAAGGCGCGGCCGCCGATCGCGAGATCGCCGATCTTGACCACCGTGTCGTGGGGATGGAGCTCGCGGCTGACGAGCTTGTAGGGGGCGAGGATCGGCTTCACCGATTCGACCATCGGATGGCTTTCGAGGCGAAGCTCGGCGAGCACCCGTTCGTCGCCGAGGGCACCGAGCACGACGCGCTCGGCGCCCGGCATGTGGAGCGGCTGCAATCCTTTTTCGGCGATCTGGTCGAGCAGCTCCTGGGCGGCTTCGGGAGTGGCTTCGGGCTTGAGGACGATGATCATGTCGAGATTTCCTGGGAACAAGAGGGCAAAAAAAGACCCGCCGGAGGGCGGGCCTTTCTGGGTCGGGTTAAGCGGGTTCGGTCAGGAACTGCTCGGCCATCGCCAGGCGGGCACGCCGGAAGACGCGCTGCGCCACCAGCTTTTGCCGGCTGCATGAGTGTGCGCGTGGGTGCTCTTGGTCATCGGACGCATGACTAGGCCGGAGCGCGGTGCCGCGTCAACCTACTAAACGTCCGCGATTTTCTCGGGGCTGGCATCCAGGCGGTTTCCGCACCCGAACGCAGCCTGGACCCCAGCCTTCGCTGGGGTGGCGTATAGCATTCAGGCTTCGCCCGAGCTTTTCCGCCTCGCTCTTCGGGTTCATTTATTTCCAATAAAAGGCTTGATTTTCGCCGCTGGGTCGGCTACGGAACGAACAGCGAACCGACTCATCTCATGGGCGCGCTTCGGGCGCCAAATTTTCCGTGCCTTTTCAAGGCTCTGATCTTTCTCATTGTCAGTCTGCTAAACGCCCGGGCGGACCATTTCGGGGGAGAAGGCGAACGCCAATGGCAACCGATACTTTCGATACTTTTACGGCTGTGCCAGGCAGGCCGGTATTGTTGGACCGTTTGTTCAGGCTTGAAATTGTACAAAGTTCTGTACATATTATTTTGGGAATGAACGGAGAGAACCCTATGGACGTGCTAACCTACAGTGACGCGCGAGCCAATCTGAAGGGCGTCATGGACCGTGTCGTTGATGACCGGACTCAGGTGGTGATCACGCGCCGAAAGGCCGAGGCCGTCGTCATGGTCTCCCTTGAGGATTGGAATGCGATGGAGGAGACGATGCACCTCCTTTCCACGCCCGCAAATGCAGAACGGCTGCGCTCTTCGATCCGTCAACTTGACGCCGGAAAGGGCAAGGAGCGCGAGCTCGTCAAGCCGTGAAGCGGCTCTTTTCGGATGAGGCGTGGGAGGACTATCTTCATTGGATGGAATCGGATCCGAAAACCCTCAATCGACTCAACGATCTGATCGAAGAATGCAGCAGAACCCCCTTCAAGGGCACCGGAAAACCCGAGCCGCTGAAGGGAGATTTGCAAGGCTGGTGGTCGCGGCGGATCACTAAAGACGATCGGCTGGTCTATAGGGTTTCGGGCAAAGGCAAGGATCAGGTGCTCGAAATCGCGCAATGCCGGCGACACTATTGAGCGGACTGATCCGTCGGAACCTGAACCCCCAATGGGAGTGTTCAATTTCATCAACTTCGGCCCTCATAACTCCTCTCTCGTCATGCCGGCCAAGGCTGGCATCTCACTGTAATTTTGAAGAAAGGGAGATTCCAGCCATTGACCGGGCACGTCATGCACCCGGCATGACTGGGCAATGCGGGGCATTGCCCACTCGTCAATCTGGAATGACGAGTTGGTGCTCGCCGCCCTCACACTGAATCAACCGATCCCCCGGCCGAACGGTACGGCAATCGATGTCGGGCTGATCCGCCAGCTCGGCATAGAGCGCGGGAAAGTCGGTCTCGGCGACGAGCGCGAGCACGTCCTCGAACCGGTCGACCACGAAATAGGTCTGCTGGAACGAATCCGAACGATAGTCGGTCTGGAGCACGCGCTTGAGGTCGAAGCCGATCCGGTGCGGCTCCGGGCTTTCGAGCGCGAAGCGGCTCTCGCCGAAGCTCGAGACGATCCCGGCGCCGTAAATGCTGAGCGCGCCGGCCTCGCGGGCGAGGCCGAATTCGACGGTGTACCAGTAGAGCCGGGTCAGCCGGTGCAGCGCACTCGCTTCGAACGCGGCAAGGCCGAGCTCGCCGAGCTTCTGCATGAAGTCCGCCATTTCAGGGAGAGCGAGCAGCGGAACGTGGCCGAACACGTCGTGGAACACGTCGGGTTCCTCGAGATAGTCGAGCTGGTCGCGGCGTCGGATGAAATTGCCGGCGGGGAAGCGGCGATGGCGGAGATGCTCGAAGAAGACGTCGTCGGGGACCAGCCCCGGCACCGCCACCACCTGCCAGCCGGTCCGCTCGGACAGCCGCGCATTCAGCTCGCCGAATTCGGGGATTCCGGGCCGCGACAGCCGCAGCACGTCGAGGCCCTGCGCGAAGGCGCTGACCGCACGCCCCGCCAGCGCCTGCTGCTGGCGCGCGAACAGCAGGTCCCAGACCGCATGCTCGTCGGGGCAGAAGTCCTGCCAGTCCTGCGGCACGGTCCAGTCGGCCGCGGCGCCTGGCGGCGGCGCGCTCGGATCGCGCGCCGCGCCGTGGCGCTCCGGATGCGGCACGTCACTTCCTATCTCTGAGACATCCTTGAACATGATCCTTGAGGTCCTTTCGACAATGAAAAAACCCCGCCGGGAGAGCCGGGCGGGGTGGATGAACGTCGCGTCTGAAATGCGTGCGTTAAGCCGGTCCCGCCCGAGCGATGCCGTAATAATAAACATAAGCAGCGGCCCACGCGCCGGCGGCGGGCGCCGCGGCGGTCTTGATCTCGAGCGTGGAACGAGCTGCGTTCATGACGGGCGCTTTTGTAATCCGAAAGCCCTTAAGTCAACCTGAACGATCTGGTTCCGCTGAACCTACATACCTACATTATTGCTAAACCAGGATGAATGTAGTAACATATTTGCATGAACGAGGAGCCGCCTATGGGCATTACCACCCTTTCGAGTCGCGAGTTCAATCAGGATGCGAGTCGGGCCAAGAAGGCGGCCGGCAAGGGTCCGGTATTCATCACGGATCGGGGCCGGCCCGCGCATGTTCTCCTGTCGATCGAGGACTATCGACGGCTGCTCGGCGATGCGCCTTCGCTGCTCGATATGGTCGCGCAGCGCGAAGGCGGAGATTTTGACTTTGATCCGGCGAAGATCGACGGAGACATCGCGCGTCCCGCGGATTTCTTCTGATGTTTCTTCTGGATACGAACGTAATTTCAGAACTCAGACGAGCCACGGCAGATCCTCGGGTGCGGGATTGGGCGAGGCAAGTACCCGGTGCGCTATTCTACCTGTCGGTCATTACGATCCTCGAGATAGAGCAAGGGATATTGCGCGTCGAACGGCGGGACGCCGCTCAGGCAGAAGTGCTTCGCGATTGGTTCGAAGAGCAAGTTCGCCGATTCGAAGAGCGAATCCTTCCCATCGATACGGCGATCGCCAGAAGTTGCGCGCGGCTCCACGTCCCCGATCCGCGATCCTATCGTGATGCGCTCATTGCCGCCACGGCCCTCGTGCATCGCATGACGCTGGTAACCCGAAATGTTGCGGATTTCGGGAATTCGGGAATCGCCCTCCTCAATCCATGGGCAACGGAATCAGGTGGTTGACGATTCTCGAGGGTCTCGAACCCGTGCGGGCCTTAGCCAGTCAGCATGCGGCGCAGGTCATCGTCGTGACTCCGCGGCGGCTCGGCACCGAAGAAGGATTCGAAGGCGCGGCGGGCCTGGCCGATCAGCATCGAAAGGCCGTCGACGGCATTCAGGCCGGCGGCGCGCGCCGCCTGCAGAAACGGCGTGTCGAGCGGCTGATAGATCATGTCGAACGCGGTCGCCCCGGGCGCCGCATTGCCCAGGCCCGCAAGCAGGGACGGCGGCATCGGGTCGGCATGAGCCATGCCGAGCGGGCTGGCGTTGACGACGAGGTTCGCGCCCTCGATCGCCTCGCCACCGAACGCACTAACAGTGTCGAAGGCGAGCGCGCTTCTCGCCTTCTCCGGGTCGCGCGCCAGGCAAAGGATCTCGCCGGCTCCGGCGTCCGCCAGCCAGGCCAAAGCCGCGCGCGCCGCGCCGCCGGCACCGATCAGCACCGCCTTGCAGCCGCTTACATCCGCGTCGGTCAACGCCTCGGCGATGCCGTCGACGTCGCTATTGCCGCCGATCAGCCCGTCGCCGTCGCGGGTGATGCAATTGACCGCCCCCGTGCGCTCGGCGCTGTCGGAAAGCCGATCGAGGAACGGGATGACGGCGAGCTTGTGCGGCGCGGTGACGTTGCAGCCGCGCCAGTCCAGATCGCGGCGGCGCGCGGCGAAGAACCCGGCCAGGCCGTCGGAGGGCATCAGAGTTGCCCGATACGTGCCCTCGATCCCGAGCGCGTTCAGCCAGAAGCCGTGGATGGCGGGCGAGCGGCTATGGGCGATCGGATCGCCGATCACCTCGGCCCAGGCGGTCACGCGCGCTCGCGGTCGAGAAAAGCGGCGACTTCGGCGGGCTCGACCGAAGCGTCGACGAACGCCGCGCCGATGCCGCGGGCGAGGATGAACGGCACCCGGCCGCCGCGCGCTTTCTTGTCGTGCGTCGTATGCGCGGCGAGCCGTTCGCCGGGCGCGTCGATGCCCACGTCGGCGAGGCGCGTCGGCAGTCCGGCGGCGGCGAGATGCGCGGCGACCCGCTCGGCCTCGGCCCCGTCGCACAGCCCGCGCGCCGCCGAGAAGCGAAAGGCGAGCGCCATTCCCAGAGCCACCGCCTCGCCATGGAGCAGGCGATCGGAAAAGCCGGTCTCCGCCTCCAGCGCATGGCCGAACGTATGGCCGAGATTGAGCAAGGCGCGGCGCCCGCCGGTCTCGCGTTCGTCCTCGGCGACGATCGCGGCCTTGGCCGCGACGCTGGTCGCGATCGCATAGCTGCGCGCGGCGACGTCGCCGGCGAGCAAGGCCGCGCCGTTCGCTTCGCACCAGGCGAAGAACCAGGCATCGCCGATCAGGCCGTATTTGACCACTTCGGCATAGCCGGCGCGAAGCTCGCGTGCCGGCAGGGTGTCGAGGCACGATGGATCGATCAGCACCAAGGCAGGCTGGTGGAACGCGCCGACCAGGTTCTTGCCGCTGGCGCTGTTGATCGCGGTCTTGCCCCCGACCGAGCTGTCGACCTGGGCGAGCAGGGTCGTCGGCACCTGGACGAACGGGCAGCCGCGTTTGACGATCGAGGCGGCAAAGCCGGCCAGGTCGCCGATCACGCCGCCGCCGAACGCGACGATATGGTCGCTGCGTTCGACCCCCGCGGCGAGCAGCCGGTCGACCAGATCGGCGAGGACCGGCCAGCTCTTGGTCGCCTCGCCCGGCGGCAGGATGATCGGATCGGCACTCAGGCCATCGAGGCCCGCGGTCAGCCGCGCGCCCTGCGCCGCCCAGACCGTCTCGTCGGTGACGATCGTCAGCCGCCGGTCGCGCGCCAGCGGCGCCAACGCGGCGGCGGCGCGATCGATCAGCCCCGGCTCGATCAGGATCGGATAGCTGCGTTCGCCGAGCGCGACCTCGACCTCGACCCGGCTCATCTCCCGTCTCCTTTCTCGTCACCCCAGCGAAGGCTGGGATCCAAGCGGTGTTGGAGTCGCGAAGGTCGTATGGACCCCAGCTTTCGCTGGGGTGACGGGGAAGGGGCGCGGCTCACGCTGCGTCCCCACATTGCGCGCGGTGGAGCAGATTCTGATCGGCCAGCACCAGCGCGACCATCGCCTCGATCACCGGCGCGCCGCGGATGCCGACGCAGGGGTCATGGCGGCCCTGGGTGCTGATCTCGGTCTCGGCGCCGGCGCGGTCGATGGTCCGCCGCGGGGTCGGGATCGACGAGGTCGGCTTGAACGCGGCGCGGACGACCACCGGCTGGCCGCTCGAAATGCCGCCGAGAATGCCGCCCGCATGATTGGCGAGGAAGACCGGGCTGCCGTCTGCGCCGGCGCGCATCTCGTCGGCATTCTGCTCGCCGCTGAGCCGCGCCGCGCCGAAACCGTCGCCGATCTCGACCCCCTTGACCGCGTTGACCGACATGCAGGCGGCCGCGAGCTCGGCGTCGAGCTTGGCGTAGAGCGGGGCGCCCCAGCCGGCCGGGACTCCGGTCGCGACGCATTCGACGATCGCGCCCAGCGAGCTGCCCGCCTTGCGCGCGCCATCGACCAGCCCCTCCCAGCGCGCCGCCGCGGCGGCGTCGGGGCAGAAGAACGGATTGGCGTCGATCGCGGCATCGTCGAACGCGCTGCGGTCGATCGCGTCGCCGCCGAGCTCGACCAGGTAGGCGCGGATCGAGACTTCGGGGATCACCAGCCGCGCCACCGCGCCCGCCGCCACCCGCGACGCGGTCTCGCGCGCCGAAGAGCGGCCGCCGCCGCGCCAGTCGCGGAGGCCATATTTGGCGTCATAGACATAATCGGCATGGCCCGGCCGATAGGCGCCCGCGATATTGGCATAGTCCTTCGATTTCTGGTCGACATTGTCGATCATCAGGCTGATCGGCGTGCCGGTGGTGCGGCCCTCGAACACGCCCGACAGGATCCGCACCATGTCGGGCTCGCGGCGCTGAGTGGTGAAGCGCGACTGGCCCGGCCGGCGCTTGTCGAGCCAGGGCTGGATGTCGGCTTCGCTGAGCGCGAGCCCTGGCGGGCAGCCGTCGACGATGGCGCCGATCGCGGGGCCGTGGCTCTCGCCCCAGGTCGAGAAGCGCAGGACGCGGCCGAAGCTGTTGACGCTCATCCCGAATCCGCCTCGCTCGAGGCGACGATGCCGAAGGTCGTGGCATTGTCGGCGGTGTCGTGAATGTCGCGCTGGATCATGCTGAGCCCGTAATTTCGCGCCGCACTCTCCGATGCGATCACCCCCTTGTCCAGATCGCCGGATTCGGCGAGCGCCGCCGCCGCCACCGCGGTGTTGCTCGCTTCGATCGGCGTTACGCCGGTGGCCTCGAGCCATTTGCCGATCTGGCCGAGCGCCATCGGATGGCTCGTTACCGAGCGGATCGTCTCGAGGCTCGCGCCGGGCAGGCCGAGCAGATGGAGCCGGACCGGCAGCCGGTGGCGTGCCAGCAGCAAGAGCCCGCTGCCGCGGATCAGCTCCTCGATCCCGGGGACGTCGCCGGCGATCGAGTTGCGCAGCGGCAGCATGCCGCGGCCGGCCTCGTCGGCGACCACCGCCTCGATCACCGCCTCGAAGCTTGGCCGCGCCACCGGCCGCCATTCCGGCAGGAACAGGATGCAGGCTTCTTCGGCGAACGCGCCGGGCGCCCCCTGATAGGCGACGTCCCTGCTCATCTCATCGGGCCGGCGCGATCGCGGCGCCGAGCCCCTGCATCAGCGCGGCGAAGCCGGGGAAGCTGGTGCCGATCATCGCCGCGCGATCCACCGTCACGGGCGCCTCGGCGGCGAGGCCGAGGACGAGGAAGCTCATCGCGATGCGATGGTCGCCATGGGTCGCGACCGATCCGCCGCCGGGGGGCGGGCCGCTCCGGCCGCGGATGCGCAGAGTGTCGCCCTCGGCCGAAGCCTCGACACCGTTGGCGGCGAGGCCGGCGAGGATCGCCCCGAGCCGGTCGCTTTCCTTGACCCTCAATTCGCCGATGCCGTGCATGATCGTGTCGCCATGCGCGAGCGCGGCGGCGACGGCAAGGATCGGATATTCGTCGATCATGCTCGGCGCCCGCTCGGCCGGGACCGTCACCCCACGCAGCGTAGAGGCGCGCGCGACCAGGTCGGCGACCGTCTCGCCGCCGAGGCTGCGGCGGTGGGCGAAGGTGAGATCGGCGCCCATCTCGATCAGGGTCTCGAACAGCCCGGCGCGCAGCGGATTGACCAGCACATTGCCGACCTCGACCCGCGAGCCGGGCGTGATCAAGGCCGCGACCAGCGGGAAAGCGGCCGAGGAGGGATCGCCGGGGACCTGAATGTCGATCCCCGTCAGAGCGCGGCGCGCGCCGAGCCGGATCCGCCGCCCGCCATTGTCCGCGGCGACATGCACGTCGCAGCCGAAGGCGGCGAGCATGATCTCGCTATGGTCGCGGCTCGGCGACGGCTCGAACACCTCGACCTCGCCGCTCGCGCCGAGCCCGGCGAGCAGGATCGCCGATTTGACCTGCGCCGAGCGGTTCTCGTTGACATGACGAATCCCGGTCAGCCCGCCGCCGTGAAGCGTGAGCGGCAGCCGGTCGCCGCCGTCGAACCGCGCGCCCATTGCGGTCAGCGGCCCCACTACCCGGCCCATCGGCCGCCCGCGCAGCGACTCGTCGCCGGTGAAGCGGACCTCGATCGGAAAGCCCGCCGCGGCGCCCATCAGCAGCCGCACCCCGGTGCCCGAATTGCCGCAGTCGATGACTCCCGGCGGCGACCGCCACGGCGCGCCGCACACCTGCCATTGTCCCGCGCCGGAGCGGGTGATGTCGGCGCCGAGCGCGGCCACCGCGGCGGCGGTATCGAGCACGTCGCGCGCTTCGAGCAGGCCCTCGATCCGGGTCTCGCCCTCGGCGAGCCCGCCGAGGATCAGCGCCCGATGCGAGATCGACTTGTCGCCGGGCGCGACGATCCGGCCGGTGAGGCCAGTGCCTGCCGAGGCGCGCAGATGGTCCGAAGCCTCGGCCATGCCAGTCTATCCGGCCTGTCCCGGCCCCGCGGCGTCGGGATCCTCGCACAGGCAAAGCCGCAAATGGCCGCTGATCGCGAGCGGCCGGATCGTCTCGCCGGCCGCGATCCGCTGCCGCAGCGAGGCTTCGGCCATGATCGGGAAGGACAGACCCGGCGCGAGCGTGTCCGCCCCGACCCGGCCGATCGCGAGCGCGGAGACCCGGCCAGCGCCGCGCAGATAGTCGAAGATCACCAGGCTCTGCTCGTTGAACAGCTCGATCCACCAACTGCTGACCGGATTGAGCTCGACCACCGCCACCGCCTCGCGGGTGCGGGCGCGCTCGAGCGCGTCCTCGGCGCTGCCGGCGACGACGATCGGCGCCGCGCAGCCGAACCGGCGGCGCGCCTCGTCGGTCACCAGCACCGGCTGCTCGGTGGCATGGAGCACGATCTCCATCCGCCGCTGGGTCTGTAGGTTGAGCGCCATCAGCTCGCGCCAGATCACGCCGATCGCGGCCGGCGACATCCGCGTCGCGCGGCCCGCGAGCCGGTCGAGCACATGCTGCTCCCGATCGGGATGGAGCAGCAGATGCGCGCTGCTTGCGTCCTTCTTCAGCTCGGCGATGGCGAGCGAGGTGGCCAATCGGCGCTCCATCAGCTCAAGCAGGGCTTCGTCGACCCGGTCGATCTCGGCCCGGACAGTCTGCAAATTGGTTGGCGCGCTCGGGCCCGAAGGCGGCGCAACAGCGTCGGAATGCGGCATTTTCAGTCCTCGCCGCTGCCGGTCCGGTTCCGCGTCGATCGCGGGCTGCGGTGGGCAGCGTATCAGCTCGTCGGTTGGGAAATGAAGGCGGTTTGTCTCCGATACGTCAGACGACGTACCGGCCCGTAAACGAGCTGATAAAGAACCAGGCACGACCCATCATCGCGGCGGGAAGACGGCTGTCCTGTCCCTTGCTCATGAGTTCGGCTCCTGGTCGGCGGCGCACGTTGCGCTGCAGCATTTAAGAGTGACAATGAAAGCGGAGGCTGTCAAGAACCCGCGCCCGGCGGGGCGGAAGGGACGATTGAGAGCGACGATGAAGGGCAGCGAAAATCCCGCGCAGCGGATTGGCGGCGCCCGGCGGATCGTCGTCAAGATCGGCTCGTCCCTGATCATCGACCCGGCCGGTGGCCCGCGCGAAGACTGGCTGGCGAGCCTGGCCGAGGATCTCGCCGCGCTCCACCAGGCGGGCAAGCAGATCATCCTGGTCTCGTCGGGCGCGGTCGCGCTCGGCCGGCTCAAGCTCGGGCTCGGCCGCTCGGCGCGGCTCGATCACAAGCAGGCGGCGGCCGCCGCAGGGCAGGCGGTGCTGATGCAGGCCTGGGATCGCGCCTTCGCGCCACACGGGCTGCCGACCGCGCAGCTGCTCCTCACCTTCGAGGACACCGAGCGCCGCCGGCGCTGGCTCAACGCCCGCGCCACTCTGTCGGTGCTGCTCGCCAGGCGGGCGCTGCCGGTGATCAACGAGAATGACAGCGTCGCGACCGACGAACTGCGCTACGGTGACAATGACCGGCTGTCGGCCCGCGTTTCGCAGATGGTTCGGGCCGACCTGCTGGTGCTGCTGTCCGACGTCGACGGCCTCCATTCGAGCGACCCCGCGCGCGATCCCGGTGCGAAGCATATCCCGTTCGTCGCCGATCTCACCGCCGAGATCCTCGCCTTTGCCGGCGACGCCGCCGCGCTCGGTTTCGGCTCGGGCGGGATGCGCACCAAGCTCGCCGCGGCGCGGATCGCGAGCAATGCCGGCTGCGCCACGATCATCGGCTCGGGCCGCGAGCATCACCCGATTAGGGCGCTGCTCGACGGCGCGAAGGCAACGATCGTGGCGGCGCACGGCACTCCGGCCCGGGCCTACAAGCAGTGGATCGCCGGGGCGCTGGCGCCGGCCGGGACGCTGACCGTCGACGCCGGCGCGGCCGCCGCGCTGGCAGCGGGGAAGAGCCTGCTGCCGGCCGGCGTCGTCGCCGTGGCTGGGGCGTTCGAGCGCGGCTCGTGCCTCAGCATCCGCACCCAGGACGGCGCCGAGATCGCGCGCGGCATCAGCGCCTACAATTCGGCCGAGGCGGAGGCGATCGCCGGCGGCGCGAGCCGCGACATCGAAGCACGGCTGGGCTATCGCGGCCCCGACGAGCTCATCCACCGTGACGATATGGCGATGGTCGGCGCATGACCCTGACGGCAAATATGAACGCGCTCGGCGCGCGCGCCCGCGCCGCGGCTGCGGTGCTGCGCGAGGCGCCGGCGGCGCAGCGCAGCGCGGCGATCCGGGCGATGGCGGGACAATTGCGCGCCCAGGCGGATGCGATCCTCGTGGCCAATGCGGCCGACGTCGGATCGGCGACGTCGATGATCGACCGGCTCCGGCTCGATCCGGCGCGGGTCGAGGCGATCGCGGCGTCGCTCGAGACAATCGCGGATCTGCCCGATCCGGTGGGCGCGGAGAGCGCGCGCTGGCAGCGGCCGAACGGGCTCGACATCGCCCGGGTGCGGACGCCGATCGGGGTGATCGGCATGATCTACGAGAGCCGGCCCAACGTCACCGCCGACGCCGCGGCGATCTGCGTCCGGTCGGGCAATGCGGTGATCCTGCGCCCCGGCTCGGACGCCTTCGCCAGCTCGGCGGCGATCCACCGCGCGCTCGCCGCGGGGGTCGCGGAGGCCGGGCTTCCCGCCGATGTTGTCGGAATGGTGCCGACCGCGGACCGCGACGCGGTCGGGCTGCTGCTCGGCGGGCTCGACGGCGCCGTCGACCTGATCATCCCGCGCGGCGGCAAGGCGCTGGTGGCGCGGGTCGAGGCCGAGGCGCGAGTGCCGGTGCTCGGCCATCTCGAGGGCCTGTGCCACACTTATGTCCATGAAGCGGCGGATCCGGCGATGGCCGAGGCGATCGTGGTCAACGCCAAGCTGCGCCGGGTCGAGGTCTGCGGTGCGACCGAGACCCTGCTGATCGACCAAGCGGTCGCCGGCGCACTGCTGCCGCGGCTGGCGGCGGGGCTCCAGGGCCAGGGCTGCGAACTGCGCGGCGACGAGGCGAGCCGGGCGATCGTCGCCGGGATCGCGCCGGCCGTGGAGACGGACTGGACCACCGAATATCTCGCGCCGGTGCTGGCGGTCCGGGTGGTCGATGGTCTCGACGGCGCGGTCGATCATATCGCCCGGTTCGGCTCCGGCCATACCGACGCGATCGTGACCGAGGATGCGGCGGTCGCCGAAGCCTTTCTGGCGCGGGTCGACAGCGCGATCGCGATCTGGAACGCATCGACCCAGTTCGCCGACGGCGGCGAGTTCGGCTTCGGCGCCGAGATCGGCATCGCCACCGGCCGGCTCCACGCCCGCGGTCCGGTCGGTCCCGAACAGCTGACGACGTTCAAATATGTGGTGCGCGGAACGGGTCAGATCCGGCCCTGAGCCCCTCGTCACCCCAGCGCAGGCTGGGGTCCAAGCGACCGTGGATCGGCTCGAAAATGTGAGGATTTACGCCCGGACGGCATGGATCCCAGCCTTCGCCGGGGTGACAACAGAAAAAATATAGTTATAAATCAAATGCTTAATCACATATTTCGTCAATCGCAGCAAAAAGAGAAAATTAATTCAGTTGACGGATACTGTTTCCGCTCTGCATTTTAGAGCCCGAGCTTGCCGCGTGCGTCGCGGCTGGGGGATGATGCGAATGTCGAGGTCCGTGACCTTTCCGATCAGCCTGCATGCCGGTGACGGCATGGCTGTCGGCGTGCGCGGCTCGATCATGATCACCGGTATTACCACCACCCGAAAGCGGGACGGTAGCGGCTGAGATCAGCCCGGGAACAGAAGCTTCCACCGACCCGCTCCCCCAGACAGGCGAGCGGGTTTTTTTATGCCCACGGCCCAGCGGCCCAGATCGAAAAGTGAGTGTCATGGCGAAGATCGAATTTCTCGGAGACCGGCAGCGAAAGCTCTGCGTACTCAAGTTCGGCAGCTCGGTCCTCGAGCGCGAGGACGACTATCGGACCGCGGCGCAGGAAATCTATCGCCACATTCGCGACGGCGAGAAGATCGTCGCGGTGGTCTCGGCGCTGGCCGGCGAGACCGATCGGCTGCTCGGACAGGCGGCGTCGGTCGGCGGCGATCCGGCGCCGGCGCTGGTCGCCAGGGTGGCGCGGGTCGGCGAGCTTCACTCGGCGGCTTTGATGGCGCTGGCCTTGTGCCGGATGGGAATGCGCGCCTGCGTGCTCGATCCGCATGAGATGGGCCTGCTGGCGACGGGCGAGCCGCTCGACGCCGATCTCGAAAGCCTCGACGTCGACGCGGTCAACGCGATGTTCGTCGATCATGAAGTGATCGTCGTGCCCGGCTTCACCGCCGGTCACGAGGAGCATGGCGTGGTCACCCTCGGTCGTGGCGGGACCGATCTGTCGGCGGTGTTCTTCGCTGCCCGGCTGGGTTCGAAGCGGGTGCGGCTGCTGAAGGACGTCGACGGCGTCTATGCCGAGGATCCGGCGAAGAATCCGCAGGCGGAGCGCTATGGCGCGCTCGGCTACGATGCCGCGGCCGAAGCGAGCGCCGGGCTGATCCAGCCCAAGGCGATCGAGGCCGCCAAGGAAGAGGGGATCGCGATCGAAGTGGCCGCGATCGGCCATCACGAGGCGACCGTGATCTCGGCCGCGCCGGCGCGCAAGGAAGTGCCGGTGCGCTTCCCGCGGCTGCGCGTCGCCTTGCTCGGCTGCGGTGCGGTCGGCGCCGGCGTGCTGTCCTGCCTTGGCCAGCGCCCCGATCTGTTCGAGGTCGGGCCGGTGCTGGTGCGCCATCCCGAACGCCACCGGGACGCGGGCGACTATCGCTTCACCACCGATCTCGAGGAAGCGGTCGGCGGCGAGATCGACCTACTGGTCGAGGCGATGGGCGGGGTCGACTATCCGGCCGACGTGATGTGCGCTGCGCTGCGCCGCGGCGTCCACGTCGTCACCGCCAACAAGGGTGCGGTCGCCAAACATTATGACGCGCTCCATGCCTGCGCCGAGGCTGGCAGCGTGTCGCTCGCCTACAGCTCGTCGGTCGGCGGCGGGGTGCCGGTGCTCGAGACGATCGAGCGGCTTCGCGCCGACGGCTCGGTCGTCTCGGTCGAGGGGGTGATGAACGGCACCGCCAATTTCCTGCTCGACCGGCTGGGCGAGGGCTGGGCGTTCGCCGACGCCGTCGCCAAGGCGCAGGAGCTGGGCTTCGCCGAGGCCGATCCGGCGGCCGACGTCGACGGCCACGATGCCGCCGACAAGCTCTCGATCCTCGCCCGGGACGCGCTCGGGGTGGTGCTGCCGCCGGGGCGGATCGTCCGCCAGTCGCTGCGTGAGGTCAATCAGCGGGTGCTCCGCGCGGCCGCCGGCCGCGGCGAGGTGCTCAAGCAGGTCGGCCGCTGCCGGCTGCTCGAGGACGGTTCGGTCAAGGCGGAGGTGCGGATCGAATCGCTTCCGCTCGCGCATCCGCTCGCCGGCGCGCGCGGCGAGGAGAATCGCTTCCTGATCCTCGACGGCGAGGGTCATGTCCACGCGCTCTACGGCAAGGGCGCCGGGCGCTGGCCGACCACCGCCGCTCTGTTCGGCGACGTCATGGATCTCCAGCGCCGGCTCGCCGCCGCGCCGAGCGAGGCGGCGCTGATGCGCCGCTCCGCATGAGGAACGGCGCGATGACGAGCGGAGAGGAAAATGATCGGGCCGCCGCCAGCGCGCCGGCCAGCATCGGCAATGTCGGGGTCGGCTTCGACGTGCTCGGCCAGGCGTTCGACGCGGTCCGCGACACCGTCGTGGCGCTGCGCGAAGCCGCGCCCGGCGTCAGGCTCGGCATGGTCAGCGGCCTCGTCACCAGCCTGCCGGCCACGCCCGAGACCAACACCGCTTTGGCCTCGGCACGGGCTCTGCTCGACGCGGCGGGCGCCGATTTCGGGGTCCGGCTGTCGATCGACAAGGGGGTTCCGATCAGCGCCGGCATGGGCGGCTCGGCCGCCTCGGCGGTCGCCGCGGTCGCCGCGGTCAACGCCTTGCTGCCCGATCCGCTGGCGCTCGAAGACCTGCTGCCGTTCGCGCTGGAGGGCGAGCGGGTTTCGTCCGATCCGCCGCCCTGGGACAATGTCGCCGCCGCGCTTCATGGCGGGCTCGTCCTGGTCGCGCGCGAAGAGTTCGATGGCGTTCACCGGCTGCCGGCGCCTAAGGACCTGGTCGCGATCCTGTTCCATCCGCCGGTGCGGATCGAAACCAATGCGGCGCGGCAATTGCTGCAGCCCGCGGTGCCGATGCGGACCGCGGTCGAGCATTCGCGGCGGATGGCGGCGTTCGTCGCCGGCTGCGCCAGCGGCGATCACGCTTTGCTGCGCGCCGGGCTCGAGGATCTGCTGGTCGAGCCGCAGCGCGCCCATCTGCTGCCGGCGCTCGGCGCGGTGAAGCAGGCGGCGTTGCGCGCCGGCGCGCTCGGCTGCTCCTTCTCCGGGTCGGGTCCGGCGGTGTTCGTCTGGGCGCCGCTGGCGCAGGCGGAAGCGGTCGGGGCGGCGATGGCCGAGGCGTTCCACGCCGCGTCGCTCCACGCCCGCGCCTATCGCGCCCCGGTCGATTCCGCCGGGGTCCGGCTCGAATCCCTGGTCGATCCGTCCTGCCAGCGCGCCGCGTGAAGTTCGTCAGCACGAAGGGAAGGGCGCCGGCGGTCGGTCTCAGCCAGGCGATCCGCAGCGGTGCGGCGCCGGACGGCGGCCTCTATCTGCCGGAAGCGGTGCCGCAGGCGAATCTCGCCGCCTTGCGCGGCGAGATGCCGCTTGCCGATTTCGCGGCGGCGATGCTCGCGCCCTTCTTCGCCGGCGACAGGCTCGAGGAGTCGCTCGGCGCGATCTGCGCCGAAGCGTTCGATTTTCCGGCGCCGTTGGCGGCGGTAAGGGGCCTGTGTGCGCTCGAGCTGTTCCATGGGCCGACCGGGGCGTTCAAGGATTTCGGCGCGCGTTTCCTGATGGCCTGCTTCGACCGGTTCGACGAGCGGCTGACGGTGCTGGTCGCGACCTCGGGCGACACCGGCGGCGCGGTCGGCTGCGCCGCCGAGGGGCGGGCCGGGCTGCGCGCTTTGATCCTCTATCCCAAGGGGCGGGTGTCGCCGTTCCAGCGCCTGCAACTCTGCTGCTGGAACGCGCCGGTCGAGGCGCTCGAGGTCGACGGCGATTTCGACGATTGCCAGCGGCTGGTGAAGGCGGCGTTCGCCGATCCCGCGCTCGCCGCGGCACATCGCCTGACCTCGGCCAATTCGATCAATATCGGGCGGTTGATGCCGCAAATGGCCTATCTCGGCCATGCCGCGCTGCGGGTGTTCGAGGAAACCGGCGTTGCGCCCGGCCTGATCGTCCCGACCGGCAATCTCGGCCACGGCTTTGCCGGTGTCTATGCGCGGGCGATGGGGCTGCCGATCGGCCCGATCATGCTCGTGACCAACGCCAACCGCACCCTCGGCGACTGGGCGGCGACCGGCCAATACCAGCCGCGTCCGGCGCTCGCCACCATCGCCAATGCGATGGATGTCGGCGCGCCGAGCAATTTCGAGCGGCTCGCCGCGCTGCCGGAGGATCTGGCCGCGGTCGAGGTCGCGTCGGTCGACGACGACACGATCCGCGCCCGGATCAAGCGCGACCATCGGGAGACCGGATATATCTGGTGCCCGCATTCGGCGACCGCCGCCGAGGCCTTCGCCCGGCTCGATCCGGCGCGCCGCGCCGAGCGGCCGTGGATAGCGTGCGCGACCGCGCATCCCTACAAATTCGCCGAGATCGTCGAACCGCTGATCGGCGAGACGCTGGCGCCCCCGCCCGCACTGGCCGCGATCCTCGGGCGGAGCGCGGCGTCGGTGCCGATCGCGGCGGAGCCGGGGGCGCTGGCGGAGGTGCTTGGCGTTCGCCATTCGGAAAGAGAGCGGGCGGCCTAGCCATTTCGATAATCCCCTCTCCCGCAGGCGGGAGAGGGGATTTGCAAGTTCGAGTCGCCCCGGAGCCGTCGTCCGGAAGGTTATGAAAGTCATGCATGTCAGGCCGGAGAATCCTTTGTTTTCAGTTCGGCCTTCGAGCGGATGACTAAGCCGCCATGCCCGCCCGTTCATCTGGCATGGCTAGTGATTAATCGCAGGCTGCGAGCGGCATTTTCATCGATCAACGATTTCAAAGAGCGGCACTTTGGATGCGGAGTTTTTATAATTTATTTCCAACGAAAAGTCAAGCGGATCGACGCGAGGGCGCGCCCCGACTTCAGACCAGGCTCGTCACCGCCCCATGCGTTTCGTTCAGCCCGATCCTCGCGCCAGCACCTGCGCCAGCTTGCGATGGATGGACGCGGCAAAAGGGTTCACGACGGTTAGCCCGCGGACGACAAGCCCGTCCTGCATGTCTTCGCTCAACAGCAACGAGCATCCCGCCTCCACTGCCGCGGAGAGGATCAGCGAATCCCAGAATTGCATCTCGTGATCGACCGAGAGATCGAGCGCCGACGCCAACGTCGCGCCGGCGCTGTCGGCGCCGCCGAGCGCTTCCTGAAATTCGAGGACGATCTTGCGCGCATCCCCACGGGAATGGCCGCCGCGCTGCAGGACGACGAACAGTTCGCCCAACGCTTGAACGGGCGCGACGAGCGTTGCGTGAATCGCCAAGGCCGCGATGACCTGCCTTGCCTGCCTGATCTTGGCCTCGTCGTCGGGCGAGCGGTCGATACCGGCCGCATAGGCCAAAATATTGGTGTCGAGCGCGATACGTATCAATCGTAGAGACTATCGCGAGTCCATTGCCCTCCATGCCGGCGAGGCAGGGTGTCGAGGAATTCGATCAGGCTTTTGACCGTCCTGCGCTCGCCGCCACGATCGATGGGAACGACGCGCGCGACGGCACGACCGCGCGACATGACGACATAGCTTTCGCCGTCCTGCACTTCGCGCAGCATCTCCGAGAAATGCCGATTCGCCTCGCTTGCGCTGATTGCCTTGTCCATTCGGCAATTGTAGTGGATGACACTACCTAGTGCAAGGAGGGGTCCGTTACCCGTCCACCAAGCTCGTCACCGCCCCGTGCGAGGCCGAGCCGACCAGCCGGGCATATTTGGCATAGGCGCCGGTGGTCTTGTCGGCCGAGGCGGTGACCGCCTGGCTGCGGCCGGAGAGGTCGGCGTCGGTCTCGATCACCCTCTTGTCGACGTCGATGACGATGCGGTCGCCGGTGCGGAGCAGGCCGATCGGGCCGCCGCTTACCGCTTCGGGCGAGACGTGGCCGACCATGAAGCCGTAGGTCGCGCCCGAGAAGCGGCCGTCGGTGACCAAAGCGACGCTGTCGCCGAGGCCGCGGCCCTGGATCGCGGCGGTGACGCCGAGCATCTCGCGCATGCCGGGGCCGCCGACCGGGCCTTCGCCGCGGATCACGACGACGTCGCCGGGCTCGATCTCGCCATGGGTGACCGCGTCGAAACAGGCCTCCTCGCCGTCATAGACCTTGGCCGGCCCCTCGTGGCGCAGCCGCTCGTGGCCGGCCAATTTGGCGACGCAGCCTTCGGGGGCGAGATTGCCGTAGAGGATGCCGAAGCCGCCGCGCGCCTTGATCGGCGCCTCGGCAGGGACGATCACCTCCTGACCCGCGGTCTCCTCCGCATCCGGGAAATAGGAGAATAGCGACTGTCCGGTCACGGTCGGCGTGTCGGTGATCAGCCCCGCCTCCATCAGCCGCCTGCCGAGCAGAGGCGAGCCGCCCGCGGCGGACATGTCGGGCGCCATGAAACGGCCGCCCGGCTTCAGATCGGCGATCACCGGCGTCGCCCGCGAGACCGCGTCGAACAGGTCGATGTTGAACAGGCTCTCCGGGATCCCGGCTTCACGGGCGATCGCGAGCAGGTGGAGGACGAGATTGGTCGAGCCGGCGGTCGCGGTGCCGGCGACCGCGGCATTGCGCAGGCTTTCCGGGGTGATCAAGCTGCGCGCATTGCGCCCAGCCTCGAGCGCCTCGACGACGAAGCGGCCGGCCGCGATCGCGGCCTCGGCCTTGCCGGGATGGACCGCGGGAAGATCGTTGAGCCCCATCGGCGACAGGCCGAGAAAGGTCATCGCCAGCGCCATCGTGTTGGCGGTGAACTGGCCGCCGCAGGCGCCGGCGCCGGGGCAGGCGGCCTTCTCGACCTCGGCCAGCTCGCCGTCGCCGATATTGCCGGCGCTGTGCGCTCCGACCGCCTCGAACACGTCCTGGATGGTCAGCGCCTTGCCGCGCAGCCGGCCGGGCATGATCGAGCCGCCGTAGAGGATCACGCTCGGCAGATCGAGCCGGGCGGCCGCCATCGCCGCGGCGGGAATGGTCTTGTCGCAGCCGACCAGGAACAGCACCGCGTCGAGCGAATGGCCGCGCACCGCCAGCTCGGCGGAATCGGCGATCACCTCGCGGCTGATCAGGGAGGCGCGCATGCCCTTGGTGCCCATCGAGATGCCGTCGGTGACGACGATGGTGTTGAAATCGACCGCGGTGCCGCCGGCCTCCTCGATGCCGCGGCGGGCGTGGGCGGCGAGCGCGCCGAGATGCATGTTGCACGGGGTGACGCTCGACCAGGTGTTGACGATCGCCACCATCGGCCGCGCCATCGCCTTGTCGTCATAGCCGGCGGCGCGCAGCATCGCGCGCGCCGGCGCCCGCGCCGGGCCATAGAGCAATTCGTGCGACGGCAGATCGGCCATCTTGTTTCCTTCAGACTCTAGGGATCGCGAAACATTGGGCGGTATCGACATTCCGTTCTCAAAGGCCAAATCCCTCTCCCCTTGCGGGAGAGGGCAGGGAGAGGGGTGACGCCGTAGCTCGCTGCGCTCGCCCCCTCTCTCCAACTCTCTCCCGCGAGGGGAGAGAGGGCCCGCCCTCGTAGGGAAACACGGCCGTCCGAAAAAGAGAGAAATTTGGCATTTTTTGCGCTGCGGCATTTTTCGGGTTGCGCTGGGACCCCATTCACGTTTAACTTTTGCTCAACGGGATAGGATTATCCCGGCGATGCCGTTTGGGGATTGTTCGTGACTCAGGCTTTGAGCCTTCGCAGTGTCGAATTGCCGGTGACGCCCCGCGTCGCCACCCTCCTTATCGTCCTCGTACTTATTAGCCTCCTTATGGGAGCGGTGTCCGGCTGACGGTCTGAACGAAAAGACCAGAGATCAGGACCCCCGCTCCCCACCGGAGCGGGGGTTTTCTTTTACGAAGGAGAACCCAGGTGGAACGTATCTATACCGACGCTGATGCCGAACCGTCCGCGCTTGGCGGCAGGATCGCGGTCATCGGCTATGGCAGCCAGGGGCGCGCCCATGCGTGCAACCTGCGCGACAGCGGCTACGACGTCGTCGTCGGCGCCCGCCCCGGCGGCGGCGCCGAGAAGCGCGCCAAGGCCGACGGCTTCACCCCGGTCACCCCCGCCGAGGCGGTCCAGGGCGCGGCCCTGGTCGCCTTGCTCAGCCCCGATATGAGCCACCGTTCGGTCTATGCCGAGGCGATCGCCCCGCACATGGAGCCCGGCGCGGCGTTGCTCGTCGCCCACGGCTTCTCGGTCCATTATGGCGAGATCGATCCGCGCCGCGACACCGACGTCATCCTGGTCGCGCCGAAAGGGCCGGGCGACCTGGTACGCCGCGAATATGAGATCGAGCGCGGCGTGCCCTGCCTGTTCGCGGTCCAGCAGGACGCCAGCGGCAATGCCCGCGCCAAGGCGCTGGCTTATGCCCGCGGCATCGGCGGCACCAAGGGCGGCGGGATCGAAACCACCTTCGCCGAGGAGACCGAGACCGATCTGTTCGGCGAGCAGGCAGTGCTCTGCGGCGGCGCGACCGAATTGGTGGTCGCCGGCTTCCAGACCCTGGTCGAGGCCGGCTACAAGCCCGAGGTCGCTTATTTCGAGTGCCTCCACGAGCTCAAGCTGATCGTCGACCTGATGTACGAAGGCGGCATCGCCAAGATGCTGCACTTCGTCTCGGAGACCGCCAAATATGGCGATTTCGTCTCCGGACCGCGGGTGATCAACGACGAGACCCGGGCGCGGATGCGCGAGGTGCTGCACGACGTGCGCACCGGCAAGTTCGCCCGCGACTGGATCGAGGAGAATGCCGCCGGCAAGCCCAATTATCAGGCGATGTACCAGGCCGATCTCGATCAGCCGATCGAGAAGGTCGGCGCGCGGCTGCGGACCCAGATGGCCTGGCTGCAGAAGCAGCCGGACAGTCAGGCGGCCTGAGATGAACCGCTCCGCCCTCCGCTCCGCTCCGAGCGCAGCCCCTGGGCCGGCCGAGACGCCGGCACAGGCGCCGGCGCGCGACCCGGTCTCCGGCGCACGCCTGATCGTCGAGGCGCTGGAGCGCGAGGGCGTACGCCACGTCTTCGGCTATCCCGGCGGCGCGATCATGCCGCTCTACGACGCTTTGGTCGGCTCGTCGCTGACCCATATATTGGTGCGTCACGAGCAGGGCGCGGCGCTCGCCGCCGACGCCTATGGCCGGGTGACCGGTGAGCCCGGGGTCTGCATGGCGACCTCGGGGCCGGGCGCGACCAACCTAATCACCGGCATCGCCAATGCGTTCATGGACAGCGTGCCGATGGTCGCGATCACCGGCCAGGTCGGAACCCATCTGATGGGCACCGACGCGTTCCAGGAGGTCGATATATTCGGCATCACCATGCCGATCGTGAAGCATAGCTATGTGATCCGGAACACCGAGGACATCCCGGCGGTGTTCGCCGAGGCGTTCCACATCGCGCGCAGCGGCCGGCCGGGTCCGGTGCTGATCGACCTGCCCAAGGACGTCACGGTGCTGAAAGCCGCCCCCGACGCACCCGCGCCGTTCAAGACCGCGTCGGCGGCGCTCGACGAGGCGGGGCTGGCCGAGGCCAACCGGCTGATCGCCGAGGCCCGCGCGCCGGTGCTCTATTTCGGCGGTGGCGTGCAGATCGCCCGCGCCGAACGGGCGCTGCGCGACTTTGCCGAGCGCAGCGGCATCCCCGCCGTGGCGACGCTGAAGGGGCTGGGCGGGCTGCCGACCGACGCGCCGCAATATCTCGGGATGCTCGGAATGCACGGCACCCGCGCCGCGAACATCTCGGTCGACGAGTGCGACCTGTTGATCTGCGTCGGGGCGCGGTTCGACGACCGCGTGACCGGCAAAATCGACACGTTCGCCCAGCGGGCCAAGGTGATCCATCTCGACGCCGATCCGGCCGAGATCGGCAAGCTGCGCCGGCCCGAGGTCGGCCTCGCCGGCGACGTCGCCGCGATGCTCGACCGGCTGACCGCTTGCCCCGCCGATGCCGACGCCTGGAAGGCGCAGTGCGCGCAGCGCAAGGCGGACGGCGCGAATTGCTACGACGCCCCCGGCAACGGGATCTACGCGCCGGCCCTGCTCAAGAGCTTGTCCGAGGCCGCCGGCGACGACGCGATCTTCACCTGCGACGTCGGCCAGCACCAGATGTGGGTGGCGCAGCATTGCCGCTTCGCCAAGCCGCGCGCGCATCTGACCAGCGGCGGGCTGGGGACGATGGGCTACGGCATCCCGGCCGGGATCGGCGCGATGCTGGCCGACCCGGACGCGACCGTGATCACGGTCAGCGGCGACGGCTCGATCATGATGAACATCCAGGAACTGGCGACGCTGCGGCGCTATCGGCTGCCGCTGAAGATCGTGCTGATCGACAACAGCGCGCTCGGCATGGTCCGCCAGTGGCAGGAATTGTTCTTCGCCGGCAATTTCTCCGAGGTCGACCTCAGCGACAATCCCGACTTCGCCGAGATCGCGCGGGCGTTCGGGATCGAGGCCTTCACGATCGACCGCCGTTCCGAGGTCGAGGGCGCGATCAAGCGGCTGCTGGCGACCTCCGGGCCGGTGCTGCTCCACGTCCGCATCGACCAGTCCGAGAATGTCTGGCCGCTGGTGCCGCCGAACTGCGCCAACACCCAGATGATGGACAGCGCGTAATGGGCGGCTCGTCCCATCCGCGGATCGCGATCGATTTCGTCGTCGCCGAAGGCGCCCTCGTCCGCATGATCGGCCTGGTCGAGCGGCGGGGCTTCATCGTCCACGGCATCGGCATGACCAAACATGACGAAGGGGAGACGGGACAGATGGTTGTAGAGCTCGAAGCGCGCGATCCGGGCAGGCATCTCGACGTCCTCAGCCTTCAGCTCGGCCGTCTCCACGGCGTCACCAACGTATCGACCTTCACTCCGGCAGCAGAGGCCGCATCATGAGCAGCGACATCGTACGAATTTTCGACACCACCCTGCGCGACGGCGAACAGGCGCCGGGCTTCTCGATGGCCGAGGATGCCAAGCTCAGGATGGCGCGGATGCTCGCTTCATTGAACGTCGACGTCATCGAGGCCGGCTTCGCCGCCGCCTCGCCGGGCGACAGCCGGGCGGTGATGGCGATCGCGCGCGAGATCGACGGGCCGGTGATCTGCTCGCTGGCGCGCTCGTCGCGCCGCGACATCGACGCCGCCGCCGAGGCGCTGGCCCCGGCCAGGCGCCGGCGGATCCACGTCTTCCTCGGCACCAGCCCGATCCACCGCGACGCCAAATTGCACATGAGCCGCGCGCAGGTGCTCGAGGCGATCGCCGACAGCGTCACCTATGCCCGGCAGTTCACCGACGACGTCGAATTCTCGGCCGAGGACGCGATCCGCACCGAGCGCGACTTCCTGGTCGAGGCGCTGTCGATCGCGGCGCGGAACGGGGCGGGCACGCTCAACGTCCCCGACACCGTCGGCTACACCACGCCCGAGGAGATTTACGACCTGTTCCGCCATCTCGGCGATCATGTCGATCGGCCCGACGGCGTGGTCTTCTCGACCCATTGCCACGACGATCTCGGCATGGCCGTCGCCAATTCGCTGGCCGCGGTCCGCGGCGGCGCGCGCCAGATCGAATGCGCGGTCAACGGCATCGGCGAGCGTGCCGGCAATTGCGCGCTCGAGGATGCGGTGATGGCGCTGAGGACGCGCGCCGACACCTATGGCGTCGCGACCAATGTCGACACCACCAAGATCATGGCCGCGAGCCGGATGCTCGCCCAGATCACCAACACGCCGCCGCCGCGCAACAAGTCGATCGTCGGCGCCAACGCCTTCGCCCACGAGGCCGGCATCCACCAGCACGGCATCCTGCAGAATCGCGAGACCTATGAGATCATGAAGCCCGAGGATATCGGGCTGGAAACCGACGGCATCGTGCTCGGCAAGCATAGCGGACGCCATGCGCTGGTCGCCCGGGCGCGCGAGCTGGGCCATCTGCTCGAGGGCGAGAAGCTGGACGGCGCCTTCGCCGCGTTCAAGACGCTGGCCGACGAGGTCGGCACGGTCGACACCGCGCGGCTCGCCGCCCTGCTCGCCGCGCAGGAGAGCGGCCAGAACGCCAAGATCTGGACCCTGACCAAGGTCGAGACCCGCGCCCCGGTCTCGCCCCATGCCATGCCGACGGCGCGGGTCGAGCTGGAGCATGGCGCGCGGGGACGGGTCACCGACATCGCCACCGCGCCGGGCGCGCTCGACGCCGCCTTCCTCGCGGTCAGCCACATCATGGGCCTGCCGGCGCGGGTCGAAGGGGTCGACATGCAGTATCTCGCCGCCGATCCGGACGAGCCCGCGCCCGACGGCCAGGCCGCGACCGTGCTGGTCGAGATGGAGATTTCGGTCGAGGGCGAGGTCTTCGCCGGCCGCGCCCGCGAGCGCGACATCCTGCCGTGCTGCGTCGCCGCTTATGTCGACGCGGTCAGCAATGCCGAGGCGGTGCGGCGGGTGCGCGCGACGATAGCGGCGCCGGCCAAGGCGGCTTAAGGGGGCAAAAAATCCTCCCCTGCTTTCGCAGGGGAGGGGACCGCGTGAAACGCGGTGGAGGGGCCCTTCAGCACGGGCTGAAAATGGCCCCTCCATCATGCTTCGCATGGTCCCCCTCCCTCGAAATCGGGGGGAGGATAGTTAGAGTTGAGGAGCATCAGTTGACGCGGATCATCGTCCTGCCGGGTGACGGCATCGGGCCGGAGGTGGCGGGCGAGGCGGTCAGGTGCCTCACCGCGCTTTCGGCGCAGTGCGATCTCGGGCTGACCTTCGAAAGCCATGATTTCGGCGGGATCGCGATCGACCGGCACGGCACGCCGCTGCCGGCGGCGACGCTCGAGGCGTGCCGCGGCGCCGATGCGATCCTGCTCGGCGCGGTCGGCGGGCCGGCCTGGGACGCGTGCGCCGAGCGCCCGGAAAAGGGGCTGCTGCAATTGCGCGCCGAGCTCGGCCTGTTCGCCAATCTCCGGCCGGGCAAGACCATGTCCGGCCTCGAGCATCTCTCGCCGCTCAAGAACAAGATCGTCGCCGGCTCCGACATCATGGTGGTGCGCGAGCTGACCGGCGGGATCTATTTCGGCGAGAAGATCGAGGGCGGCGAGACCGCGTCGGACCTCTGCATCTATTCGCGCGCCGAGGTCGAGCGGATCGCCCATGTCGCCTTCGGCCTCGCCCGCCGCCGCCAGCGGCGGCTGACCTCGGTCGACAAGGCCAATGTGCTGGCGAGCTCGCGGCTGTGGCGCGCGGTGGTGGTCGAGATCGGCGCCCAATATCCCGACGTCGCGCTCGATCATATGTATGTCGACGCCGCGGCGATGGCCCTGGTCACCAATCCGCGCCGGTTCGACGTCATCGTCACCGAGAACATGTTCGGCGACATCCTGTCCGACGAGATGTCGGTGCTCGGCGGCTCGATCGGCCTGCTCGGCTCGGCCAGCCAGAGCAGCGACGGGCCGGCTCTGTTCGAGCCGATCCACGGCTCGGCGCCCGATCTCGCCGGGCTCGACATCGCCAGTCCCGCCGGCGCGATCGCCAGCGCGGCGATGCTGCTCGATCTCGGCCTCGGCCTGACCGACATGGGCGCCCTGCTCAACGCCGCGCTCGAGGCGGCGATCGCCGCCGGCTGCCGCACCGCCGATCTCGGCGGATCGGCGCGCTGCTCGGAATTCGGCGCCCGGGTTCGCGAGGAGCTGGACGCCCAGTTCGCCGCGCGCGACGCGCACCTCGCCTTGATCGCGATGAACCGGGGCTGCTGCGGATGAGCACCCGGCCGCGGACCCTCTACGAGAAGATCTGGGACGCCCATGTCGTCGAGCGCCGCGCCGACGGCACCTGCCTGATCTATATCGACCGTCATTTGGTCCACGAGGTGACCTCGCCCCAGGCGTTCGAAGGGCTGCGCGCGGCGGAACGCAAGGTGCGCCGGCCCGACCTCACCCTGGCCGTGCCCGACCACAACCTCCCGACCACGGCCCGCGTCGGCGCCGACGGCCGCCGGCTCCCGATCGCCGACCCGCAGAGCGCAGCGCAGCTCGCCGCCCTGACCGCCAACACCAGGGAGTTCGGCGTCCCGTTCATCGACGATCTCGCCGCCGAGCAGGGCATCGTCCATGTCGTCGGCCCCGAGCAGGGCTTCACCTTGCCGGGCACGACCCTGGTCTGCGGCGACAGCCACACCGCGGCGCACGGCGCTTTGGGCGCGCTCGCCTTCGGCATCGGCACCAGCGAGGTCGAGCATGTCCTCGCCACCCAGACGCTGCAGCTGCGCCCGTCGAAGACGATGGAGATCAGGGTCGACGGCCGGCTCGGCTTCGGGGTCAGCCCCAAGGACCTGATCCTCGCGATCATCGGCCGGATCGGCGCCGCCGGCGGCAACGGCCATGTCATCGAATATCGCGGCGACACGTTCGAGGAGATGAGCCTCGAAGGGCGGCTGACCGTCGCCAACATGTCGATCGAGGCCGGCGCGCGATCGGGGCTGATCGCCGCCGACGACAAAGTGTTCGACTATCTCAGGGGGCGGCCGATGGCGCCGACCGGCGCGGCCTGGGAGCGGCTGCTCGCCTGGTGGCGGACGCTGCCGACCGACCCGGGCGCGACGTTCGACAGCTCGGTCCGGCTCCGCGCCGAGGATATCGCGCCCAACGTGACCTGGGGCACCAGCCCCGAGGACGTCGTGCCCGTGACCGGCGCGGTGCCCGATCCCGACAGCTTCGCCGATCCCGCCAAGCGCGAGGCGGCGCGCCACGCGCTCGACTATATGGGACTCGCGCCGGGCGAGAACATGCGCGACGTCGCGATCGAGCATGTCTTCATCGGCAGCTGCACCAACAGCCGGATCGAGGACCTTCGCGCGGCGGCCGCGGTGGTCGGCAAGCGCAAGGTCGCCGGCGGCGTCCGCCAGGCTTTGGTCGTGCCGGGATCGGGGCTGGTCAAGCGTCAGGCCGAGGCCGAGGGGCTCGACCGGATCTTCATCGAGGCCGGTTTTCAGTGGCGCGAGCCGGGCTGCTCGATGTGCCTGGCGATGAACCCCGACAAGGTGCCGAGCGGCGAGCGCTGCGCCTCGACCTCGAACCGCAATTTCGTCGGGCGCCAGGGGCCGGGCGCGCGCACCCATCTGATGTCGCCGGCGATGGCCGCCGCGGCGGCGGTGACCGGGCATATCGCCGACGTCCGCGAGCTTATGGCATGAGCGGGGGCGTCGAGAGGATCGAGGGCAGGGCCTATCCGCTGGGCCGCGCCAATGTCGACACCGACCTGATCATCCCGGCCGCGCATCTCAAGACGATCTCGCGCACCGGGCTCGGCCGGCATGCGTTCGAGGTGCTGCGCGCAAGGCCGGGCAATGTGTTCGACGATCCCGATTTTGCCGGCGCGCCGATCCTGATCGCCGGCGCCAATTTCGGCTGCGGATCGAGCCGCGAGCATGCGGTCTGGGCGATGCGCGACATGGGCATCGGCGCGGTGATCGCGCCGGGTTATTCGGACATTTTCGACAGCAACGCGTTCAAGAACGGCCTGGTGGCGATCGCGCTGCCGCAGCCGGCGATCGACCGGCTGATGGAGGTGGCGAAGGCGCATCCGATCACGATCGACCTCGAGACGATGAGCGTCACCACCCCGCTGCAGGACCGGTTCACGTTCGAGATGGACTCGTTCCGGCGCGACTGCCTGATGCAGGGGCTCGACGAGATCGGGCTGACGCTGGCGAGCGAGGCGGCGATTGCGGAGTATGAGCGGGGGGCGATTGCTGGGGATTTGCGGGTTGAGAGGGCGGGGTAGGCGCTGATCTGAGCGGCTTTGATATCTGATTGGCGCCCATGCCCGCCATTTACAGTCGACAGCGGGGATGCGGGTTAGCGGATTAGCGGATATTCAAACCTGATGGGTTGCCAAGGCTGAGGGGGCAAGCGGTTGTCGCGGATACAGCCCCATCGCATATGCATACCATGCCCACTCGCGCCCGCTCGCACATCCTTAAGGAACAATCGATCCACCGTCTCGGCGACGCGTTGCCGACCGGTTGGGTCTATCGGGCCAAGGCCCCCGACTATGGGATCGACGGAGAGGTCGAAATTTTCGGTAATTCGGTGACAGGTAATTCGGTGACAGTGCACTTTCTAGGATGGTTGCCGCGCGAAAACGCCCTGCGTCATTCGTCAAATTAGTGCACTGTCACCGGAATGAGCGAAGCGGTTCGATGCCGCTGAGGACGCCCAAAGCCAAAGTCACCCTCACCCAACCCTCTCCCATCAAGGGAGAGGGTTTAAGGAGTTGGGATAGGAAAGCGCCGGCCGCCCGCCTTGTTCACGCCAGGTCGAAGCGGTCGGCGTTCATCACCTTGGTCCAGGCGGCGACGAAGTCGTCGACGAACTTGCGGTCCGCATCGGCCGAGGCATAGACTTCCGAGAGCGCCCGGAGCTGCGAATTCGAGCCGAAGGCGAGGTCGGTGCGGGTGGCGGTCCACTTCTCCCGGTCGGTCTTGCGGCAGGTGCCGACGAAGACCTCGTCGCCGCGATCGTCGACCTCGCGCCACGCGGTGCCCATGTCGAGCAGGTTGCGGAAATAGTCGTTGGTCAGCTTGCCGGGACGGTCGGTGAGGACGCCGTGCTTGGAGCCTCCATGGTTGGCCCCGAGCACGCGCAGGCCACCGACCAGCACGGTCATCTCCGGCGCGCTAAGGCCGAGCAGCTGGGCGCGGTCGACGAGCAGCTCCTCGGTCGGAACGCTGAAGCGCACCGAAAGGTAGTTGCGGAAGCCGTCGGCCCGCGGCTCGAGCGGCTCGAAGCTCGCCGCATCGGTCTGCGCGTCGGTGGCGTCGGCCCGGCCGGGCGTGAACGGCACCTTCACGTCATGGCCGGCATCCTTCGCCGCCTTCTCGACGCCGACGGCGCCGCCGAGGACGATGAGGTCGGCGAGCGACACCTTGTTGCCGGAATCGGCCTTGATGCCCTCATAGACCTTGAGCACGCGGGCCAGCTCGGCCGGCTCGTTGATCTCCCAATCCTTCTGCGGCGCGAGGCGGATGCGCGCGCCATTGGCGCCGCCGCGATGGTCCGAGCCGCGATAGGTCGAGGCCGAGGCCCAGGCGGTCCTGACCAGGTCGGCGACGCTGAGGCCCGACTCGCCGATCTTCGCCTTGACGCCCGCGACGTCCGCCTCGGCCAAAGACTGGCCGGCCGGGATCGGATCCTGCCAGATCAGGTCCTCCGCGGGCACTTCCGGCCCGAGGTAGCGCGCCTTGGGCCCCATGTCGCGGTGGGTGAGCTTGAACCAGGCGCGGGCGAAGGCGTCGGCGAACTGGTCCGGGTTCTTGTAGAAGCGCTCGGAGATCTTGCGATAATCGGGGTCCATCTTGAACGCCATGTCGGCGGTGGTCATCATCGTCGGCAGGCGGCGGTCCGGGCTGTGCGCGCCGGGCGCCATGTCCTCGGGCTTCTGGTTCACCGGCTGCCATTGCGGCGCGCCAGCCGGGCTCTTCACCAGCTCATAGTCATAGTCGAAGAGCATCCGGAAATAATTGTGCGACCACTGGATCGGAGTCGGAGTCCAGGCGCCCTCGAGGCCGCTGGTGATGGTGTGATCGCCCATCCCGCTCTCATGGCCGCTCTGCCAGCCGAGCCCCTGCTGGGCGATGTCGGCGCCCTCGGGCTCGATGCCGACCTTGGCGGCGTCGCCGGCGCCGTGGCACTTGCCGAAGGTGTGGCCGCCGGCGGTCAGCGCGATCGTCTCCTCGTCGTTCATCGCCATCCGCGAGAAGGTCTCGCGGATGTCATGGGCCGATTTCAGCGGATCGGGATTGCCGCCCGGGCCGGTCGGGTTGACGTAGATCAGGCCCATCTGGACCGCCGCGAGCGGCTCCTCGAGCGCCATCTGCTCCTCGGGCCGGATCCGGGTCCGGTTGCGCTCATGGCCGACCCAATATTCCTCGGTGCCCCAATAGATGTCCTTCTCGGGCTCCCAGACGTCGGCGCGGCCGCCGCCGAAGCCGAACACCGGCCCGCCCATCGATTCGATGGCGACGTTGCCGGCGAGGATCATCAGGTCCGCCCAGCTCAGCTTGCGGCCGTATTTCGCCTTGATCGGCCACAGCAGGCGGCGTGCCTTGTCGAGATTGGCATTGTCCGGCCAGCTGTTGAGCGGAGCGAAGCGCTGCCCGCCCGACGAGGCGCCGCCGCGGCCGTCGCCGGTGCGGTAGGTGCCGGCGCTGTGCCAGGCCATGCGGATGAAGAACGGGCCGTAATGGCCGTAATCGGCCGGCCACCAGGGCTGGCTGTCAGTCATCAAGGCGGTGAGGTCGCGCTTCACCGCCTGATAGTCGAGCGACCTGAATTCCGCGGCATAGTCGAAGTCGGGCCCCATCGGGTCGAGCGTGTTGCCGTCCTGCTGGAGGATCTCGAGCGAGAGCTGGTTCGGCCACCAGTCGCGGTTGGTTCGTCCCAGCAGGGATCTGGCCGCGCCTGGCTCCCTTGAGGGGTCGTTCAACGGGCTGCCGGTGGTCTTCGCGTCCATGTTTCTCGTTCCTCTGCTGGCGGAAAGCGGCCAGCCTAGGCGCGGCGACGGATCGAGGGAAACGATTTAACTTCGTCAGTGAGAACTGGAAAATCGATCAGTGCGGCGGCGGAACGGCCGGGCGCCGCCGCTTTCCTTCCAGCCTATCGCACCGGGATCATGAGATGGGCATAGGGCGTCCCGGCCCACATCACATAAGGCTGCGACGTGTCGGGGGTGGGCCCGGACGGATGATTGGCGAGCAGGGATTGCGAGCCGACCACCATCACATGCGGGCCGGTCTGGACCCAGGGCGCCCCGGCTGTCGGCCGCTCGGAATAGGGATCGACGTTGCTCGCGTCGGTGCCGCCGGCGAGCATGTACATCAGGCCGACGCGGTCGGCCGGCGGCGGAGTGCGCGCCACCCAGGCCATCACCCAGGCCATCGCATTGGCGTCCATGCACATCGGATCGGGCCCGGGGGTCGCCGGATTGTCGGCCATGCAGGTGAAGCCGTTGGTGCCGGGGCGCACCGTCCGCATCTGGCCGTCCGCGCCCATCGCGACGACGGTCGCGCCCTGCGACACCGCCGCCGGCGCCGCCGACATCGCGCTCTGGATCAAAGCCGCGTCGCCGCCGCTGGGGCTGCCATGGTGGGCCTGGCCCGCTGCGGGCCCGGCCAAGGTCAGCGCGGCGCCGGCGCCGAGCAGGATGAAGGTGGTGATCCGCGACATCTCTCTCTCCTCACATGGGTGACCGAAGCTTCGTACGAGGAATGCGGCAAGCCGATCGCCGTGACGATCCCGCCACGTGCGGGAGGCATGTTCTGCCTCTCGTCCGAGTCGGGCAAGATGTTTCGGTGGGTCGAGGCGGGAGTGGGAAATGCCGCGCCGGAGTCGTCCGCCATAAGCGGCAAGCGGACGTGAGCGCCGAACCTAACCGGCGTTGTCGAATTTTCTAACCTCGACGGCGCTTTCGTCGAAATCGTCGAGCAAGCGTGCATTGATCCCCATCTTGCCGAAATCTTCCCCGAGAGACTCCCAGTGGGTGCCGCAGCCGCAGATCGGACAGTGGTGGATGCCGATCATTCGATCGCCCCAGACATAGGCTGTCGTCTCGCCCGAAATGCGCACCTGGTCCGGCGGGAAATAAGCGACACGCCATGCCAGCCGGCGACAGAGGGAGCAGTTGCAGTCCGCAACCCATGCGGGCTTGCTCGGCAGCTCTATCCGCACCTTGCCGCAGTGACAGCTTCCTTGAATAGCCATGGCGACTTGTAATGGCTAATTGGAAGCGTCCGCAATGGGTGAGCGGACCTGACGAGCGCCGGCTCTTGGAGGGGGCCTCGTTAACCGTTGGACGACGGTTCCGAAAAGAAGTAGGCTTCCGTCACCGGGGCGGGTGGAAAGCTGAACGGTCGACTGGCGCAGTGGCGGCGTCTTAAGCGCGCCTTCTTCCGCTGGACCCGGACTCGCGGCGCTGGCCGCGCGAAAGGAAGCCGGCCATGAGGGGATTGCGCAAGCTTTCGCGTCGTTCATTTCTCGGAACCGTCGCCGGCGGGGCGACCGTCGGCCCACTGGGCTTGATCAACGGGCGGGCCGAGGCCGCTCAGCAGCGGCAGGCCGACGGTGTCGACGGCAGCGCTTATTCCTATGGCGATTCCGGCCGGGTGACCCAGAGCGGTCCGATCCAGCCGAACACGACGGGCTGCAGCGACAGCGACCCGACGGACGCGAGCGGGCGTGGCCGTAACTGCAGCGGCAGCCGAACCAGCCCGAGCAGTGGCGCCTATACGGGCTGCAACGATAGCGACCCGGCCTGGTTCGGAGGGGATGCGACCGGCTATGGCCGCAACTGCCGCAGGGCGCCTTCGGCCCAAGAGCAACAAGCGGCGCTCCAGCGCTGCCAAACGATCAGGAATCAGATCTGGCAGCAGCAGCGGCAGCTCCAGCAGCACAATGCCACGTCCCGCAACTGGTCGGACGCGCATTTCAACAACGCCCGGCAAGGCCTGACCTATATCCAGAATTTCTACGGGAGCGCGTCGCAATATGGCGTGAATCCCCAACGCGAAGCGCAGTTGCTGCAGTGGCTGCAGCAGCTGTGCTACAGTTTGGGGCTGCCGATCCCGCCCGACGCCGGAGCCGCGCAATATATCCTCACCAACGGCATCGCCGAGGCCGAACGCGCGCGGTCGATGCGTCAGCATCTGGAGGGATCGATTCAAGCGAACGGGCGAAGGCTGCTCGATCCGCTGTGCCGCTGACGCGGCGACCCGTCGTCTCTGTCGGAATTATCGAGAAACCGGCGCCGCGTGGCCCGAGCACGACCAAGACCTTGCGACGCCAAGCGGACGAATGTCCAAATCGGTGGAAAGCCGACATTTCTCCCAGGACGATCGAGGACGTTAACCGGAAACAGAGATCGTGCCCCTAGAGGTGCGCAGGCATCCGGGAGACACGATCATGAAGTTCGTTTTGCTGAAGTCGCATGGCGGCGATTATCTGGTGGTGGCCGAGCAGATCGGCTGGCTGCGCGCGCACGAAAACGGCCAGACCAAGGTCGGTGTGGTCGGCGGGGACTCGCTCATCGTGGCGGGAACCATCGAGGAGACAGCCGCGGCGATACTGGCGGGCTGAATCGCGTCTTCGGCAGGAAGGAAGAGGCGATGAACTTCAAGCCAATCCTGTTCCTGGCGATCGGCGTCGGTCTCGCTTCGGTCAGCCATGCCCTGGAGCTGCGCGGCGATGCCGCGCCCTTCGGCGAGAACGGCTTCTCTCCCGAGCGCGCGAAATATCACATCATGGCGCTGGTCATGCTGCTCGGCGCGCTGGCGTGCTTCGTCCATGCCGGGCTGAGCATGCTGCGCCGCCGGCGCGGCTGAACGCCGGACGGAGGATCAGTCCTTCGGAAGCGGGAAATCGGGGATCGGCTCCAGGACTGCGTAGCACTCCTTCCTCGGCTTGCCCTTGAGCGGCGGATAGTCCGGCTTCGCCACGGGCCGGCGCTTGACCGGCAGCCGGCGGAGCAGATCGGCGACCAGGGTCAGCCGGCCGCGCCGCTGATCGTTGAAGTCGACCAGGGTCCAGGGCGTGTGCCTGCCATGGGTCGCCCTCAGCATCTCCTCGCGCGCCTTGGTATAGTCGGCATAATGCTTGCGCGCCTCGTGATCGATCGGCGACAGCTTCCAGCGCTTGAGCGGGTCTTCGAGCCGCTCGGCGAAGCGTTTCTCCTGCTCCTCCTGATCGCAGCACAGCCAATATTTGACGAGGTGGATGCCGCTGTCGACGAGCTGCTTTTCGAAGCCGGGCGCCGAGCGGAAGAAGTCGGCGACATCCTGTTTGGTGCAGAAGCCCATCACCCGCTCGACCCCGGCGCGATTGTACCAGCTGCGGTCGAACAGGACGATTTCGCCCTTGGCCGGCAAATGCGGGACATAGCGCTGGAAGTACCATTGCCCGGCCTCGCGCTCGCTCGGCTTGCTGAGCGCGACGACGCGGCACTGGCGTGGATTGAGCCGATCCGCGACCGCCCGGATCGCGCCGCCCTTGCCCGCGGTGTCGCGCCCTTCGAAGATGACGAGCAGCTTGGTCCCGGATTCCTGGACCCAGCGCGCCATTTCGGCGAGCTCGCGCTGAAGCGGTTCGAGGAGCTTTTCGTAGGTCTTGCGCTTCAGGTACGTCATGGCCTGACCTTTCGCGCGCGCCCGCCGCTTGACGGGCATCACCGACCATCTCCGTAAACTCGAACATTGGCAATCGGGGTTAACGGGCGTTGCGTAGATAACGCTGCTGCTCCTTAAATTCATCGACTGCTCGTTTTGTGCTTCGTCTGGCCAAATCTCGAATAGCAGTTCGAGCATCCAGCACCTCATCCCGCCCCCACGACAAAGGTTGGTATGTCTGCTGAGGCCGTAAGCGGACATTCTTCCTGAAGAGCCGGCGTTGCCGAAGACGCGGGAGATCCGGCTTCCGCCTTGTGCCCTCCGCCGTAAGGCGACAGGATCGCACCCGGGTGCAACCGCAGGGGGAGGCTTCATGTCCTATCTTGAGTTCGTGGTGCTGGTCGTGCCGGCGGCGATCGGCCTGGTGACCGCCTGGTGGTTGGGCACCTATCGCGGCCTGGTCCTTGGAGCCGTCGCGGCGCTGGCGATCATTCTGGTCCTGCTGCTGTTCCAGGTGACGCTGCCCGAAGCCGGCCGCGCCGGCGCCGAGGCCAGCCGGTTCGATCTTGCCTACGGCCTCATGCGGTTCGAGTGGGCCAGGTGGGTGCCGTCCTTCCTGGTCGGTTCCGCCCTCGGCTCATTCATCCACGGCAATCGCCGCCGCGGGGCGTGATCCGACGCGTTCGCGCAGGGCCTGGAGCGACTTCGAAGCCATGCCGTCCGCCAGCCGGCCGGGTTCCCCGTGCTCGAACCCGTAGACCTTATTCGTGTTCCGCAGAGCGCCGGCGGGATAAAGCAGCGCGATGAAGACCGTTGCCGACCCGAATGACGCGCTGGCCGGCGGCCTGGCCGCGATCCGCGCCCAGTTCCAGGTGCCGGACGGATTCCCCGCCGATGTGCTCGCCGCCGCGGAGGCCGCGGCGATGCGCGCGCCCACCGCGCATGCCGACCGCACCGATCGGCCGTTCGTCACCCTGGATCCGGCCTCGTCCACTGACCTCGATCAGGCCTTCGCCATCGAACGCAGCGGCGGCGACCTGCTGCTGTCTTATGCGATCGCCGACGTCGCCTGGTTCGTCGATGATGGCGATGCGATCGACGCCGAGGCATGGCGGCGCGGGACGACGCTCTATCTGCCCGACGGCAAGGCCGGGCTCTACCCGCCGGTGCTGAGCGAAGGGGCGGCGAGCCTGCTGCCGGACGGGCCGCGGCCGGCGGTGATCTTCACGGTGCGGGTGGCGGGCGATGGCGCGGTGCGGCTCGACGGCGCCGAGCGGGCGATCGTCCGCAGCCGGGCCAAGCTCGCTTATGACGCGGTGCGCGAGCCCGATCTGCCGCCCGATTTCGCCGAGCTGGCGCGGCGGATCCAGGCGGCCGAGGATCGGCGCGGGGCGGCGCGGGTCGATCCGCCCGAGCAGGAGGTCGCGGCGCGCGGCGACGGCGGCTTCGCGCTGACCTTCCGGCCGCGACTGGAATCGGAAGCCCGCAACGCCGCTTTGTCGCTGGCGACCAACCTTGCCGTCGCCGACGCGCTACTGGCGCATCGCACCGGGCTGTTCCGGGTGATGGCCGCGCCCGACGAACGCGCGGTCCGACGGCTGCACCACACCGCGCGGGCGTTCGCGCTGGACTGGCCCGCCGGGTCAAGCCTGGCGCAGTTCGAGCGGACGCTCGATCCCGCCGATCCCCGACAGGCGGCGTTCATGCTCGCGATCCGGCGGGCGGGGGAGGGGGCGTCCTATCTGCCCTGGCGCGACGGCGTCGTACCCCGGCACGCGGCGATGGCGGCGACCTACACCCACGCCACCGCGCCGCTGCGCCGGCTCGCCGACCGCTATGTCGTCCGCGCCGCGCTGGCGATCGCCATTGGCGAGGCGGTACCAGACGTGGTGACCGCTGCGTTCGAACAATTGCCCGAGGTGATGGCGCGGGCCGACGCGCTCGGCGGGCAGGTCGAGCGCGCCGTGATCGACCTCGCCGAGGCGGCGATGCTGCAGGGGAAAGAAGGGGAGATCTTTCCCGCGATCGTCACCGATATCGACCAGCGCGGGGCACGGATCCAGCTCCGCGACCTGCCGGTGGTGGCGCGGGTCGACGCGCATCGGGTCGGGCCGGGAGACGAGGTCCGGGTCAGGCTGGTCGCGGCCGATCCGGTCCGGCGCACGATCGGCTTTCAGCGGGTAGGGTGAAGCGGGCCCCTTCAATTGCAGCCCATTGGGCGGCGGTTTAGACGCTGGCGATGAAAGCTATTGACCCGATTTCGTTCATCCGCGCAAACCTGCCCCTCGCGCCCGTGCCTTCGATCCCCGAAATCCAACTGCACAAGGCGTTGCCGTCGAGCTGTCTCGGACGTCTGGCCGAACAGGATGAGGAGGGTTTCGGCTCGCCTTATTGGGCTTATTATTGGGGCGGCGGCCTGGCGCTTGCCCGCTACATTCTCGATCACCCCGAGGCGGTGGCCGGGCGCCGCGTGCTTGACCTCGGTTCGGGCTCGGGGCTGGTGGCGATTGCCGCGGCCAAGGCGGGAGCGAGCGCGGTGACAGCAGCCGAAGTCGATCATTATGCAGTGGCGGCGCTCGGACTGAACATAGCCGCCAATGGCGTCGATGTTTCGGTGGTGCATGGCGATTTGACAGGCGGCGATCCGCCTTGCGTCGATGTCGCGCTGGTGGGCGATCTGTTCTACGATCGCAAATTGGCCGAGCGGGTCACCGTGTTCCTGGATCGCTGCCTCGTCGCCGGTCTGACGGTCTTTGTCGGCGATCCCTGGCGCGCTTATCTTCCCCGCTCCCGTCTCAAAACACTCGTCGAATACCAGGTGGCCGAGACCGGCAGCGCTGCGACGAAGCCCAGCGCGGTGTTCGCCTTCCAGGCTTGCGCAGCCTAGAGCGAACTGCGCGATTTCAGAATCACGCATTCCGCTCTCGGTATTTGTCTTCGCATCGTTATTGCGGAAATGAACCGGTCGCCATGCCTCCCAGGCATGGCTGCGGGTTGCCGGGGGCAATCCGCACCGGTTCATGGTTCCCACTCTTCCGCACGATGCTCTAGAGCATCGGACTCCAAAAGTGAATCGCGTGGGATTCCCTTGCGGGCTGGTTTGTGATTCACCGTGTTTGGAGGTGGATCATGGGCAAGCCATATTCGGGGGATCTTCGC
>Ga0187894_10000815_pt1 | contig 42015 bp, 46 predicted proteins | sample GBC1701081metaG_FD_136650 | JGI IMG/M metagenome (GOLD analysis project Ga0187894, IMG submission 136650) | White microbial mat communities from a lava cave in the Kipuka Kanohina Cave System on the Island of Hawaii, USA - GBC170108-1 metaG ... | reverse complement strand
TGGCTCACCGGCCATCCGGCCCAGGCCGACAAACTGCTCGACTGGATCATCGAGCGCGCCGAGGAGCGCATGCGCCGGCGCCAGGAGAAGGAAGTCGGCCGCAAGACCGCGCTGCGCAAGCTGCGGCTGCCGGGCAAGCTCGCCGATTGCTCATCGACGGCGGCCGAGGGTTCCGAGCTCTTCATCGTCGAAGGCGATTCCGCCGGCGGCTCCGCCAAGCAGGCGAGGAACCGCGCCACCCAGGCGGTGCTGCCCTTGCGCGGCAAGATCCTCAATGTGGCGAATGCCGGCAAGGACAAGCTCGCCCAGAACCAGCAGCTCGCCGATCTCCTGCAGGCGCTGGGCTGCGGCGCCGGCGCCAGCTATCGCGAAACCGATCTGCGCTATGACAAGATCATCGTGATGACCGACGCCGATGTCGACGGCGCCCATATCGCTTCGCTGCTCATCACCTTCTTCTACCGCCAGATGCCGCAGATGATCGAGGAGGGGCATCTCTATCTGGCGGTGCCGCCGCTCTACAAGCTGGCGCAAGGGGCCAAGACCGCCTATGCGCGCAATGATCAGCACAAGGATGAATTGCTGAAGGGCGATTTCTCCGGCCGCGGCAAGGTCGAGATCTCGCGCTTCAAAGGCCTGGGCGAGATGCTGCCCGGTCAGCTCAAGGAAACCACGATGGATCCGATGAAACGCGCGCTGCTGCGCGTCGCGATCCTGGGCGACGAAAAGACGACGACCGCCAAGGTGGTCGAGCAGCTCATGGGCAACAAGCCCGAGGAGCGGTTCAAGTTCATCTCCAACCGCGCCGAGTTCGTGAGCGAAGAGTCTCTGGACGTTTAGAGCGTTTGGGCTTTCCATTAAGACCGGTACTTGACTTTTGGTCCGGATCACCTAGATGGCAAGGTACCACTTGTTGTTGAGGGTCGCAGATGCGGTCGCTCGGCGAAAACAAGGGCAACAGAAGGAATACTACGATGACTTCCTCTTCAAGGGGCAAGCATGCGCCCTCTCGCGTGCAACTTTCCTATCAGCTGCTGCGCAATACAACATCGCCTGATGAAAAATCAGTCGGTGTTCAGTCGTTTGTGGCGAATTTGCCTGCCAAAGAAATACTGAAAATCGATACGAAAGGGAATCTGCGGAGTTACTTGGCTGAGTACGACCCGCGGAAGCGAAATAGGGTTCACGACGCTATCCGTAAGACCATCGAATCTGAACCGGAGCGCTTTATCGTTCGCAATAGCGGCTTCGTTATCACTGCAGCCGAAGTTCAGGTTGATGATAATGCGAAGGTAGTGAGATTGACGGATTCAAGTTTAATTAACGGAGCGCAATCTCAGGGCGAGATTCGTCGGTATTTCCAGGAGATAGAGGAGTCTCAGGAAGACGATGAGGATGAGGATGAAAACCCTTTCTTTGTTCGAGCAGTTATAATAGTGGATCCTGAGGCAGATGAGATCGTTGAAACCGCAATTGCTCGAAACATTGCGACTCCGATTAAGAGCATTACTGAGGCCGGCGCTCGCAGCCAGCTTGACGAACTAGAGGCCAGCATTGCTGCTGTTATTCCTGGCGCAAAAATAAGAAAAAAGGAATCAGATGTTGACGTCATTGACACACGGAAAGTCTTACAGCTCGCACGTTTGCTAATGCCGACCTCAGTGTCGGACAATTCAGCAGCCGTCGAAAAGCTTCGAGCGTACAAAAACCCGGAGCAGTGCTTAACAGACTTTTGTGAATGGTTTGAAACCAAGTCGGTCAATCCAAAGGCCAAGGCCAAGTACGACTTTACGGTTCAGATGGCGCCTCAGGCCTTGCTGGAATACGATAAGTGGTCGGCGCATCCAGATTGGAACAAGCATCACATTTGGGAGGAAACAAAAAAAGGCGGACGAGCGGTCCGAAGAGATAAGAAGTCAAAGAAAATCGCCTGGGTTTCACCAGCTATTTTATTTCCTGTTATGGGGGCGCTAAGCGAATTTTCCGCGAAGGATAAACACGGCAAATGGCATCTGAAGAAGCCTGGCCGTTTCAAGGAAGATGAAATGATAAGGCGAGCCGTCAATCAATTCAGAGCTCATAACAGCGATCCCATTTTTATGGGTAGAAGCGAGGCGGCATATGACGCACTCAGAATTTATCCGCAAACACTGATGGACGTGCTGAGAGACATCGCTGGCGAGCGCAGCTAGCCTGAGATGAGATGCTCCAACCCCCTGCAAAAGCATGCAGGGGGTTATTCTGCGGCGGCCTGCATCGTCGAATTATATGCATATGTATCCCACGTCGGTTTATAGCCTTCCGTCGCCTGATTGCCCCAATAGGTCCATCCCGGTCTCGTGCCGCGCGCAAACAGTTCTAGATATGGCCCCTTCGAGCAAGCTTCGATGATCGCATACTGCTCATCGGGTTTGCGCGAGTGCTCACGTTTGCGTGTCTCCATCATATTTACTTGCCGCCGACCAGGCGCCAGTGTGCGGGCATTCTTCCCGCGTACCCCAAACAGGAGTAGCTCCGTCACATTGCGAAAATAGAAGCCGACACCGCGGCCATCCGATCCACCGTCTTTGCGTATTTTGTGCCAGACAATGTTGCTCTTGTATTCGAATCCCCAGGCATTCATGACGCGAAGGCCTTCAGGAAGGAGAGCATTTGGCACCCAAAGATAAAGATGCGCCGGTTCACGCGTGACTTCTACAATTGGCATGGCGCAGATTTCATCCGTTGTCATCGTCTCATAACGTGAAAGACGTCGATGCTCCGGCGCCATCTTTCCCGTGCGATTTTGGAATCGCCAGGGTGGATCGGCGAGCACAGTATGGAATTTCTGTCCACGCAGTGTGCGCGCCAGATCAATTAATGTGTCAAGCGCCTGCTTGGTCATCGATATATGCCTCTGGTTTTATGCTGAAGACTAACACGGGGCAACCGCCCGATCCGCCACCCTTGATTTTAGGCATGAGTTTCTCATCGTGAGTGGTTGCTTGTCCGAAGGTGCTTGGCTTCTTCCCAAATTTTGCATGATTAGCATGTAGCCATTTTCGAAGGGCTGTACTGCGCGTGATAATTACACCGACATCGATCACTCGCAATTCGTATAGCAGCCGGAAGTTATTAAGGTCTCGATCATAGAATGGATCTTTGTTGTTCCATTCCACCTCAAGCGCAACGCCATTCTTAAAGCAATCAACGCTATGTGTTGGAGATGGATGCTCAACACCATCCACAACTATCTTTGTATCAAAGGCCTTTTCGACCCAGCGCCTTTTATACAAACCGCCATCTAGTATACCGGCCATCTCAGATTTATTTCCCCGGCCCTTCGCTGCAATTTGCATATGACGCAACTCGAAGGAGCTTGTTACTGCAACGATATCTTCCCACTCTTCAGGATGAACCCCCCGCAGAATTGCAAGTGCATTCCTCCACTCGTAAACCTCAAATCTTGCGTCGATAGCAGATGAAATAGAAATCCGATTCGGCATGACTAGGCATGATATCGATTTCCATTCTTGCGTACGGTAAAAGATTGTTCACTATATGTTCCTTTGCATTCAAAAGCAAGCCTTCATTTCTTACTGACGGATTCTTGTGAGTGAGCGTGCTGCAGTGACTGCAGCCAGATCATGTGCTTTGCCGTGATGCTACGACGCCCTAGTTGCCGCGAGGCTTTTAGCTAGGGGGCTCAGTCTTAAGGCGTTACACTAGAGAATCTGTTATCATTCAATCCAGGTGGGAGCTTCGCTGGAACCTTGCTAAGGTTCCGGCGCTTATCTGATGTCGGCAGGCATTGCCGGCAAGGGAGCTGCCCATGACCAGATCGTCACCCATCACCGAAGAACGTATCCGCGAGCGCGCCTATCGCCTGTGGCTCGAGGAAGGCCAGCCGGAAGGCAAGCATGCCGAGCATTGGGAGAGAGCGCGCGAGCTTCTCGCCCTTGAAGCCGATCCCGAGGAGGGAAGAGAAGCGCCGGACGAAGGCTACAATAATGCGGGTCCCTGGGGCGAGCCGGTCGAGGAAGCCGCCATCCTGGAAAACCAGGGCGAATTCCCGACCACGACCGACCAGGGCGAGCAGGAGGTGCCCAAGAAGCCCAAGCCGACTGCATCGAAACGCCGGCCCAAAATCACCAAGCCGGGACCTGCGGCGAGGCATCGGCCGATGTGAGGTTGCCGTGCCGTCGACCGCGATCAGCCGGATTGCCTATGAAAGCGAGACCCAGACGCTCAGCGTCTGGTTCCGTGGATCGGGCGAGCTCTATCGCTATTATGAGGTGCCGAAGCGCGTCCATGACGCTTTCCGCAGGGCGGGCTCAAAGGGGCGATTCTTCAATCATTACATCAAGGACCGCTATCCGTTTCAGCACATAAGCGATCCGGATGGCGGCCGGCACGCGGCCTAGAAGCATGATCCGGAAAAGTGCGCAGCGGTTTTCCGGAAAAATCATGCGTAAACAAAAGATAAAGCGCGATGGCGACTCGATCTAGAGCCATCGCGCTTTAGACGATCAGTTGTCGACGGTTTTCAGTTTCTCGGTATCACCGCTGAAGGTAGCGGGCTGAAGTTTCGCTTGCTGCGAAACGGGCGCGGGTTTCTCTTCCTGCGCCGGCATGATCTTGACGTCTTGAGCCGGCTCCATTTTCCCGGCCTGGCCCGCTCGCTCGGCGGTCGGCGCCAAGATGACGAGGCTGGCACCGGTCAAGACAATCAGAATGAGATCACGGGGCTTCACAAGCATCTCCAAAATGAACGGAGGCGGTCCACCGTCGAACCGCCTCCGTCTCGCCGTCCGGTAGCTCTGAAATCAGTTCAGAAACTCACGGAGTTCGATCTGGGCACGACTGACGCCTATGTCGCGAAGCATGTGGTCATCGAGCCCACGCAAATGCTGCTTCGTAGCGGCACGGGAGAAGTGCTTGCGCACACGCTCGAACAGGCCGGGCGTCGGGCGATGGCGTGTGCCGAGAATAATGCCGCGGGCGGTATCGAGTGTCATGAGTGGCCTCCTGAAAGAGAAACTGCTGTCCCGATGACACTGCTTCTAGCAAGCCCAGGCGTAATCCATCCTGAACGGGCCGTTCATCTGCCGTTTAGGAATGCAAAGACCGGATAAAGCTCGATTTTCTGCCTTTTCGATGCCCCAATGCCCGTCTTATTTGAGCATTTGAAAAGCCGAAAACCGGTTTCCAGATTTCGCTTCCGTGCTTAGAGTAAGGCCATGGCAGATTCGCAAAAGATGCTCCTCATCGTGCATGACCGCGATGAAATGGACGACCGGGCTTCGACCTGGGCTCGCCGGCAAGGCTATGAGCTGCAGTGGGTTTGCCCCGCCGACGGCGATCCCTTGCCGGCCGTGGATGATCGCGTCGCTGGCATTGTCGTCTATGGCGGCGCCCAGGATGTCGACCAGCAGGACAGCTTTCCTTACTTGAAGGATGAAATCCGATTCCTCGATGAAGCCTTGCAACGGGAGACGCCGGTTCTGGGCCTTTGCCTCGGCGCGCAGCTTCTCGCCCATACGCTGGGCGAGAAAGTCTCGAAACATCCTGGAGGCCATGCCGAATATGGCTATTATGATCTCCTGCCGACGCAAGCGGGAGTGAGCCTCTTCGGAGCCGAGATGAAAGTGCTGCAGTCGCATTGGCATGGCTGGTTTGAGACACCGAAAGGAGCGGTGAAGCTCGCCGGCACGGCGGATTTCCCCGAGCAGGCGTTCCGCTATGGCCCCAATGCCTATGGCTTCCAGTTCCATCCCGAGACCAGCCGCAACGGCCTCACCCGCTGGATCTCGCGCCGCTCGCCGCACAAGCAGACGATGAAGGGCGCTCATCCCGCCGATCGTCAGCTTGCGGACAATCTCCTCTACGACCGGGCGCTGGGCGGTTGGTTCAACAAGTTCCTCGACGGCTGGATAAGCGGACGGCAGATCAGATACGAGGCGGCCGAATGACGATTGTCACCATACTTCCCGCGGTTGAAACGCGTTCTCTGGTTCTGCGCGAGATCGAGGGGCGCGACTGGAAGGCGTTCTCGCATTTCATGACGCAATCCGCCTACCAGCGTCACATCGCGCTGAGACTGCGCAGCGAGGACGACGTCAAGAATTTCGTCACCCGCCAAGTGGCGCGCCAGGGCGACGAGCGCCGCCACATCTTCCATCTCGCGGCCGAGGACAAGACGCGCGGCTTCGCGGTCGGCGATGGCTTCATCATCCTGGGCCGCGGCGGCCTGGCCGAGATCGGCTGGGGCGTGGCGCCCGATCTGTGGGGCAGGGGCTTCGGTACCGAGATCGGCCGCTCGCTCCTCGGCCTCGCGGTCGAGCGCGTCGGCGCCGTGCGCGTCTGGGCCAAGGTGATGGCCAATAACGCGCCATCCCTCAAGCTCGCCCGGCGCATCGGCCTCAAGCATGAACGCTCGCATCCGGACTATCCGGCGGGCCATGGCCGCTTCGAGGCGGTTGAATTCTTCGCCATCACGGCGGAAGATTATTTCGACGCCGGTTATTGAGCGGCTGATCTGCTCTCATCGCGAAGGCCGGTGCAGCAAGCAAAGAGGCATGTCATGGCTTCGACGCCACCCATTTGCGATTTCGGCTGGAAGGCCGGGGATTTCTGCCTCCCGGCGACCGACGGCAAGGCCTATGCGCTGGCCGACATTAGAGGGCCGAAGGGCACGCTCCTCGCCTTCATCTGCAATCACTGTCCTTATGTGAAGGCAATCACCGGTCTTCTGGTGCGCGATGCGAAGGACCTGGCGAAAGTCGGTATCGGCGTGGCGGCGATCTGCTCGAATGACGCGGCCGCCTATCCCGAGGACTCTTTCGACAAAATGAAGGTCTTCGCCACCACCAATGGCTTTCCTTTTCCTTATCTCCACGATGAAAGCCAGAAGGTTGCTCGCGCCTATGATGCCGTGTGCACGCCCGATTTCTTCGGCTTCAATGCGCAAGACGAGTTGCAGTATCGCGGCCGCCTCGATGCGTCACGCACATCGCCGCTCGCCGGTGCCCGCCGCGATCTTTATGAGGCGATGATGGAGGTGGTGCGGACCGGAAAAGGACCCACCGAGCAGGTTCCCTCGATGGGCTGTTCGATCAAATGGAAATCCGGAAACTGGTAGTTATTTCTTCCCCTTCGACGGCTTCCTGAGCGGAGCGGTCGCGATCGAGAAGAGGTCTTCTGTCTCTGCCGGGATGTGCATGTAACGCACGCCCGGAAAGATGATGATTTGCGCAGGGCCATTGACGTCCGCATGGGCCTGCGGCGTAGGCGCAGCGCGCTTCGGGAACGGAATGACGACGGCGTCTAACATTTGAGTCTCCCAGTAAGTCGAAGTATCGAACTTGGCTGTGAGACTAGAAGAGTCGTGCCGAAGGAAGGCTGAATGCGCTGGTTAGCTGCCGTTCATAGATGACGCAACGCGACGTCGTAACATGCTAGTGCTGTGACTCTAACGCTTGTTTCGCACGGGCCATGGTGCTCTTGACATCGCGGGCCAAAGCGCGGTTTGGATAATATCAGAGTTGGAAATGTGCCCGGAGCAGTCGCTGCCGGGCACATTGTTTTGGTAATTCACCGTCGTGGCTCTTGCAAAGACCCGAGAGCTTATCTTCGCACCCCACCGAAAAAGGAACCGTCACATGACCGGCACGCTCTGCCGAAGCGCTGCGCTCGGCTGCATCATCGCGCCCTGGGTGACGAACATCGCCAAGCTCTTCGGCATCATCGTCAAAACCATCCTGTCGATGGCGGAAAATGTCGGCAACACCTTGCATGAGCCGGGCGTCTGTTGCCGGAAAGCCGGGTGGCCGGGCTTGCCTCGCGCGATATGGCCATGCTTGTCCCGCCCGGCCTCGTTGACGCTGCAGGATGCGGGATCCTTGCCGACCTCGGGGCGGCGCCGGCGCGGATCACCGAAACCGCAGGGCTTGATCACGGCGTCTTACTGCCCGCAGTCCAACGCCCTGGGAAAAGTCAAAGGTTTCGATGAGCCTGAAGGCTCAACACAAAGGAAAGCAAGGAGCCGCTATGCCCCCACGTAAGAGAAAGGTCGGAAAGCACAGATCACGAGCACGAGGTGATCTTCACGTGCGTGTTCTGGACACAAACGACCGTTCCGGGCACTCTCAGTGAGAAAAGTTCACACACATGAAGATCCGTAAGCGCTATCTGCCGCCGCTCAATGCCATCCGCGCCTTCGAGGCCGCCGCCCGGCATCTGCATCTCGGCAAGGCCGCGGATGAGCTGGCAGTGACGCATGGCGCCGTCTCCAAGCACATCGCCAATCTCGAGGACCATCTGGGCTTTCCGCTCTTCACCCGCGCCGGCAACCGGCTGTCGTTGACCGAGCGCGGCCACAAGCTTCTCAAGGCGTCCAATGCCGCGCTCGATCAGCTCGGCTATGCGATCGCCAGGCTGGATGGCGAGGCGATCGAAGGCGAGCTCAGGATCTCGGTGCCGCCGGCCTTCGCCGCCAACTGGCTGATCCCGCGGCTGGAGGCGTTTCGCAAGCGTTCGCCCACCTTGCGGCTCTATGTTCTCGCTTCCAACCGCACGACCGACGTGCTCGACGACGATATCGATCTCGCGGTGCGTTTCGGCAAGCCGGTCTGGAAGAACTGCGCCATCAGGCTCATTGCCCATGTGCGCTATTTCCCGGTCTGCAGCCCGAAACTGCTCGCACATCCGCCGGGTCTTGCGACGCTGGCCGATCTCGCCCATTACACGCTCCTGTTCGACGACCCGGAAGGCGAGAACTGGAAGCGCTGGCTCGACCATGCGGACCTGCGCCAAGTCGAGCCGCGCGGCGTCCTTTATTTCCAGGACTTCAACCATATCCTCGCCGCCGCGCGTGAAGGCTTGGGCATCTGTCTCGGCGATCCCATCACCACCGGCGCCGACCTTGCGGCCGGGAGCCTGGTGCGTCCCTTCGAGCAATCGGTCGAGGATCTTGGCGCTTATTTCCTCATCACGCCGCAGCTCGCCTCGCCCGGGGCGCGCGTCTTTGCCGACTGGCTCGAGGCCGAGATGGTGAGCTTCATGTCCTCCACCATGGCAGGTTGAGATGCTTGGTGAGTATTTGTCACTGACATTTGGAGCTTTAATCGCTTGCGCCGCGGGCGGCGCTCTCGCAGTTTGCCGCCCATCTTTGAGACGAGACCATCCCGGGAGAACAGCATGGCCCAAGACGCAATTCCCCTTCGCGCCCGCAAGGAAGGCGGCGGAACGCCCCTGATGAAAGACTGGTATCTCAAATCAGAGACCGGTCCCCTCAAGGACGTGCTCTTGGGACCGGCGGAAACCTTTCGCTGGATGGGGCTCGAAAACGCGCAATGGTCATCGCTGGTGCGCGACACGCTGCGCAAGGGCTACAAGTTCGACAAGCAGCTCGCCATGCGCCAGCATCGCGAAATGATCGACGCCTATCAGGATGCCGGTGTCACCTGCCATTTCCTACCCGTCGACATGAGCAATCCCTATCAGGTCTATGCGCGCGACTCGTCCTTCATGTCGCCTTATGGCGCCGTCGTCTGCCAACTCGCCAATCCGCGCCGGCGCGGCGAATATGCGCCCGTGCTGCGCTTCTATCTCGAGCGCGGCATCCCGATCTACGACATGGTGAACGCCGGCAATTTCGAAGGCGGCGATTTCAACATCATCCGGCCGGGCGTGGCTCTCGTCGGTTACACCGATTATCGCTCGGAAGAAGTGGCGGCGCGCCAGGTTGCCGAGTGGTTCGCGAAGGAGGGCTGGGAGATCAAGTTCGCGCCCATCGACCAGTTCTATGTCCATATCGACCTGATGGTGTGCATGCTCAACGAGCATTGCGCCGCGGTGTGCCTCGAGACGACCGAGGACGACATCGTCCAGTGGCTCAAATCGAAGAAGATCGAGATCATTCCGGCGAGCTTCAAGGAGACGATGGCCTTGGGCTGCAATGTCGTGGCGCTGGGCCATGACCGGGTGCTGTCGACGTTGAATGCGCGTGATCTCAATACCAAGATGCGGGCCGCGGGCTTCAAGGTCTATGACCCCGACATGACCATGTTCACCCAGGCCGGCGGCGGCGTCCATTGCATGTGCCAGCCTTTGCGACGGGAAGCTGCATAACCCACTCAGTACCAATTTTGGGTGAGATCACAGATATTTAGATACTTGACTATTTTAGTCGGATACCTTTAGTAAACGGTGAGCCGGGTAAAAGTTAACGGTTGGCCCGGCTGCCAGCAAACGACTCCTCAAGTCCAGTAGCCAGCCTTTCGATGGTTCAGGGGAGAGGGGTCTCATGGGACGCACAAATTGTTTGCGGCTGTGGCTATTGGCGACGGCTGCCGTCATTTTCTATTCAGGGCCGGTGCTCGGCCAGGAAGAAGAACAACAACAGCAGGCCACGCAGGAGTCCGGCTCGGAAGGCGACCTGCTCGATCAGATCACCATCGTCGCGTCCAAGTTCGACGAGGAGGTGGTCTCGTCGATGACCTCGACCAGCGTGGTCGGCAAGGAGAAGCTGCAGCAGCGGCAGCCCTCCGACATCGCCCAGGTCCTCAACGGCATACCGGGTGTTGCGACCGCCGGGTCGCAGGACCGCACCGGCCTCGGCACCAGCATCAATATCCGCGGCCTCCAGGATTTCGGCCGCGTCGCCATGATTACCGATGGCGCCCGCAACAATTTCTCCCGCAACGACCATGGCAGCGCCGCCTCGATGTGGATCGAGCCTGAGCTTCTCAAGCAGGTCACGGTGGTGCGCGGTCCCGTCGCCAATATCTATGGCTCGGGCGCCATTGGCGGTGTCGTCGTCTTCGAAACGAAATCGGCGAGCGATTTCCTGCGCGAGGGCGAGCAAATCGGCGGCTCGGTCAAGGGCGGGTATGAGAGCAACGGCGATGGCTATATGACGAGCCTCACCGGCGCCATGAGGCCGGTCGAAGCTTTCGACGTCCTCGGCAATTTCACCTATCGCGAGCGCGACGACTACACGGGCGGCGACGGCGAGAAGGTGGACGATTCGGCCTATGACGTCACCGCCGGCTTGCTCAAGAGCGTCATCCGCCCCGCCGACGGCCATGAGATAACTTTGGGCTGGATCGGCTTTGACGAAAATTATCGCGAGCCGTCGACATCGATGCCGCAGGACAGCGAGGTCAAGGAAGATATCTTCACCGGCAAATACCGCTATGTAGATCCCACCTCGCCCTGGGTCGACTTCACCTTGAGCGGCTATGTCAACGACACGAAGCAGGATCAGACGTCGCTCAAGGATGCCTTGCGCTGGGATCAGGAGAACGGCGGCGTGATCATTGTCCCGGCCGGATCGGAAAGGAGCTTTGACCTCGTTACGACCGGCTTCGATACCAACAACAACTCGCGCTTCGAGACAGGCGCTGTCCGCCACATTTTCACCGCTGGCGGCGACTGGTTCGAGGACAAGGTCGATGTGGATGATCCGCAGGGCGGCAGCTACGTCTATAGCCCCTCGGGCACCCGCGAGGTGTGGGGTGCATTCGTCCAGGACAAGCTCGAATACTCCAATTGGTTCGAGATGATCGGCGGATTGCGCTATGATTCCTACAAGCTCAAAAGCGATGACGGGGATGTCGAGAGCGAGGACGATCGCCTGTCACCGCGCATCACTGCCGGCTTCAAGCCGTTCGAAGCGACCACGTTGCGCGGGTTGCAGATCTACGGCACCTATGCCGAGGGCTATCGCTCGCCAAGCGTGATCGAGACGCTGATGACGGGTATGCATCCAGCCGGCGTCTATTTCCCGTTCATTCCGAATCCCGACCTTACTCCTGAGACCGCCCATCTCTTCGAGGTGGGGCTGAACTACAAGAGGGACGGCATATTCACGGCGGACGACGGCTTTCGCGCCAAGGCCGCGATCTACCACAACACAGTAGACGACTATATCGGGATGGTGACTGACATTGTGCCGGGTGTTTTCCCGGGCGGCGATCCGGCCTGTCCCTTCGTGCCGGGAAGCTCCTTCCCAGCCTGCGCGCAGTTCCAGAATTTTGACCAGGTGATCCTCAAGGGCATCGAGTTTGAAACGGTCTATGACCGCGGCACTTTCTTTACGGGGCTTTCCGGCTCTTTCATGGACAGCAAGAACAAGGAGGACAACAAGGAACTGGACACGGTTCCGCCCGATCAGCTCTTCAGCTTCTTTGGCTTCCGTTTCCTCGAGCAGCGCCTCGTGGTCGGCGGCGAGGTCCAGCATGTATTTGAGTACGAATACCAGGTACCTCATCCCACGATACCGCGCCTGACGAAAACGGTGGATGAAGACTACACGCTGGTGAATCTTTTTGCCGGCTACGAGGTCACGCGCGATTTCCGCGTCGATCTGCGACTCGAGAATATATTCGACGTGTCATATGTGAATTATCTGAGCGCCGTGACCGGGGCCGGGGGCAATCCTTATGACGAGCCCGGCTTCAACGCCAAGATATCGGCGACCTGGCGCTTCGGCGGCTGAAATTCGGGGGGACCGGCGATGACCGCGCTCAATGCGCGGTCATTTGCTTTTTGAGGGCCGCCTTGCTCTTGGCGAGAGCCGCGCGCACATCCTGAGGCTTGAGGCCGTTCTCGCCGGCGCGCGTGACCACCGTCTCGAACTGCACCTGGCATGAAGCGAAGCTCGCTTCGGCGGCCAGATCCCTGTCCGCTTTGACCTGCCGTTCCGCCTTGTAGGCGGCGGCCGCGCATTGCTGCCAGGATTTGATCGCTTCAGTGATTTGCGGCGGCAGCGTCTGCTTTGCTAGGAGAGGGGTGGAGGACAGTATGGCGGCAAGAGCCAAGAGGCCTAATCTGAAGATCACCGATGAATTCCTTTTTATGTCCCGGCATTCTAGTCGCCGCATCTTTCCTGGCAATGCCGGCGCATGAGTTTTCGTGTCGACATCATCGGTGCGGGACCTTCCGGTCTCATGGTCGCCGAAGTGCTGGCGAAGGGTGGCGCCAGGGTGCGGGTGGTCGACCACATGGCATCGCCGGCGCGCAAGTTCCTGATGGCGGGCCGCGGCGGCCTCAATCTCACCCATTCCGAAGCATTAGAGTCGTTCCTTGACCGCTACGGCGCAGCGCGCGGAGTTCTGGAGCCCGCCATCCGCGCCTTTCCGCCCGAAGCGCTGATCGACTGGTGCAACGGCCTCGGCATCGAGACATTTATCGGCTCATCGGGCCGGGTCTTTCCCAAGGTGATGAAGGCATCGCCGCTGCTGCGCGCCTGGCTGCGCCGGCTCGACAGCCTGGGGGTTGAACTCGAGCTCAGGACGCGCTGGACGGGCGAGAAGGAAAGCGATGCCATGATCCTCGCTATGGGCGGCGCCAGCTGGCCGCGTCTCGGCTCCGATGCGCAGTGGGCCGAGATTCTGGCCAGGCGCGGCATCAGGGTGAATCCATTCATCCCGACGAATTGCGGCGTCACGATCCCCTGGTCGGCGCATTTCGCCGAGCGCTTCGCAGGCGTGCCGCTCAAGCGTATCGCGGTGACGAGCGCCGGCAGGACCGTGCGCGGCGAGGCCGTCATCACCAGGACCGGTCTCGAGGGTGGGGCGATCTATGCGCTCAACCCCGAACTGCGGCAGTCGGGGAACCTCACGCTCGATCTCAAGCCTGACTTGACCGTCGCCGCCTTGGCGGAACGCCTTTCGCGTCCCAAAGGCAAATCCTCGCAGAGCACCTGGCTGCGCAAGGCGACGGGACTAGCCCCGGTGGCGATTGCGCTCTTGCGCGAGGCTGACATGCCGGCGACGGCCTCGGCCATCAAGGCGCTGCCCTTGACCTTGACCGGAACCGACGCGCTGGCGCGGGCCATCTCATCGGCAGGGGGCGTGGCCCTGACCGAGATCGACCGGAATTTCGAGCTCAAGGCATGGCCTCAGGTTTATGCGGTGGGCGAGATGCTGGATTGGGAGGCGCCGACCGGCGGCTATCTCCTGCAGGCCTGTTTTGCCACCGCGATTATGGCTTCCCGTGCCTGTTTAGAACGATTACAATCTGCCCCGGGCCGGCCACAATTGCCTTCCAAGTAATGTTACTCGAAATTGGGAGTTCGGGATGAGACAGGTGATCTTGGTGAAAGGCATGGGCGCCGCACTGGCGGTGGCCGTGATTGCCGTGATGGCCGGGCAGGCCTCGGCAGGTGTTCGCGAGTATTGTGATTCCTATGCCCGCGATGTTGCACACCGGAAAATCAATGGCGGTGCCAATGTCGGCATCGGCAGTGTCGGCGGCACGATCTTGGGCGCTGGCGTCACTGGCGACCGGTACAAGCGCGCTTACACCAACGCCTACGAGCGCTGTGTCAACAACTATGAAGGCCAGCGCGTGACGACCGAGCCGGCCGAGAAAAAGGTGGCCGAAACCAAGGTGGCCGAGGCTAAGGTGACCGAGACCAAGGTGACCGAAACCAAGGCCGCGGCGAACAAGGTGACTGCGACTAAGGTCGCCGCGAATGAGGTGGCCGAGAAGGATGAAGCAAGCGGGGCCTCATGGGCCAAGGCCTGCGCGCGCAAATATCGTTCTTGGGATGCGCAGAAAGGCAAATACAAATCCTATTCAGGCAAATGGAAGCCGTGCCGGCTGTAGCGTTCAATCGATATCGGAAACAAAAGGCCAGAGCACCACCCGGCCTTTTTGTTTGGTTCAAGCGGCTTCGCTGCGGACCTGTTTAGAACTGTTGCAATCTGCCCCGGACCGGCCACAATCGCTTTCTAAGTGAGGGACCGGTTACGAATGGGAGTACGGCATGAAACGGATGATCTTGGCGAAATGCATAGGCGCCGCGATGGCGGTGACCGTCATGGCCGGGTTTGTCGGGCAGGCTTCGGCGGGGCCGCGCCAATATTGTGATTCCTATGCCCGCGATGTCGCGGACCACAAGACCAATGGCGGAGCCGACGTGCTCGCCGGCACCATTGGCGGCGCCATAGGCGGCGCTATCATTGGCGGACTGATCGGCAAAGGCAAGGGCGCCGGCACGGGCGCCATCATTGGCGGCGTCGGCGGCACCGTTCTCGGTGCCGGCGTTACCAGCGACCGCTACAAGCGTGCTTATTACAATGCCTATGAGCGCTGCATGGACAATTATGAGGGCCAGGGTACGCGCTACCAGGCTTATAATGATGGCGGCGGACGTTCCTGGACCAAGGCCTGCGCCCGCAAGTACCGCTCTTTCAATCCCCAGACCGGCAAATACAAGACGGCCTCGGGCAAGTGGAAGCCCTGCCGTCTGTAGGACGCTCGAGGATATCAGATCAAAAGGCCGGAGAATCTCCGGCCTTTTTGTTTGCTCAAGCGGCTTCATCGCCGGCGCGCTGGCGCACGATGATCGTGGCGCCAGGCCGCGCGCGGTTATAGAGATCGATGATGTCCTGGTTGATGAGCCGCACGCAGCCGGACGAGACGGCGCGGCCGATGCTCGCGGCATCCTGCGTGCCATGCAGGCGGTAGAGCGTGTCCTGCCCGTTCTGGAAGATATAGAGGGCGCGGGCACCGAGCGGGTTGTCGAGCGCCGCATCCATGCCATTGCGGTATTTCTCGAGTTCGGGCTGGCGGGCGATCATTTCTCCGGGTGGCGTCCAGCGCGGCCAGGCGCGCTTGTACTGGATGCGGCCGCGGCCGCCCCAGGTGAACCCGTCGCGACCGATGCCGACGCCATAACGCATCGCCTTGCCGCCGCCCAGCACCAGATAGAGGAAGCGGTTCGGCGTATCGACGACGATGGTGCCGGGAACTTCCGCCGTCGGGAAATCGACGATCCGGCGGCGATATTTCGGCTTGAGCTTCTTCAGATCGACGGCCGGTATGGGATAGGGCTCGTCGGGACGGGCGCCATAGCTGGTGTTGGTGAGCGAAGCCAGTCCGGAACCTGCAGGCTCGGCGACGATGCCTTCTTCGGTTCCGTCCTGAACGCAGGCGCTGAGCGCCAGGCCTACGCCGCTGAGCAGGAAAATGCGCCGGGTGATCGGCATGAGAGGTGGTCCTTGATCAAACAGGGGAAATGCCGCGGCAGACGCGCCACGGCCGGGTTGGCTATCTCTTGAGGATCAGGCGCGGCGCGGCGGCGGCGTGGGGACGCTGAGCTCGGCGCTTTGTGGCGGTGCGGAAGTCAATGCAGTGAAGGTTCCGCAAGCGGCTTCGCCCGGCGCAAAATCGGCTGCCGCGATCTCTATCGGGGCGAGTTTGATGCTGGCGCAGCGGCTCGGCAGCGGACTATGCGCTGCGCCGGTCTGCACGGCGAGCGTGACCAAGCCCGGCTCGGAGAGATCGGCCGGCCTGAAATCATGATTGAGCCGAGCCGTCGGGCCTAGAATCTGGCACAGGCTGAGCGCCAGCACGCACAGGAACACAATGGCAACTGCGACATGACGCCCGGCGGAAAGAGTTACGCGATTCATTACGATTGCCTTTTACTCCCTTCGAGGCGGGGAGGACTCACGAGATTGTGAAATCGCGTGCAAATTTGGCGACTGTTGCGCTATGGCCACACTTTGAATTGACGTATGGAGGCCCTGCGTGCCGAGCATACCGCTGACACCCCTTGTGAATGGGCTGCCCTCGACGGTGCCCTTTGTCGGCCCCGAAGCGCTGGAACGCCAGCGCGGCGTCGCCTTCAGGGCGCGGCTCGGCGCCAATGAGAACGGCTTCGGCCCATCACCCAGCGTCAAGGAAACGATCGCCGAGGCGGCGTCTGACGTATGGAAATATTGCGACCCCGAGAACCACGACCTCAAGCAGGCGCTGGCGCGGCATCATGGCGTGCGCCCGGACAACATCGCCGTGGGCGAGGGGATCGATGCGCTCTTCGGCTATGCCGTGCGGATGTTCGTCGAGCCGGGCGTCACGGTGGCGACATCGCTCGGGGCCTATCCCACCTTCAACTTCCACGTGGCGGGCTTTGGCGGGCGGTTGGTGACGACACCCTATGTTGCGGATCGCGAGGATCCGGCCGCCTTGCTCGACCTGGCGAAGCGCGAGAAAGCGCGGCTGATCTTCTTCGCCAATCCCGACAATCCCATGGGCTCGTGGTGGCCTCAGGCTCAGGTCGAGGAGCTCATCGACAACATCCCCGACGGCACGGTCCTCATCCTCGATGAGGCCTATGGCGAATTCGCTCCTCCCGGCACCTTGCCGCCGCTCGACCTCGACAATCCGAAGCTTTTGCGCTTCCGCACCTTCTCCAAGGCCTATGGGCTCGCGGGGGCGCGCATCGGCTATGTGATCGGCGAAGCCCATCTCGTCAAATGCTTCGACAAGGTGCGCAATCATTTCGGGGTCAATCGCCTGGCGCAGGCGGCGGCCCTCGCGGCTCTTGCCGATCAAGCCTATTTGCAAGAGGTGATCGCCAAGGTGAGCCGGGCACGCGAGCGCATCGGCGCGATCGCACGCGAGGAGGGGCTCATGCCATTGCCTTCGGGGACGAATTTCGTGACCATCGATTGCGGCCGCGACGGCGCCTTCGCCAAGAGCGTGCTGGATGCCCTGATCGAGCGTGGCATTTTCGTTCGCATGCCGGGTGTTCAGCCCTTGAACCGTTGCATCCGGGTGAGTGTCGCGCCTGATGATGAGCTCGATCTCTTTGCCGAGGCTCTCCACGATATCTCCCCGGCCTGATCTGGTGACCGGAGCTGGCTCTTGCGTCGCCGCAGCGCCCCAGGCGATGGTGAGCACGATAAAGGGCAGGGAGCGGTTCAGGTGAAGGTCAGGGATCTCAAGATATTCATCGTCGGCAATCCGCCGCCGGGCAGGGGCGGGCGCTATTTCATCTTCGTCAAGCTCACCACCGACGACAATGTGAGCGGCATTGGCGAGGTCTATTGCGACACCTTCGGGCCGAAGGCGATGACCGCCATGATCGAGGATGTCTTCGCGCGTCATGTCGAAGGCACGGACCCGTTCCATATCGAGGCTCTGTGGCGCAAGGTCTATGGCTCGGGCTATACGCTCAGGCCCGATGCCTCGCTCATGGGCGTGCTCTCCGGCATCGAGTTGGCACTCTGGGACATCAAGGGCAAGGCGCTCGGCAAGCCCGTCTATGAATTGCTGGGCGGGCGCGTCCATGACAGCCTCAGGTCTTACACCTACATTTATCCCGACATCACCAAAGGCCAGGATGAATCCATCTATTGGAACGCGGAAGCCTCGGCCGAGCGCGCCGCCCATTATGTGAAGCAGGGCTTTACCGCGGTGAAGTTCGATCCCGCCGCGCCCTATTCGGTGTTCGATCCGCGCCAGCCCTCGCTCGCGACGCTGGAGCTCTGCGGCAAGTTCTGCCGGCTGATGCGCGAGGCCGTGGGCAGCAGGTGCGATCTTCTGTTCGGCACCCATGGCCAATTCACGGCTTCGGGCGCCATCCGCCTCGCCAAGCGCCTCGAGCCTTATGAGCCTCTGTGGTTGGAGGAGCCGACACCTCCCGAAATGCCCGAGGAAATGGCGAAGGTGGCGCGCGCCACCTCGATCCCCATCGCGACCGGCGAACGCCTCGTCACCAAATATGAATTCGCGCGCGTGCTCGAAACCGGCGCGGCCTCGATCCTGCAAATGGCGCTGGGCCGCGTCGGCGGCATCATGGAGGCGAAGAAGATCGCCGCCATGGCGGAAACGCATTACGCGCAAATAGCGCCGCATCTCTATGCGGGCCCGGTCGAGGGCGCCGCCAACATCCATTACGCCGCCTCGCTGCCCAATTTCCTCATCCTCGAAAGCATCGAGAGCTGGGACGGCTTCCATGCGAAGATCCTCAAGAAACCGATCCGCTGGGAAGAGGGCCGCGTGCTGCTGCCGACCGAGCCCGGCCTCGGCATCGAGCTCGATGAAGAGGTAGCCGAGGCTCATCCCTATGACGGCACGAAGCTCCATCTCGAAATGACCAACCGGCCGATCGAATGACGTGTTTCCGGCGCGGCTCGAATAAGGGGGAAACGAATGACGCCTGATCTCATTGTCATCAATGCCAATATCCGGACCATGGATCCGTTGAAGCCGCAAGCGCAGGCGCTGGCATCGCGCGGCGGCCGTGTCGCCGCCCTGGGCACGACGCCAGAGATCAAGGCGCTCGCCAGCAAGGCGACCCGGGTGATCGACGCCGGCGGCAGGCTGGTGCTGCCGGGCTTCCAGGACACCCATATCCATTTGCAGGATTCAGGCACGCGCCACGCGCTCGACGTCGATCTCGCCGGGACGCGCACCATTGGCGAGCTGCAGGAAACCCTTGGTCGTTTCGCCGCGAGCAAGCCCGAGCGCGACTGGGTCAAGGGTCATGGCTGGTATTCCGGCATCTTCGGCGAGCACAATCTCACCCGCGAAGTGCTCGATGAGGCGGTGCCCGACCGCCCGGTGCTGCTCTTTGCGTCGGATTATCACAGTGCCGTCATCAACTCGAAGGCTTGCGAGCGGGTCGGGCTCGACAAGACTGTCGCCGATCCCGAGAATGGCCGCTTCGCGCGCGATAAATCGGGCAAGCCCACGGGCATGCTGCATGAACTCGCCATCGAGTGGCTGCGCGAGCGCATGCCGGAGACGCCGGATGCGGACTGGGAAGAGGGGGTGCGCTTCGGCCAGGCACTCGCCAACCGCAATGGCTTCACCGGCGTCCTCGACGCGCTCGTCACCGAGCGGCATTTACGCATCTATCGCGCGGTGGAGCAAAGCACCGGCCTCACTGTGCGCGTCGCCTCGACAGCGCTGGTCGAGCCCTCGGACCGTGTCGGTGAGGCGCTCACCCGCATCGAGGGCTTCCGGCGCGATTTCTCTTCCGACATGCTGAAAGTGCATTCGGCCAAGTTCTTCTTGGACGGCGTGCTCGAGAACCGCACCGCCGCGATGATCGAGGATTATCATGATGAGCAAGGCGGCAACGCACCGGTGATGTTCGGCGAGAACCATTTGCGCGAGCTCTTCATCGCCTTCGACGCGGCGCGTTTCCAGATCCATTGCCATGTCATCGGCGACAAGGCGGTGCGGGTGGCGCTCGATGCACTGGAAGCGGCGCGCGACGTCAATGGCGCCTGGCCTAGCCTGCATCAGCTGGCCCATGTGCAATGCGTCGATCCCGGCGATATTCCGCGCTTCGCCGGTCTCGGCGTTATGCCGAACATCCAGCCGCTCTGGGCGCGCAACGAACCTTCGGTGACCGATGTCGCGGTCCCGATCGCGGGCCCGCGCATGGCGCGCTGGATCTATCCCTTCCGCTCGCTCATCGATGCCGGCGCGATCTGCGCTCTGTCGAGCGACTGGGGCGTGTCGACCCTCAATCCGTTCAAGATCATGCAGACCGCGATCACGCGCCAGCCGCCGGGCAAGGGCAGGGACTATCCGGCCTTTCTGCCGGAGGAGCGCATGACGCTCGATGAATGCATCAAGGGTTATACGGTGAACGCCGCGGCCGCCGCCTGGCGCTCGGCCGACACCGGGTCGCTGGCATTCGGGAAACATGCCGATCTGATCGTTCTCGATCGCGACCTCTTCGTCATCGATCCCTACGAGATTGCCGAGACGCAAGTGATGCTGACCGTGCTCGGCGGGCGGGAAGTCTATCGGCACGAGGGATTCGTCGGATGATGCCGATACGCAACCCTATCCTGCTTGTCCTGATATGGCTGCTGATCGTCGCGATTGGCGGGTTCTGGGTCTGGCAATCCGCAAAGAAGAAAATGTCTTCGTCATCGAACGACACGACAATACAGGCAACCAATCAGTAAAAAGGCCGGAGGCTCGCACCTCCGGCCAGTTTCCAGGGGTAGTTCAGGCTCAGCAGCTGTAATACATGTCGAATTCGATCGGATGCGGCATCATTTCGTACCGCATGTTCTCTTCCATCTTGAGGTCGATGAAGCTGTCGATCTGGTCGTCGGTGAACACGCCGCCCTTCTTCAGGAATTCGCGATCCTTGTCGAGCGTCGCCAGAGCTTCGCGCAGCGAGCCGCAGACCGTCGGGATGCCCTTGAGCTCGGCCGGCGGCAGATCATAGAGGTTCTTGTCCATCGCATCGCCCGGATGGATCTTGTTCACGATGCCGTCGAGGCCCGCCATGACGATGGCCGAGAAGCCGAGATAGGGATTGGCGGTCGGATCCGGGAAGCGCACCTCGACCCGCTTCGCCTTGGGGTTGGACGTGTGCGGGATGCGGCACGACGCCGAGCGGTTGCGCGACGAATAGGCGAGCAGCACCGGCGCCTCATAGCCCGGCACCAGGCGCTTGTAGGAATTGGTCGACGGGTTGGTGAAGGCATTGACCGCCTTGGCATGCTTGATCACGCCGCCGATGAAATAGAGGCAGAGCTCCGAGAGGTCGGCATACTGATTGCCGGCCATCTGCGTCTTGCCGTCCTTCCAGATGGAGAAGTGGCAGTGCATGCCCGAGCCGTTGTCCCCGAAGACCGGCTTCGGCATGAAGGTGGCGGTCTTGCCATAAGCATGCGCCACGTTGTGGATCACATATTTGTAGATCTGCATGTGATCGGCGGCGGTGACCAGCGGCTGGAATTTCGTACCGAGCTCATGCTGGGCGGCGGCCACCTCGTGATGATGCTTCTCGACCGAGAGACCCATCTGGCCCATGACGGACAACATCTCCGAGCGCATGTCCTGCGCCGAATCCTGCGGGTTCATCGGGAAATAGCCGCCCTTGGTGCGCATGCGGTGACCGAGATTGCCGGTCTCATATTCGCGGTCGGTGTTGCTCGGCAATTCGATCGAATCGAGCTTGTAGCCGCAATTGTAGGGCGAGGAGGCGAAGCGCACGTCGTCGAAGATGAAGAACTCGGCTTCGGGGCCGACGAAGACCGTGTCGCCGAGCTTGGTCTGCTTGAGATAGGCCTCGGTGCGCTTGGCGATCATGCGCGGGTCGCGCGCGTAGCCTTCGCCCGTCGAAGGTTCGAGGATGTCGCAGAAGACGGCGAGCGTCGTCTGCGCATAGAAGGGGTCCATATGGGCGGTGGCGGGATCCGGCATCAGCACCATGTCGGACTCGTTGATGGCCTTCCAGCCCGCGATCGAGGAGCCGTCGAACATCAGCCCTTCGGCGAACGCATCTTCCGTCATCTGCGACACGTCCATCGTCAGATGCTGCAGCTTGCCGCGCGGATCGGTGAAGCGGAGATCGACGTATTTCACGTCCTTCTCCTTGATGAGCTTCAATACTGCATCGGCATCTTTTGGCTTTGCCATTTTCTGTTATCCCTCTGGTTGGCTTGGTTGCTTTTTTGAAGAAATCAGAGCGCGTCCGTGCCCGACTCGCCGGTGCGGATGCGGATCGCTTGATCGATGGTGGAGATGAAGATCTTGCCGTCACCGATGCGCCCGGTGCGCGCCGCGTTCTGGATCGCCTCCACCGCCTTGTCGACGAGTTCGTCGGCGAGGACGATCTCGATCTTCACCTTGGGCAGGAAGTCGACGACATATTCAGCACCGCGATAGAGCTCGGTATGGCCCTTCTGGCGCCCGAAGCCCTTGGCCTCGGTGACGGTGATGCCTTGCAGCCCGACTTCCTGCAGGGCCTCTTTCACTTCGTCGAGCTTGAACGGCTTGATGATGGCCTCGATCTTTTTCATGCACACCCCTGTTCTGATCTTGCGGGCCTGTTTGCAGGCCGCGTGCCAACCGGCATTGAGACGAAAATATAAATGAAATCAACCAGCTGACATTCGGATGACGTCAGCCTGCGCGATTCCATTGCCTAATTATAAGGCATTCGCCCAAGTCTTGGGCATGCAGATCCGGCAACGGACAAATCGGCTGAAATTCATTATGGATCGGATCATGGGCAAGGCGGTCAAACAGTCGACGTCGTCATATACGATCAGACCCCTGACGCCGTCGCGCTGGGCGGATGTCGAGGATCTGTTCGGGCCCGAGAAGGGCGCCAATTCCGGCTGCTGGTGCATGTGGCCGAGACTCACCGGAGCCGATTTCAAAACCATGGGCAAGGACAAGCGGAAGAAGGCCTTCAAATCCTGCGTCGCCGCGGGACCGGTGCCGGGCCTCCTGCTTTACGAGAAGGGCCAGGCGATCGGCTGGGTCGCGGTCTCGCCCCGCGCCGAGGTCATCCGCTTCGAGAAAGCCAAGACGTCGGCGCTCGAGCCTGGGAAGGACTCTGAGACGCATTATGCCATCACGTGCTTCTATGTCCGCACCGGCCACAGGAAGCGCGGCCTGATGACCGACCTCGCCAAGGCCGCCATCGATTATGCGAAAAAGAAGAAGGCGACGGCGATCGATGTCTGCCCGATCGATACCGCCAAGCCGTTGATGTGGGGCGAGGGCTTCGTCGGCATCGTCTCGGTGTTCCGCGAGCTCGGCTTTGAGGAAGTGGCGCGGCGCTCGCCCCGGCGGCCCCTGATGCGGCTCGCCTTCAAGAACAAATAAGCTCGACCGCGGTCTTCGCCAGCTTTTCCAGCGCCTTGCGCGGTTCGCCGGCGCGCGCCCTTACCGCCAGCGAATGCAGGATGGCGCCGGCGATCTGCGCCAGCGCCGCGGCATCGGCGTTTCTGGCGATCTCGCCGTCGCGAACCGCCTTGCGCAGGCGCTCTTCGATGATGGCGGTGAAGGCGGTGAGGCTTTCCGACAGGACGCGCCGGATCGCCGGGCGGCAGACCGCCTCTACCGAAGCGGTGCCGATCAGAAGGCAGCCCTTGGCCGCATCGTCCGACCCCAGATAGATGTCGATGGATCTCGCATAGACCTGGGCGAGCTCCTTGGCGAGCGGCCGGCTGCCGCTCAGCGTTTCCTTGAGTGCGGCAACACCGGCGTCGCGATACTGCTCGAGCGTCGCGATATAGAGCGTTTCCTTGTCGCCGAAGGCGCCCGCGAGGCTCGGCCGGTTCATGCCCGTCGCCTCGCTCAGGGCATCGAGCGAGCTCGCCGCAAATCCTGTCGCCCAGAAGACGTCGCGCGCCGAGGCGAGGGCTGCGTCGGGGTCATATTCGATGGGGCGGCCACGCTTCGGCATAATATTGTACTGTTCCGCATAAAAGAATTGACGGCCTGCGATATATATGCGAATTAGTACAAAAATCAACGGAGGTCAATATGAAGCTCTATACGCAACGCGCGGCATGTTCCCTGGCATCGCATATCATCGCCTATGAGCTCGGGCTCGATATCGAGATCATTCGCGTCGATCGCGCCACCCACCGCACCAGCGACGGCGAGGATTTCCTCGCCATCAATCCGAATGGCTATGTACCGGCCCTGGTCCTTGACGATGGCGAGATCCTCATCGAGGGGACGGCGATCCTCCAATATCTGGCGAGCCTCAGGCCGGAGACAGGTTTCATTCCTGATGACGCCAAGAGCCAGCGCCTCGTCCAGTCGCTTCTCAACTTCATCGCCACCGAGCTCCATAAGCCCATGGCCCAGATGCTGACACCCGATTATGCGCCGGTGAAGGGCGCGCTTTACAAGCACGTAGCGCCCCGGTTGGACTGGATCGCCAACCGTTTCACGGGTGGTGATTATCTGTTGGGCGACAGGTTCAGCGTGGCGGACGCCTATCTCTTCGTCTGCCTGAACTGGTCGCAGTGGAACGGTATCGACCTCTCGCGCTGGCCCAGGCTCGAGGCCTTCATGCAGCGTGTCGGCCGGCGACCGGCAGTCCTCGCCGCCTTGCAAGCCGAGGGCCTGGCGCCTCGGGGGGACGGCATTTTCTTCGCCCCGGCGCTCGCCGCTTGAGGAGGCAGATATGACAAGCGCCAGCTTCCAGGATTCCGAGAGCCGCGCGACCGAGGCGATCCTCGAGCGTTTCAACCAGGTCTTCCTCACCCATGATCCCGCAGCGCTTTCCGAGCTGGTGGCAGAAGATTGCGTCATCGAGAACACCAACCCCGCACCCGATGGCTCGCGCCATGAAGGTAAGGCGGCGTGCATCGCTCTTTGGACTCATATCGCTACCATGGCGGGTGCCCACTTTGAGCCCGAGGGGATCATTGCTCGTGGCGATCGCGGCGAGATCCGCTGGCGCCTCGTTTGGGGACCAGACCATGCGAGTTCCGTCCGTGGCGTCAACCTGATGCGTGTGCGAGACGGACGGATCGTCGAAGCGCTCGGCTATGTAAAGGCCTCTTGATCCCGACGGCGTGAACTGTCACCACTGGTGGCAGTTCATTTGCGTGAGGGATCAGGCTCATGGTCAAAGTGGCGATGCTGACCGCAGGCGGTCTTGCGCCTTGTCTCTCCGCGGCCGTCGGCGGCCTGATCGTACGCTATTCGAGCCTCGCCCCCGATGCCGAGATCATCGGCTATCGCTATGGCTATCAGGGTCTGCTGCTTGGTGACAGCATCCCCATCACGGGGGCTATCCGCAAGGAGGCGCATCTCCTCGAGGCGGAAGGCGGCACTCCGATCGGCAACAGCCGCGTCAAGCTGACCAATGCCGCCGACCTCGTGAAGCGCGCGCTCATCAAGGAGGGCGAGGATCCGCTGCACGTGGCGGCGGCGCAATTGCTGAAGGACAAGGTCACGATCCTCCACACGATCGGCGGCGACGACACCAACACGACGGCCGCCGACCTGGCGCGCTTCCTGGCCGATAGCGGTCACAAGCTCACCGTGGTGGGCCTGCCCAAGACGATCGACAACGACATCGTGCCGATCCGCCAGTCGCTGGGTGCCCAGACGGCGGCGGAGCAGGGCGCCGTCTTCTTCGAGAATGTCGTCAATGAGCGCACCACCGCCCCGCGTACGCTGGTGATCCACGAGGTGATGGGCCGCAACTCGGGCTGGCTCGCGGCGGCAACGGCCGAAGCCTATCGCCGCCGCCTCAGGGCCAGGGCGCCATCACCCTTCACCGTGGTCCAGAACGACATCGACGCCCTCTATATCCCCGAAATACCCATCGCCATCGAGGCCGAGGCGCAAAGGCTCAAAGCGGTTATGAACAGCAGGAACTCGGTCGCGATCTTCCTCAGCGAAGGTGCGGGCGTCGCCGACCTGGTGCGCGAGATGGAAGCCCGCGGCGAGGCCGTCGAGCGCGATGCCTTCGGGCACGTCAAGATCGACAAGATCAATGTCGGCGACTGGTTCTCAAAGCGCTTCGCCAAGCTCATCGGGGCGGAGCGCACCCTGGTGCAGAAGTCGGGCTATTTCGTGCGCTCGGCCGCTGCCGGCACGGAAGATCTTAAGCTCATCCGCGCCATGGTCGATCATGCCGTGGTCTCGGGCCTCAAGGGCGAGAGCGGGCTTATCGGCCATGACGAGGAACGGGGCGGGAAGCTCAGCACGATCGAGTTTTCGCGCATCAAGGGCGGCAAGCATTTCGATCCTTCGGCTTCCTGGTTCACAGCCCTGCTGCGCGAGATCGGCCAGAAGCAGGACTGAAGCACCGACACGATTTTGCAACATTGTTCAGATGTCCTAGGCTTTATCACGACACCTGTCGGGACGGCACCTTTGACTGCAACCTCATCCAGGGAGAACCCAAATGACGCAGTACAGCACCGGTCTCATCCCGCATATGACCATCAACGACAACAACGCCAAGGTCGCGATCGATTTCTACAAGAAGGCGTTCGGCGCCGAGGAAGTGGGCCGCCATGATGCCGAGGACGGCAAGCGCCTGATGCACGCGCATCTCAAGGTCAATGACCATGATCTTTTCCTCATGGATGCGTTTCCGGAACACGGCTCGCCCAACACCAGCCCGGCCGGCATCATGCTGGCTTTGCGCGTCGATGATCCCGACAAATGGTGGGAGCGCGCGACCAAAGCGGGCGCCACGGTCCTGGCACCGCTCGACGACCAGTTCTGGGGCGACCGCTGGGGCCTGCTCAGCGATCCCTATGGCCATCACTGGTCGATCAGCGCGCCCGCCAAGAAGTAGCGTCTTGCGATAGGGAACCGGCTCGGCGAACATGACCGCATGTATGCCCATGCGCTCCTGACGCCTCAGCAGATGTATCGCGCCGACGCGCTCGCCGTCGAAGCGGGCGTGCCTTCGCTCGCCCTCATGGAGAATGCGGGCCGCGCCGTTGCGGAAGAAATCACCCGCCGCTTCGGCGCGCGCCCGACTCTCGTTCTTTGCGGGCCCGGCAACAATGGCGGCGACGGTTTCGTCGTGGCGCGCTATCTCGCACAATGGGGCTGGCCGGTGCGGCTCGCTCTCTTTGGTGACCCATCGAAGCTCAAGGGCGATGCCGCCGTCATGGCCGGACGCTGGACCGGTCCCGTCGAGACCATGGGGACGCTTGCGGGCGCCGGCCTCATCGTCGATGCGCTGTTCGGCGCCGGCCTCTCCAAACCCTTGAGCGACAAGCTCGTGGCGCTGATCAGGGAAACGACCGTGCCGGTCGTCGCCATCGATGTGCCGTCCGGGCTCGACGGCGCCACGGGGCAGACGAGGCCCGACACTTTCCGCGCCGTACTCACCGTGACCTTCTTCCGCAAGAAGCCCGGTCATGTGCTGATGCCGGGACGCTCTTATTGCGGTGAGACCGTCGTCGCCGATATCGGCATTCCGGCGAAGGTTCTCGACACCATCGCACCGAAGCTCTCGGAGAACCATGCGCCCGATCTGCCGGCTGCGAGAGCCGGCCAGCACAAATATCAGCGTGGCCATGCCGTCATCCTGTCGGGAGCCGCGCATCAGACGGGGGCGGCCCGCCTGGCAGCGCTCGCCGCTTTGCGGGTGGGGGCCGGCCTCGTCACTCTGGCTTCGCCCAAGGCGGCGCTGGCGGCGAATGCCGCGCATCTGACTGCCGTCATGCTGGCCGAGGCCGATGATGCCCTGGCTCTGGGCAGGCTTCTTTCCGACCGGCGGAAGAATGCCGTTTGCCTCGGCCCCGCCATCGGTATCGGGTCGGTCACCCGGGCGAAGGTGCGCGCGGCACTCGCCAGCGGTGCCGCGGTCGTCCTCGATGCCGATGCCCTGACGTCGTTCGCCGAGGCGCCGCAGGAGCTTTTCGAAGCCATAGGCGAATTCCCTGAGCGGGCCGTGGTGATGACCCCGCACGAAGGGGAGTTCGCCCGTCTTTTCAAGAGTATGGACGGGTCGGCGGAGTCGAAGTGTGAGCGCGCCGTGAAGGCGGCGGCCCTCAGCCATGCCGTCATCCTGCTCAAGGGGCCGGACAGCGTGGCCGCGAGCCCCGACGGACGGGCGATCGTCAACACCAACGCGCCGGCAAGCCTCGCCACGGCGGGTTCGGGCGATGTGCTGGCGGGCCTGGTGACGGGTCTCCTGGCCCAGCGCCTCGAGCCCCTCAAGGCGGCTTCCGCCGCTATGTGGCTCCATGGCGAAGCGGCCCGGAAATTCGGCGGTTTCGGCCTCATCGCCGAGGACTTACCTGGCCTCATTTCTAGTGGCATCGCGCAAAACCCTCTGCTATAGACCCCGCCCATCGCAACGGGCCCGAGCCTCGGCGCGCGGGCGTGGTGAAATTGGCAGACACGCAGGATTTAGGTTCCTGTGGGGCAACCCGTGGGGGTTCAAGTCCCTCCGCCCGCACCAAGGCCTCAGCGCCCGAAGCAAGCCTGGTTTCGCAAGAGATGCTGCGAAGCAGTACGAACCCCATAAGGATTGAGCAGGGAACATGCAGGTTACCGAAACGCTGAGCTCCGGCCTGAAGCGCGAATTCAAAGTCGTCGTCGCCGCCCAGGATCTCGACAAGGAAGTCAACAAGCGTCTGACCGAGATGGCCGGCAAGGCGCATCTCAAGGGCTTCCGTCCCGGCAAGGTGCCGGTACCGCATCTGAAGCGCGTCTATGGCAAGTCGGTGATGGCCGAAGTCGTGCAGAAGCAGCTCGACGATGCCAGCAAGAAGGTGCTCGAGGAGCGCAACCTGAAGCCGGCCTATCAGCCGGAAGTGAAGCTTCCCGAAGACGAAGAGGAAGTGGCGCGCATCTTCGACGGCAAGAGCGACCTCGCTTACACCATGTCGCTCGAAGTGATTCCGACCTTCGAGCTCAAGGACACGACGGGCCTCGATCTTCAGCGCCATGTGATCGAAGTGACCGATGTGCATGTCGATGAGGCGCTCGGCCGTATCGCCGGCCAGTACAAGGACTGGCAGGCCAAGGACGGCAAGGCCGCGAAGGGCGACAGGGTAACGATTTCCTTCGTCGGCAAGATCGACGGTGCGGCCTTCGAGGGCGGCACCGCCGAGAATGTGCCGCTCGAGCTGGGTTCCGGCCAGTTCATCCCGGGCTTCGAGGAGCAGCTCACGGACGCCAAGGCAGGCGATGACGTCACTGTGAAGGTCACGTTCCCCGAGACCTATGGCGTGGCGACGCTAGCCGGCAAGGCGGCCGAGTTCGATGTCAAGGTGGCGAGCGTCGAGGCGCCGAAGGAAACGGCGATCGACGATGAATTCGCCAAGAAGCTCGGCCTCGATGGCCTCGACAAGCTCAAGGAGACGATCCGCGAGCGCCTGGGCCAGGAATTCGGCCAGATGACCCGTCTCAAGCTCAAGCGCGACGTGCTCGATGCGCTCGACAAGACCTACAGCTTCGAGTTGCCGGAAAAACTGGTCGAGACCGAGTTCAACGGCATCTGGAACGCGCTCGAGAACGAGATGCAGCGTACCGGCAAGGGCTTTGCCGATGAAGGCACGACGGAAGAAGAGGCGCGCAAGGAATATCGCGCCATCGCCGAGCGCCGCGTGCGCCTGGGCCTCGTCCTCGGAACCCTGGGCGAGAAGGAAGGCGTCACCATCACCGACGAGGAATTGCAGCGCGCTCTCGTCGACCGCGCCCGCCAGTTCCCGGGCCAGGAGCGCCGGGTGTTCGATTACTACCGCAAGAACGCCAATGCGCTGCTCGAGCTGCGCGGCCCGATCTTCGAGCAGAAGGTCGTCGATCATATCGTGTCCAAGGCCAATGTCGCGGAAAAGAAGGTGACGCGCGAAGAGCTGCAGGCCCTGGTGCAGGATGAGGATGAGCAGGATCATGCCCATGATCATGCCCACGACCACGACCATGACCACGATCATGACCACGATCATGATCACGACCATCATCATCACGACCATGATCACGATCACGATCACGATCATGATCACGATCACGCGCACCATGATCACCACCATCATGATCATGCCCAGCATGACCACGCGCATGAGCCCGCCCACCAGGCCCCCGTCAGACGGACGGCCCCAGCCAGGAAGGGCAAGAAGGGCGAGTGAGCAACTTTCTTCTGGTTTGAAAAAGGCGGCCGTTTCGGCCGCCTTTTTTATGGGGTGATCCAGTTGCTGAGGAAGGCGAAGATCGCGGTGCCGAACAGATAGAGCAGGATCAGGATGACGACGGTAGCGAAAGTACCGAGCCAGCCCGCCAGCATCGCGACCTCGTCCTGCTCGATGAGGCCGAGTGCGAAGCAGCACAGAGCGAAGGCCGGCGCCATGTTGGCGCCCGGTATGGGCAAGAGCAGGATTGTCGCGCAGAACAGTCCCGCAAGGCCCGCCAGCCGCTCGCCATAGGAAGACGTCAGCAGCGTCCCGCGCGGCTTGAGCAGCTTCTCGACCTTGATCACATAGGGCACCAGCCGCTCGAGCAGATAGGGCAGGCGCCCACCGCCGACCTTCATCTCGACCAGTCGCCTCGGCAACCAGATCTTGTCCTGCTTGATCATCAGTTGCGCGGTGATGAAGATGAGCGGCACGCCGAAGACGAAGGACGATCCGGGCGGCAGCGGAATGAGATTGGGTGCAGCAAACAGCAGGATGAGCGCGCCGAATCCGCGCTCGCCCAGCGCCATGATGATGTCGCCGAGCGTCATGTCGGGATTGCCGTTCTCGCCCAGCCTTTTCAGGATATCGGAGAGGCGTTCGGAATGCGGCTCTGTCACGCCGCCCCCTTGCGTCGGAGCACCGGGGGACGCGCGGCCAGCACCTTGTCGATACGGCGTCCGTCGAGATCGACGATCTCGAAGCGCCACCCGGAGAATTCGATATGCTCGCCGACTTTCGGAAGCCTGCCGAAGCGTTCGAGCATGAGGCCTGCCACCGTGTGATAGACGCGCTTCTCCGGCAAAGGCAGGCTCAGCAGCTGTTCGAGATGATCGATCGGCATGCTGCCCGAAAGCAGCCACGAGCCGTCGTCGCGTTCGGTGGCATCGGGCTCTGGCGGGCCTTCCTCGGTATGGAAGCTGCCGACGATCGCTTCGAGGATGTCGGCCGAGGTGACCACGCCCTCGAAATGGCCGAATTCGTCATGGACCAAGCCGATATGGACGGCGCTGTCCTTGAGCTTCGCCACGACGTCGAGTGCGTCCATCGTGTCGGGGACAACCGGCGCCTGGCGCACGAACTGCCGGGGATCGGGCTTGCGTCCCTTGAGATAGGCGTTGAGCATGTCCTTGGCCTGGATGATGCCGATGATGATTTCCGGATCGCCGTCCGAGACGGGAAGACGCGAATGCACGCTTTCCGTGATCTGGCGGCGGATCTTCGCGACGGAATCGGTCAGATCGATGACATCGACGTCATGCCGAGGCGTCATCACGGCGCGCACCGGGCGGCTGCCGAGCTGCATGACGCCCGAGATCATCTGGCGCTCGTCGCGCCCGAGGACGCCCGCGGTCTCGGCCTCGGCGATCAAGGTACGGATCTCCTCTTCCGTCACCTGCGATTCGGGCGAGGCCTTGCGGCGCAGCAGGAAGAGCACGAACCGGCCGGAGGCGTCGAGCAGCGAAACGATCGGGCTCATGGCCTGCGACAAGATGGTCATGAAGGGGGCGACGATGCAGGCGATCCGTTCGGCATTGCGCAGAGCGAGCTGCTTCGGCACCAGTTCCCCGATGATCAGCGAGAAATAGGTGATGATCGCGACGACGAGGCCTAGCCCCAAGGGCTCGGCCAGGTTCTTGCTCATTCCGAAATCCTGGAACAGCAGCGAGACATGATCGCCGAGCGAGGCGCCCGAATAGGCGCCGGCCAGGATGCCGACGAGGGTGATGCCGATCTGCACCGCCGACAGGAAGCGCCCCGGATGGGCGGCGAGCGCCAGCGCCCGCTTGGCGCCCTTCACCCTCCGATCGGCCAGCGCCTTGAGGCGCGGCCGCCGCGCCGAGACGACCGCGAGTTCCGACATCGCGAAAAGGCCATTGATGAGAATGAGGATGAGGACGACAATAATGTCTAGGAGAGGCATGATTTCGCAATAATGGGGCAGCGACCCCCCGGTTGCAAATAGCTTGACATAGCGCGCGATCAGGAAAAGTGGGCACCGGTTTTCCGTCCGATCGCGCGCTAAAATATATATTTGGAGCAAGCCCTTATCGCCAAAGTCTGCAACTTTGGCGGGGCTTGCTCTTCTTGCGGAAATGCTGCACCTCTTCCGGATTGCCCGGCGATCACTTATCTATGCGGGGCAGAACCTCATCCCGAATCGCAAATCCAGGATTTTCATGCGCGATCCTATTGAAACAACTAGTTCTTTTTGGCCCCAGGTGATTGTCCAGGAATCCCGAGGCGAGCGTGTCTATGACCTTCCCTCGCGGCTCCTGCGCGAGCGCATCATCTTCATCACCGGGCCCATCGACGATGCGGTGGCGGCGTCGGTGTCGATGCAGCTCCTCTTCCTCGAGGCGGAAAACCCCAAAAAGGAAATCTCGATGTACATCAATTCGCCGGGCGGCGTGGTGACTGCGGGCCTGTCGATCTATGACACGATGCAGTTCATCAGGCCGGCCATTTCGACCACCGTCATGGGACAGGCGGCGTCCATGGGCTCGCTTCTGCTGGCCGCCGGCGACAAGGGCATGCGTTTCGCGCTGCCCAATGCCCGGATCATGGTGCACCAGCCCTCCGGCGGCTTCCAGGGCCAGGTGACCGACATCCTGATCCACGCCAAGGAAGTGGAGGCGCTCAAGCGCCGGCTGAACGAGATCTACGAGAAGCACACCGGCCAGTCGCTCAAGGCGGTCGAGGAGGCGCTCGAAAGGGACAATTTCTTCACCGCCGAGAAGGCGAAGGAGTTCGGCCTGATCGACAAAGTGATCGAGAAGCGGCCGATTCCGGCAGAGGCCAAATAATTGGCGAATTTGGCTTTTACCCCCTATTATAGTTTTGCACTGAAGGCTGACCCTAGATCACGTCCACTTTGGACCGAAGGTCCAAAGTGGTAAACGTGATCGGGATCTTATATTTAGCGCGTGGTCGGACGGAAAACCGGTGTCCACTTTTCCTGACCACGCGCTAGGGCCGACTGGCGCGCCGGTTGAATCAATCCTTGATTAACCGGCATGGCGCATGCTGAAATTGAGTCGGTCGTGTCAAAATGGTGACAGCCATTCGGGCCCGGCCAGTTGAGAGTTCAAGGAAGACTTACGATGACCAAATCCGGCGGCGGCGACAGCAAGAACACTCTGTACTGCTCCTTTTGCGGCAAGAGCCAGCACGAGGTCCGCAAGCTCATTGCCGGGCCTACGGTATTCATCTGCGATGAATGCGTCGAGCTGTGCATGGACATCATCCGTGAGGAGAACAAATCCTCGCTGGTGAAGACCAAGGACGGCGTGCCGACCCCGCACGAGATCCGTAAAGTTCTCGACGACTACGTCATCGGCCAGGACCACGCCAAGAAGGTTCTCTCCGTCGCGGTCCACAATCACTACAAGCGCCTCAACCACGCGCAGAAGAACAACGACGTCGAGCTCGCCAAGTCGAACATCCTGCTCGTCGGTCCGACGGGCTGCGGCAAGACCTTGCTCGCCCAGACGCTCGCCCGCATCCTCGATGTGCCCTTCACCATGGCGGATGCGACGACGCTCACCGAAGCGGGCTATGTCGGCGAAGATGTCGAGAACATCATCCTGAAGCTCTTGCAGTCGGCCGACTACAATGTCGAGCGCGCCCAGCGCGGCATCGTCTATATCGACGAGGTCGACAAGATCTCGCGCAAGTCGGACAATCCTTCGATCACCCGCGATGTGTCGGGCGAGGGCGTGCAGCAGGCGCTGCTCAAGATCATGGAAGGGACCGTCGCCTCGGTTCCTCCGCAGGGCGGCCGCAAGCATCCGCAGCAGGAGTTCCTGCAGGTCGACACCACCAACATCCTCTTCGTCTGCGGCGGCGCCTTTGCCGGCCTCGAGCGCATCATCGCGCAGCGCGGCAAGGGCTCCGGCATCGGCTTCGGCGCCGAGGTCAAGTCGCCGGAAGACCGGCGCACCGGCGAGGTCCTGCGCGCGCTCGAGCCCGAAGACCTGCTGAAGTTCGGCCTGATCCCCGAATTCGTCGGCCGTCTTCCGGTCGTGGCGACGCTCGACGACCTCGACGAGCCGGCGCTCATCCAGATCCTGACCGAGCCCAAGAACGCGCTCATCAAGCAGTATCAGCGCCTGTTCGAGCTCGAAGGGGTCAAGCTGACGGTGGCCGAGGAGGCGCTGCGCGCCATCGCCCGCCGGGCCATCGAGCGCAAGACGGGCGCCCGGGGCCTCAGGTCGATCATGGAGGCCATCCTCCTCGACACGATGTTCGATCTGCCGGCGATGGACGGGGTCCAGGAAGTGGTGATCTCGAGGGACGTCGTCGACGGCGACGCCAGGCCCTTGCTGATCTATGCCGATCGCGAGAAGCAATCGATCAAGGCAGCCCCCGTCTCCGCCTAAAGTAGTAGGCGGGAAACCTTGCCGCTTTAGGCGTTTTGTCAAGGGATTGAAAAACGTTAACGCTGCCTCCATTTGAGGAGCGGATTTGAGCTGTGCTGCCCGCAAGTTTCCGCGTAAAATAGGGCACTTGCGGATGGTGTGGCCTGAGTCTCGGCACCGAAAGTCCGTAGCTTGAAAGTTGATGCGTTTGCCCATCGGGAGACGTATTAGGAGTGCGGATTTCACGCGTGGCCCAACCCGCGAAAGGAAACAAAATGACCTCGACCCCCTCCCGGCCTGCGTCTTCCGCCGGACCCGAAACGCTCCCCGTCCTCCCGCTTCGCGATATCGTCGTTTTCCCCCATATGATCGTGCCGCTCTTCGTCGGCCGCGAGAAGTCCATCCGGGCGCTCGAGGACGTGATGCGCGAGGAGAAGCGCATCCTGCTGGTGGCGCAGAAGAACCCGGCCGACGATGATCCGCAGGCCGATGCCATCTATGAGGTGGGCACGCTCGCCCAGGTGCTGCAGCTGCTCAAACTGCCCGACGGCACCGTCAAGGTCCTGGTCGAGGGCCTGGAGCGCGCCAAGATCCAGAATTTCACCGACCGCGCCGAATTCTTCGAGGCGAAGGTCGCCGTGCTGCCGAACGAGTCCGACGAGCAGTCCGAGACCGAGGCCCTGTCGCGCACCGCCATGGCGCAGTTCGAGAGCTATGTGAAGCTCAACAAGAAGGTGCCGCAGGAAGTGATGGCGACGCTGTCGCAGATCAACGACTATGCCAAGCTCGCCGACACCATCGCCGCCCATCTCGCCATCAAGATCCCCGAGAAGCAGGAGCTGCTCGAGCTGACGTCGCCGGCGAAGCGGCTGGAGAAGGTCTATGCCCTCATGGAGAGCGAGATCTCCGTTCTCCAGGTCGAGAAGCGCATCCGCTCGCGCGTCAAGCGCCAGATGGAGAAGACCCAGCGCGAGTACTATCTGAACGAGCAGATGAAGGCCATCCAGAAGGAGCTGGGCGACGGCGACGAGCGCGACGAGCTGAACGAGCTCGACCAGAAGATCAAGAACACCAAGCTCTCCAAGGAAGCGCGCGAGCGCGCCGAAGCCGAGCTGAAGAAGCTCCGCCAGATGAGCCCGATGTCGGCGGAAGCGACCGTGGTGCGCAACTATCTCGACTGGCTGCTCAACATCCCGTGGAGCCAGAAGAGCAAGATCAAGCGCGACCTCAAATTCGCCGACGACATTCTCAATGCCGATCACTTCGGCCTCGAGAAGGTGAAGGAGCGCATCGTCGAATATCTCGCGGTGCAGAGCCGCACCAACAAATTGCGCGGCCCCATCCTGTGCCTCGTCGGCCCTCCGGGCGTCGGCAAGACCTCGCTCGGCAAGTCGATCGCCAAGGCGACGGGACGCGAATTCATCCGCATGTCGCTGGGCGGCGTGCGCGATGAGGCCGAGATCAGGGGCCATCGCCGCACCTATATCGGCTCGATGCCCGGCAAGGTCATCCAGTCGATGCGCAAGGCGAAGAAGTCGAACCCGCTCTTCCTGCTCGACGAGATCGACAAGATGGGCATGGACTTCCGCGGCGATCCGTCATCGGCGCTTCTCGAAGTGCTGGATCCCGAGCAGAATTCGTCCTTCATGGACCACTATCTCGAGGTCGAATACGACCTCTCGAATGTGATGTTCGTGACCACGGCGAACACGCTCAACATCCCGCCGGCCCTCATGGACCGCATGGAGATCATCCGCATCGCGGGCTACACCGAGCAGGAGAAGCTCGAGATCGCCAAGCGCCACCTTTTGCCCAAGGCCATGGAGAATCACGGCCTCGACAAGAAGGAGTTCGAGCTGACCGAGGCCGGCATCATGGAAGTGATCCGCCGCTATACGCGCGAAGCCGGTGTGCGCAATCTCGAGCGCGAGATCAACTCGCTCGCCCGCAAGGCGATCAAGGACATCATGATGTCCAAGACCGTCAAGAAGAAGATCAAGGCGACACCCGACGTCGTCGAGAAATATCTCGGCGTGCCGAAGTTCCGCCATGGCGAAATCGATCGCGAGGACCAGGTGGGTATCGTCACCGGCCTTGCCTGGACCGAGGTCGGCGGTGAGATCCTCACCATCGAAGCCTTGATGATGCAGGGCAAGGGCAAGATGACCGTCACCGGCAACCTGCGCGACGTGATGAAGGAATCGATCTCGGCCGCATCCTCCTATGTGCGCTCCAGGGCCACCGATTTCGGCATCAAGCCGCCGATCTTCGACAAGAAGGACATCCATGTGCATGTGCCGGAAGGTGCAACACCCAAGGATGGTCCCTCGGCCGGCATCGCCATGGTCACGGCCATCGTCTCGGTGATGACCGGCATCCCGGTCCGCAAGGACGTGGCGATGACGGGCGAGATCACGCTTCGCGGCCGGGTGCTGCCGATCGGCGGCCTCAAGGAGAAGCTGCTCGCAGCGCTCCGCGCCGGCATCAAGAAGGTGATGATCCCGGAAGAGAACGCCAAGGACCTGGCCGAGATCCCGGACAATGTGAAGTCCGAGATGGAGATCATCCCCGTCGCCCGGATAGACGAGGTGCTGCGTCACGCGCTGACGAAGCATCCCGAGGCCATCATCTGGGACGAGGAAGCCGAAGAGGCCGCCGAGCGTTCGCGCCGCAAGCCGGACGAGACCGGTGAGCCCATGACCGCCCACTGAAAGCGGGCCCCAGATTCCTAAGGGAATCAAAGGTTTCCGCGAATCAGTCTGAACCCGAAAATGTGCGGCGTCTCCCTAGGGGAGGCGCCGCTTTCTGTTGATAACCCCCAATAACTGCTTGAATTGAGTCACGAATTCCGGGGTGGGGAGAAAGCGCTTGCAAAGCCTTTCTTTTGGGCGGCGAATGGTTCGAACGGCGTTGTGGCGTAGTTGCGTGAGCTCACTCAATCACCAACGAGGAATTGGGGTCATGAACAAGAACGAACTCATCGCCAAGGTGGCAAAGGATGCCAAGCTGACGAAGGGCGAAGCGGGCGAGGCCGTCGTGGCGACGCTCGGCAACATCATGAAGGCGTTGCGCGGTGGCGACGACGTCAGGCTCGTCGGCTTCGGCACCTTCTCGGTGAGACGCCGCAAGGCGGGCCAGGCGCGCAATCCGCAGACCGGCGAGATGATCAAGCTGCCGGCCTCCAAGCGGCCGAAATTCCGCGCCGGCAAAATGCTGAAGAAGGCGGTGAACGGCTAGACGCAAGCTTCAGACGGCCCAAATCACATCAGCCCCGCGTGCCCTTCAGTCACACGCGGGGCATTTTTTGTGAGGGGCTTTCCACAAGCTGGCCATAAATTTTCCTGACGCTTCGCGGATACAGGGAAAATACAGGGAAACTTTGAAAATCGGCCCTCAGGGCGCGATTTCGTTTTCAAAAAGTCTTGCAATTACATATCATTAGATTGAAGTACCGGCTTTTTGGGAGCAGGGAACGCAGTCCAAGCGATCCAGGCGGACGACGGGAGATCAATGACCACGGCGAAGGAGCAGGGCGAATTGTGGGGAGCGCGGGCGCAGGACTGGGCCCGCGCCAACGAGCCCGCCTGGCGCGATGTCTATGTCGCCGTTCTCGAGCAGGCGCGGATCGGCAAGGGGAGCCGTCATCTCGACATAGGTTGCGGCTCAGGCGGCGCCTTGGTGCTGTCGCGCGAACGCGGCGCCCATGTCTCGGGCTTCGATGCGTCGGAGAATCTGGCGGGCCTCGCCCGCGAGCGCCTGCCGGGCGCCAAGATCCTGGTCGGCGACATGGAGGATCTGCCCTTCATCGACGAGACCTTCGATGTGGTGACGGGCATCAACTCCTTCCAGTACGCCCGCGATCAGCGCAAGGCCTTTGCCGAGGCGGCGCGCGTGGCGCGCAAGGGCGGAACGGTGACGATGCTGGTCTGGGGCCCGCGCGAGAAATGCGATCTCCAGGGCGAGGTGATGCCGCATGTCTGGGCCTTGCTGCCGCCCGAGCCGCCGGTCCCGACCTTGCCGCTGGCAGCGGCCGCCGATGAACTCATGCGCGATGCGGGCCTCGAGCCCGAGATCAAGGGCGACATCAGCGCCACCTTGACCTATCCGGATCTCGCCACCGCGGTGAACGCCATCCTTTCGGCCTCTGAGCGCGCCATCCGCCACAAGGGCGAGCCCACCGTGCGCAAGACGCTCGAAGAGGCGCTGGCCCCCTTCGTCAATGCCAAGGGCGTGGTCAAATTGCGCAACATGTTCCGCCTGGTGACGGCCCGGCGCCTGGAGGCCTAGCGGCTTGCTTTGGAGGGCCCCGGCGGCTAAGAGGCGGGCCTGAAAAGGGCGGTTAGCTCAGCTGGTAGAGCGCTTCGTTTACACCGAAGATGTCGGGAGTTCGAGTCTCTCACCGCCCACCAGCCTTCGCTCGCGAAGCGTGCGAAGGCTGCCGCGCCGGAGCCCGAAGGGCGAAGGCGGGCCCGTTTCCGCGAGCTACGGCTCGGCAAGTCAGCCCAAAGCGAAGCGTCAGCTTGCATCCAAGCACTTCTCGACTTCATTCAGTCCAAGCGACTGCATCCTCTTGCGCGCTTTTGTGAGTGCCTCTCTCCAATGCGGCCCGCGCTTCTCTGCCACGTGAAAGGCCTCAACGAGACCCGCTTGCCGTCCTGTCTCCAGCAGCGCCATGGCGATCGAATTGGTTTGTCGAAGATCCTTCAGGTCCTTGGGTCCGCTACCGGAACGCCGCGTCGCCACGATCATCTTATGCACCGCGAAGCGTTGCGGCTGAGGCACCAGGACAGGTATTCCGCCCTTATACAGGACCACCGTTCGCACCGGCTCATGAATGAGATAGTCCAGAAATCTCAGAGGCTCCCCGGCCGCTCCTCCCAATGCCGGCAAGGGCACAGGTTGCCCCATCCGATCGTCACTGCCTTGATTGGGCGTCAGGAATTCCACACGAAGCCCGTTCCGCCCGGCAAAGCGCGTAATTCCTTTTTCGTCCCGAAGTCCGGGAACCGGCCGGAATTTGGCATCCACGGTTTGGAGTATCTCCAATATGGGTGGAATGCTGTCTTCCACGGCGACAGAGGTCGCCCGAAATTGGGCGATATCAATATCGCCCGTCTGCATCGCCGTGCCCGCTAGCCTGTAGCCGAGCACCGCTCCGTAAGTCTGGTAAGCCACGGTGCCCACGAGACAGGCGCGCAAGCGGAACACGCCGGCTTTCCAGAGGGCTTCGACAAGGTCACCGACCTTCTTGTCCGGACTGAACAACCGGGCTTCCCGCGTCAGCGTCGAGACCAATTTACGCCGCCGCTGATAGTCATCCTTGATGGTGGCGAAATCCGATACACGCTTGGCGATCGCTGGATCATCGGCGGGGCCGACATATTTGTCGGGCTGAGCGGTCGTGCCTCTTTCAGAGGGCTTGTAATACCAGTAGCTTCGATCGTTCACCTTGCGCTTTCGGAACAGACCGGTTTCGTCGAAATCGGCGTCGAATTGCGCGTCCAGAGCACGGTCCAGCAGCTCTGCGACCATCGTGGTGTAGGCGAGGTCCAATTCCCGAGTCATTCGGCTATCCCAAATTTGCATTTTTGTTATAAACGATTTATACCAAAAATGCAAATTTGTTATATCAAGCGAAGATCGCCCAGACATCGCATTGAGCGTGAGGTTCTTGCGGGTGTCGGCGCGCGAGCAGCTCCTGCACTTGCAGCGCCTGTGCGTGGCTGGCGATGAGGCCCTTGGATGACAGTTCCGAATTGTCCAGGATGCCCGGCCAGCCGCCGCAATTCGACAGCGCGCTGACGCCCGCTCCCTCATCAAGAAGATCGTAGCCGAGCAAGCTGAAGCCGCCCAGTTCGGCAGGCAAGAGCGGTGGACTCTCCGGGTTCCTGTAGACGCACAGAATGCGGCCGCCGGCGATATCGGCGACTTGCCGGCGCAGGAAAGAGAGGTCGGTGAAGAAATGCAGACAGCCGTCCTCATTGACGATGTGAGGCCAATAGTCATCCCTGATCTCAGGAAGCAGTGTCGGGCACAGCATCGAGTCCAGCGAGATGAGCTCGTCGAGCTGGCTCAGGCCGGACCACTTTACATAGCCGGTCCATTTGTCGCCATCGGCGGCTCCAAAGGTTTCTGTTGCAATGAACCACGGTGTCATGGCTGCTGTTGGTGCCAAGACTGCCGAGCTTTACTCATTCGCTTTGAAACTCGTGCTGTTGCAGGAGATTTCCGTCTTGCCCTTGACGAAGGTCGGTTCGCCGATGTCGAGCTTGGTTTCGCCGCTGAGACCGAGGCGGGCTTTGGCGCGCTCGATCCAGTCGTCGACGGCCGCCTCATCCTCATTGGTGACGAGCCGCAACCCCGTGCCGGGCGAGGTTCCGGGGCCGCGATAGTAGAGAAGGGGAAAGAGCTCGATCAGCAGGGGATCATCGGCCGAAGCGCAAACATGCGTGAAGCCTATGCCGTCGATCTTGAGCGGCGGATAGATGATCCAGCAGGTTTCGCTGTCCGCCCGCTGGCCCTTCTTCGCGTCGATGTGCCTGTTCCGGCTCAAATAAAGCAGCGCCGGCGTGGGATCGGGAGGGGATTGGCAAATGATCTGACGCGCCAGGTGATCGATGAAGTTCTGGCCCAGTTCTTGTGCCGCGGCAGACACGGGCGCTGAAACCACCGACAGGAGGGCGAAGAGCGCCGGCCATCCCGTTGCAGCGATCCTTGCCATGGCAAAGCCCTTCATTCCCTCGAACCAGGTTACCATACAAATATTCACATTCGGGATAAAGCCGCGGAACCTTTCATGATTACCGGATGCCGGCGTTGCCGGCGGGAGCACTCGCGGCATCCCGACGCATGATCGAACGCCGCCCGCACTCCCACGTTATCCCATGAGCGCTCTGCCGCATCTCCATCTTTGAGGAGCAGCCCATGAGCAGGAGAGAATACCGCCCGACAGTGCGGGTCACCGATCGCCTCCATCCCGGCCTCTATCTGGCCATGGTCGTACTGGGCCTGTGGTTCGTGGTCTCGTCCTGGGCCTTCGGCGGCAATGGGTATACGGACTATCTGCTCGTCGTCGCCACCGGATTGATCTTCATCGCCATTGCCATTCCGGCCGCCCTGTGGCGCATCTGGCGCCATCATCCGCACGAAAAGGAAGCTCCCGAAGGCTCTTTCCGGGAGTGGGTGTCGGCCAGCGAATTCCGCACCTGGCAGGATCGGGTGAAGGCCAGGAATGCGGCAATCGAAATCCTCCTTCCCATCGCGGCCGTCGCCTTCGGCATGTCGATCTTCGCGATCATCGTGCATTTCACGGCGCATTAAGGTGTCGGAGAGACACCCTCATCCGGCCTGTCGGCCACCTTCTCCCGCACGCGAGACCTTTGCAGAAGTGGAGTATCCGTGATTCACTTGAGTGACGGATAGGAGATAAGCCATGGCGATTCGACAGACGGGTCAGTTGAGCTTGGCAGATGCGCTGGCGAGGCAGCCTGGCC
>Ga0187894_10000814_pt1 | contig 42058 bp, 50 predicted proteins | sample GBC1701081metaG_FD_136650 | JGI IMG/M metagenome (GOLD analysis project Ga0187894, IMG submission 136650) | White microbial mat communities from a lava cave in the Kipuka Kanohina Cave System on the Island of Hawaii, USA - GBC170108-1 metaG ... | reverse complement strand
ATTCAGGTCGAAGAGCCCATCTACATTCGGCCCGCCGAACGGGTCAATTGGCTCTAAACGGCGGCGCGGGTCGGGCGACAACCAAGGGCAGAGCGTTCCACCGAACGCTCTGCCCTTTGTGCTCCCTCTTCCAATACAGTGCGTTCCTCTTGCGTTATCCCGAAAGGGGGCCCACATCATCAAAAACAGACCCTCCACCATGCTGCAATGAAAAAGCGGGAGGCGACTTCACACGAGTGGTTCGTCCCTCGTTACACCTCCTTCACCGTGTTAAAAAAAAGAATCTCTCCATCAACGGACTGATGCCGTCCTCCAGCGTTTGAGTCGAACCGACGCAAGTGGTTGGTATGGAGCCCCAAGAGTGCGTTCACACAGGTGCTGTTAGGGGTAAGGCTGCACAACACTGGTGAAGAGGGTCTCCGAGTGTTGCATTTGGCCAAGATTGGAGTGTATAAAACGAATCTGACTCCACTGATAAATCGTCTTATTTCTCCACAAGTTGGTCGTGAATCAGCATGAAAAATTTCCTGCTCTTTCCTCCAACGTGGCATCCGTCACAACCCTATCTAAACCTTCCTTCGTTGATGAGATTTCTGGCTCAGGGCGACATCACCACCGTCTCTCAGCACAATCTTGGAATCGAGATCTTAAGTGGGGTGGCTAGCCAATCCTATGAGGCAGGGCGCTATCAAGAGATCGAGAGAGATCGCCGTATCGAGCACGCAGTCATCGACGACCCGGTGAATGTATCGAGTCGTCTCTGCGGCGCGGCGGGCAAGGGCGAGATGCTCCTCTCGGCGCCCTTCCGTGCAGCGCTCGGTTTTATGTCCCCGCTCGAGCCACTGCCATTTATGGAACTCAAGGGAAAGGGCCTGGATCTCCCGGTCTTTTGCGTCAAACGGTGACTAGAACGGACGTCGTTGCGCCTACAGGGTACGAGCGACTTACCATCGGCGACACGATCCTCGTCGCGCGCACCGTGGCGGTCGCGGGTGTGCGCACAGCTCTTTCCACAGCGTCCTCACTACACACGTGGGCTGCGTCGGAACCGGGTGCTACCGCGTTCCAGGGGCGCGCAACCGCGTGGGGCGTTCGGCTGCCAGGCTCCGCGCTGGATGTTGTCGTGCGCCACGCGTGGCACGGGGGTGTACTGGCCGCTGTCCGCGGCGATAGATATGTCTGGCCTGGGCGCGCTCCGTGGGAGCTTGCAGTGTCACTTCGTCTGCAGGAAGTGGGGGTGCCAACTCCGGATGTTGTGGCCTACGCGCTCTACCCGGCTGGCCGCGGGTTCTGCCGCTGTGATGTGGTAACGCAACGACTGCCCGACGGAGCCGACCTTCCAGTCGCGTGGCAGGCTGGCAAGGCGGAGGAGCGCGCCGCCTTGCTCGTAGCAGTCGGCGCGCTCCTCCGTGACCTTCGGGCAGCCGGCGCGCAGCACGCGGATCTGAATGCCAAGAACCTCTACGTCTCGCGGGATGCCGGTCAGTGGCAGGCATGGGTGCTCGACGTGGACCGCGTGCGGTTCAGGCGTGCGAACGATCCCGCGGTTGGCCTGCAGAATCTCGCTCGGCTCGACCGTTCGCTCCGGAAACGCCGCGAGCGCAACGCTCTCGAGATCAGCGACGCAGAGCTGTCCCGCTTGGCCGAGCTCGTGGAGGCCGGCGTGTGAGCCGAGTGAAGATGGATCGGGTCTGCATCGTGATGATGTCCGCCATCGGGGACGCAGTCCACGTGCTTCCGGTACTGACCGCGCTCAAACGGCATCACCCAACGATGCATGTGACTTGGGTGCTGCAGCCGGGACCGGCGATGCTGGTGCGTGATCACCCGGACCTGGACGAGATCCTACTCTTCGACCGCTCAAGGGGATGGCGTGGATTCGCGGAGATCCGCCGCACGCTACGATCATGCCCTTTCGACCTCGTAATCAACCTCCAGGTCTCGTTCAAGGCGGGACTTGTGACGTCGTTCACCTGGGCGCCAATGAAGCTCGGCTTCGACCGCGCGCGCGCACGTGACGTCAACTGGCTGTTCACTACGCACCGTATCCCACCTGGGCCACGTCGTCACGTGCAGGAGCAATACTTCGAGTTTCTCACGTGGCTGGGGGTGCCGCACGAACCAGTGACCTGGGGACTGGGTCCCTGGAACGAGGCCGAGCGGGCGTGGCAACGCGACTTTCTTGCGCGGTTCGATCGCCCGATCGCGCCGATTGTGGTCGCGACAAGCAAGCCGCAGAAGGATTGGCTTCCGGAGCGGTGGGCAGAGGTGAGTGATGCCCTCTATCACGAGTTCGGCCTACAGCCGGTCCTGGTGGGCGCGCGTTCACCACGCGAAGTGCACGCTGAAGAGGTGATTCTTGCGCGGACACGTGCGAAGCCCTACAGTGCCCTCGGCGAGGGCGGACTGCGCGGGCTCGTCGGAATCATTGACGGCGCAGCGCTCGTCCTTACTCCCGACACGGGGCCCCTCCACATGGCCGTCGCGCTCGACCGACCGGTGGTGAGCCTCATAGGCTACTCGAACCCCAAGCGCGTCGGCCCCTACCGGAAGTTCCGCGACCTAATGATCGACGCATATGGCGACCCGGGCGAGGACTATCTGCTCTCGATGGAGAACCGGTATGACAGGATGCCCAGGATCACCGTGCAGCAGGTACTCGACAAGGTCGAGCGGTGGCGCACCGAGTACGCGGTCAGCTCCCGACGTTGATCCTCCCTACCACGGTGAGCATGGTGTGAGGATGCACTGATAATGGAAGAAGTTGCCGATGTCTCGTATGAGGCACCCGGTGGCGCGCTCGAGGTGCATGGCAAAGAGTGTCGAGCCCACGCACCGAACCAGACTTGCCGTGCACGCGTATCCGGTGAGTCTCTCGACCGAGCCGAAGATGCGGGTCCTTCGCGTGCGCGTTATGCGCCTGGAGCGAGAAGCGCGTGTCGGTTTCACATGGGGGCCGAGTTCCTTCAGGGACTCCGCCCCCTCTGTTTGACCCAAGCTTCTTGAGTCTTCACCGGTCTTTCGGCTCAGGCCTTGACTGCTCCTTCTGCGCACTTGACGCGCTTCAGGAGGTCCAGTAGAGTTGCTGCATTATACGGACATATACCTGTCACAAGCAGGGGTATCATTGGCGTGACCTCTCATCAGCAACCAGCGGCGGTCCCATTTGCCGCACAAGCCATACCCTTCGATGAGTTTCTGGCTTCAGGAAAACTTCCAGATGGCTACCTCGCCAGCGAGTACCTGGCTCAGCAATTTGTCGAACGCCTCGTGCACTATGTCCTGAGTGTCCCAGCCGGCAGTTACACCATGGCTCAATTGGGCCAGCTACTGGAACAGATCAACTCTCGCGCACAGGTCCTTTTCTTCAAACGCCTCAAAGAAACAAGCCCCGAGAGCCTCAAAGATTTCGCCCCGCTCTATTACGGATTCATGAACGAGTTTCACTCTCTCCTATTTACCTAGCCCAACAAATTATTCTTGTGGGTTTGCGTTCACCTGGTACTCGAGAGGTTTCCTTTCCCGATGCTCAGGATCCACGCTCGGCCGCCCGATCGAGGGGGCGGAACTTTTGGGGGCGTGAATCGGCCTCGGTCTCGTGCCGCCATCCGGGGCCACACCTCCTTCGCGGTTTCCGCCATCGTGCGGGTTCGCCGTTGTCGCCGCCCCAATAGCCCATCACCCGTAATCGACAGGTTATGCGTAACACAGGGCGGACAAATGATATGCGACCTGCAGTATTAGGCTATTTCTTGACAGGATTTAAAAAGGAGCGCAGGCTATTTTTACTTACGGAGGGAACTATCGCTACTCAATATTTATCTATTCCAGGAGGTATCAAATGCAGAAGTTGATCGTCATCGGGTTTGCGGCGTTGTGCCTGATTGGAGCCAGCTCGCTGGCGTTGGCTGACGAGGCCATGATGAGCGAGATGGGTAATATGAAAAACGAGATGAAGGCTGAGAAAAACGCGATGAAGAGCGATGGGAAGGCGAAAAAGGAAGAGATGAAGAGCCAGACGAAGGCACAGAAGGGGAAGATGAAGGCGAAGAGCCATGAAACGAAGAGCAAAATGAAGACGCACAAACACACGGCGAAAGGCAAAGTTGGAGAGGCTAAGGGAACCGCTCAGTCGATGAAGCACAACATGAAAACGACAGTTCCCGCAGCTCCTGCCCCAAATGTCGCGCCATAATAATTAATTAGTGCGCGCAATCGCGTCAGTAGATTGCCAGGCCCTCAGGATGTCTTTCCTCCTGAGGGCCGTCTTATGTTGGGAAACTTTTGAATCAAGGCCGGCCGTAGAAGAAGCTTCTTAGATTTCACTTCATCACGATGCCGTCGCGCCCAATCAGTCATGATGAAGATCGAAATCGCCTGCTCCACCGACGTCCTCATTGACGATATCACTCGGCTTGTTCCCCTGTGGACCTTTTGCTAGGATGCAACAGGTTGAGTGTCTGTAAGACTCCAATGAAAATCGCAACCTTCAACGTCAACTCTCTCCGCAAACGTTTGCCGATCGTGCTTGACTGGCTGGCCCATCAGAAACCTGATGTCCTCTGTCTTCAAGAAACCAAAGTCCAGGACAGCGAGTTTCCGCTGCTGGCATTGGCGGAATCAGGATACGACATCACCTACCGGGGAATGAAGTCGTACAACGGCGTCGCGATATTGAGCCGGGAGAAACCGGAGGCAGTTGCGTATGGGTTTGACGATGGAGGCGAATCGGAGGATGCGCGGCTCTTGCGTGTGGTGATCAAGGGGATTCCCATTGTCAATACCTATGTGCCGCAGGGTTTCGAGATCGACTCGCCCAAGTATCAATACAAGCTTGGCTGGTATGATCGACTCCGCAAGTATTTTGAAAAACATATGTCACCGCACAAGCCGGTCATCTGGTGCGGTGATATGAACGTGGCTCCTCGTCCGCTGGACGTGCACAGCCCCGAGAAACATCTCAAGCATGTCTGCTATCACGAGGATGCGCGCCGGGCGTATGAGAATACCTTAGCATGGGGATTTCAGGACGTGTTCGTGAAACTCTATCCGGACCGACAACAGTATACATTTTGGGATTACCGGGCGCCTGGTTCGCTGGAAGCGAATAAAGGCTGGCGCATCGACCATATTCTGGCGACGGCCTCGTTGGCGGAGCGCTGTGTCAGGGTAGAGGCGGACGTCGAGCCGCGACGAGCGAAAGACCCCTCAGATCACACATTCTTATGGGCGGAGTTTTCGGTCTAATCACGAGCGCAACGTCCACACCTGCCCGCTTCGGTCGGCTCGGTAAGTCGTCCACATCGACCGAAGGGGCTCAAGAGCTTGAGCGAACCACTAAGCCGCATTCAGGACCCGCTGTTTTGCACGCAACAGGATCGTGCGATTCTGCGCAATCAACGGATCGAGGACTAGTCCACAATTGATACAGCGGAGCACCGCGGCTTCCTGTGATAACTCCGGTCGCCATTCTTTCACCATCAGTCCTTTGCATTTTTGACAGGTCATCGTGCTCACCTCCTGCTCTCATGTGTTCATAACTTCGACGGGTCACCCTTGTACAAGCGGAATACTAGCATTGCAAGATTAATAAGGTGTTAACTGGCAGTTAAAAATCTCTAATGTCTATACATGACACCACGCATGACATTGCGGTGATCGGTGCGGGCGCCGCTGGGCTGGCAGCCTCGATTTTCTCGGCAGAGGCGGTCGCGAAGGGCGATGTTCAGCGGAGGATCGTGCTGCTCGATGGTGTGAATACGATCGGCGCCAAGATCCTCGTCTCCGGGGGCGGCCGCTGTAATGTTACGCACGAGGTCGTTACCCCCACTGATTATTTTGGGAATCGTCGGATCATCAAGAACGTGCTGGCGGCGTTCTCCGTTGACCAGACCGTGAAGTGGTTTGCTTCATTAGGGGTCGAGCTCAAACGCGAAGACACAGGGAAGCTCTTTCCGGTGACCGACAAAGCCCGGACCGTCCTCCGCGCGCTTGTTGAACGGTGTCGTGAACTTGGGGTTGAGATTCAGTCGAACCATCGCGTGAGTGATATCGAACGTGCCACGGGGAATGGTCATGGGTTTGTGATTCACCATTCGCAAGGAATCTTACACGCAAGGAAGGTCATTTTGGCGACCGGAGGGCGATCTATTCCAAAGTCAGGGAGTGACGGGCTCGGATATAGCCTCGCCTGCCGACTCGGCCATCATGTAACGGCCACAGTCCCGGCGCTCGTGCCACTGGTGCTCGAAGGCACGATGTTTCACAGGACACTCTCCGGTCTCTCGCACGACGTGAAACTCACCACGGTTATGGGGGGTCGCAACGTCGACAGCCGGACTGGGAGTTTACTCTGGACCCACTTCGGGATCAGCGGGCCGGTTGTTATGGACGCGAGCCGCTTCTGGTGCCTGGCGCAGGAGCAAGGAGAAACCGTGGCTGTCTATGGAAACTTTCTTCCTGATCAGACGCAGGAACAGGCGCGGCAATGGTTCATGGACCAAGTCGCCGATACTCCTCGCCGTTCCATCGAGAAGACGCTAGCACAACTGGTTCCAGAACGGTTCGCTGAGGTGCTCTGTCTTCATATCGAATGCGATCCACAGAAGGCCATCGCGCAACTGCCTCGAAAAGATCGAGATCGTCTAATCGAGGCGCTCACGAGGTTCCGGTTCCCAGTGGAACAGCATCGGGGGTGGAACTATGCCGAAGTCACAGCCGGGGGCGTCCTCTTAGAAGAGATCAATTTCAGGACAATGGAATCGAAGCTGGTGCCGGGCCTCTATCTGGTTGGTGAGATCCTCGATTGCGATGGCCGGATCGGCGGGTTCAACTTTCAATGGGCCTGGGCCACGGGATGGATTGCAGGACGTGCGGGCGCAATGAACGCCTCGATGTCTTGAAGGAGCTCTCAGTCTAGAGGCCAAAGAGGTGATGGATTAACCGCCGACCTGAGGCGTCAACGGTAGAAAGTCGACGCTACAATTTGTTGATCCGGTCCAGTTGAGTCTTCTTCAGCTGGAGAAAAGGAAGCGTCATCTCCAAGTCCTGCGCGAGATGGTAATCAGCTTGACTGTTGGTGGGAGGCCTTTATAGTACGGTGATAGAACGTGTGTGGCGCCAAGGGGTGATGTGATGGCGCAGATAGCCCGACCCTCATCGCCCATTCGCTGCCATCATACATGCAGGCCGGAGTGGTAGTCAGGAGTATACTGCTAAATGAGTCGTCGGCTTACCTGTCCGCAATGTCACAAGGACGATGTCCTTCGCGCCCGCCCTCAGTCTCCACGTGAACATGTGGCCGCGCTCGTATTCGTCTCGCCGTTCCATTGCCCTTCCTGCAATCATCGCTTTCTCGCGCCGCGCCTTGGGTACAGCCATTCTGATCATCCGGTCGATCGTCGAGAACACCTCCGGATTCCTGTGCGACTCTATCTCTCATTCTCCGGGGGCAAGGTTCGTGGTGAGGGAACGGTGCTCGATCTTTCGATGGGCGGCTGTATCATCAAGAGCGAAACCCAGGTCCATACTGACGACATTTTCTATCTGCAATTGTCGCTTGACGAAACGGAGCATCCTCTTGAAGTGGCCGGGATAGTCCGTTCCGTGAGTGCTCGCGGCATCGCCTTCAAGTTCCTTCGAGCTGCGCAAGAGAACAAGCGCCTGCTTGCTTTCGTCCAAGCCCAGATACCGGATCAGCCGGACAAATCTTCGGGTAAAGTCGGTGTCGCAGTCTGAACAGACCGGCGAATCCCTTGCCTCGTCACACCATCGTCAACTGAATAGAGTTCGACGCGATCAGCAGGCTGTGGAAAAACTATGATGGCCGACTACAACTTAAATGGTCCGCACGTTTGGCACACCAAGGCAACGCTACTGCAGGCAGTCAGCCAGACTAGCGGGACCGGCGAGACAAGATGGAAATCCCATCTGTCCGTGCCGCGCCTGTCTCGCATGCCTCGCGCGTCACGCCGCTGGCGGACTTTTTCAGCATCCTGTTAGGTTGGAGTTTCCCAGGCAGAATGAAGCGGGTGGTTGTTGATCAGTTCCTGGTGTGCGGCGAGATCATAGGGTTCAATGGTGAGGTCGTGCTCATTGAGCGGCTCCGGGCAGGCAGGGGAACAGAGATACGCACAATACAATTGAGCCTTCTCTTTCGTGGCGAACCGACAAAGCCCGTATTCCGGCATCCCGGATGAAGGATACCAAAACGCCAGCTCAATAGCACTTCCCTGATAGATGCCGAGGGTGCGGTGTGTGATCTGAAATCCGCCGGGTAAATGTGATGAGGGTTCAAGCGACATCGGACGGTTTCGACTCCGAATAGTGTTTCCCATGATAGCATGATCGATCCCCTACGCTATAGACCGGCGCGGTCGAGAAGGATGGTAGCTATGGGCCGTCACCCAACGAGTTGCCGGATACGTTGATATAGGGACCATAATCGCCGGCTTCATAGACTGCCCGGCGTTGTTCCGTTAGAATCCCGATTCATGCCCGATCCTACGGTAGTATCCCCAGTTCCAGTGAATGCGCAGGATGACACCCGCTCGGTGGTCAAAGCGGCCGGCGTGATCGGCGTGGCCACCTTCTCCAGCCGGATTCTCGGTTTCGTCCGTGACATGGTGTTGGCGAAGATGTTTGGCGCGACGCCCGCGGCAGATGCCTTCTTCGTGGCGTATCGTGTCCCCAACTTGCTTCGTGAGTTATTTGCGGAAGGGTCGATGTCTTCTGCCTTCATTCCAGTCTTCACGGAATATCAGACACTTAAATCGAAACGAGACGCCTGGGAGCTGGCGAGCGCCGTCTTCACCACGCTGCTTACCATCGTGACCGGTATCACGATCCTGGGTATTATCCTCGCGTCCGGGATCGTCTGGCTACTCGCGCCGGGATTCCATGACGATCCGGCGAAGCTGGGCATGACAACGTTGCTCACGCAAATCATGTTCCCTTATCTGGTCTTTATCAGCCTTGCCGCACTGGCGATGGGCATTCTGAATTCCATGCGTGCCTTTGCGGCGCCGGCGTTCTCACCGGTGTTCTTTAATATCTTTATCATCGGCTGCGCGCTCTTCTTGTCGCCGACCATGCACGAGCCGATCCTCGGCGTGGCCATCGGTGTTGTGGCAGGAGGGGCGTCGCAGTTCGCCATGCAGTTGCCCGGCTTGCGTCTGCGCGGCATGTTGTTCGGATTTCGGTTCGCGCCAGGCCATCCCGGCGTGCGGCGAATCGGCGCGCTGATGGTGCCGTCGCTCCTTGGCCTCTCTGTGACACAGATCAACATTACCGTGAGCACAATCCTCGCCTCCTTCTTTGCGGGTGGGCCGACCTATCTTTTCTATGGGATGCGGTTGATTCAGTTTCCGCTCGGGATTTTTGGCGTGGCGCTGGCCACGGCCATTTTACCGACACTCTCGGCGCAGGCCACGCGCGGAGCTCTGGATGAATTGCGCACGACGTTGGGATTCGGCCTTCGCATGATCCTCTTTATCATCCTGCCTGCGATGCTTGGACTGATCCTCTTGCGTCAGCCGATCATCCATCTATTCTTCGAGCACGGGACCTTTACCGCGCACGACACAGCTGAGACTGCGGCAGCGGTGCTGTGCTATTCCGTCGGCCTCTGGGCCTTTGGCGGTGTCCGCATCATCGTGTCCGCTTTTTATTCGATGCAAGACACGCGCACACCGGCCATCTCTGCGGCGATCGCCGTCGCGGCCAACCTCGTCTTCTCGCTCCTTCTGATGTCGTCTCTGGGCGCGGCCGGCTTGGCCTTAGCCACAGCTTTGGCGGCGATGTTGAATGGAGGCATTTTGGTTGTGGTGCTGCACCGTCGGTTGAGCGGTGTGGAGTGGGGATCCGTTGGACGATCGGCGCTACGTGTATTGGTTGCGTCCGTCCCGTTGGTTGTGGTCTGCGCGTGGGTGGCTTCAGCCCAGGTCTGGACGCACCCCGGTGAATGGGTAGAGAAATCAGCCATGCTCTTCGTGGCCATCGGATTGAGCGTGGGAGGCTACGTGGGCGTCCATGCCTTGCTACATTCGGAAGAGCTCGGTCTCGTCTGGGGAATGGTCACACGGAAACTAAAGCGAAGGGTAACCTGAGCAATGGGTAAGCGACAGTCTTTGTCCAAACGCCTCACGGCCTGCGTTTTCCGCACGCGATGGGGCTGGATGGGTATTTCAGAAACGCCGCAGGGGATCGACGCTGTGGTGTTGCCGAAGGCGTCGCGCCAGACCGTGCTGGCAGAATTGGGATATTCATCAACCGAGCTGTCGGAGAGCCGGATTTCTCCACGATTGCGAGAGGCGCAGGCGCAATTGATTGGCTATCTGGCGGGAACGCGCAGGTCCTTCGATCTGTCGCTGGACCTTTCACGCGGGACAAGTTTTCAGCAGAAGGTCTGGCGGACTCTTCGAGGCATTTCTTACGGCCAACTTCGATCCTATCAATGGGTCGCGCTTCGGGTAGGAGGAGGACAGTATGCCCGAGCCGTTGGCAATGCCGTGGGGGCGAACCCGATGCCGATCGTGATCCCGTGTCATCGGATTGTGGCGCAGGATGAGTCCCTGGGTGGATTCTCAGGTGGCTTGCCCACGAAACGAAAACTCCTCACTCTCGAAGGGACATTGGCGGAGCTTCGACCGGATCGATCCTAACCATGAAGGCTGTGATTCAGCGAGTGACCAGAGCGTCGGTTCACGTTGAAGGCAAGACCGTGGGGCAGATCAAGTCAGGCCTCCTGGTGTTGTTGGGCATAGCAAGGGGCGATGGGGAAACCGACGCACGTTACCTCGTCGAGAAGATTCGCACGATCCGGATTTTTTCCGATGAGCACGGGAAGATGAATCACTCGCTGGCAGACATCGGGGGATCGGTCTTGGTGGTTTCCCAGTTTACCTTACTGGGCAGGACAGCGAATGGCCGTCGCCCGAGCTTTGACGAGGCGGCGCCCTCGGATGAAGCCAAACGATTATACGAGCAGGTCGTGGCAGGGTTACGGAACCACGGTACTTTCGTGGAAACCGGGGTCTTTTCCGCGCACATGCAGATTGAGTTACTGAATGACGGGCCGGTGACCTTTGTCATCGACAGCCGAGGCGCGAACTAGTCCGGTCATGTGCAAGTCTGTTTCGTGAAGGCCGATAGAAGGATCACTGGGCCGACATCGGTGCTGCGACTAACATCTGCTATACTGTGTTCAGACGTTTTCGGAATGTGTGAGAGGTGGATATGAGAACGCAGGTTCCGCCACGGCATCCGCTCCGTCAGTTGTTCGGCGCTCTGACCGAGAAAAGTTTCACGGAGCATCTGGGGTGGCCCGATCCCAACGTCACCAGCTATGTCTCCAACCTGCTCGTCGACTTTACCCACACAGATCAACTATATAAAATAAAAAATCAGCGAGACAAACCAGTCGATACGGTGGTGGACCTCTTGTTTGAGTCGGAAGTGTTGCTCCAGGCCCAGTCGATGGATCGTGAACGGGACGTGCATCAGCACATCGGCGATTTCATACTCTTTATGGCGGGACTGTTTCCGGAATATCTGCGCCGCCTTAAGACGGCCGGATTGATCTACCACAAGGACTTCCTCGTGGACTATATGAAAACGGGAAAGCGCTCCTACGGGATTGTCGCGCGAATGGCTGACGGCCCGTCGAAAGATGAACTTCCTCTATTCCGCAAACTTTCGGACAACTTCGAGCTCTGCGTCACCGGGCTGGGGTTCGTGCGATCCGATCTGGATCGCATGAAAGATCCGACGTACCGGCAGGCTCGGAATCTTCTCCTCAATTGACCAGCCCCCGTCCTCTCATTCTTGCCCACGGAGGCGCCGGTTCCCGGCGTGTGACGCCGGCGCAAGCCACGTGTTTGGCCGATGCGATCGCCGCCGGCTACGGCATCCTCGCGCAAGGAGGTCCTGCCCTTGTCGCTGTGGAATCTACGATTGGCCTCCTGGAACAATCGGGACTGTTCAACGCGGGACGAGGAGCGAATCATCAGCTGGACGGGGTGCAGCGGATGGACGCCGCAATCATGGAAGGAGCCCACCTCGAAGTCGGAGCCGTCGCCTCAATCGAAGAGATCGTGCACCCGATTGCGGCGGCCCGCCTGGTCATGGAAAAGACGCGCCATGTTTTGTTAGTCGGTCCGTATGCCGGCAGATTTGCGCAACACTTCAAACTCGATCGGCATCGTCCCACCGACGTGCCTCGCCGCCTCTCCTACGACCGGATTCTCGCGCGACAGAGACGCTCAACAACAGAACGGCACGGGACCGTCGGCGCTGTTGCCTTGGATCGGTCCGGGACGGTGGCGGCAGGGGCCTCAACCGGAGGCATCGATTCGATGTTGCCAGGGAGGGTTGGCGACAGCCCGCTTATCGGTTGTGGAGTATACGCGGACAATCAGAGTGGCGCTGTGTCAATGACAGGAACGGGCGAAGGCATCATCCGCCTTGTAATCGCGAAGAGTATCTGCGATCGTTTAGCTATGGGGAAGAGCCCTGCAGTCGCAGCTCGACAGGTGCTGAGTATGCTTGTGTCTCGGATTCATGGGTCGGCTGGAGCCTTAGTCCTCTCGCCTGACGGGCGATTCGCTATTAGGCATGTGTCACCTCATATGGCTGCTGGTTGGTGGAACGGGACCCGCCGGCCGACAGTTCGAGGACAATTTCCATGAATGATGTGCTCTTTCACCTGGCGTTCCCCACGCACGATGTGGCGGCGACGAAACATTTCTATGTCGATGGGCTTGGTTGCACGTTGGGTCGGGAGTCGAGCCACGCCGTCACGTTCGGACTCGCGGGGTATCAACTCGTGGCCCATCTGACGACGGAGCCCCTACAACCGCAACAAGGCATTTATCCTCGCCATTTTGGCCTGGTATTTTTGTCGAAAGGCTCGTGGCAACAGTTTTTGGAGCAGGCCCAGGCGAAAAGGTTGTGCTTCTACCAGCAACCCCGCATCCGGTTCCCCGGCGCCAGGATCGAGCACCACACGTTCTTTCTTGAAGATCCATCCGGGAACCTCCTTGAGTTCAAACATTACACACACGAGTCGGCGATCTTCGGCGAGCGAGACTATCGTGAGGTCGGCGACTCGTTGTAGCCTTCCGCCTGCTCCTGGCCTTGGGGCTCTGCAGAAGGTTGGTCTGGTTCTGAGTCTGGTTCTGAGTCTGGCTCTGGCTTTGGCGCTGGTTCTAGCTGGGGAGATTGGGGAGATCCCCGAGTAATCCGTTTGAGGATTCGGTCGTGGCGGCGAGCCAGGGCGGTCGTTTTTCGCAACGGATCGTATCGCCGTGGCGAAGGCAAGATGGCGGTCAGCCAGGCGGCCTCGTCGGCTGTCAAGTCGCGCGAGGACTTCTTGAAGTGATGACGGGACGCCGCCTCAGCGCCATAGACGCCCTGCCCCCACTCGGCGACGTTGAGGTACAGTTCGAGAATACGCTCCTTCGTGAGGTGGTGTTCGAGGGAGCGTGTAATCAGAGCTTCCCGTGCCTTTCGAAGCAGGGACCGTTCGGATGACAGGTAGAGATTTTTGGCCAGCTGCTGAGTAATGGTGCTCCCTCCACGCTTGAGCTCGCCCACTTCGAGGTTATACAAAGCCGCATCCTTGATCCCTTCCCAGTCGAATCCTTCGTGGGTGAAGAACGACGCATCTTCCGCCGCCACCACTGCCTGGCGGAGGTGCGGGGAGATACGTGAGAGCGGAACCCACATCCAATGGCGCCCAATGGTGTGGCCCTTTGCTTCAGCCTGAGACTGTCTCGTTTCCATCAGAGCCGTCACGGTTGGATTGGTCGCGCGTAGGGTCGAGACGTCGGGCATCTCGAGTAGCCAGAGGAAGAGAACCGCCCCGATCGGGAGGCAGAGGCCGATGATCAGGAAGGCTTTCACACGGGACCGGGATTGCGCGGTTGACTTCCGCATTAGAGGCTGCGTATCACAGAGACGATGAATGTCCGTGCTTCTAACTTGGCATGTGATAGGTGAGTGGCTGGATATAGCATGAGAATCCTTACAGCAGAGTTTATCAGAAGTTGTGCGGGGCCCGAGCAGTTTCTGAAAAGTGACCTCCCGGAAGTCGCCTTCATCGGGCGGTCGAACGTCGGAAAGTCATCTCTCATCAACTCTCTCTTGCAGCGCAAGGGACTGGCCAAGGTGAGCCGCACGCCGGGAAAGACTCGTTTGGTCAATCTCTTTCGGATTACGAGCGACGATCCTGGATTGGCGCGTTTTGTGGTGGTGGATTTGCCCGGGTATGGTTACGCGAGGGTGTCGAAAGCCCTGCGGGCTCAGTGGGCCCCATTGATCGAGCAGTATCTCGGCGGCAGTGAACAGCTGCGCGCGGTGGTAGTGTTGGTGGAAAGCCGGGTGCTGAGCGAGCAGGACAGGGAGACGATCGCATGGCTTCTGTCCGTCGGACGTCCTCCCATCGTGGTGGCGACGAAGGTGGACAAGTTAAAAATGAGCGAGCGTGTCGGTGCGCTTCGTCGGTTGCAGAAAGGGCTGGAATTGGTCGAGGGGGACGCAGTTATTCCTTACTCGTCGGTGACGGGCGAGGGGCGGGAGCGGTTGTGGACGGTCTTGAAAGAGCGGATTCGAACTTGATCTCGATGTAGGCCTTGTTCTTGAGTTCCGTCAGCCATGCTTGGAAGACATCTTCGCTTTTCTGCTGGAAGACGAGTCCCTGGATTTCATTGCGGACTTGCTCATATGGGCGGAACTGTTTCGGTTTCTTGTCTTCCAAGCGTACGATATGAAAACCTTCCGAGGTCTCAATCATATCTGAGATGCCGCCGGGTACCAGGGTGGCGATCGTCCGCTCGATTCCCGGCAAGAGTTCTCCTTGCCGCACTAAGCCAAGGTGTCCTCCGTTTGAGGCGTTCGGGCCGTCGGAAAAGCGCAGCGCCAAATCCTCGAATGACTCCCCCTGCTTGAGCCGCGCCATCACCTCACGGGCTTTCTCCCTCGCCTCAACTGTATCGTCCGGTGCGCGAGGCCGAATGAGAATCTGGCTGAGCGTGTATTCTTCCGAGAGCGCAAACCGATCGCGGTGTTCCTGGAAGTATCGTTTCATGTCGGATTCTGCAACCATGACTCCACCCCGCACGTCGCGGTCGACGATCCTGAGCAGCGTCAACTGTTCTCGGGCTCTTTTTATGTCTGCCGGGTTCGTCTCATCGACCGCCCCTCCCTGTTGCTTCAATTGCCGAATTGCTTGCTGGACTTCCTGGTCAGTGACCGTTACGCCTCGCACCTTGGCTTCCTGGAGTTGCAACTTGCGCTCGATCATCGAGGTCAGTGTCATATACTCCGCTGTCTTGAGCCGGCGCGTGAGGGCGTCGCCGCTGTACTCTTTCTGAATCCGCTCACGCTCCGGGGCGAGTTCCCGTTTCATCTCGGAGAGCATGATGAGGTCCGAGTTGACGATCGCGACGATCCCATCTTCCACCTGTGCAGCTGAAAGAAGGGACGCCTGTGCAATCAGTCCAAGCGTGAAGAAGATTGTGCGTCTCAGCCAGTCTGGCGCCATCGTAATGAACGGACGGATCGTGATCATGGATTTGGGCCTCGCCACGCGCCGATGAGATCGACCGGCCGGCAAGGTTGCGTCGGATTGTACACGAATTGCAAACGGCTTGAGGAGCCTAGCCCGGATTATTCATGAATGCCGTCGTGAGGCGTTCGAGACCGAAGCCCGCCGGGGCTTCTCGCAAGTAAAGCCGACGGAGGCGTACTGGCAGTCCGTCGAGGAGGCCGAACGAGAAAAGCCCCGCCGGGCGAGAGGATCGGACGACGTAGCGGGTATTCATGAATAGTCCAGGCTAGTGAGGGCAATCTCGATCCGCGGCGATTCAGTGGGTGCCGACGTCGTCGGCGACATAGCGAGAGGCGTCGGCGAGACGGATGATCGCCTTCGCACGGATGTCGGCGATCACGCCGTCAAAACGTTTCCGGCGCTTCTCGTTGAGCAGTTCTTGCCGGAGGCGTTCCCGAACGGCTACGTCCGCCTGAATAATTTCCTTGTCGAGCGCAGTAATCATGACGAGATAATAGCCGGCTTCCGTCTTGATCGGGGCACTGATCATCCCGGGCTTGAGGGTATGGATGGCTGCGTCGACTTCGGGGATGACCAATCCCTTGCGATAGGGGCCGAGATCGCCTCCGTTCGCTTTGGTTTTGCCGTCGATGGAATAGCGCTGCGCAAACTTGGCGAAGTCCCCACCCTGATTGACCTGCTTTTCGAGATCTTTCGCGGCCGAAATATTGGGTAGGAGCATCTGTGACACTCGAACCTTCAATGGCGTGAGAAGTTCATTGGCATGCTGCTGATAGTAGGCGTCCAATTCCTCATTCGAGAGTTCGACCTTGGCTTTGATCCGGTCCTTGAGAAGCTCATCTAGAATCAGTTGCTCACGATAGCGTTGCGCTCGCTCGCGGATGACGTCGTTCTGGTCGAGTCCCAGCCTGCGCGCTTCCTGCATGAGCAGCTCTCGGGTGATGAGCTCGTCGAGAAAGAGCCGTTTCCCTCCTTCTTTCTGATACCGGGCCCTAGTGGCCTCGGCCAGTTCTCCCCAGCGGATATCGAATTCGGTCTGCGTGATCTGTCGGCCGTTGACGAAGGCCAGCACGCCTTCATCTGGCGGTGGCGTACAGCCGGTAAACAATAGGAACGTGCCGCCGATGGCGCCGGCGAGCAGAGAGACGAGTCGGCCAGCGACGATGTTCGCGGACCCGTTCGACGATCGAGTCATAGGCGCGTGAGACCTTGATGGGGAGATGATTGCGGGGACATCGTGGTGTTGGTATCACAGCCTCCGAGGCTTTGCAAGGTTGCCGTGAGTTCTCGAAAAATGGAAGGCCAGTCCTGGTGCGGTATCTGGAGCTCGAACGAAAGCGGAGAGAGAAAGCAAATGCGTTTCTTGTACCGGTCCATCATCCGGTGGATCGCTTGGCTTGAGACCCGGCTCTTGGCGTCGAGCGTGACGACGACGGAGCGGGCTTTGAGTTCGATCGCGCTCAGGCGCAAGGCTTTGGCCTGGAGCCGCACCTGCATGACTTCGAACAGGCGTTCGACGGAGTCAGGGGCCATCCCATACCGATCCTGAATTTCACCATGAAGAAGGGCAAGATCTCCGATTTGAGTGCAGGACGAGAGTCGTTTGTAACACGAGAGGCGCTGGTGAGGGTCGGCGACATATTCATCCGGAATAAAGGCGGAGACGTTGAGCCGGAGGACGGGGTCCGGCTCTTCTTCCACCACCTGGCCCCTGAGACGCTGGACGGCCTGCTCCACCATCTGCATGTATAGATCGAGTCCGATAGCCGCGATATGCCCCGATTGCTGTTTCCCGAGGAGGTTGCCGGCGCCTCGGATTTCCATATCCGCTGCAGCGATGCGGAAGCCGGCGCCCAGTTCGGTAAATTGTTGAATAGCCGTGAGACGCTTCTGGGCGTCGTCGCTCAACTGTCCCTCATCGGGGACCAGAAAGTAGGCGTAGGCTTGGTCGCCGCTTCGTCCGACTCGCCCGCGCAATTGGTACAACTGCGCAAGGCCGAACATGTCGGCGCGATTGACGAAGATCGTATTGGCATGGGGCACGTCGATGCCCGATTGGATAATAGCCGAGGCGATCAACACATCCGCCTCTCGGCGAAAGAACTTCAACATCACAGCTTCGAGCGGTTTGGCGTTCATCTGCCCATGGGCCATCACGATGCGCGCATCGGGAACCAATTGTTGGAGCCAGGCTCCCGTCTTCTCCATGGTTTCGACCCGGTTATGGACGAAGTAGATCTGTCCGCCCCGCCCCAATTCCCGCAACATCGCCTCTCGAATGAGTGTGTCACTCGATCGGACAACCTGCGTACGAATAGACAAGCGGCCCGCCGGAGGGGTTTCGATGATCGAGAGATCACGCACGCTTGCCATGGCCATCTGCAAGGTGCGGGGGATGGGGGTAGCCGTGAGTGTCAAGACGTCGACTTGGGTGCGGAGTTGCTTCAAACGTTCCTTGTGTTTGACGCCGAACCACTGTTCCTCATCGATGATCACAAGACCCAGGTCGCGGAATACCACATCCTTTTGGATGAGCCGGTGCGTGCCGATCACCACGTCGATGATTCCGGCTGCTATGTCTTTGAGAATGGCTTTGGCCTCCCTCGGCGATTGGAATCGGGAGAGCAAGGCCACGCGGGCAGGAAACGGCGCAAACCGTTCGGAGAAGTTGTCGTAATGTTGGTGAGCCAACAGAGTGGTGGGTACGAGCACCGCCACCTGATGGTTATCCTCCACCGCCTTGAAGGCCGCCCGCATGGCCACTTCCGTTTTTCCGTACCCGACGTCGCCGCACACCAATCGGTCCATCGGTTTGCTGGACCCCATGTCGTGCGTAATGTCTTCGATTGCCTTGAGCTGATCCGCCGTCTCCTCATACTCGAATGCGGCTTCGAATTCGTGGTACATCGTGCTGTCGAACCCATAGGCGTGGCGCGTCACAAGTTCACGGTTGGCATAGAGATCAACCAACTCGTGGGCCATCTCCTCGATGTCTTGCTTCACACGCGCGGTCGTTTTGGCCCAGCTGGCGCTTCCCAAACGTTCGAGGCGAGGCGCATGCCCGTCCGCTCCACTATACCGCTGCACATGGTTGAGCCGCTCCAGCGGGACGTACAGCGTGTCGCCGCCAGCGAACTCCAGGATCAAATAATCGCTGTCGAAGCCCTGCACCGAGAGGCGTTTGAGGCCTTGATACTTGGCGATGCCATGTTGAACGTGAACGACATAGTCGCCCACATTGAGATCTTCCAGAGAGGACAAGAACGTCGCCGCTTTACTTTTGGCCTGCGGCTTGTGACGCGCGCCTTTAGCGAACAGTTCTTCTTCCGTCAGAACGGCCAAGCGTAAGTCCGGTGCGAGGAACCCCGCGGACAAATCCCCGTGCAAGACGCAAAACGGCGCTTTGGTTTTACCTGATATGGTCCAGGCCTCCGTAGTCCATTCCGTCGCCGGTACATCGTGTTCGCGCAAGAGCGCCAACAAGCGATCCACTTGTCCGCGACTTCGTGCGACGAGCACCACGCGGCATTCCTCTCGGAGGCGATCCATGATGGCCAGGGTCTGGCTGAAGGGCGTCCCACGAGCTCCGAGACCAGCGCTGGCCGGGGCCTGAGCGGGAAAGGCTTGGACCGGGCTCCAGGACGCGTCGCTTGCCGTAAGCGGCTCAAGGGCGAGCGTGGGCCAGTTGGTCGTGCGATCCATGAGTTCTGGCCAGGAGAGAAACAACCGCTCAGGTGACGGGTAAGGCACGGTGGTCTCCCGATTGGCGTGGCGGAGATAGCCGTCGTCGATTTTGCTCCAGAGGTCCGCACAGCTCCCTGTCAACGCAGCAGGCTGATCTAGAACCAAGACAGGCTGTTCAGTGAAATAATTGAAGAGGCTGTCCATGTCGGTATAGAGATCCGGCGCGCGCCACTCGGCATCCTCCGGAATAGGAGCGAGGGCGTCCGGCGAAGTCTCCGCACGCAGATATTCCCGCGCGGGAAGGACGACTGCCCGATCCAGTTTTGCGGTGGATTTCTGCGTGGCGGGATCGAAAAGGCGGAGCGAATCGATCGTTTCGCCAAGAAATTCGACACGGAGCGGCTCGGCATAGGCTGTCGAGAAAATATCCACAATACCGCCTCGAATACTGAACTCCCCTGGGATTTCCACCACCGAGACTCGGTGGTAACCGAGACGTAAGAGTCCTCCGGTGAGGGCTTCTCGCTCGATCGTGCCGCGCAGCTTGAAATGCAGAGTGGTGTGGGTGAAGGACGTGACGGGCAGCAGTCGTTGCATCATGGCCGCGATGGAGGTGACCAGGCAGGTTTGCGGTGCGGTTCGGATGTGATGCAGGGCATTCATCCGACGGGCGATTAGACCGACATGGGGCGCGCTGCCCTCGTACGGTAAAGTTTCCCATCTCGGGAACAGGGTGAGGGGAGCCGTCGGAAGGCCGATGAGATCATGGAAAAAGTGCAAGTCATCAAAGAGGCGTTCAGCCGTCTCATCCGATCCGGTCACGATCAGCCACGACCGATTTCCCAGTTTCCCCAACTGGGGATGCAGGAGCGTCGTGAGGGCAAGTCCGGCAGTGGACCCATGCAGGCCGGTGACTGAAGGACGACCTGTTCCGCTTCCTAGCGCCGCGGCGACAGGAACGAACCATTGGGATGCTGAATGGGTGTGGGTAGTATCGGGCACTGGGACTGCTTATGTTGTGGTTGAGCGAATGCGCTCGATAAGAGACGTGGTGGAGACTCCGGGGACCAAGGGAATAGTACGGACGACTCCACCGCGAGCTTCGACGATCTCGCGGCCGACGATGCGTTCTACCGCCCAATCTCCGCCTTTGACGAGGACATCCGGTTGCAAGGCGGCGATCACGTTTTGGGGGTCCGGCTCGTTGAACAGGATCACATAATCGACACAGCCGAGCGCCGCAACCACTTCCGCCCGCTGACCCTCCGAGACGATCGGTCGATCCGGCGCCTTATTCAAACTCCTGACGGACGCATCGCTGTTGACGGCGACGACAAGCAGGTCACCCAGGTCTTTCGCAGCCTGGAGGTAGCGCGTATGGCCCACGTGCATGAGATCGAAACAGCCGTTGGTAAAGACGATCCGTTTCTTCTGTGCGCGGGCTTGTTGCAAGAGCGGAGTGAGTTGGTCCTTGGTCATGACCTTTGTGGGCATGGTCCCATCATACCGGCTGCGGGCCTGGATGAAAAGAGAGAGACCTTTACTCGCCGTCGTCGTGGCTCACGCCACCCAACCCGATCACTGACGAGCCGTGTTTGGTAATCAGCGCGTCCATCACCTCAATGGCTTTCGTCCGCCGTTGGTCGAACAGCCCGGGCGGCGCAGGCGTCAAGGAGGAGAGCGCGAGCCCGGCCAAACGGTATTCGTTGCCAGGCCGAATGAGCTCCTGTAGCGCGTGTTGGACGGTCGGCCACATGTCGGGATCGTAGTTCAGCGGGCGGGGAAAGCGATGCTGCTTGGTTGTAATGGCGAAACGGGCGTTTTTCAGCTTCACCGTGCAGGATGCGGCGGCCAATCCTTCCTGTCGGAGATCCCGCGCCAGGTCGCGGAGGAATTCGCGCAGGGTTCGCTCAAGAAATGGACGATCATGCGTATCCTGTTCGAATGTGGTCTCATGGCTGAGGCTTTTGGATTCGCGATCGGCCACCACCGGTTCGTGGTCGATCCCCTGCGCCAGCTCGCGAACCCAGTGGAGTCGTGTGCCGAAGATATGGCGCAAAGGTTGATTCCAGCGTTGGTCCAACAGCTCGCCGATTGTCTTGAGTCCGAGCGGCGCCAGCCGCGCGGCGGTTTTGGGCCCGATCCCCGGCAATGCGCGCAGAGGTCGCAGCGCTAGGAAGGCTTCTTCTGTACCCGGCGGGACCGTCACCAATCCATCCGGCTTATGACTATCCGCTGCAATTTTGGCAACAGTCTTGCCAGTCGCGACGGCAATGGTGCAGCGTAATCCCGTGGCCTCACACAGCGCATCCTTCACGAGTTGCCCAAGTGAACGAGGATCGGGATAGCGGGTCTGGAGCTGTGTCGTGTCGGCATAAAATTCGTCGATGCTGCTCCATTCGGTGAGCGGGAATAAGTGATCGGTCACGGCCTGCATTGCATCATGCAGCTGTCGGTACAGGGGCCGATCAGGAGGAAGCAGGATGAGGTTGGGACAGAGCTGAAGGGCTTTAGCTGTCGGCATCGCCGAGTGGATGCCGAATGGCCGTACGGCGTAACTGGCCGCAGCGATGATCCCACGTGGCGGTGGACTGCCGACCACGACCGGTTTACCGGCGAGGCTCGGGTCCTTCACCACGGCCGCTGAGGTAAACATGGCGTCGACGTCCCCAAAGAGGATCTGGCGCGACCAACGCATCGCTTGCTCCTAAATAGGAGCCTAGAAGGTAAAGGACAATTGAAGCGGCTGCAAGGGGCGTTGAGCGGGAGGCACTGTCGTGTGAGAAGAACGTTCGGAATCAGTCGGAACCCGGCTGACAGATCCGAGTTCCTGCAGCGATCCCCGGCAGATGCCGCAATGGTGTCGACGCGGTTGAATCGTCCGTCGCTGGCGTCGGTACACTCGGCCGCATTGCCGACAACGCCAGGCAAATTGCGTGAGGGCTAGGACTTCCTTCTGTAACGAATGGTAGATAGTGATTGCCAGAGTGCCGTCTCGATTCATCTCGGTCATCTTGCGGAGAAAATCCGGTCCATGATTCGGTCGCCGCTTCAAGATATCGTATTGCCATTGATGAATCATTTCGTGCGCCAGCGTGCTCACGATCTCCGGCTCGTCATACTCGCTCCGTTGGGCGACCTGTTGGAGCAGGGGAAGGGAGAGGCGAATTTCGCGCCTGGTCGGCGGGCGATGACCACCTTGATCCAGTCGAGGACGCGGTCCTCGATGACTCACGAACAAACCGACTGCGGCGGTCAGCCGGCGGCTCCATGTAATATCAATCGGTGGGAGTGCGCCGTCGAAGTAGCGGCCATTCAGTTCGCTCCACATCCGGGTCAGATGCGGCGAGGTCACTGGAGGAGTTTGGCGTGGAGCCATGCGACGGGGGTCACCCCAATTCTTCGTGCACCGCCGCGGCTAACAACGGCACCATAATTTCGTGATGGCCGATCAGGGAGTAGCCTTTCCCGCCCTTCTGGGTCGGCCGACGCACCACGTTGGTGAGCGGGCGGTAGTGAGCCATGAAATCCATGTCCACGGTCGTGATGTTGGTCAGATCATGACCAAGATTGCGCCCTAGGGACACCACTTTGAGAAAGACTTCCGGCAAAATGACGGCAGAGCCGAGATTGAGATACACGCCCCCTTCCATCCCTGACACAACGGTCGCGAGCCGTCGAAAGTCCAGCAGCGAGGTTGCGCCAATGGCGGAGCCGTCCGCGGCAGGATGCATATGGATGATGTCGGTACCGACGGCGACGTGCACGGTCACCGGAATGCCGAGCCGCGCTCCAGTCGCCAGAATGCTCGTGTCTCGATGGGGAAACTGTCCCTGGCGTCGGTTGATGTAGTGGCCGACGGATTCGCCGAGCCCCTCGCGATCATGAGCCCCGCGGACGATTGCCTCGTTCAGCATGCGGCCGGTTTCTTCTGCCATCCCGAAACGTCCCTCGTCAATCTCCGCGTCGACCTCCTCTGACGTGTGCCCCATGAGCGCCAATTCAAAATCGTGAATGATCCCGGCGCCGTTCATGGCCACGGCCGATACGATGCCTTGCTGCATGAGGTCCACGAGAATCGGACTTAATCCGACTTTGATGACGTGTGCGCCGATTCCCACGATGATCGGACAGCCTTTGCGATGGGCCTTCGCGACGGCTTTGGCCACCGCGCGCAACGTTTTCACGCCCAGAAAATCAGGCAGCGAGCGATAGAACTGGCTGAAGCTGCCACCACGGCGCCAGGGGCGAGCCGAGTCGGAGACGCGAACCTTGCTGTACCGTTTCTTGAGCGGATAGGTCGTGAGATCCGTCACGTTGATCGGCGGGATCAGTTTCGGGGTCGTGATAGAGGGCCGCTGCCGGTCAGGAGGCTTTGCCAAGGAGCTGTTCCTCGATGAGTTCACACAGCACGTGGCCCAGCGTAATGTGGCTTTCTTGAATGCGGGCTGTGACCGTTGAGGGCACGACGAAGGGATACTCTACGAGACCAGCCAGTTTCCCGCCGGTCCCCCCGGTCCAGCCAATGGTGGTGAGGCCGCAAGCCTGTGCGGCCTCGACACCCTTCAGCACATTGGGTGAATTGCCGCTGGTACTAATGGCAATGGCGACATCGCCTTTCTGGCCATGGGCACGAATCTGGCGGGCGAAGAGTTCTTCGAAGCCGTAGTCGTTGGCGATACAGGTAATGGCGGCGATGTCGGTCGCAAGGGCGATGGCCGGGAGGGGGGCCCGCTCTCGTTTATACCGTCCGACGAACTCGGCGGCCAGGTGAGCCGAATCCGTGGCACTGCCTCCGTTACCGAAGAGCAGCACTTTGTGCCCATCGCGAAAGGCCGTGGCGATGAGTTTTGCGACCTGTACGATGCGATCGGCGTGCTCGTGTGCGAACTGTTGCTTGACGGTCGCGCTTTCGCCAAACGCGCTGAGGACATGTTCTTTCATAGGAAGCGATTTTAGGCAACCTGCTGTCACCTGTCAAACGTGACTCGCAGGCCGGTTACGGCTTCATTGTGGTGACTGGACCTATCTGCCGCATGGCGTTCATCGCCACGGCGATCATGGAACCAACATCGGAGACCGATGCCGGCAGGATGAGGGTATTGGTCGTTTTCGCCAACTCTCCAAACTTCGTGATGTACTGCTCCGCCACGCGAAGTTGAACGGCTTCCTGGCCTCCCGGCACTCGAATGGTTTCTGCGACCTTGCGCAGCCCTTCGGCGGTGGCTTGGGCAATGGCGAGGATGGCTGCAGCCGCTCCATCTGCTTCGTTGATCTGCTGCTGTTTCTTCGCCTCGGAGGCTTTGATGACTTGTTGTTTTTCACCCTCGGCCTGGTTGATCGCCGCGTCGCGCTCGCCTTCGGACGTGAGAATCACCGCGCGCTTTTCCCGCTCCGCGCGCATCTGCTTTTCCATCGCATCCAGCACGCCCTTGGGGGAGTGATGTTCTTGATCTCGTACCGGAGGACTTTGACGCCCCAAGGATCCGAGGCCTTGTCGAGTTCGTTCACCACCTGGATATTGATATTGGTCCGTTCCTCGAACGTCCGATCCAGTTCGATCTTGCCGATCTCGCTTCGCAACGTGGTCTGGCCAAGCTGGATCAGAGCGAAATTATAGTCGCTGATGCCATACGACGCGCGCTGTGGGTTCAAGACCTTGAGATATAAGATGCCGTCCACTGACACCTGCACGTTATCGCGCGTGATACAGACCTGCTCGGGAATATCGATGGCCGTTTCCTTGAGCGAATGTTTGTAACGAATGCGGTCGATGAAGGGGAGGAGAATGTGAAATCCCGCATCCAGCGTGGCCGCATATTTGCCGAGCCGCTCGACCACATACGCGCTTTGCTGGGGCACGACCACGGCGGTCTTGGCAATCACCACCAGCACCAGCACCGCCAGTAACAGCACTACAAATAGTCCGCCGCTCATCGTTACCTCCTCCATCGTCGTTCGCCCTCCAGGCGCTCCTCACTCATTCGGCTGCAATCCATAAGGCGAGCCCCTCGACCCGTTCGACCTTGCACCGTTGATTCTTTTTCACGAGGGCCTGCCCGACATTATGAACGGTCCATGTGGTGCCATGCAGTTCCGCCTTGCCGGTGCCGCCTGGCGCCAGGTCTTCAAGCAGGATCGCACTTTCGCCCACCATCGAGTCCACAGTCGGCATGTCCTTGTTCTTGGTTTTGATCCAGGCCAACAACGGCCCGCGAAAGACCAGGAGTGAGAGGATCGAGAGCCCTGAAAACAAGAGCCACTGGAGCCATTCCGCTTGGGCGAACCCTAGGCCGGTCAGACCCCCGATGATCAGAGCCGCCAGTCCGAAGAAGAGAATATAGAATCCCCCCGGCGTCACCATTTCGATGCCGAGCAGCACAATACCGAGGAGCATCCAATACCACCAGATCATCGAGGGACCTCTTCTACGGTTCGAAAGACCTGCGAGGAGCGGGAGATCGTCATGAAAGTCTAAGCGCCTTTCCCTAGACCGTCAAGCAGAACACATGTTGCTTGACCATGAATTGATCGCTCAGCGGGCCGATGCTATAGTCCGCGTGAAATGGCGCACGACCAACCAGTCAAAGCATTGGTGATTGCCCTCACCGACCATGCAGCGGCGGCAGTCTATTCGATTAATCGTCTGCAGCCGGATTCGCTCTGCTTCGTGTTGCCTGAAGAGGCGAAGTCGCGCGTTGAATCAGAGGTCCAGCCGAAGATCGAGCACATGCCTAGACGGTGGGATTGGGTGGTCATAGCGGAGACCTGTGAATTTGTCAGCTGTTATCAGACGCTCGCCCGGACGCTTCCGGAGATGTTGCGTACGTGGGATGTGCAGCCTGGCGAACTCGTCGTCGATGTGACCGGGGCCACTCCAGCCATGGCAGGGGCACTGACGTTGGTCACCATGCCAATGAGTTCGCGGATCGTATCGCTCGTGCAGGCGCGAGAGGAGCAAGAGGGGGACAGGATTGATCTCGCCGGGCAACCGTTCGTATGGACGCAGGGGAATCCCTGGGATGAGGCAGCATCCGTCTCGCGTCGCGAGGGTTGCGAGCTGTTCAATCGGAGATTGTTTGCGGCAGCGGCGAAGCTGTTCCGCGAGATCGAAGCACGGGTGAGCGGCGGGCAGAAACCGCTTTACCGTGCCTTTGCTGACGTCGCCGATGGATACGATCTGTGGGAGCGATTCCACTATCGTCAAGCTTGGGAGAAACTGAAGACTGCTGTGAAGGCCTTCGAAATGGCGTCTCTGTGGGGTGGACCACCAGGACTCACGTCGCTGTTACCAGCCATCAAAGCAAACGCGGGATTCTTGGAAAAGCTTGTCCTCGATCCTGCTCCTGTGAAAGACGTGCAGGCCGCTGATCTATTGGCCCACGCCGGTCGGCGACTGCATGGCCTGCACGATCCGGAAGCCGCCATGGTCTCGCTCATTCGTGCGCTTGAAGCCTTTGCCCAGCGTCAACTATTCAAGCAATACACGATCAAGGCCTGGGACGTGCAACTGGAGCAATTGCCGCAGGCGCTGCGAGAAACCTGTCGATCTTGTTGGCTGGAAGATCTCGACGGCAAGTACAAATTACCTGTGCAGGCGCAGTTCCGGGCGCTTGCTGGATTGGGCGACCAGATGGGCCAAGCCTTTTTGCGCGAGTGGCCGACGATGAAACCTTTGCTCGATGCCGCCAACCATGCCGTTCTCGGCCACGGCTTCGAACCGATCAAAGCCGAGCGGGTGCAGCAGCTGTACGAAGTTGTCGTCAAGCTCTCGGGCGTGAGTGAAACATCATTGCCGAGATTTCCGGTGCTGAACGTCTAGCACGAAAGACGGGACAGGCAATCTTCTGGCGAGTCGCGCGCGTTCCGTTCGTCTCGCGACAGAGAATATGGATATTCGCATCTACTACGAAGACACCGATTGCGGCGGGGTCGTATACTATGGGAACTATCTCAAATATTTCGAGCGGGCGCGGACACAGTATCTCGAAGACCGCGGATTATCGGTGGCCGAGCTCATGGAAGAAGGCACGATGTTTGTCGTGGTGCATGCAGAAGTGGATTACCGATCTCCAGCGCGCTATGGAGACTGTCTGATTGTCGAGACGGTGATCTCTGATATGACGGCGGCGTCCTTCACGTTTTCACACGTGATCAGAGAACGGGAGAGCCGGCGTGTGGTCGTCGAAGGATCGGCCAGATTGGCGGCAACGGATGGGAATGGGAAAGTGAAGCGACTCGACAAGGCGATGGTGGTCGTATTAAAATGATCGTCTTCGATAAGGAGTCATGAAATGGAAGTGGCAGGGTTCTGGAGTTGGGTTATTATGGCAGCCTGGACGATCGGCTTGTTCGTACTTGCCTGGTGGTTTTATATGCCAAACCCGATGACTAAAGACAGGAAGGATAAGAAGAAGCAGTAGCTTACGTGGATGTATTCTCCTCCATCTTAATTTTAGCCATTGCCAGAGTCATAACACGTGCCTGGTTGACCATTCTCCAAGGTGCGGAGGGATTTCAAAAGGCGATGCCCTTGGCCGTCAGATTCAACTCTTCGGTTGGGCCTGTTCACTGCGCATGCGTTGGTTAAGCGCCACTCCAAGTTCTTGGCACTTCTTCACAAGACCTTCGTAGATCTTGAGGTGGCCATTATATTCTGCCATCGGATACTTGTTGAAATTCCCCTGGCTCTGCTCGTAAAACCGCCGGCAGATCTCCCGAAGCGCTTGGATAGTCTCTAACAACGCCGCCGTATACTGATGCGAACCCTCCAACGACCCTGCCTCCTCCTTCAATCTTGCCGAAATAGCAGCCAGTTTGGAGGCCAATCGATCGAGGTCTCTAAAGTGAGATCCAAAGTCAGTAGTCTTGAAAAGCCCTGGAATTGGGAGTGTCTTGCGCCACGAAAACTTAAAGATCGCGTCATGAATTTCGACGTACTTGCCAAGGATGGTATTCGCTCGGATCAGTTCCTCGGGAAGGTCCGGCATGTGTCACCATGAGAATGTGTCTACCGACTGAAGCTCAGCGGTTCGGTTTATGAGGAGCGCTGATTGCCTCCATAGCGCCATGGACGCATTCGCTGCAGCACATGGTTACGAGGCATCTTGTCTGTCTTGTTTCCAAGCTCTCCAAGCAAAGAAAAACCCCACCGGCGCGCTGATGATGCAAACCAATGCCAGAAGAGACGATTCTGCAAACAGCCAACCGCCAAGAGCCGTATAGAGCACTGATCCAAAAAAATAGACATACCAAGGAATCTTGCCTTTTTTTTTCGAAGGTGTATCGGATTGCGATGTCATTCGAGTGCTCCGAACCGTCTCGTGTGGCCTAACTATGTATTATCTGATTCCGTATAACAAGCCACCGTCCTAAGAACCGTGAAATGTAAGACGTGAAAGGTGAAGCGTAGGACTGCCGAGCGATCTTCCTCCAAATCGTTTAACGATTCACGTCTCACGAATGGCCGGAAAGGTTAGACATCAACTTTGCCCCCTGCTGCACGAACGCATTGCACAATATACGCCTGCGTTTCCGGCGACAAGCACTCGATCGGCAACGTGGTGAACTGTGACTTGGAATACAACAACAGCCATACGCTCGGAAACTGCCACAATTCTTTAACAGCGGACCACTGAAGCGTTGTCGTTCCAACGTCCGAACTCATTGTGAACGAAGACTCGTCGGCGCGGAACGTGGCTTGAGGCTTATCCATCTGGCGAAACTTTTGCAGAGATTTGCGATAGTGCACGACATAGACAGCCGTGGCGAACGCGATGCCCAAGACCAGCACGACGGCAAGACCGGCGATGAGCCAAGAGGCCACGCCTTGGGAAACGAGTATGCCGAGACCGAGTGCAGCAACGACGAGTGCAACAAGGAAGCTGACACCTATGGTGCGCCGCCAAAACGAAAATACGGCCTGGCGCAGCAGCGCCTCGCTGTAGAGAAGTGTGGCTTCGTAGGGCATGGCGGCTACCGATCCAAGCGCAGCGACCGGGTCCACGAAAGGCTCGGATTGCCGCCGCTGCACAATGACCTGGCTCGCTGCAGCACACGGGTAGATGGCGTTGTCATGCCGCCAATTTACCAATCCAATGGGATTGAATGCTACTACGAACAACCTGACCAGCGCGATACTGAGCAGCAGGGAAACTCTTGTGCGTGCACACGCAAAGCAGAGAGAGCTGCGCTGACTGCGCGGTTTCGCCGGCTAGTTACTCACCTGGTCCTCTTGTTTGCGAATCCCGCGGTCCCTGATCTTCCGGGGACGCAAGTGGATGACGAGGCAGGGTCGACTTGAGGCTTTGATCCAATGAGCGATGGGTTCCTTTCGTGTTCTTGTGCGGACGCAATCCTTTCTCACGGCCGCGTCGTTTAGGCCGCAGGTCACTCCCTGGCCTCCCTTCTGGTTTCCGGCAGAGGTCACAAGATGTGCGAATTTCGGACTCGGTGTGATCGGGAGTTAAGAGCCTTGTGGACAATGATGAGAGCGGGGCTGTCGATTGTTGTGCCAGGATCTGATGGGGGAAGATTAGGACGACCCCGAGAGCGATGAGCGCACCAAGCATGGTTCTACCTTGTGCCATCATGCTCGCGGGAACGCACACTCCATGCCAGAGCGGTCTGATTGACAATGCAAAAAGCCGCATGCTGTTATAGCCGAGAACGTCGTTGTTCGTGAAGCGTCGTTCGTATCTCGCCAGAAAGACCATCCGTGGTTCATCATCAGCGTGATACGCTTCACGAGAGACGAACGGCACATTTCGACTCACGGAGGATTTTATGGATATGATGGGACGTGTGGGGTTGATCGAGATTCCGATCTTGATCGCGCCCGATCAAAAGGTCTGGATGGATCGCATGATCAAGGAAGGCAAGATCGCCATTCCCCCAGGCGGGACGCTGGAAAAAGGCTCGCTCTACTCGATGTTTATTCGAATGCTCCTGCATAACGCAATGGAAGAACAGAAGCGGCAGGAGGTTTTAGACGCGGAGGACGAGGACGACGAATAGGAAGCTGCTGAAAACAACCGCCAGCGTCGTTCTCGCTTCGTTCAGATCCTCAACGTACCCCATTTGAACAGCTTCCAAAGAAGGCTACGCCTCGGACTTTCGCTTGTTACGGCCTTGCCGGACAGCGACTTTGAGCATCCTGGTGAGAATAACGCTGTATCGAAAAGGGTTGAAGAGTATCTTGCTTGATACAACGGAAAGAGCCTACGCTATCAGATCCTCAAAGTGCTTTAAATGCGGCATGCGCGGCTCTGATCGTGTAGTCGATATCGCGGGATGAATGAGCAGTCGAGAGGAAAGCGGCCTCGAATTGAGAGGGGGCCAAATATACTCCCTGTTCTAGCATCGTGTGAAAAAACTGCCCATATCGCTTCGTGTCCGACAGTTTTGCGGTATTCCAATCCACCACCGGCCCTGACGTGAAGAAGGCTCCAAGTATCGAGCCGACCCTGGTTTGTGTGAGAGGCAGACCCGTTTTTTTCGCGGCCTCTCCAATCCCTTTGGCCAGTGCTGCGGATTTCTCTTCCAGTTTCTTGTAGACCCCGCGGGCCTTGAGCTGCTTGAGCGTTTCAATACCTGCGGACACGGCTAACGGATTTCCGGACAACGTCCCTGCCTGATAAACCGGCCCCACGGGCGCGATCAGATCCATGATCTCTTCCCGCCCTCCGTAGGCACCGACCGGCAATCCTCCGCCGATGATTTTCCCCAACACGGTCAGATCCGGGGTAATGCCGTAGAGCGTCTGGGCCCCGCCGTAGGCCACACGAAAGCCGGAGATCACCTCGTCGAAAATCAGGAGGATGTCGTTCTCTTTGGTGAGTCGGTGGAGTGCTGCAAGGAAGTCCGGCGCCGGTGGCACAACGCCCATGTTCGCTGCGATCGGCTCCAGGATGATGCAAGCGAGCGTGTTCCGATGTTCTTTGACGAGCTGTTGAACCGCTTGGATGTTGTTGTACGGGACGGTCAAGGTGTGCTTCGCAAAGTCAGCCGGAACTCCAAGCGAATCCGGGATCCCCAACGTGGCCAACCCTGAACCGGCCTTTGCCAGCAAATAATCGCTGTGGCCGTGATAGCATCCTTCAAATTTCAGAATATTGTCTCGCTTTGTAAAGCCCCGTGCGACACGAATCGCGCTCATGACCGCCTCGGTGCCAGAGCTGACGAGTCGAACCTTTTCCATCGATGGAAAGGCGTCGCGGATCTTGCTGGCGAGCGTGACTTCAAGCTCGGTCGGCGCGCCGTAACTGGTTCCGTTTGCGGCGGCTTTTTTGATCGTGCGGATGACAGATGGGGCGGCATGACCCAAAATCATCGGGCCCCATGACAGAACATAGTCGAGGTAGCTGTTCCCGTCGACGTCGTAGAGGTGGGCGCCTTTGGCGCGTTTGATAAACCGGGGTTGCCCTCCGACGGAGCGAAAGGCGCGCACGGGACTATTTACGCCCCCTGGAATCAACTGCTGTGCGTCGGCAAACAGTTTGGCGGAACGCGTGGTTTTCATAATGGGGGCGCACAGTACCATGCGGATGAGTCTCGGTCAAGAAAGTGGAATTTCATTCGGGACGATAAAGCGACTGAGGCGCAAATGTGCCTAAAGAGATGCGCGTCGCCACATTTTGTTGATACAGTCTGTATTGTTGTCCTCCGGGACTTTTTGTAATCCCCTGCAAATATGCTGGTTCATATCACCAATCGAGCGCGGCTCGACTCTTGCCTGGCAGGACAGGTAATAACGTTCCAGACAGCAATTCAGAGATCAACGATGAAGATTATCTGTTCGTGGTGCCGACAAGCAGGAACACCTGAGCTGGTGGGCGAAAAAGCCCCTCTCGACGCTGCGCGAGAAACGCATGGGATCTGCGTCGTTCATCGTCACGACGTCGAAGCCCGCTGGCAGGCATCGATTCACACCGTCTCGCGTCCTGGGGTCTCGACCGGATTGTATAATTCACTCTTCCGCTGGACAGGATTACTGAATTTGACCAAGAAGATGCGGTCGTAAGACAGATGTATTCTGCTAGGTCCGTTTTAAGGTAGCCCGACGTTTTGTTCTTGCCTCGCGATTCGGTTCAGCAAGGATTTCGTTCATCCCCCAGTGGGCCCGTTTGGCTTTCTCCCGCTCCGATACAGCGAACAGTACGTGAAATGGCGTAGCTCGTCGTGCTCCCATTCCTGCTTGCCCGGCTCCCCAGGCCTCTCCCGCATCACGCAAGATCTCAAGAAAGGTTTCATACTCTTCTTCGTCATCGGGCAATACGCATCCCGCATCGGTGATGAGCAGAATATAGCCCTTGGCCGGCAGCCATTCCAGATCGGTCAGGCATTCTTCTAACGCGTCCCAGTTGTGGCCGAAGTAATCAGGAAAATCTAAGGCGCGGGCACATTCGGTCAACAGGCCGTCGGTAGTCAGACTCTTGACGCCCTGGATGATTTTCAATGCAAACTCAGTTGGTGGGCGCACCAGCGAGTCAGTGCGTTGTCCGGCTGTGACCACAAGCAATGAGGTCCAGGGGGGCTTCGTCGATTGGAGATAGGCGGTCAATGTCGGTGTGTGTTTAGGAGTCATGGTATCTCATTCAACGGCATGAACATTCGGTAATGGTTGCCGGTATAGTAGGCTCTGCCGGTGTCTTGTTCAATAACGATCCGTTCCGCATCCCGAGAGCGGCCGCGTATTTTAGGATTCACATCGTACTCGCGATAGCGGCCTGGAGGAAGGCGCCGTTCGCGATTCTGAAACTCACGCCCTCAGACGTAGCCCGGCAATGGCTTGCCGTGACGGGCTTGGAGTTGTGCCAATAAGTCGTGTGCTTTTTGGGGCGCGGCCTGTTCATGCCGGATATGTGGCACACTGGGCGATCGATCTGTGGTTGTCGCGGAAGAGGCTGATTCCAATGCCTCTATCCGTTGGACGGCCCAGATGGCGGACAGGCCATCCGTCTGCACCCCAAGGGGGAGCAAGGTAAAGAGACCCCAGAGGACCAGAATGCTGCGGTGCCTCCGTCGACGCATTGCGATCAAGATCTTTCGCCAGGCTCCTTGATACGATCTTGGAGAAAAACCGTAGCATGTGGTTTGACGCAGGTCAATGCTATGAAGATCAGTCGAATGGCAGAGATGCTTTGCGGTGCCGGGACCCGTTTGCTAGAATGCGTGCACACGAGAGTCATCAAGCGCACGAGCCTGTGTGTTCCGAGATAGAATACGCAGGGTACAGCCTGTTCACCGGTGATCCCTCCCTCATGCGAAAAGCCAAAATTGTTTGTACGATCGGTCCGGCCAGCGCCGAACCGTCCTTACTCGAACGGCTGATCAACAGCGGGATGGACGTAGCCCGTCTGAACTTCTCTCATGGCACACACGACTCGCACCGTGTGGCGATCGCTGCGGTCCGCGCTGCTGCAGAGCGTCTGCATCGCCCGGTTGCGATTGTTCAGGACTTGCAAGGGCCTCGAATCCGGGTAGGCGATCTCGAAGGAGCAGGAATCGAGGTAATGGCCGAACAGCGGATTCGGCTCCTTGGAGGGATGCTCCGGTCGGGCGGCCAGATCGGGAGCCAGACCACGACCTCTTCAAATCTGACGGAGATTCCTGTGACCTATCCGCAGCTGATTCGAGACGTGCGGCCAGGGGCCAGAGTCTTGATCGACGACGGACTGATCGAACTGCTGGTGACCGCAGTGAATGGGGGTGCAGTCGAGTGCAGGGTCAAGACCGGCGGGCGGATTATTTCCCGCAAGGGGATCAATCTGCCCGGTACCGCGATCAGTGCTCCAACGCTCACAGAAAAAGATCGGAAGGATATTCGTTTTGGTGTCGCAGAAGGCGTGGATTATATGGCACTCTCGTTTGTGCGGGGGCCTGAAGACGTGCAAGCGGCGCGACGTCTGGTGGCGGAGTGTGGGGGAAGCCAGCCGATTATCGCGAAGATCGAACGGGCTGAAGCGATCGCTGCGTTAGACTCGTTGCTGGAGGAAGCAGATGGGGTCATGATCGCGCGTGGAGATCTTGGTGTAGAGATGGGACCGGAAGTCGTGCCGATACTGCAAAAGCGGATCATTGCCAAAGCGAATCAACATCGCCGGCTGGTTATCACGGCTACGCAAATGCTCGAGTCGATGACGCAGCATCCAAGCCCGACCAGGGCGGAAGCCTCCGATGTCGCCAACGCGATTTTCGACGGCACCGATGCGGTCATGCTCTCAGCGGAAACTGCCCGAGGGCAGTACCCGGTTGAATCGGTGCAGGTCATGGATCGTATCGTTCGTGCTGCAGAGGGTGAAACTGTGCTTCTGAATGTCGGCCCAGTCGAACATTCAGCCGGCCGTGAGCCCCGCTCGATTCCTGAGGCGATGTGCGCGGCTGCCGCATCAGCGGCAGCCGCGACACAAGCGACCGCGATCGCCGCATTCAGCGAGTCCGGTACGACCGCCCGGCTGCTCTCAAAACAGCGACCGGTCGCTCCCATCGTCGCCTTCACCCCGCACGATCTCGTGCGGCAGAGGATGACACTCTACTGGGGCGTGCTTCCCCGGCAGCTGGCCAGAATCCAGGACCCCGACGATCGCGTCCACGCGGTAGCACATCGACTGGTGGAGGAAACGTTGGTTGAAACGGGAGACTGCGTCGTTCTTCTGTCCGGGACTGTGGCGGGACAGTTAGGCGGCACGAATGCCATGAAACTTCACCGGATAATGGCATGAGCAGCCGCACGCCAAACCGGCTGGCCGCATTCGTTGTTCTGATAGGATGGCTATTCGTCGCAAGTATCGCGTCGGCGCAGACTGGATCCCTCAAACATTCTCCGGCGGATGTGGTGAAGCGCTATCTGGCGCTCGATTATAAGGGAGCGCGGCTCGATGCCATGTCGGTCGAAACGGTCGCATCCTATGTGAATTGGAATGAGGAGCCGGCGTGGGGGCATGTCGTCGTGACGCGAGGCTTTGTGGTGGCGGAGCAGTATCGCCAATGGGAGATCATCGATAGGATGGAAGTCGTGGTTCCGGTTACCTTTCAAGTGATAGGCTCGGTGTATTTGGAAACCGCCGGTTTCGTCCAGGCGGCTGAGACAGAAGAGGTTCGGTTTCGCGTGAAAGCCGTCAAGAATCGATGGAGGATTGTTGAGCCGATGCTCCCTCCTCATGTGGGTCAGAAGCGGATGGTGAATTTCGTGCGCGAATCCTGGGTGAAGGAAACCGACCCGGCAAAGCGAGACCGTCTCGGGGCGTTGCAGGACGAATTACGAAAGGCAAAAGAATGATGGGCAAAACCTCGGTCGAGCTGTTGATCTTCGATCTGGATGGGACACTCATCGAGTCCAAATGGGACATTGCCGCGTCGGTGAACCTGACGTTGGCTGAGTTGGGGCTACCGCAGCGGCCGATCGACGAAATCTTTGGGTTTGTGGGGGATGGGGTGAAACAATTGTTGCGCTTGTCGATCGGCGAAGGTAGCCGGGTCACCTTCGACGAGGTGTTGCGGGTGTTCAGGAGCCAGTATTTGGCCCATTGCCTCGATCGCACGACATTTTATCCCGGTGTCGAACAGACGCTGATTCACTTCGAGCGAAAGCGCAAGGCGGTGGCAACCAACAAATCGATCGAGTATACGAATGTGATTCTCAAAGGATTGGGGGCGCATCATTTCCAATATGTCATCGGCGGTGACAACGGGTTTGGGCTGAAACCGGAACCGGGCATGCTGCTGCAGGTGATGGAGCAATTGCATGTGCCGAAAGAACAGACTGTGCTCGTCGGGGACAGCACCAACGACATCAACGGCGGGCATAATGCCGGGATTCGCGTCTGTGCGGTCGGGTATGGCATGGGGAATCGCGCCAAAATGGAAGCCTGTCGCCCGGACTGGTTTATCGAACGACCGGAACAACTCATGGAGCTATTCATATGAACTACAGGTTGAGGTTAAGGCTGAGGTTGAGCCTGAGAGAGGATGCTATGAAATATCGTCGCTGGTTTCTGGTTCTCTGTGTGAGCCTTGGCCTGAACCTTAGCCTCAATCTCGATCTGTCGCATGCCGCTTCGTTCGAGCTGGCGGATCGTGTGGTGGAACAGAAACTGGCGAACGGGTTGACCGTGCTTATGGTCGAACGGCATCAGACGCCTGTGGTCTCCCTCAACATGACCTTCCGGGTCGGGGGAGTCAACGAACAGGTGGGACAAACCGGCTTGGCGCATCTCTACGAACATATGGCGTTCAAGGGCACGAGGACGGTCGGGACGAAGAATTACGAGAAGGAACGCCCCATTCTCGAAGAATGGTTTCGAGTGGGGACCGAGCTGGAGCAGCGCCAGCGAGAACTCGCACGGAAGAATCAGGAGCGACCCGTCAGTGTCGAGGATCTGGCCGCCATCGAGGGGCTGCAGAAACGATTTACCGAACTGCAAGATCAGGCGGGACAGTTCGTGGCCGGCAATGAGATGGCTTTACTCTACCAACGCCATGGGGGGGTCGGGCTCAATGCCGCGACCGGGAAAGACCTGACTCGCTATATGATCAGCCTTCCGGCGAATCGTCTGCCGCTGTGGGCTGCGCTCGAAGCCGATCGCATGGCGCATCCGGTCCTCCGCGAATTCTACAAAGAACGCGGAGTGGTAATGGAGGAGCGGCGGTTGCGGAATGACGACAGCCCCAGCGGGCTGTTGTTCGAAACCTTCACTTCGGCTGCCTTCCGCGCACATCCGTACGGCATTCCGACGATCGGCTGGGAGTCGGACATTCTGTCGCTTACGCCGGCCGACACCGAAGCCTTCTTCAAAGCCTACTATGGCCCCGGCAATGTGACGATCGCCATCGTGGGCGATATTAATCCGAAGGAGGTCATCACACTGATCGATCAAACATTCGGCACCATACCGGCCTCGCCGTCGCAGCCCCCGATCGTCACCGTTGAGCCGCCTCAACGAGGGGAACGCCGCGTGGAAGTAGAGTTCGATGCCGAACCATCGCTGGTCATCGGGTTTCACAAGCCGGCGTTGGGCCATCCCGACGACTATGTCTTCGACGTGATCGACGCGCTGCTGAGCGATGGGCTCACGTCCCGGCTCTATGCGAATCTGGTTCGTGCGAAACGGATCGCTGCCTCGGTCAACTCCGATTCGAATTATCCGGGGGTCCGTTCTCCGAACCTGTTTGTGCTCAATGCCACGCCGCTTGCGCCCCATACGACGGCAGAAGTCGAGGCGGCCATCTATGCCGAGATCGAACGGCTCAAGACAGAGCCGGTTTCCGCTAAGGAGCTGGAGAAAGTGTTGAATAATCTTGATGCCGATCTGGTCAGGGCGCTTCGATCCAACGGAGGTCTCGCGTCTCAGTTAGCGCTGTATCAGACGGTGGCTGGGGACTGGCGCTACGCGCTAAAGTCTCGGGACAAGATTGCAGCCGTGACGCCGGTGGATATTCAGCGCGTGGCAACTGAATATTTCAGGAGGTCGAATCGAACGGTGGCCACATTGGTAAAGAAAGCCGGAGAAAAAAATGTCGCGGCGGCGCCGAAGCGCGAGGTGGCGCGATGAGGGACGTGAGGAAGCGCGTAAAAGGTGAGGGGTTAGGGGTAAGGCGTAGCGCAATGGCCGTCGGGTTGTTGATCATCTCGATTCTGCTCCCAGCGCTCAGTGCTTGCGCGGCCGAGATGGCGTTGGGCGATCCCAGACAGATGACGTTTAAGCCGGTTGAGTTTACCCCGCCGGAACCGGATCGCGTGGTGCTCGAGAATGGGATGGTCGTGTATCTTCTTGAGGACCATGAGTTGCCCTTGATCAGCATGACTGCGACTATGCGAACCGGCAGTTGGCTCGACCCGGCAGAGAAGATCGGCCTGGCTTCGTTGACCGGCTCTGTCATGCGGACAGGCGGGGGCGGTGGTCTGTTGGCTGAACGAGTGGACGAAGAACTCGAACAATTCGCCGGGAATCTCGGCATTTCGATCGGACGGCAATCCGGTTCTGCGTCGCTCGATGTGCTCAGTAAGGACTTGAAGCGAGGGCTCCAGATTTTCGCCGGACTCATCAGAACACCGGCCTTTGAGCCGGCGAGAATTGAACTGGCCAAGTTGCAGGCCATCGAAGGAATTCGTCGCAGACAAGATACACCCGGTTCGATCGTCGGACGCGAGTTCTTGAAGCTCCTGTACGGAGCGGACCATCCGTCGGCGCGTGAAAGCAGCATCGCGTCCATTACACGCATCACCAGAGACGATCTGGTGGCTTTTCACCGGAAGACCATTCATCCGAACGGCATAATGCTGGGAGTAACGGGCGACTTCGAGAAGCCCGCAATGCTGGCCCTGCTGCGCGAAGTATTCGGCGATTGGAAAATAGGCGAGGCGCCTGTGCTGGCAATTGCCGACGTGCCCCAGAGCGCGACGGCGAAGCCCATTGTGCGGTTCGTGAACAAGGAAACCTCGCAGACGCATCTCCGCGTCGGTCATCTGTCGATCAAAGAGCAAGATCCAGACTATGTGGCGTTGGCGATCGCGAACGACATTCTGGGGGGCAGTTCCTTTCGGAGCCGTATCTTCAACGACGTGCGGACCAAGCGGGGCTTGGCGTACTCGGTCGGCAGCCGCTTGAACTCCGGAGTGCACGATCAAGGCGTCTGGCTGATGCGCGCCGAGACGAAGGTGCCCTCGACACAAGAGGTCATCGCTCGATTTATCGCGAATATGGAACGGATGCGGACCGACTTGGTGACGGACAGCGAGTTGGCAGAAGCAAAAGAGGCCTATGTGAACTCATTTGTGTTTTCCTTCGCAAGCCCGTCGGCGATCGTGGGGCGGTTGATGGAGCTGGAATATGATGGGCTTCCCAAGGATTTTCTCCAGCAATTGCGTGCCCGCGTGATCGCATTGACGAAGGAGGAGATCCTGACGGCGGCGAAGAAACATTTCAACCCCGAGCGACTGACCATTGTTGCCGTCGGCACCGGCGAGGCCTTACCGAAGTTGCTGTCGGGCTTTGGAGAGGTGAAAGAAATAAAGTTGGCTCCAGAAAGTTGAGAGGAGTGGGCGGAGGAAGGGAGGTTTGTCTATGGTGACCTATCTAATGCTCCTCAAGTGGACGGATCAGGGAATCAAGAATGTGAAGGATTCGCCGAAGCGGCTCGACGGGGTGAAGAAGCTCGCGAAGGACTTGGGTGGCGAGGTCAAATCCTTCTACATGACGTTGGGGGAGTATGATCTGGTACTCGTCGTTGATATGCCGAACAACGATAAGGTGGCGAGCTTTGGCCTCAAGTTGGGATCGCTCGGCAATGTGCGGTCCACAACTCTCAGAGCCTACTCCGAGGATGACTATCGCCGCATCATTGGCGGCCTAAGCTAAGATGGATGGGCGAGGCGCAATCATCCCCTGAAGGGTTTCTATGCCCTTAGAAGACGATTTCTGCGACATCATCAAGAAGGCGCGCATGGGACAGGCATGGTCCGTGGTAGATGTGGCGGGAATGGCCGGATTAGCCAGTGGCGGAATCACATCGCTGGAGCGCGGTGTGCGCCCACCTGATTGCATTGAGGTCCGGGCGCTTGCGAAGGCGTTAGGACTTCGCCCTGATCCGTTGGAGCAGATCGCAATCGAGAAATGGGAACCGGTCGCGCAAGACCCATTGCCCTGGGTGGAGAAGATACAGGGGTCGATCAATGGCTATGGCGTCCAGGGCTATGTGGTCTATGACGGCGGGGAGGCGGTGCTCATCGACACGGCGTACAACGCGTCAGCGATGATCGACGCCTTGTCAACGCGTCACCTGCGTCTGATGGGAATTTGCCTCACTCACGGCCATGCGGACCATGCCGATGGGATTGATCAGATATTGAAGTTTCGTGATGTGCCGGTGTATCTCGGAACGGAGGATGTCGATCTCCTCAGCTGGCGGCCTCCCGACGTACAGCTGAAGGCGCCGGAGAATGGTCAGACGATTGCGGTCGGGCGTCTCAGCGTCCATTGTCTGGCGACGGCGGGCCATACCCCTGGCGGGATCTGCTATCGTGTGGATGACGAGTCACAACGGGTCTGCTTCGTCGGCGACACGTTGTTTGCGGGATCCATTGGCCGCTCGAATCCCAGTACGTTGTATCAGACCCATCTGCGGTCGGTCCGGACTCAGGTACTTGGGTTGTCGCCTGAATATCGGTTGTTGCCCGGTCACGGACCGGCCACGACAGTTCGCGAAGAACTGGACCACAACCCCTTCTCCGTGGATCATTGAAGAAGCCACTATGAATCTGGATCAGCGGAGGGATGAGCAACCGATCCGCAGCGGAGAGCTGCCGGTCGTGACGGGGCTGCCTGAGGATCTCAGTCATCTCTCCCCAGGCGACGAATTCGAGGAGCCGCCCTTTTCGAAATGGATCCTGCCCATCACCCTCTTTGTGGCGACGATCTTTACCACACTGTGGGCCGGGGCTTATCAGGTTTACAACGGACCGGTCCACGGACCGGTAAATTTCCTGCTCGAACAACCTGAGATGCTCTGGCGCGGAATTCCCTTCGCCGCTACGCTATTGTTCATTCTGGTCACCCATGAATGCGGGCACTATGTCCTCTCCCGCATCCACAAGGTACCGGCGTCGCTGCCGTTGTTCATCCCGGGCCCTCCGTATTTCGTCGGCACATTCGGGGCGATCATCCGTTTACGAGGGCCGATCATGAATCGGCGCGCGCTGTTCGACATAGGCGTGGCTGGTCCGCTTGCCGGCTTCATTGCCGCAGTGGTGGCGTTGATCATTGGTCTGAATCTGTCAACGGTCGTGGATCGGACGGCGACCCGTGGATTGGAGTTGGGCGAACCGTTGCTCTTGCAGTTCATCTCCTGGCTGGTCGTCGGATCCATCCCTCCTCAGGCCGACATCGTCTTGCACCCCATCGGGTTCGCCGCTTGGTTCGGTCTGTTTGTGACGTCACTTAATCTCATTCCCATCGGCCAACTCGACGGCGGACATGTGGCGTATGCCTTGTGGGGCTCACGCCAACGCACAATGGCATTTGTGATGCTGCCGATTCTCATCGTGCTGGGATTCGTGGGCTGGCCCGGCTGGTGGCTCTGGGCCTTCATGGCAGGACTATGGGGCTTCGGACATCCGCCGGTGCACGATATACACGTACCGTTGGGCCGAGAGCGGATCGTGGTCGGATGGATTGCACTTGCCGTATTTATCCTCACCTTTGCGCCTGTTCCGTTCTCTTTCCACTAGCGGGATGCTGAAACAGCCGCTCTTCTCACCCGCCCAGCCCGGGCGGCTATCTCACCCGCCCGCCCTGAGGCTGCCAAGACAGGCTCCTTGCCCAGGACGCGCCTTTTCCCAGGCTTCGTTCTCGCATCGTTCAGATCCTCAACGTAGCCCGTTGGGATAGAGCTGCGTGAGCAGCTCGGGGCGGGAGGGTGAGAACGCTACGCCTCCGGTCCTCGCTCGCTGCGGCCTCGCTGGCAGCCTGTTTGAGCATCCTGCGCGAGAACCTCACACGGCACTCCGGATCAATCCTGAGATTTTCTTGTCCGATTGCACACTCAGCTCTACAGTGTGGCTATGGAGCCCACCGCGACCTCGATCGTGTCGTGTCCCAAGTGTCAGGCTGAACAGCCGGACGGATCGACGGAGTGCGTGAAATGCGGGATCATCTTTGCAAAGTATCGCCCGCGTGTCTCGTTGCAGCGGCAGCAGGAATCACAGAATAACTCGCGCTGGGTGTCTCTTGCCAAGGAGTGGCTCGTTGACTCGGATACGTCGTTCGACTCGTTGACGTTTGCCGGCCGGGTCGCAGTGTTTCTGTTGCT
>Ga0187894_10000813_pt1 | contig 42073 bp, 45 predicted proteins | sample GBC1701081metaG_FD_136650 | JGI IMG/M metagenome (GOLD analysis project Ga0187894, IMG submission 136650) | White microbial mat communities from a lava cave in the Kipuka Kanohina Cave System on the Island of Hawaii, USA - GBC170108-1 metaG ... | reverse complement strand
TGGCAGAGGAGGTGAGGTGACTTCAGTGGGCTTGAGCCCAGGGCTTGCAGGCGGCTTCAGCCGCAACCGCCACTTGAGTGGCGCCACTGAAGCCCCCTACTTTCAGTAGGGGGAGGATTCACTGAGGCAAATGGTTCAGCGCCGCCGGAAAGCGAACCGCATGTAGCGGAGCGCGCCGCTGCGGAAACCGGTGTAGACCTGCCCGCCGACCAGCCCCGCAAACTCGCCGAAGAGATGCCGGAAACGTGAAGGGATGTGCTGATCGATCAGCGTGCGCTTGCGCTCGTCGTCGGCCTGCATGGCGTCGGCCACCGCGGCGGTGATGTCCTCGCGGGCGGCCTTTTCCCACGCGGGCATGGAGCCGAGCAGCGCTTCGAGCGCGGTCATGTCGGCAGCAGCGCGGAAGTCGGTGTAGAGGAAATGTCCGCCGGGGCGGAGCACCCGCACGGCCTCGGCGAAGAATTTTTCCACATGCCCGTAGCAGTGGCTGCTCTCGACGTTGAGGACGGCGTCGAAGGAGGCATCGGGGAAGGGGAGGTTCTCCGCGTCACCGGTGACGAACGACAGGTTGGGCACGGCGGCGTGGCGCCTTTTGCACAGGGCGATCGCCTGTGGGGAGAAGTCCGTGCCGGTGATCCGGGCGGGACGGTGATGGCGCGCAATGAAACTGGCGCCGCCGCCGCGGCCTGAACCGACCTCGAGGACCTCCTTGCCGGCCAGGTCGACCGCCGAGGCGACGCGATGGTAGAGCTGGATGCAGAACCGGTCGGGCTCATCGGAAGAATCCAGCGTAACCTTGGCGCCGTCAGGCGGCGCCAGCCCGTAGTTCATGAAGGTCCAGTCGCCGGCGGTGTGGCGGGAGGCGAGCCGGCCATACCACCAGCGCCAGAGCAGCCGGCGGAGGAGCGGAGAGCTTTCGAGCAGGAAGACGGCGAGGCGGGTGAGCATGCAGAAAAGGCGGGGTGCGGAGACCCCGCCCTACATCAGATGGGCGGTGGCCGGGTGATAAGCATCACGGCAGCTTGGCCTGCACCAGTTTGCTGACCGCGCCGAAGTCGAGCAGGGCGGCCTCGGGGCGGGCCTTCAGCGCGCCGATGACCTTGCCCATCTCCTTCTTGGATGTCGCGCCGGTGGCGGCGATGGCCTCGGCCACGAGCGCCTCGACCTTCGCGGGGTCGAGCGCCCTGGGCAGGTATTTCTCGAGCACGGCGATCTCGGCGGTATTGGCGGCGACGAGGTCGGCCCGGCCGCCCTTCTCGAATTCGGCGCGGGCGTCGGCGAGGTTCTTCACCGCCTTGCGCAGGGTGGCGATGACGAGCGCGTCGTCGATCGGCTTGTTGCCGTCCATCTCGGCGCGCTTGATCTGCGCGTCGGCGGTGCGCAGCGCGGTGGTGGTGGCGGAGTCGCGCGCCTTCATGGCGGCGACGATGTCGGCACGGAGGGAATCGTAGAGAGGGGAGAACATGGGCAGGGTGGCAGTGAATCCCGGCGAAGGCGCGGTGACAAGGGATGAAAAAGCCCGGGCGGGGGCCCGGGCTGGAAATATGCGGGGTGAGGGCACCCCGCCCACAAAGGAACGGTTATCGCACCACTCTCGCTCCACCGCCCTTGATCTGTTTCTCGACCTCCTTGCGGGTGGCCATCGAGGTGTCGCCGGGGGTGGTCGAGGCGAGCGCGCCGTGGGCGGCGCCGTATTCGACCGCCTTCTGCGCGTCGTTGAACTCCATGAAGCCGAACTGCACGCCGGAGGCGAAGCTGTCGCCGCCGCCGACGCGGTCGAGGATCTCGAGGTCGTCGTATTTGCGGGACTCGTGGAACCTGCCGCCGTGCCAGAGGATGGCGGACCAGTCGTTCACCGTGGCGGTCTTCACGCCGCGCAGCGTGGTGGCGGCGACCTTGAAGTTCGGGAACTCCTTCACCGCGGTCTCGATCATCGCCTTGAAGGCGTCGAGTTCGATCTTGGAGATGTTATGGTCCACGCCCTTGACCTCGAATCCGAGCGAGGCGGTGAAGTCCTCCTCGTTGCCGATCATGACGTCGACGTATTTCGCGATCTCGCGGTTGACCTCCTGGGCCTTCTTGAGGCCGCCGATGGTCTTCCAGAGCGAGGGGCGGTAGTTGAGGTCGTAGGAGACGATGGTGCCATGCTGGTTGGCGGCCTTGACCGCCTCGATGGCGAGGGCGGCGGTCGTCTCGGAGAGGGCGGCGAAGATGCCGCCGGTGTGGAACCAGCGGACGCCGAGCTGGCCGAAGATGCGCTCCCAGTCGATGTCGCCGGGCTTGAGCTGCGAGGCGGCGGTGTTGCCGCGGTCGGGGTTGCCGACGGCGCCGCGCACGCCGAAGCCGCGCTCGGTGAAGTTGAGGCCGTTGCGGACGGTGCGGCCGATGCCGTCGTCCTCGCGCCACTGGATGAAGTCGGTGGCGACGCCGCCCTGCATGATGAAGTCCTCGACGAGGTGGCCGACCTCGTTGTCCACGAAGGCGGTGACGACGGCGGTCTTGTAGCCGAAGCATTTGCGGAGGCCGCGGGAGGTGTTGTATTCGCCGCCGCCCTCCCAGACCTTGAATTCGCGGGCGGTGCGGATGCGGCCCTCGCCGGGATCGAGGCGGAGCATGACTTCGCCCAGGGAGATCTGGTCGAAGGCGCAGGAGTCTTTGGAGCGGATGTTGAGGCTCATGACGGAATACTGGTGGGGGAAAGAGCCAACAGCGGGGAAGCAGGCTGGTCAACAGCCGAGCCACTTTCTGACTCAGGTCAGGGGCAGGAATATGACGCGGTCGCGCATGTCGGCCGGCGCTTCCGTCTGGGCCAGCAACGCCAGATCCTCGATGCAGCGTCCGACGGGCACATGAATCTGATGGGCGTAAATCAGGCCGGCAAAGGCTTGGCCGGTGCGCTGCCGGGCCGCGGCTTCACGCAAGAGGTCGTCGTCCTGGCTGAAAAGCACGCGGCCGAGCACTCCGGCCCGGTCGAGTAGTTGAGGATCGCTGAACAGCGCCGCTCCGTCCTCCTGGGCGGTCAGCACGTCGATACCGTGGAGGCGCAGGGCATTGGTGACGGCCCGCCGCACATGGACGTCCATGTAGAGCGTCAGGCTCAACGGCGGCGCCGTGCCAGCAATTCCTTCCGGACGGGCTGGCCGGCGGCCTTGGCCCGCAAGGCTTCAACCTGCTCCAGTCGGCGGGCGATGTCGGCCTCCAGCTCGGTCTGATGGTCGTAGTAGTAAGCGAGCGCGGAGTGAATCTGCGCGAGCGAAAGATGCGGATACTGGAAGTGCAGTTCCTCGGGGCTGGAGCCGTGAGCCAGCCGGTCGGCGACGATTTCGACCACCTTGACCTTGGTGCCGGTGATCCACGCCACGCCGTCGTCAGCGCGGGTGACATGCGGACTGGTGGTGGCGGTGGACATGGTAACACCCTGCTGAAGTCAGCTTGAAAGGCAATGCTGCGATATGGGCAGGGAAGCGATCACAAGCGGGCCAACACCTGATGCATGTTTTGCTGGGCGAGCAGCTTCTTGATATCCTCGCCTTCAAGAGCGCTCAGACGTCCGTTAGCCTGAAGAAAAGCGCGGGCTTCGGACGACAACCGGTTATTTGTAACAAGCACACCCCGGGTATAGGATGGGTCGCTGGAAATAACCCCAAGCAACTGATCAAGGACGGGACGACCAACCGGAGAACTTACAAGTTTGCATTGAATCCCGATTTTCTCGGTGGAAATGCCCATACTTTTCACGGCGACCACATCAATGCCCCGATCCCTCGTGCCGCCCATGTGCCGCGTGTTGTAACCAAGTGCGTTGAACAAGTTGGCAGTGATTTTTTCGAATTCGATCGGTTCTAGCTGTCGATTAACTGGCGATCTAGTGGAACTGTCGGCATCCACGATGGTGGGCTTCGATAGATTCATTCTCTGAAAACCGTGCTTAACAAGCAGATCGTCGTATAAGTCAAAAAGAAGACCTTCGGTCGCCTCTGTTGAGAGACTGTCGATCACCACGTCGTAAAGTAGCTGCTTCTCTTCCAACTTTTTTTGGATCATTTCTTCGATGGTGTCCTCAACCCAGAGGTGGTAAACGAAAACGGTCTTCGTCTGCTTAGGGCGGTGTGCCCTGTCAGTTGCTTGATTGGCGATAGCAGGATTCCACCAGTGATCAAAATGCACGACATAATTTGCGACCACCAATTCGTTCACTCCGACGCCTGCCGTTCGAGGATTACCGACAAACACAACCTTTGTCGGATCTGTCCTGAAAGATGTGAGAACTGCGTCACGCTGTCTGTCGGTGCTGGCAGAGCTGTAGTTTATGGTGCCGTAGTCTGCGAGTTCGTCAGTCAACCAATCGGAGCCACCGAACCGGGCCTCTCGATACTGCGTAAATACAAGCACTTTATCACCGCCAGCAGAAATGTCCTCTAAGCTTTCCTTTAGCCACTCCAGTTTGACGCTCTCACCAGTCGCAGGGTCTCGATTGCATATCTTCTTAAGTTCCGTAATCAGCGTCAGGATATTGCCAGCGGTGATCGCCGTGCCTTGACGATGAAGTTGGAGCACACGCTCGCTTTCCATCCTCCCGTAAGATTGCATCTGAGCTTCACTCATCCTGAGGTATACGGGCATTTCGTGTTTTTGTGGTAGGTCTTTTAGCACGTCTGCCTTCCGGCGTCGCAAAAAGTGATCTTTAATTGCAGCTTTTGCTTCGGCTGGGGTTTCCCACTCTCGCTTCACAATCTCTGGCTTCAAATACCGGAATATTGAAACCAGTTCATCCAACTTGTTCTCAATAGGTGTTCCAGTAAGCCCCCATCTAATTCCACCACGAATGCTTCTAACGGCCTGTGTAATTCCCGTGCCCGGATTTTTGATTCTCTGGGCCTCATCAAGTATAACCAGATCGAATCGCCCCCTGTCGATTTGCTGAAGCGTTTCTATGTCTTGGCGGAGAGTATCGTAGGTGGTGAGCCAGATGTGTGTGGGTGTGCGCCAGCAAGTCGTTCGCACTTCTTTTGCCCCCCGCACGACAGTCAAAAGAAGATCGCGAGCCCACTTTTCCGCCTCCCGATCCCAGTTGCGCAGGACACTGAGAGGACAGACTATAAGCGCCGACTTGATTTGGCCCCGTTGAAAAAGCAGGCGCATGGCCAAAATACTTTGCACGGTCTTACCGGTTCCCATGTCGTCGCCAAGTAATGCGCCGTCGTGATCGACGAGGAATTTTATGCCAGCCCATTGGTAGCCATAGGGCTCGCATTGCGGTGGAAGATCCAGCACATCGGAAAATGCGCCGCTAATTGGTGGCTGAAGCAGGGGGAAGATAATATCCCAAATAGATGCAGCTTCGATGCTCGCGTGGTTCCTGTCATGCTGTGTCCGCTTAAAGCTCCTGCGAAATCCGTCAACCCGGTCGCCCTTCTGGCGTGCGGTATCCAATGGAGACTCAATTGCAGGCACCGGAGGCGCTTTTGTGGCTCTGTAATTTTTGCCTCCTTTGCTTGGGCGTCCTAGCGGGACGAAAAGATCACCCGAAACATTCAAACAAAGAGCGAACTCCGAAAGTGCATCATGGATGCTTGTCGGTGCGATTGGTATATCGGTGGCGAATGGATTGCCGGAGCGAACTCCACTAGGCAGCTCGATGGAAACTAACGCGGCATTGGGGAAATAAAAATCTGCGGAAGCTGCACGGAGAAGATGCGCAGATAAATATACCTCGACAGCATCGTAAGCCGGGGAAGCAAGTCGGGACAATCGCTTACCCAGCCGGCACCGCAGACTTCCGACGAGATCTCGCATCGTCCTCCAGCCGGTTCCTTAATTGGCTAAAATCTGCTTCTGGTGAATATGCGCGAGTGCATTCTGAATGCGCTCAAACGGCTCAACAAGATCACTATTGGCAAAGGCAGCCCCTAGACCCTCCTTGCAAGTCGATATGTCGTCAGGGTAGTCCCAGTGGCAGGACAGCACAATGGGCGCAAACTTGCCAACAGGATTGGTCACCACTTCTTCTCTGTATCGTGCTTTGGGGTCGCCTGAAAGACTCATTGATTCACCTTGGCGACGGGCGTAAAGAACTGGGATGTCATGTCGTGGCCTAAGCGCCAAAAAATCCTCTTGTTTGATCAGGATGGCGCTTGGTGTGTTCTGGGCTGCTTTGATGAGAGGGAGCCCCACAAGTTCGATGGAAATATGCGGCATCAGAGGCCTACCATAGAGTGCCTCCTGAACGGCATTCGGGCGAATAGGCGACGTGCATCGGAACTCGACGGGCTTGCATAATAGATCGGTGACAAGCAAGCCACCTCGATAGAGGTTCTTCTCGACCTCTGAGAGAAGAACAAACGCCAAATGCGACAGTGGGACCGCCATGATCTGCTAACCTCTAGAAACCGCTGCCTTGGAACACCAACACGAAGACGATACGAGCCGGCTAGTCACATGCGATAAGTAGCGCTCGGGGATAGCTTCGGCAAGACGATTGTTCCTTCGTCACGGGTTGGAGGATTTCAACAAGAGTCACTACGATGGACAATATATCACTCGGCGACCTTGAAGTCGGACAGCTTCCAGCGGGCCTTGCGGGCTTCCTTGGCGAGTTCGTTGAAGGCGTTGATCTCGGCCTCGGAGAAGAGCAGGCCGCCGTTCTTGGCGGAGCGGGCGGCGAAGTCGGCCTCGAGCTGGCCGGGGAGCATGCAGCCCTCGTTGCCGTGGCCGAGGATGTCGGCGATGACGGCCTTGACGTTGGCGGCCTGGTCGCGGCCGGCGGCGAAGGCGCCGGCGTTCATCGCGTCGGGGTGCCAGACCTGGAAGAAGAAGCAGCAGGTGCCCTTCTCGCCGTCCTTCACCTGGTCCCAACGGTTGCGGATGGTCGGGAGCGAACCGCCGATGAAACCGCCGATGATCTCGTTCATGAGCGCGAGGCCGTAGCCCTTGTGCGCGCCGAAGGGCACGAGGTATTTCGCCTGGTTCGGATCGGTGGTGGGCTGGCCGTTGGCGTCCACGGCGGCGCCGGGCGGGAGCGACTTGCCCTCGCGGGCGAGCTGCTGGACGCGCCCCATGGCGACGACGGACGTGGCCCAGTCGATGACGATCGGGTAACCGATGGCGGCGGTGGTGGGGAAGCCCCACGAGTGCGGGTTGGTGCCGAGGGTGGGGAATTTGCCGCCGAAGGGCACGACCTCGGCGAGCGCGGCGGTGCAGTTGGTGTAGGCGATGTAGCCGCGCTTCGCGGCCTCCATCACATAGCCGCCGCCCCAGAGGTAATGGAAGGCGTTGTCCACGGAGACCATGCCGACGCCGCAGCGGTCGGCGAGCTTGATGGCGGCCTCGATGGCGGCGTAACCGGTGGCCTGGCCGAGCTTCTTGTTGGCGTTCCAGACCTGCGCGCCGCGGTAGCGGGTCTTGATCTTCTCGATCTTGGCCTTGGGCACGCAGCCGCCGGCGGCGGAGCCGAAGAGGTGGTCGAGGTGGAGCGCCTTGAGGGCGTTGTGGGTGCGGATACCGTGGCGGGTGGCCTCGGCGCAGAACTTGGCGCCGGCGGCGGCTTCGGCGGAGGCGTAGCCGCGCTTGCGATAGGCGGAGGCGACGAGCGCGTTGTGCTGTTCCTCGGGGACGACGTAGAAGGTTTCCATGGGAAATAGTGAGTAGCGGGTAGCGAGTAGTGAGCAGGGGGCCAGCGAGGTCGAGTGGAGATGGCGTAGTGGGTATGCTCGCTACTCGCTGCTCAATGCTCGCTACTGCAAGGTCAAACGACCTTGCGCACCGGCACCTCGGGGTTCACCTGCGCGAGCGGTTTCTCGCCGCGCATGGCGAGGATGAGGTTCTTGACCGCGGCGGTGGCCTGGCGCTGCACGCTCTCATGCGTGCGCGAGCCGACGTGCGGCGTTACGACGACGTTGGGGAGCTTGAGCAGCGGATGGTCGGGTTTCGGCGGCTCCTCGTCGAGCACGTCGGCGCCGTAGCCGCCGATTTGCCCGGACTTCAGGGCCTCGACGATGTCGGCGGTGTGGACGATCTCGCCACGAGCGCAATTGATGATGACCACGCCCTTTTTCATCTTCGGGAAGGACTTCGCGCCGATCATGTCGCGCGTCTCGGGCGTGAGGTTGGTGTGGAGCGAGATGTAGTCGGCGGCCTGGTAGATGTCGTCGAGCGACGCGGCGCGCTGCACGCCGTGGGCGGCGGCGAATTTCTCGTCCCAATAGACGTCGAAGGCGATCACGCTCATGCCAAAGGCGCGGGCGCGGATGGCGACCTCCTTGCCGATGCGGCCGAGGCCGACGATGCCGATGGTCTTGTCGAGGAGCTCGTGGCCGGTCTTGCGCTTCCAGCCGCCGGAGCGCGTGGAGTCGGTGTGGAAGAGGAGGTTCTTCTCGAGGGCGAGGAGAAGGAGGAAGCAGTGCTCGGCGACGGTGGTGTGGTTGACGCCCGGGGTGAAGAGCAGCGGCAGGCCGAACTCGGTGCAGGACTTCACGTCGATCTTGTCCACGCCGATGCCGTATTTGGAGAGGACCTTGAGGCGCGGGCGGGCCTTCTCGAGGACGGCGCGGGTGATCATGTCGTCGCCGCAGATGTAGCCGTCGATGTCGCCGACAAGGGCGAAGGTGTCGGCCTCGTTGAGCGGGCCGCGGGCGGTGACGACCTCCCAGCCGGTGTCCTTGAGCAACTGGTGGTGCTCGCCGGGCGTGTCCTGAAACGAGGTGGTGGTAAGAAGGATGCGGGTCATGGAGAAGTGGACGGGCAGATTCGCAGGAGGGGCGGGGCGGGGGAACCCGAAAGTGCGGCCGGGCGCGTCATGCCGCCGGGCGGATGGGGGGATCAGCGAGGCTCAGGCCTTGGCGGCGGCCGCGACGAACTGCTTTGCGCGGGCGGTGATCGCGGCCCAGTCCTTCGCCTTGAACACGGCCGGGGCGACGAGCGCGGAGCCCGCCGCGGTGGCGAAGGCGCCCGCCTTGAGGAAGTCGCCGACGGTCTCGGGCGTGACGCCGCCGGTCGGAAGGAATTCCATCTTGGGGAACGGCGCCTTGAGGGACTTGATGTAGGCGGGGCCGAAAAACTCGGCGGGGAAGATCTTGATGACGTCGGCGCCAGCGTCCGAGGCATTACACGCCTCGGTGGGCGTGAGCGCGCCGGAAAGGATGGGGACGTCCATCTCCTTGCAGGCGGTGATGACGGCCGGGCGGACCGCAGGCGTGACGATGAACTTGGCGCCGGCCTTCACGCCGGCGCGGGCGGTGTCGGGATCGAGCACCGTGCCGAGGCCGATGAGGGCATCGGGCAGTTCCTTCGACACACGGGCGACCAGGTCGATGGCGCCGGGAGTCGTCATGGTGAGCTCGATGGCGCCGAGCCCGCCGGCCTGGAGGGCGCGGGCGCAGTCGAGGAGGCTGTCCGCGTTGTCGGCGCGGATGAGGGCGACGACTTTCTGGGCGCGGAGTTGTTGGAGGATGTCGGATTTGGGCATGGAAAGCGAAAGCGGAGGCGAAGGCCGGCGGCGACGGGGTGCCGGAGGATTGAAAGGGGCGTGAGGTCAGCCGCGGGCAAGGCCGAAGCCGATGAGCCGGGACAGCTCGGCCGGGTGGGCCTTCACGATGGCGGCAATCTCCGGGATGCGCTCCTTGGTGAACCTGACACCGGAGGCGGTGATGCCGATGGCCGCCACGACGGCGCCGGCGGACGAAAACACCGGCGCGGCGAGGGAGATGTTGCTTGTCATGGTCTGTAGCGGGGAGTGGGAGAGAAACCCCCGACTGTAGTCGGCGGCTTCAGCATGGTAGGAGACGCGGAGGGAAAACTACAAGAGCGGGTCGCATGCGCGGCATGATCCGAAGGCGCAGGTGGTGTGGATCACGAAGTATCGGCGGCGGGGGTTGACGGGGGAGGCGGCCTTGCGGGTGCGGCCGTTGGTCGGGGAGATCCGCGCGACGGAGGAGGCGGAGATCTTGAAGGGGCGCGTGGGCACGGACCAGGCGCATCTGCCGGTGGGCTATCCGCCGCAGCTGGCGATGAGCAAGCTGGTGCAGCGGCTGAAGGGGAAGAGTTCGCACACGCTGCTGCAGGAGTATATGGGGCGGCGGCGGTTTTGGGGCGCACGGTTGTGGGCGCATGGGTGTTTTGTGGCGAGCAGGGGGAACGTGACGGACGAGGTCATCATGGCGTATATCGCGAGGCAGGATCAGGAGCGGGGTGACGACGACTTTCGCGTGGCAGAGGAGGTGAGGTGACTTCAGCGGGCTTGAGCCCAAGGCTTGCAGACGGCTTCAGCCGCAACCGCCACTTGAGTGGCGCCACTGAAGCCCTCTACTTTCTGGAGGGGGAGGATTCACTCCTCGCCGTCATTTCCGCTCGCTGACCTGCAGTCTCCCGTCTTTTCCATACCCCATGGATCGCAAAGCATTTTCCTTCCTCTTTGTCGGACTCGTCACCGGCGCTCTGCTCGCCGCCGCCGTCTTCGTCGGCGTCATCCGCCGCGACAAGGCCGCCGGTCCCGGCGCAGGTGCGGCCGGACCCGGTCTCGTGCTCAAGCTCGCGCACGTCCTCGACCAGCAGCACCCGGTCCACGCCGGGCTCGAGATGCTGGCGAAGCGCACCGGCGAGCTGTCGAACGGCACGCTCACCATCCAGGTCTTCCCCAACGGCCAGCTCGGCTCCGAGCCCGAGTCCATCGAGCAGCTCCAGCGCGGCGCCATCGCCATCGTGAAGACCTCCGCCGCCGCGATGGAGGGCTTCGTGCCCGACATGGCCGTCTTCGGCCTGCCCTACCTCTTCCGCGACGACGACCACTACTGGAAGGTGCTCAACGGCCCGCTCGGCCGCGAATTGCTCGCCGCGGGCGATGCGGCCGGCATGCACGGCCTCTGCTACTACGATTCCGGCAGCCGCAGTTTCTACACCGTCAGCAAGCCCATCCTCGTCCCCGGTGACGTGAAGGAGCGCAAGCTTCGCGTGCTCCCGAGCAAGATGGCGCGCGACCTCATCGTGCAGCTCGGCGGCGGGCCGACCCCCATCCCCTTCGGCGAGCTCTACACCGCCCTCCAGCAGAGCATGGTGGATGGCGCCGAGAACAACCCGCCCAGCTTCTACACCAGCCGACACTACGAGGTGGCCAGGCACTACTCGCTCGACGAGCACACGCGCATCCCCGACGTCGTCGTCTTCAGCCACAAGGTCTGGGAAAGCCTCAGCGCGCAGCAACGCGTGTGGATCAACCAGGCTGCGGCCGAGTCGGTCGAGTTCCAGCGCAAGCTCTGGCGGGAAAAGTCCGCCGAGGCGCTCGCCGCCGTCGAGAAAGCCGGCGTGAGGATCTACCGGCCCGACAAGCAGCCGTTCATGGACGCCACTGCCCCGATGTTCAGGGAGTTCGAGAGCACGCGCATCGGCGAACTCGCCCGCCGCGTGCGCGAGGTGAAGTAAGACCGCCCGCGCCATGTCCGCCCTCTGGAACAGGATCGTCCGCGGCCTCGAGTGGTTCACCATCGCGCTGTTCGCGGTGCTGGTGCTCGACGTGCTCTGGGGCGTCATCTCCCGCTACGTTCCCGGCATCCGGCCGAGCGACTGGACGGAGGAACTCGCCGTCTATCTGCTCGTCTGGGTGTCGCTCTACGGCGCCGCGCTGACCTACCGCGCCTACGGCCACCTCGGCGTGGACTACTTCGTGGCCAAGCTCGACCCGTCCGCGCAGAAGCTCGTGGCGGTCATCGTCGAGCTGGCCGTTCTGTTGTTCGCGGGGTTCGCCCTGTGTTTCGGCGGCTGGCGGCTCGTGGCCGACACGCTCGCCGCCAACCAGCTCACGCCGGTCCTGCAGTGGAAGATCGGCTACCTCTACTCCGCCGTGCCGCTCAGCGGCGTGTTCTTCGTGGCGTTCGCCATCGAGCACCTGATCCACCTTGAACCCGCCGGCGCGCACAGCGCCGAGAAGGACGTCTGACCATGAGCGAGGAAGTCTTCGTCCTGCTGGTGGTGTTCGTGGGGCTGATGCTGCTCAACGTCCCCATCGCCGTCTGCATCGGGCTCGCCACCGTCGCCACCATCGCGGCGCTCGGCGACGTGCCCACCGGCTACGTCGTGGCCCAGCGGCTCTCGACGGGTATCGCCAGCTTCCCGCTGCTCGCCATCCCGTTCTTCGTGCTCTCCGGCGTCCTGATGGGCGACGGGGGCATGGCGCGGCGGCTGATGGATTTCGCCTCGTCGCTGGTCGGCCGTTTCCCGGGCGGCCTGGCCTACGTGAACACACTCACATGCATGCTGTTCGGCGCGGTGTCGGGCTCGGCCTCGGCTGCCGTGTCGTCCATCGGCGGCTTCATGATCCCGCAGATGGAGGAGAAAGGCTACAAGCGGGAGTTCGCCGTCGCGCTCACCGCCACCTCGGCCACCACGGGCCTGCTCATCCCGCCGAGCAACATCATGATCGTGTTCGCGGTCGTCTCGGGCAACGTCTCGGTCGCGGCGCTCTTCATGGCCGGCGTGGTGCCGGGCTTCCTCGTCGGCCTCGCGCTGATGGCGGCCAGCTTCGTCATCCTGCATTTCCTCTCCCCGCCCGCCGCGAAGGCGGCGGCGCGGGCCGCGGCTGCGGCGGCTTCCGGTGCCGCCGCGCCTTCGGTCTGGCGCGCCTTCCTCGGCGCGGTCCCGAGCCTGCTGCTGGTCATCGTCGTGCTCGGCGGCATTCTCGGCGGGCTGTTCTCCGCCACCGAGGCCTCGGCCATCGCCGTCGCCTACTGCCTCATCCTCGGCATGTTCTTCTACAAGGAGGTGAAATGGTCCGCGCTGCCGGACATCCTGCTCCGCGCGGCCAAGACCACCTCCGTCGTCATGCTCCTCGTCGGCGCCAGCCAGGCCATGAGCTGGGTGCTGGCCTACGAGCAGATCCCGCAGATGGTCAGCGAGGCGATGCTGGCGATGTCGGCCAACCCGATCGTCATCCTGCTCCTCATCAACGTCCTGCTGCTCATCGTGGGCACGTTCATGGACATGACGCCGGCCATCCTGATTTTCACCCCGATCTTCCTGCCGGTTGTCACCGGCCTCGGCATGGACCCGGTGCACTTCGGCATCGTCATCATCGCCAACCTTTGCATCGGCCTGTGCACCCCGCCGGTCGGCACCTGCCTGTTCCTCGGCTGCAGCGTCGGCAAGACCACCATTGCGCGGGTCGTGCCGTCGGCCATCCCGTTCTTCATCGCCATGGCGCTGGCGCTGCTCGTCATCACCTACATTCCCTGGCTGTCGCTCGCCCTGCCCAAGCTGCTCAAGCTGATGTGAACCGGCTGTGTTATCTCCTGCTCGGCTTTCTGGCCGGGCCGCTGGCCGCGCAGGTCCGTTGGAACGCCGTGCTCCGGCAGCCCGCAGAGTGGTATGCCACCGCCGAGGCCCGTGCCATCGCCGACAGCGTGCTCCTCTACCAGACCGCCGAGGACGGCTGGCCGAAGAACACCGACATGACCGCGCCACCCACGGCGGAATACCTCGCCGCCATCCATAGCGACCATCCCGGCGCCACCATCGACAACGGCGGCACCACGACGCAGATCGCTTTCCTCGCCCGGGTCGTCACCGCGACCAACGGCGAACGCCATCGCGCCGCCGTGCTGCACGGCCTCGATTACCCGCTCGTCTCGCAATATGAAAACGGCGGCTGGCCGCAGTTCTACCCGCTCCGGCCGGGCTACTACACTCGGAGCACCTACACCGACAACGCGATGATCGACGTGCTCGGAATCCTGCGCGACGTGCGCGACGCCCGCCCGCCGTTCGCCTGGGTGGACATTGCCCGCCGCAAAGGCGCCGAGCTGGCCGTGGAGCGCGCCATCGGCTGCATTCTCCGCACGCAATGCCGCCGCGCCGGCAAACTCACCGCCTGGTGCGCGCAGCACGACGAGACCACGCTCGCGCCCGCTTGGGCGCGCAACTTCGAGCCGCCCTCGCTCTCGGGCGCGGAATCGGTCGGCCTCGTCCGCGTCCTGATGGCTGTGGAGAACCCGACGCCGGAAATCATCGCCGCCGTCGTGGGCGCCGTGGCCTGGTTCGAGGCCGTCAAGGTGCGCGGGCTGCGCGTGGAGACCTTCTCGAACGCGGAGGGGCAGCGCGATCGCCGCACCGTTTCCGACCCGGACGCGCCGGACCTCTGGGCGCGGTTCTACGAGCTGGACACCGACCGTCCGATCTTCACCGGGCGCGACAGGGTCATCCGTTACGACTTCAACGAGATCGAGCGCGAGCGCCGCGCCGGCTACACTTACCTCGGCACCTGGCCCGACGACCTTCTCGCCAAGGAATACCCCCGCTGGCGCGCGAAACACCAACTGCCATGAAACAAATCCTCCTGCTGTTCTCCACCTGCCTGCTGACGGCTTGGGGTTCCGAGGCGCCGAAACCCGACGCGGTGGTCGCGGCCGATGGCACGGGCGATTACACCTCCGTGCAGGAGGCCATCAGCCGGGCGCCGATGCGCACCGGGCTGGACGACCCGCGCTGGGTCATCCTCGTCAAGCCCGGCGCCTACCGCGAGCGCATCCACGTGCAGCGCGAGCGCGGCAACATGCTCGTGCGCGGCGAGGACGCGGAGAAGACGGTCATCGTCTTCAACCTGCGCGCCAACCTGCCGGGCGGCGCGTTCCGGCGCTGTTCGTGGCGCCCGCGGCTTCCGGCCGCGCATCGATCCAAAGCGGGGGCGGATTCCAAGCGAGCGCGGTTTCGGGCGCGACTTCATGCGCTTTGAGCGAAGTCCGCGCACCGGGGGTCAATTCGGCATGCTCTTGAAGCGCCACCCAGGCTGGCAACAACGCGAGCGCGAGCAACCCAAGAGCCTCGCGAATCAGACGCATCGCGATTATCGCACGGCCTGGACTTTCGAGGGTTTGCCCTCCTCCCCGGCATCGGGGCCGAAACCGAGCGCGAGACGTCCCGTTTTCGCGGTGGGGGTGTCGTCCGGGGTCACTTCGATCGTCAGGACGCCGGGGCGTCTGCGGTCGCTTTGGCGGTGACGCGGAAGCCGGGGCCGATGTCCACGATTTCCGGCAAGGGCCACGACACGGCCGGGTTCTTTTCGAAGCGCAGGGTTTTGGGCGTCGCGGCCTCGCCCATCCGCCATTCCAAAAACCGGGGGAAGAGCGAATAGGCCGGCGGCAAATCGACCACCAGTTTCAACTCCTGGGCTGGGATCAATTTTTCCGCGAATGCGACCGTGATCGTTTTTTCCTCCCGACCGGAGCGGCCGGAGGGATCGAAGGTGACTTTGATGGAGCCTGTTTCGCCCGGGGCGCAAACGCCTTTGGCGGAATGCGCGACGGTGCCGCCGCACGAGGCGGAAAGAGCCTGCACCGTCAGCGGCGAGGCTCCGGCATTCGTGAAGAAATACTCGGCTTCGACGGTCTTGGCCCGGGGGTGGCCGCGATGGCGATTTCGGTTTTCTCCCAACGCACCTCGGCGCGCGCGACGAGACCGGACGGGAGAAGGCAAAGCCCGGCGATTTTGAGCCGCGCGATTCGCGGGATTCTTTTCATGGCCCGACGTTTTTTGAAGGCCCGATCGGGCGGCGCAGGAGAGGCGCTTGCCCGACCGGGCGATGTTTGATCGGGCCGGATCTACCAGGAAGTCGGATTGACCTCGGCGTAGGTGTCGCCGATGCGGTAGTGGTCGAACCAAGCCCTCTTCTGCGCCGTAGCGCCGAAGGAATCTTCCCTCCAGCTTGGGATATAGAGGCCGGATTTGAAGTTCATCGGTCGCGTGTCGGGGAAGGTGTTCGGCCCGGTGATGTCCTGAACCCGCGTTCCATTGAGCCAGAGTTCCAAGCGACCCGTGCTGTCGCTTTTCCAAGTGGCCCGAGAGACCACGCGAATCCAGCTCCCGGGGATGAGGGTGGTGTCCAGGATGATGCCAGGGCCCACCCTGGTTTCCTTTTCACAGGGTTCGCCTGTGTAGTGGATCATTTTGTGGTTATTCCCGCGGGCCCCGAAAAAGAAACTCGGCGCGAAGCGATCAAACTGCGTGGGGCCGTCGCCATTGCAATTGGCGATGTTCTGGCAGAAATAAACATCGCGCTCGCAGACCTCCCAATTGAGCGGCGGATACACGACGTAGCCAAACTAGCGGGTGTCGCCGCGGCCACCCAGGCCGCTGGTGGATTTCTCGGCGCGGTAGGCCGGACAAGTCACCCTGACCTCCAGGCTGGTGTCGCCGCGATAGATCGGCGAAACGGTTTGCTCGGTGCTGGTGTGGATGCTGCCGCTCGGGCCGCTGGTGCTGGTGGCCGACCCGCCGCTGGGGCGGGACCGATTATCCGGAGTTTCTCGCGCACTGGCGCAGGAGCTTCCACGGATGGAACGCGGCAAATTTCGGCTGGGGTGGCGACACAACGCAGAACATCCTCTGGCGGCTGGACCACGGCGAGCTCGACGGCGCGAGCCCGAAGGTTGTCGTGCTGCTCGCCGGCACGAACAACATCGGGCGCAGCCCCGGCGGCGAGCCGATGGTGGCCGACATCACCCGCGGCCTCGCCGCCATCGTGGACCGCTTCAAACAGAAGGCGCCCGGTGCGACCATCATCGTCATGGGCATTCTGCCGCGCAGTGACGGACCGGTGAAGGAGACGATGTCGGTCATCAACGGCATCAACGCCAACCTGGCGAGGATGGCCGACGGGAAAACGGTGCGCTATCTGGACATCAACGACCGGCTGGCCGACGCAGAGGGCAACCTGTTCGAGGGGGTGACGACGGACCGCCTGCACCTCAGCCTGAAGGGCTACGAGATCTGGGCCGAAGCCCTGAAGCCGATTCTCACCGAACTGCTCGGCCCACCGGCCGAGACGGATACTGCGCCACCCCCGACCGGCGATCCGAGCGCCAAGCGGTGAACGGAACCCGGGCTTTGTAGCGCAGCCCGCCGGGCTGCGATGAAGCATCCCAGCGGGGTGCTCTACCAGTTGTGAGCTGGCGTCTCGGGGCCTTCCTGCTCGCTCCGGTGCGCGGGATGCTCAACGGTTGAGCAGATGAACGTCCGCCACCTCGCGAAGCTCGCCGGCGTCTCGCCCTCAGCCGTGTCGCTCGCGTTGCGCGACAGCCCGCGCATCTCCGCGAAGACCAAGGCGCGCGTGCTGATGCTCGCGCGCGAGTCGGGTTACGTGCCGGACGCGCGCGTCGCCGGATTTATGCGCCAGTTGCGCAAGCCGCGCGCGGTGCGCGAGACCGCCTGCTTCGGCGTCATGTCTTTCTACGACCGGCGGCGTCCGTGGGAGCAGTCGCGGCACCTGGCGCGGATCCATGCGGGCATGGAGCGCCGGGCGCGCGAACTGGGCTACCGGCTCGAACCGCTCTGGCTGCGCGCCCCGGGCATGACGCCGCGCCGGTTCGACGACATCCTGCACGCGCGCGGCATCGACGGGCTGCTCTGTTTCGGCAGTCCGGATTTCAGCGAGGAGTTTCCCACGGAGCTGGGGAAGCACGCCGTGGTCACCGTCGGGCTGAGCATCCGCACGCCGCTGCACCGGGTGACGAGCCATTTCTACAACGACACCCTGCACGCCCTGGGCCGCGCGCACGCGCTCGGTTACCGGCGCCCGGGCCTCGTGCTCGGGCAGCACGAGGACACGCGCAGCGCCTACGCGCACAGCGCCGCCTACCTCGGATGGTGCGAGCACACGCTGGGCGCGGGCGCGGCCCTGCCGGTGCTGCGGATGCGCGAGGTGGAGGAGCCGGCGCTGACCGACTGGCTCGTCGCGCAGCGGCCCGATGTGGTGTTGTTCGTGCACCTGCCGGCCATGATCGCGCGCTTCGGCGAGGCGTTGCGGAAACTGCAACTGCGCGTCCCGCAGAAGCTCGGTGTCATCGTGCTCAGCCACCAGGTCGAGGATTCCGGGTTCTCAGGGCTCCAGCAGAACCAGGATCTGATGGGGGCATGGGCGGTGGAATTGCTCGCGGCCCGGCTGGCCAACAACGACCTTGGCATCCCAGGCAGCCCGCGAATAGAAATGGTTGAGAGCGAGTGGATTGAGGGAAAATCACTGCGCAAGCAGCCCTGATTGCTCAACAGTTGAATCGTAGGCGCGTGGCCACACCGTGGCGACGGGGTTAGCTTCGCGGCCTACCCCATGAAGCTAGGCCTCGGTCTTTACCGGCACATGCTTACGCCCGGGAACTTCGCCTTCGCGAAGCAGGCGGGCGCCACCCACATCGTCGCTCACCTGGTGGACTATTTCCGCGGCGGCGCGGGGCCTTCGGCGTCCGACGACCAGCCGCTCGGCACCGACTGGGGCTGGGGCCTCGCGGGCGACCCGGACAACCTGTGGACATTGGGAGAGCTGAACGATCTCCGCCGCAACGTGGAGGCGGCCGAGCTGAAGCTCGAGGCGATCGAGAACTTCGATCCGGCGCACTGGGGCGACATCCTGCTCGATGGCCCGAGGCGCGCGCAACACATCGAGAACGTGAAGACCATTCTTCGCCGGATGGGCGAGGCGGGCATCCCGATCATGGGCTACAATTTTTCCATCGCGGGCGTGGCCGGCCGCACGAAGGGCAATTACGCGCGCGGCAACGCTCCGTCGGTCGGCATGGAGGGTTCCTACGACACCCCGATGCCCAACGGTCTCGTCTGGAACATGGTCGTCGATCCCACGGCGCCCTCGCGCGACAGCGGCACCATTCCGCCCGCGACGCCCGAACAGCTCTGGTCGCGGCTGCAACGGTTCCTCGACGACGTGCTGCCCGTGGCGGAGCAGGCCGGCGTGCGGCTCGCACTGCATCCCGACGATCCTCCGATGCCGACCATCCGCGGCCAGCCGCGTTTGGTTTATCAGCCCTCGATGTATCAGAAGGTCATCGACCTCGATCCGAGCCCGGCGAACCAGCTCGAGTTCTGCGTCGGCTCGCTCGCCGAGATGACGGAGGGCGACATCTACGAGGTGGTCGACCAGTATTCGCGGCAGCACCGGCTCGGCTACGTCCACCTGCGCAACGTCCGCGACAAGGTGCCGCATTACAAGGAGACGTTCATCGACGACGGCGAGGTGGATGTGCTGCGCGTGCTCGCGATCCTGAAGAAGAACGGCTTCGACGGCGTCATCATCCCCGACCACGCGCCGCAGATGAGCTGCGCCGCGCCGTGGCATGCCGGCATGGCGTTCGCGCTGGGTTACCTCAAGGCCGGCATCCAGTCCTTGGAAACACGAGCGTGAGCGCGCGGCTGCACTTCAACTCGCTGGAGAGCGACGCTCCGCGCGGCGACTCGCTGTTCACCTGCGGCGAGCGCCTGGGGGTCGCCGTGCCGACTTCCTGCAACAAGCAGGGCAAGTGCAAGGAGTGCGTCGTCGAGGTGACGGAGGGCATGGATCGCCTGTCGCCGCGCGACCCGGCGGAGAAGCACCTCAAGGGCCCCTTCCGGCTCTCGTGCTGCACGCGCATCGCGACGGACGATGGCAGCGTGCACTGCCACACGATGCGGCGCGGCGAGATGAGGATTGAGAAGCACGCGTTTGAGCTGCCGGCCGGCGCGAAGGACTTCCGGCTCGACCCGGCCGTCACCCGCGTTGGCGACCGGATCCTGCTCGACGGCGAGGAGATCGAGCGCGGCGCCGGCCCGTTGCACGGCCTGGCGATCGACCTCGGCACGACGACGGTCGTCCTGCGGTTGCTCGACCTCGAGACCGGCGAGGTGGTGGCCGACGCCTCGTTCGAGAATCCGCAGCGCTTCGGCGGCTCCGACGTGATGGCCCGCATCCAATACGACACCGAGGACAGGACCAGGACGCTGCAACGCACGCTCACGGGCTACCTCAGTCGTGCGATCCAGGAGCTGCCGGTGGACCCGCGTTCGATTTACGAGGTGATCCTCGCCGGCAACTCGACGATGCGGGACCTGTTCTTCCGCTTGTCCGTCTGGTCCATCGGCCAGAGCCCGTATCAGTCGCTCACGGAACTGGAGATGGCCGGGGGCAAACGCGCGACGACCAGCCTGAGCGAGCCGGCGCGCAAGCTCGGGTTGCCGGTCCACCCGAAGGCGCGCGTCCACGGGCTGCCGATCATCAGCGGGCACGTCGGGGCCGATGCGGCGGCGTGCATGCTGGCCATCGACATCGCCAGCGACGACCGGCTGGTCGCCGTGATGGACATCGGCACGAACACCGAGCTGATCATCGGCAACCGGCGCAAGGTCCTCGCGGCGTCCTGCCCGGCGGGCCCGGCGTTCGAGGGCGGCCAGATTTCCCGCGGCATGCCCGGGCTGCCCGGCGCCGTGGAGAAAGTCGCCATCCGTGCCGACGGCCGGATCGAAGCGTCGGTCATCGGCGGCGGCGCACCCGAGGGCATCTGCGGTTCCGGCCTGGTGGATCTGTTGAGCGAATTGCTCCGCACGGGCCGGATGAACGCGCTCGGCCGGTTCGAGGACGCCGGTTCCGAGTTCACCGTCGCGACCGGCGGCGACCGCCCGGTGACGTTCAACGAGGCCGACGTCAACGCGCTCGCCCAGGCCAAGGGCGCCAACGTCGCCGGACTGCTGATCGCGGCCGCCGAATACGGCATCGACTACGCGCAGCTCGACACCTTCTACCTCGCGGGCGGGTTCGGCCGGCACCTGAACCTCACCGCGGCGAAGCGCATCGGGCTCATTCCGAACCTCGATCCGGCGCGCATCGTGCAGGTGGGCAACGCCGCGCTCGAGGGCGCGTGCATCGCGCTGCTGTCGCGCGCCAAGCGCGCCGAGCTGGAGCAGCTCGTGAAACGCGTCCAGCACTGCCGGCTCGAGACGCACCCGGGCTTCTTCGATTTCTTCGTCGAGGGCTGCCAGTTCGCCCCGGTCGGCCAGACCGCCGGTGCCGCGGGAGGTGCCGCATGAAAACGGGTGTGGAGCTCCCCGCGGACGTGCCGGTGGTCGAGGCGGAATACCGCCGGTTGCTCGGCTGGCCGCGCGGGCATCAGCCGGACCCGCGCGGGCGGGAACTCGCGGCGTGGGCGCGCCACTGGTATGCCGAGCACGGCGGGCCATGGACCTATCGGCGCGAGGCGGCGGTCGAAGTGACGCCGGAGGGCCTGCGGATCGACGGCGTGGAGTTCGCCTCTGACAGGTTGCGCGCCCACTTGCGGGCCGCCAGCGTGGATCGGGCGGTCCTGCTGGTCGCGAGCGCCGGACCCGAGTGCGAAGCGCAGGCCCGCGCGCTGTGGGAGGAAGGCAAGCCCGACGAGTATTTCTTCCTCGAGGTCTATGGCTCGGCTGTGGTCGAGCACCTGGTGCACGCGGCCAACGGACGGCTCTGCGCGGAGGCGGAGAATGCCGGCCGGCGAGCCATCCCGCATTACAGCCCGGGCTATGCCGGCTGGGATGTGGCGGAGCAGAACAAGCTCTTCGAGCTCATCTCCGCCGGATGGGGGAGCGCTCCCGCTCCGCTCGGCGTAATGCCGAGCGGGATGCTGCAGCCGAAGAAATCGCTGCTCGCGATCGTCGGCTTGACCGAGCGGCCGGTCGCCCGCGCGCCGGCGACACCGTGCGAAGCCTGCTCCTTCTCTCCCTGCCAGTATCGTCGCGCGCCTTACCGCCATGCGGCGCCGGCTGCCGCGGCGACCAACGGCGCGCCGGTGTCCGCGCCTACATACACCGTCAATCCCCGCGCGCTCCGCAAGTGGGCGCAGGAGCGCGTGCGTTTCGAGCCGCGCGCGGACGGCTCGCTCGACGCGACTTTCCGGTTCGATGGCACGACCTGTTCCAACATGGGCCGGCCGCTCGCGTTCGACTACCGGGTGCGACTCGCCCCGCCGCCGCAGGGGCGCACCATCCTCGCGGCGGACTGCCGCCCCGCCGCGGGCGACACCGGCCACCAGAGCATGTGCGCGTGGCTGAACGACGACGTGGCGCTGATGAACGCCCTCGCGCACGAGAAGCCGCTGCTTGGTCGCCCGCTCGACGATGTGCTGACCTGGGCGCGCGCGTCCGCGCCGTCCGGCTGCCATTGCGAGCCCGAGAGCCGCGCCCACAAGTGGGGCCTCGCGCTCGAGGCCATCCATTTCGCCCTCCGCCAGCACCCCGCCGAATCCCCGCGCCCATGATCAAACTCTGCGACATCAACTCCGACGCCACCGCCAAGCTCCCGCCGACCACTCCCGACAAGTCCGGCATCGGCGTCCATTACGTGGATGCCTTCATCAAGCCGATGAACGCCGCGCTGCCCGACGGCGCGCGCGTCACCTGCAAGCGCCGCGGCCTCAAGGTCGCGCTCGGCGTCGGCCCGAAGAAGGGCTTCGGCATCATGCGCCGGCTCACCGTGAGCACCGACCCGATTGTCATGCTCCGCGCCTGCCTTGACGAGGCCGCGTCGGCCGCCGGCGTGCAGCTCCAGGTCACCGAGAAGGAAATCCTCATCGCCCCCTGATTCTTCCCCGGACGCCTGACCCCAAACCCTAGACCCCCTATTCACATGACCCCCTCACAATGGGACATCTTCAAACGCGCCTCGCGCATGGAAAGGCTGGGCAAGGTGCCGATGGCCATGATCATCGACAGCCCGTGGATCCCCGGCTACGTCGGCGTGAAGCACATGGACTTCTTCCTGGACCCGCAGGTGTGGTTCCAGTCGCACCTGAAGATCCATCGGGAATTCCCCGACATCATCTTCGTCCCCGGCTGGTGGATGGAATACGGCATGGCAGCCGAGCCGTCGGTCCTCGGGTCGAAGATCAAGTTCTGGCAGGACAACACGCCGAGCGAATACCACATGCTCTTCAACATCGAGGACGTGGACAAGCTGCCGGAATACGAGGTCGAGGCCGATGCGTTCATGGCGCTCACGCTCCACCGCCTCCGGATGCAGAAGCAGCAGGTGCTCGACACCGGCGAGATCTTCACCATGGCGACCGCGCGCGGCCCGATGTGCACCGCCGGCTTCGCGCGCAACACCAGCGACTTCATGATCGACCTCGTCGAGAAAGGCGAGTGGGCGCACAGGCTCCTCGATCTCTGCACCCGCGTCATTATCGACTGGCTCAAGGCGCAGGCGAAGATCATGGGCCCGACCGTCGAGGGCATCTTTCTCCTCGACGACATCGTGGGCTTCGTGAACGAGGGCCACTACCAGGAGTTCTGCCATCCCTACCTCAAGCGCATCTGCGACGCCTTCCCGAAGGACTGGGTGAAGCTCTACCACAACGACGCCTCGATCGAGGCCTGCCTCGAGCACCTGCCGGACGCCGGCTTCAACATGCTCAACTGGGGCAAGCAGACCGACATCGCCGACGTGAAGGCGCGCATCGGCAACCGGATGTGCCTGATGGGGAACGTCAACCCCCTCGAGGTCGGCGTCCGCGGCACGCCCGAGGAGGTCCGCGCCGCCACGCTCGACGTGCTCGAGAAGGGCGCGAAGGAAGGCGCCGGCATGGTCCTCTCCGTCGGCGGCGGCACCAGCCCCGGCATGCCGCGCGCCAACATCGTCGCAATGAAGGCCGCGCTCGACGAGTTCAACCAGGCACATTTCGGAGATTCCTGAACGTATGATTGTGGGCAGCCCGCTTGCGGGCGCCGCGCGCAGGCGCGCTGACCCACCTGAACCAGACACTCGAAACCGTCATTCTGAACGAAGTGAAGAATCCAGCACCACGAACGCTCGCGGGAATCATCCTGGATTCTTCGCTGCGCTCAGAATAACCGGAAAAGGAAAACTTCCCATGCCCGACTACGCCTTGATGAACCAGCACCTCTACGAGGGGAAGGCCAAGGAGGTGGAGCAGATGACGAAGGACGCCCTCGCCGAGGGCCGCCACTTCAAGGAGGTCCTCGAGCAGGGCCTCATCGCCGGGATGTCCGTCGTCGGCGAGGACTTCAAGCACAACATCCTCTACGTGCCCGAGGTGCTCATCGCCGCCCGCGCGATGAAGGCCGGCATGGCCGTGCTCAAGCCGCTGCTCTCCGCCCAAGGCCCCGACACGTCGTCCACGGGCCGGCTGCTCATGGGCACCGTGCGCGGCGACCTGCACGACATCGGCAAGAACCTCGTCTGCATGATGGCCGAGGGCGCCGGCTTCCAGGTGAAGGATATCGGCGTGGATCAGAGCGTGGAGAAGTTCATGGCCGCGGCCGACGAGTTCAAACCCGACATCGTCGGCATGAGCGCGCTGCTCACCACCACGATGACCTACATGAAGACCGTCATCGACGGCTTCGAGAAGCCGGGCTACGACCACATCAAGATGGCGATCGGCGGCGCGCCGATCTCGCAGATGTTCGCCGACGAGATCGGGGCCGACGGCTACGGCGCCGACGCCTCGAGCGCGGTGGACCTGTTCCTTTATCTCGTCGGCAAGGGCGAGGCGCCGAAGGCGTCCTTCAAGGCCGGCGCCGCGCCGAAACCTGCCACGGCGGCGGCGGTGCAGCGCCCGGTGGACAACAAGGTCCGCTACCAGATTATCTACTGGCAGGAACTGCCGTCAGCCATCAAGGCTTGGGACGACTTCGAGGAGGTGAAGCAGGATCTGCCGCAGCCCTTCGCCGACCGGATCGACGCCACCGCGCAGAAGCTCGGCTTCACCAAGGGCGACGACTACACCGCGCAGCTCCGTTGGGGCGACGAGCAGGAGCGCCCCGGCGCCCCGGCGGATGTCGTCGCCGCGCTCATCAAGGAACTGGAGGCCGCGGCGAAATGAACCGACTCTCCACCAAGTGTCATTCTGATCCCGCCATCGCGGGGGAAGAATCCAGCAGGATTTCCGCAAGCGGGCATGACTCTGGATCCTTCGCTGTGCTCAGGATGACGAGCCGAAAGACCCGATGAGCACGCGCGCCCTGAACATCATCGGCGAGCTGATGAACAACTCCTACGCGCGGGCGCGGAACGCGTTCACCGCGCGCGACCCGGCCGGCTACGCGGAGCTCGCGAAGGTCCAGGCCGGCCTCGGGGCCCAATACCTCACGCTCAACCTCGACGGCACCGCCCGCATCTCGGTGCGGAGGGAGGAGATGCTCGCGCTGCTGCCCGGGGTGATCCGCGCCATCCAGGAGGTGACGGCTGTGCCGCTCAGCTTCGACAACCCGGCGGTCGAGTATCACCGGGTCGCGCTGGCGCACTACGATCGCGCCCGCAGCGGCCCGCCCATCATCAATTCGCTCGCCGCCTCGCGCCAGCACCTCGACGAGATGATCCGCCTCGTGAAGGATCACGACACCCGCGTCGTCGTGATGGCCTCCGAGCGGTTCGTGGCCGACGGCGGCGCGCAATGCCTCAGGGCGGAGGACGCTTACGCGGCGGCGCGGCAGTTCGTGGATTTGCTGGTCACCAAGGCGGATCGCCGGCCCGACCAGATCATCATCGACCCGGGCCTGGCGCCGGTCGGCGCCGACACCTACGGGCTGGTCAACATCGGTCTCGACGCCATGCGGCTGATCTCGGCCGACCCGGACCTGAAGGGCGTTCACTTGATCGTGGGGCTGTCGAACTTCGCCTGGGGCACGCCGAAGGGCGTGCGCGAGCAGCTCGAGAACGCTTACCTGACCCTCGGCATGGAGGTCGGGCTGGATTACGCGCTCGCCAATCCCGAGAAATCGCCCGGGCCGCTGCCGGAGGATCACCCGATGGTCGGCCGGTTGCGCGAGGCCCTCGCCGCCGGCCGGCCGCGGAAGGGCGAGTCGCAGGAAACCGCCGGCTACCGGCAGGCCGAGGCCATCATGGCCATCTGCACGGAGATGGCGCCGGCGGAGTAACGCGCTTCAACCACGAATGGGCACGAATAGACACGAATTGAGATTACCTTCTCGCCATCGTCATTCTGAACGAAGCGAAGAATCCATTATTATGTCCGACGGCGGTCATCTTTCTGGATCCTTCGCTCCGCTCGGGATGACAGGGGAAAGGGATGAATCTGTATTTGTGTGTATTCGTGTCCATTCGTGGTTTCTCCTGTGATTTCCATCCCATCTGCAACGCACGATCATCCGGTCTGGCTCCACGTCGGCGCGCTGCTCGACGGCACGAGCGCGACACCGGCGAAGGATGCGCACGTCGTCTATGATGCGGCCGGCATCCGGTTCGTCGGTCGGGACGGCAAGACACCGCCGGCGGAAGTGGTCCGGCCCGGACAAACCAAGCCCGATGTGGTCGCGCCCGACGCCACGCTGCTGCCAGGATTGATCGAGGCGCATGCCCACCTGTTCCTCGAGGGCGGTGAACTCGACCTCGAGAAACGCGCCGCTTACCTGAAGCAATCGCCCGCGGAACTGCTGGCGGCGGCGAAGCCACGGCTGGAGAAACTTGTCCGGCTCGGTGTCGTCGGTGTGCGCGATGCGGGCGACAAGGACGGTGTGGGACTGGCCCTCGGCAAACTATACAAGAACCGGCAGGCTTTCGTTGTAGCCGGGGTCGCCGACCCCGGACCGGTCCCGCAATCGCGGAAGAGCCCGACTACAGCGATGCCCTATTACGAGAGCCCCGGCGCGGCGATCCACCACCGCGGCCGCTACGGCGGCTTCATGGGTGGCGCGCTGGAGGATTACCCGTCGCCTGCCGCCTGTGTTGCCGCGCGAATCGCCGACGGCGCCGACCGGATCAAGCTCATCCCGACCGGCATCATCAGTTTCAAGCAAGGCGCTGTGACCACCGCCCCGCAGATGACCGTCGAAGAGCTGCGCGCGTTGGTCACCGCTGCCAACGCGGCCGGCCGGCAGACTTTCGCGCACGCCTCGGGCGCCGACGGCATCGAGCGGGTGATCGAGAGCGGAGTGGACTCGGTCGAACACGGCTTCTTCGTCCGCGACGACCAGCTGGCCCGGATGCGCGACCGGCGCATCGCCTGGGTGCCGACCTTCGCGCCGGTGCAACTGCAGGTGGACGAGGCCGCGCGCTATGGTTGGGACGACACGGTTGTCGGCCACCTCCGGCGCATCCTCGACCATCATGCGAAGAGCCTGGCGAAAGCGCATGCGATGGGCGTGCTCATCGTCGCCGGCAGCGATGCCGGTTCGTGCGGCGTGCCGCATGGCACGGGCTTCCTGCGCGAGCTGGAGCTGATGGAGGCGGCCGGGATGCCGTCTCTCGTCGTCATCAACGCCGCAACCGGGGTCGGCGCCGGCCGTCTCGGCTATCGCGAGAAGCTCGGCCGGATCGAGCCGGGCGCGCGCAGCCGGTTCATCCTCACCACGCATTCGCCTCTGGCGGGTGTCTCCAACCTCCGCCGGACCAAGACCGTGGTCCTCGACGGCGCGGTGTTCACGCACGGCGACGATTTCGACGCCACCGGACTATAAACCACGAATGGACACGAACAGACACGGATCGGGACGAAGCGCCACCGCCTGTCATTCTGAGCGAAGCGAAGAATCCAGTAGGATGCGCGCCATCGGTCCTGGGACTGGATCCTTCGCTGCGCTCAGGATGACGGTTCAACGCGTGTTGCGGCATTCGGGTGTCTTCGTGTCCATTCGTGGTTAACCCGTCTTCCTTCCTCTTTTTCCCATGGGAATGAGCCTCGAAATCACCACCCGCAACAAGATCGTGCCGCCGCTGGCTTACGACGAGGTGTTCATCACCTGGCTGCCGACGGAGGGCAAGGAGTCCGTGATCGCCAAGGTCGCGGAGCTGCACGCGCTGGGCCTGCGGCCTGTGCCGCACATCGCCGCGTTCAAGGTGAAGGACGAAGCCGACGCCCGCGCCATCGCGACGGCGGTCGCGCCGTTCACACGGAAGGCGTTCTTCATTCGCGGCGGCGGCGCGCAGGAAGGGGCGTTCTCCACGGTGGGGGAGCTGCTCGCGACCGGCGCCTTCGACGGTTTCGAGGCCGGCATCGCGGGGTTCCCCGAGGGCAACGGCCCGCTGTCCTACGAGGAGTGCATGAAGATCCTCCGGGCCAAGGCGCCGCTCGCGCACTACGTCACCACGCAGTGGTCGCTCGACGAGGCGGCCGTGCAACGCTTCCTCGACGAGTCGCCGCTGCCGGTCCATGTCGGCGTGCCGAACCGCTGCTCGCTCCGCCAGCTCCTGCGGTTCGCCGCGGTCTGCGGCGTCGAGAACGCGATCAAGGGCGCGTTGTCCAACCCGGTGAACCTCGGGCGCTTCATGCTCGGGTTCGATCCGGGACACATCGTTGAGGCCGTCCGCGACCATCCACGAGTGGAGAAGATCCACGTCTATGCCTTCGGCAATTTCGCCCCGCTCTGAAACTGAACCACGAATGAACACGAAGGGACACGATTCGGCTGAGGCCTCCAACCGCTGTCATTCTGATCCCGCCATTGCGGGAGAAGAATCCAGCGGCATGACCGACGGCGTATATTCAGCTGGATCCTTCTCCCGCGGACGCGGGATCAGGATGACGCGCGGGATGACCATCAGCAATTCGTGTTCCTTCGTGTCCATTCGTGGGTAATCTTCCGTCCCCATGACCAAGCCCCCGCTCCTCGAGGCAATCTCCACGCGCCGGCTCGTCTGCGACGGCGCGATGGGCACCCAACTGATGCTCGCCGGTCTCGAACAGGGCGGCTGCGGCGAGGCGTGGAACCTGACACACCCCGACCGCGTGCTCGCCATCCAGCGCCGCTACGCCGAGGCCGGCGCGGACTGCATCATCACGAACACCTTCGGCGGCAGCCGCATCATGCTCCGCCGGCACGGCCATGAAAAGGAGCTGGCGGAGATCAACCGGGCGGGGGCGAAGATAACGCGCGCGGCCTTCAACGGCCGGCCGGGCTACGTGCTCGGCGACATCGGTCCGCTCGGTGCGCTGCTCGAGCCTTATGGAGAGCTGTCCGAGGCTGACGCGCGCGCGGCGCTGGAGGGGCAGGCGGCCGCGCTGGCGGCCGGCGGAGTGGACGCCATCATCATCGAGACGCAGACCGGGCTGGAGGAGCTCGGACTGGCCATCGACGCAGCGAAGGAGGCGAAGGCGCCGTGCATCATCGCCTCGCTGGCCTACGACCTCTCGCTGGATGGCACCTTCTACAAGACGATGATGGGCGTGGCGCCCGAGCAGGCGGCGGAGTTCGTCGCCGAGCGCGGCGCGCACGTCGTGGCTCTCAATTGCGGCACCGGCATGGACATGAAGGGCGCGGCCCTGGTCGGCAGCCTCTACAAGTCGAGCTGCACCCTCCCCGTCATGGTGCAGCCCAACGCCGGGCTGCCCGTGCTCGAAAACCTCAAGGCCGTTTACAAACAGCTGCCCGCCGACATGGCGAAAGACGTCCCGCAGGTCATCGAGACCGGCGTGGCGATCATCGGCTCGTGCTGCGGCAGCACGCCCGACCACACCCGGGCCATCCGGCAGGTGGTGGATCGCTTCAACCAACCGCAATGACCCATGAAAACCGCGCCTTTTCCCGCCATCTTCTCGCTCGAGGGTGAACTCGCCGTCGTGACCGGCGGCGGCACCGGCATCGGCCAGGCCATCGCGCAGGCGATGCACGCCGCCGGCGCGCGCGTGGTGCTCGTCGGCCGGCGCGAGGCCGAGCTGGCCGCGGCGGTCAAGGCCATGGGGAAGGGCGCCGCCTACGCGGTGCACGACATCACGGTCACCGCTGAATCCGGCGGTCTGGTCGAGCGCATCACGAAGGAACACGGGCCCATCACCTGCCTCGTGAACAACGCCGGCCGGCACCTCAAAAAGGCCGCCGTGGACACGACCCCGCAGGAGTTTATCGATGTGCTCAACACGCACATCATCGGTGCACACGAGCTGACGCGGCTGGTCGTGCCCGGCATGATCGGGCGCAAGCGCGGCACGATCCTCTTCACCGCCTCGATGGCCTCGCTCTTCGGCATCCCGCTGGTCGTGGCCTACGCCTCGGCCAAGTCCGCCATGCTCGGGATGGTGCGGACTCTCTCCACCGAGCTGTCGCCGCACGGCATCCGGGTGAACGCCATCGCGCCGGGCTGGATCGAGACGGAGATGTCGCGCAAGGCGATGGAGGGCGACCCGGCGCGGCGCGGGAAGATCATCAGCCGCACCCCGATGGCGAAGTTCGGCGACCCGGCCGACGTCGGCTGGGCCGCCGTTTACCTCGCCTCGCCCGCATCGAAATTCGTCACCGGCGCCATCCTGCCCGTGGACGGCGGCGTCAGCATGGGGTTTTAAGCAACCGCTCCGGACCAGCGTAGACGTTCATCCGGACCGGGCGCAAGAAGCCGACCAGCGTCAGGCCGCCGCGCCGGGCGCACTCGACCGCCAGGGTGGACGGCGCGCCGATCCCGGCGATGAGCGGCAGGCCGGCCGCGAGCGCCTTCTGTGTAAGCTCAAAGGACACGCGGCCGCTGACCAGCAGCGCGCAATCGCGGAGCGGCAACCGGCCGCCGAGCAGCGCCCAGCCCAGTGCCTTGTCGAGCGCGTTGTGCCGGCCCACGTCCTCGCGCGCGACGAGCAGGTCGCCGTCGCGCGTAAACAGCGCGCTGGCGTGCAGTCCGCCCGTGGCGGCGAAGCCGGGTTGCGCCGCCTGCAGCCGCGCGGGCAGCCCGCCGAGCCACGCGGGATCGAAGACCGGCCCGGGCGCGACAGGCGGGAACGACTGGAGCACGGCGTCGAGCGTGGCCTTGCCGCAAAGCCCGCAGCTCGACGCGCTGAAGACGTGCCGGGTCAGCCGGTCGAAATCCACGGTGACGGCCGGGGCCGGTTGCACGTCCACCACGTTGCCCTCCCGGCCCTCGGGCAGGTCGCGACAGACCAGCACGTCGAGGAGATCCTCGCTCCGGCGGATGACACCCTCGGTCAGCAGGAACCCGGCGGCCAGTTCACGTTCATGCCCCGGCGTCCGCATCGCGACGGCCACGCTGCGCCCGCCGACACGGATCTCGAGCGGTTCCTCGATGGCGATGCGATCCTCGCGGCGCTCCACCGCGGCGCCGGGCGTCCAATGATGGATGCTGACGGGCGCGGTGCTCATGGATGCGGCGCGCGTTTGCGGGCCACCGATGCGATGTCATTGCGCGGCGCGGCGGGCCAAAGCAATCCAGGCCGGTTTTCCTGGATCGCCACGGTCCGCGTGGCGGACCTTGCCCTGGCCATCCCTGGCGCATCTCCGTCAAGCTCCCGGTCGAATCCGCTCCGTTTCCCAGAGGAGATGTCACCTAATAGGTGACATCTTCGCGGTGGCTGTCTGGCCGGGTGAAAGGAACGGAGCAGGGCCGGGGGCGGGCTCATCGAGGCGCTCCGTGGTTTGTCCGGGCAACCCGGACCCGCGCGGAATAGGCCGGGGTGTGGCTGGCCTCGTCGCGGGCCTCGCGCGGCAGCAGGTGGTTTCCCTCCGGCCAGTGAATCTGCAGGCTGCCTCGCGCGATCGGGGCGAGGAACACCACGGCCTCGTAACGGCCGAGATCGTTGGCCAGCTCGACCCGGTCGCCGTGGATCAGGTGCAGGCCGGCGGCGTCCTCGGCGTTCATCAACACGGCGTCGCGCGGGGCGCCGTTGAGCGGATCCACCTCGGCGTAGATGAGGGTGTTGAACTGTTTGCCGCGGCGCGTGCTGAGGTGGAAGAGCCCGTCCCCGGACGGAGCGGGGGGCAGCGCCGGGGTGGTGAAGACCGCGCGGCCGTCCGCGAGCGGGAACACGCCGCTGGCGCAAAGATGCGGGCCGCCATATTGGAAGGCATCGCCGGTCTTCCGCAGGCGCTGCACGCCGTCGTAGAACGGCACGACGCGGGCGATCTCCTCCCGGAGCGCCCAGCCGTTGGCGCCGCCGAGCAGGTGGGCGCGCGCGGGATGCGCGGCGGCGGCGAGATCGCGCAGGATCTTCCACTCGGCCCGGGCTTCCCCGACCTGCCGCGGGATTTCGGGCGTGAACATCACCCGGCGCTCGGTGCTGGTCTCCATGCCGCCCTCGTCCTGCTCGTAGCGCGTCTTGGCGGGGAGCAGCCAGACCTCCTCGCCGGGCTCGATGAACATCTGGTCGGTGAGCACGATGTCCTGATGCACGCGCACCGGGATGCGCGCCAGCGCCGCGCGCACGCGCTCCGGCTCGGGCAGGGTGCGGAGCAGGTTGCCGCCGAGGCTGTGGAAGAAATCGAGTTCGCCGCGGGCGGCCGCCTCGACCATCTCGGGCGTGGTGTGGCCGATCCAGCGCGGGATGGGGAAGCCGTAATGCGCTTCCAGCGCCGCGGCGTTTTCCGGGGTGATCGGCTTTCCGCCCGGGAGCGCGGTGGAGTAGCAGCCCATCTCGGCCCCGCCCTGCACCGAGGAATGGCCGCGGATCGGCATGACGCCGCACTGGTCGCGTCCGACCCAGCCGCGGGCGAGCGCGACGTTGAGGATCATCCGCACGCCGTCGGCCCCCGCCGGGCTCTGCGTGATGCCCATGCTCCAGACGAGCACGCCGGTGCGCGCCCGGGCCAGCAGCGCGGCGAACTCCTCCATGCCCGTGCGCGGCAGCCCGGAGTCGCGCTCGAGTTCCGGCCAGCCGAGGGATTCCGCGCGGGCGCGGACCTCGGCGAAGCCCGTCGTGTGCGCGGCGACGAACGCCTCGTCCACCGCGCCGAGCGCGAGCAGCGCCTTCAACGTGCCGTAGAGGAAGGCGACATCGCCGCCCGGCCGCACGGCGAACCAGTCGTCGGTCAGATCCGAGCCGAAGAGCGCGCTGCGCGCGTCGGAGGGCACCCAGTAGCGCTGCAGGCCGGGTTCGAGGTAAGGGTTGACCAGCACGACGCGGGTGCCGCGGCGCTTGGCGAGGAGCAGGTATTTGGTGCTGACCGGCTGGTCGTTGGCGGGGTTGGAGCCGAGGAAGACGACGATATCCGAACCGATCCAGTCGGAGTAGCCGCAGGTGGAGGCGGCGACGCCGAGCATCTCCTTCATCGCCACCGTCGAGGGCGCGTGGCAGAGGCGCGCGGCGTTGTCCACGTGGTTCGTGCCGAGGAAGCGCGCGGCTTTCTGCGCCATGTAGTAAACCTCGTTGGTGACGCCCCGCGCGGTGATGAAGAACGCCAGCCGCCGCGGGTCGGTCGCGCGCAGCCGCGCGCCGAGGGCGGCGAGGGCCTCGTCCCACGTCACGCGGGTGAAGCCGCGCTCGCCGCGCCGGCGGCGCATCGGGTGGGCGAGCCGGCCGAGGTCGCGCAACCGCCGGTTGTCGAGCGCGGCGAGGATGGCGACGTCGGCCAGCCGCGCCGAATCGAGCGCGGGCATGGTGTTCAGCCGGAGGAGATTCAGCCGCGTCATGCACAGGTGGACGCCGTCGATCGTCCAGTCGTGCAGGCCGGCCACGCCGAGCGCGCAGCCGTCGCAGACGCCGCGCGTGAGGATTTTCCACGCGTAGGGCAGGTTGTCGCGGTTGTCCCACGCCACCCGCGCCATGTCGCGGAAGTGTTTCGGTTTCACGGCGCCGAGGCCGAAGGGAATCCACCGGCGGGGGCCGGCGGACGGCAGGCCATGGATGCTCATCGGGGGAAGAAGGGGAGGGTTGTCACGACCGTGGCGCGGCCGGTTTGAACGGCCAAAGTGCAACGAAGAAGCGGAGAGGTGTTTTAATGATGCGAAGCGGTTCTGACGCCCGGGCATTTCCGCCAGGAACCGGGGCGATGCATGCGTTCAGCCGTGCAGATAGGAGGCGAGGAGGTTTTCGAGATACTCCTGCCGGCCGGACCTGGGGGCGGGCTCGCCGAGCTTGGTGAGGACCAGTTTCTCGAGGGATTTGAAGGTGGCCTTGCCCGTCTCGATGTCGCGGCCGTAGCCGGAATCGAAGGCGGCGTAGCGGGCGGAGACGAATTGCTCCAGCTTCCCGTCGGCGAGGATGCGCCGGGCGAGCTTGAAGGCGAGGGCGTAGGCGTCCATGCCGCCGATGTGGGCGTGGAAGAGATCCTCGGGGTCGATGGAGGGCCGGCGGAGCTTGGCGTCGAAGTTGAAGCCGCCGGTGCCGAGGCCGCCGGCCTTGAGGATGGAGACCATCGCGAGGGTCAGCTCGCGCACGTCGGTGTTGAACTGGTCGGTGTCCCAGCCGAGCAGCGGGTCGCCGGTGTTGGCGTCGATGCTGCCGAGCAGGCCGGCGGCGGCGGCCACTTCGATCTCGTGCTGGAAGGAGTGCCCGGCAAGCGTGGCGTGGTTGGTCTCGATGTTGAACTTGAAATGTTTCTCGAGGCCGAAGGTGCGGAGGAAGGCGATGCCGGAGGCGACGTCGAAGTCGTATTGGTGCTTGGTCGGCTCCTTCGGCTTCGGCTCGATGAGGAACTGGCCCTTGAAGCCGATGCTCTTGGCGTAATCCACCGCCATGTGCATGAAAGCGGCGAGGTGCTCCTGCTCGCGCTTGAGGTCGGTGTTGAGGAGGGTCTCGTAGCCCTCGCGGCCGCCCCAGAAGACGTAGTTCTCGCCGCCGAGCTCCTTGGTGACCTCGAGGGCCTTCTTCACCTGGGCGGCGGCGTAGGCGAAGACGTGGGCGTCGGGGTTGGTCGCGGCGCCGCACATGTAGCGGGGGTTGCTGAAGAGGTTGGCGGTGCCCCAGAGGAGTTTCACCCCGGTGGCCTTCTGCAGGGATTTGGCGTGGGCGGCGAGCGCGTCGAGGTGCTTGTTCGATTCGGCCAGGGTGCGGCCCTCGGGGGCGATGTCGCGGTCGTGGAAACACCAGAAGGGCGACTCGATTTTCACGAAGAACTCGAAAGCGGCGTCCATGCGAACCTTGGCGACGGAGACGGGGTCCTTGCCGCGCTCCCATGGGCGGATGATCGTGCCGGGGCCGAAGGGATCGGCGCCGGTGCCGCGGAAGGCGTGCCAGTAGGCGATGGAGAAGCGCAGGTGCTCCTTCAGCGTGCGGCCGTCGATGACCTCGGCCGGATCGTAGTGCCGGAAAGCGAGGGGATGGGACGAACCGGGGCCCTCGTAGGAGACGCGGGGGAGGGCAAAGTGCTGGCGGGCGGAGGGCATGGGCTCAATCGGAGCAAAGAGCCGGGCCGCGTGCAAGCGGCGGTTGGGTCATCAATGGCGCGGCCGAATTTGTGGCGCCGGCGTCCGGCAGACCCGGCCAGACGCTCTTCGACGGAGGCGGAATGGGCCCGCCGGGATTCGAACCCGGAACCAAGGGATTATGAGTCCCCTGCTCTGACCGTTGAGCTACAGGCCCGCTTGCCGCGCATGGTGTGTCCGGCCCCGGATGGGGCGAGCCAAATCATGGTTCACGCCACGCGGGCCTCGGCCTCGGTCAGCGTTGCGGCGAGCTGGGTCAGATTGAAGGGTTTCTGGAGGAACAGCGCCCCGTGGGACCGCAGCCAGTCCGACTGCTCCTCCTCGAGCCCGCGCCCGGAACTGAGCACGACGGCGGTGCCCGGCTGCAACGCGCGGAGCCGGTGCGCGAACTCCACGCCGCTGAGGCCGGGCAGCAGAACATCGACCATGGCCAGCGACACTTTCCGGCGGTCCGCCGCGAGATAGTGCAGGGCCGTCTCCAGATCCTCGAACGACCGCACCTGGTAGCCGCGCCGCTCCATCACCATCTTGAGCAGCCCGCAGATGGCCGAGCTGTCATCGAGCACGAGCGCCTGCCGGGCGGGGGAGCCTGGTTCGATCGGATCAGCGGTCATGTGCAGCGGGACGGGCTGCCAGCATACGGCTTCGGGCCGGCGCACAAACACCCGCGTTGCGGGTTTTTACTTAGAGATTGTTTCGTGGAAAAACTGTGCCGCCGGTCCGCGCCACATGCTGTTGGCGCCGCGTGATTTCGCGATGGCGCGCCGCCCGGCGAAACTGTCATAGTGCAACAGTTGCTGGCGCTGCGCGCGCCGCGGCCGACATACTTTCCCCATGCAAATCTACTTCGACGGCAAATACGTGGACCGTTCCGAGGCCAAGGTCTCGGTCTTCGACCACGGCCTGCTCTACGGCGACGGCATCTTCGAGGGCATCCGCATCTACGGCGGCAACGTCTTCCGGCTCGACGAGCACCTCGAGCGCTTCGAGCTGTCCGCCCGCGCCATCATGCTGAAGCTCCCGCTCAGCCGCGCCGAGCTCGCCGAGGTGGTCTGCGAATGCTGCCGCCGGAACAAGCTCCCGGACGGTTACATCCGGCTCGTCGCCACCCGCGGCGAGGGCGACCTCGGCCTGGCGCCTTGGTCGTGCCCCAAGCCGGTGGTCTTCTGCATCGCCGATAAGATCTCGCTCTACCCGCAGGAATACTACGACAACGGCCTCGCCATCGTCACCGTGCCGACGCGCCGCATCGCGCCCGACGCGCTGCCGCCGACCGTCAAGTCGCTCAACTACCTCAACAACATCCTGGCCAAGATCGAGGCCCGGCAGGCCGGCGCGCTCGAGGCCATCATGCTCAACGCGCAGGGCTACGTCGCCGAATGCACCGCCGACAACGTGTTCGTCGTGCAGAAGGGCGAGATTCTGACTCCGTCCGCCTCGCAGGGCGCGCTCAAGGGCATCACCCGCCAGACCATCTTCGACATCGCGAAGGAGCTCGGCATCCCGATGCGCGAGGCCGACCTCACGCGTTACGACGTCTGGTGCGCCGACGAGGGCTTCCTCACCGGCACCGGCGCCGAGGTGGTGCCGTTCGTGAAGCTCGACGGCCGCGAACTCGGCGACGGCCAGCCCGGCCCGGTCACTAAGAAAGTGCTCGAGTCATTCCGGAAGCGCGTCCGCACCGAAGGCACGCGGATCTGAGGGGGATTCTCTGTAGGAGGGGCTTTATGCCCCGACCACGTTCTCATCGGGGCATAAAGCCCCTCCTACAGCAAACCTCTCAGCCCACCACCACCGGCGGCTCGGCCGCCTGCGCCCGCTTCTGCCGGCGCAGGCCGATGAAAAAGATCACGCCCGTGATGATCAGCGCCACCGGGCTGGCGAAGATTGCGAACATCGGCCAGAGGTTCGACTTCTGCGCGAGCGCATAGAGGCAATACGCATAGACCGGCAGCATGAAGCTGAGCGGCAGCGATGAGAGCAGCCGCAGCGGTCCGCGCAGCATGATCAGGGCGATGAGCAGCAGCACCGGATAACCGAGCACCGAGAGGAAGGCCAGCGGCACCAGCACGACGCCGAGACCCATCATGATGTTATCCCGGACCCCCGGCGGCGGCGCATCGCGCTGGTTCTGCTCGTAGTGGCTTGCCGTCGCGTCGTTCAGCTCCCTTACCCATGGCGCATCGGGCACGGCCGGCAGCCCGGCGTGCCACTCGGCCTGCACCGGCGCCGCACCTCGGCGATCCTGGTCCACCTGGCATCGCTCACCTGCACGCGGACCTCGTCGATCCGCGCGCCGGCCTGCGCGAAGAGCCACGCGATGGCCTCGCCCTTGCCGGCGGGGTAGACCGGCGAGGGATTGAAGCCCTCCCGCTCGTGAACCGTGCCCTTGAACTAGCCCCGGGCCTGGAAACGGAGCGGCCGGTCCGACTCGTAGGCGATGCGCACCGACAGGTTTTGGCCGGCGCGCAGCCGGTCGGTCGGATCAGGCGATATCGCGACGACCTTCACGACCGGTGGCGTCTGCGCCAGCGCGAGACTGGATGCGGTCACGAGACCAAGCAGCAAGGCGAGGGCGGATCGCATCAGAATCACTGAAGCGGGAGATAAAGCACGCGGTGCAGCCATTCATCGCGGGCACTGCATTGAACCAGCAGCACGAGATCCTCGATGATCGGTCCCGGCGCCACCTGTTGCGGGACGATGAATATTCCCGCCATCGGCTGGTTGAGCCGGACAAGTTCGTAGGCGTGATGCGGGATCGTGTTCACATCGTGCGTCAGCAGGACCCGGTGCTCTTTGGCGGCCCACAGCAGCACGGCGGGATCGTCCCGGCCGCCCAGCCCGACATCCTGCACACGCACCAAGTCCGCATCGGGCCGCCGCCGCAAAACCCCGCGCACGAGGTCGTGGTTGAAATTCTCGTCGGCCAGCAACCGGAGCATGGTCTAGCCGGTGGCGCCGGAGCCGCGCGCGAGCAGCCGGGCGCGCACTCCGTTGGAGTCGGTTTCGACCTGGCGGCGCAAGTCGGATGCGCCGCGCTGCCGCCGGGAAAGATAATCATCCATTTCTGCGGGATGCTTCAGACAATGGGCGATGACCTGGTAAACGTCGGGCAGGGACAGCGACGGGAATTGCTGGGCGATTTCCTCCGCCGTCGCTCCGGCGCGGAAAGCCGTGAGCACGCTGTCGAGCGTCACGCGCGTGCCCGCCACGCGGACAGTTCCTTCCGTGTCGGTCGTCAGCGGCACTTGGGCGGTGGCAGGCAGCGAGGTCATGGTGAAAGGAGAGGTTCGCCGATGGCGGAGAGCTTGCGTTCGCGGTCAGCGGCGAAGGCGAGGCAGGCGCGGATGTCCTCCTCGGTCAGTTCGGGGAAATCGGCGACAATCTGCTGCGCGGTCATGCCGCCGGCGAGGTATTCCAGCACGTCGCTCACCGTGATCCGCATCCCGCGGATGCACGGTTTGCCGCCGCGCTTGCCCGGCTCGATCATGATGATCCGGCTGTAGTCCACGGACGGGAGGCTATCCCGCCGCGGCTTCGGGTCAAGTTGGCCTTTGGCGAAGGCAAGCCCGGCCCGGTCACCAAGAAGGTGCTCGATTCGTTCCGGAAGCGCGTCCGCACCGAAGGCACGCGGATCTGAGGGGGATTCTCTGTAGGAGGGGCTTTATGCCCCGACTGGTTCAGGACGCATCCTCAAGGTCGGTGATGCGCACTTCACGCCCGGCATGGTCGAGCCAATAGGTGAAGACGAAATCCTCGATGAGAAGATGCTCCTGCATGTGGCCGTCTGCGTCGAGGATGGCGTAGTCGCTCCGGACAAAGGGATTGGCCGCCAGTTGACGGGCAAGCCGGATAGCCCGGCGCTGGCGCGACTTGGGCAGACTCAAAAGAAATTCCGCCACCTCGGCGGTGAAGACCGGCGCGTAGCTGCTGGGTTCAGCCACGGGCGAGCCGCTGCTGGAGCTGGGCGGCCGTGAGTTTCTTGCCTTGGTCCATTGCCTTCATCCGGCGGGCCATCATGCGACGCCACTCGGGTTTCTCGTGACGCAGCCGGATCAGGTAGGCGTTCAACTCACGCCGCTCCCGCTCGGAGAGCCGGGAAACCTGCTGCTTGAGCTCCAGCATCGTCATGCCGTCAGGATTGTCGGGAAAAAGAGGGAGTCAAGCCGGGCCCGGTCATGAAGAAGGTGCTCGGGTCGTTCCGGAAGCGCGTCCTCGTCGAGGGCACGCGGATCTGAGGAATGACGCTGGGCCGCCCTTTGGCCTTCAGCAGGAATCCTTGCGCCGAGACATCATAGCTGCGTGCGAGGCGCAGCTGGAAAATTGATGTGCTTGTCCCCGGAACGCGGGTTGCTCCCGGAGAAGGAGCCTATCCGCATGGGTGTGGCGGTAAGTCCAACAACCAAAAACGGAGACAAGCACATGAAGAAGCTAAATAAATACGTGGGCCTGGATGTCCACAAAGATACCACGGTGGTGGCCGTGGCGGAGGCCGGCCGCGCCGGGGAGGTCCGGCTCTACGGAACGATTTCCAGCGACCTGGGGGCGCTGGAAAAAGTCCTGCGCAAACTCGGGGGCGAGGGCATCACCCTGCACGTCGTCTACGAGGCCGGGCCGACCGGCTACGTGCTGCACCGGCGGCTAGAGCAGTTGAAGATCGACTGCATCGTGGTGGCGCCGACCAAGACGCCGACCGAAAAGGGCCCGCGACAGAAGACGGACCGCCGCGACGCCGAGCAACTGGCCCGGCTGCACCGGGCGGGCGAGCTGACCGGCATCCACTTGCCCGACGCGGTGGACGAATCGATCCGCGACCTGACCCGGGCCCGCGCCGACGCCGTGCACGACCTCACCCGGGCGAAGCTCCGGCTGAAGAGTTTCCTCCTGCGCCAGGGTTACCACTACCAGGGCAAGGCGAACTGGTCGGAGGCGCACCAGCGCTACCTGCGGGAACTGATCCTGCCGCTGCCCGCCCTCAAGGCCGTGCTCGAGGAATACCTCCTCGCCTTGGACCAGGGCGTGCAACGGGTCAGCCGGCTCGACGAGCTGATCGCCGCCCAGGTGCCGGCCTGGCGGATGTATCCGGCGGTGCGGGCCCTGATGGGCCTGCGGGGTTTCCAACTGACGGCCGCCGCCGTGCTCGTGGCCGAACTCGGCGAGGTCCGCCGGTTCCGGCATCCGCGCAACCTCATGGCCTTCCTCGGACTGGTCCCGCGGGAACACACCACCGGGGACAGCCGCAAACTCGGCGGCATCACCAAGGCGGGCAACGCGCACGCCCGGTGGATTCTCACCGAGGCCGTGCAACACGCCTTCCTGCCCCCGAAGGTGTCGGCCCCGCTCGCGCTCCGCCAGCAGGGACTGCCCCCGGCGCAGCGCGAGCTGTCGTGGAAGGTGCAGGTGCGGTTGTTCAAACGCAGCCGGCACCTGCTCGGCCGCGGGCTGATGAAACCGAAGGTGACGATCGCCCTGGCCCGGGAAATGAGCGGCTTCGTCTGGGCGTTGCTCCGGCAGGTGCCCGCGGCCACCGCGTGATCCGTCACGCCCCGCATGACTTTTGTTCTTTGAGAGCCGCCGCGCGAGGGCGGCAGCAGTCAGGGACCGGGCGGCCGGCCCATGCACGATAACGTTCCGGACGGGCGCGGGCGCGATCCCCTCGCCGACGTCCGAGCCTAGACTGTGCGGGCCTGACGCTTCAATGCACGGTGGTAACCAACCCACGAAGATCAGCACGCTCACGGTGAAAACCGGGAGACGCTCCCAACCCCGACGCGGTCGGGGCCACAGACGCACGCGTTCACTCCAGCTAATGCCCGGTCCCTGTCCTCTGCCGCCCTCCCCGGTCGGATCCGTAACCGCCGCCCTCCCGCCGCGGACAATCATTTCATTTTCCGCTTGATCGCACGCAGCTAGATCAACGATTCAGATGCGCCGCGCACGGCGAGCGGGCGAGCCGTTTCTTTGGAATGACTGGGCCATGTGGAGCGGGGAAACCATGTGCGGATTAGGTGTCGCTTCCGGGCGTTGGCTCGGGCTGCTGGATTGGCTCTTTCTTCATCGATCCCGTGAAATGAATGCACCAGCGAATGCAGCTATGCCTCCGGCAATCAGCCAAGGCACGACTTCTTTGGGGACGGCCGCAGCGACACCGCCATCTTTCCATGCGCCAACCCTGAATGTATAGACATCGGCATCTTTATCTTTCTCTGCGCAGCCGACAACTACACCGCACATGATCAAGACGATGCCGGAGAACAGCAACGTGACCCGAATCTTCTCACGGGGTGTCATCATGGCTGGATGCTACTTGTCAGCCCATCGTCAAAGATGAGCCGCACGGAACGCTGGCGCGAATCGTGCCCTCGCGAAGCGAGGAAAAGCACGATTCGCGCCAGCGGTCCGTGTTGGCTCCATCGCCTTGTTAGGCTCATTTCTCTGGTCTGAGCTTCTTTATCATCCGCTGTGCTAGACGAAGATTAAACTCCAAATTATATAGAGTGCCCCCTTCATAGTCGCGCATGTCGTCTTCGATTTCAATGCGTTGTCGCTCTAGCCACTGCTCCAAATTCATTTCCCCATCAAGGTGTCCGCTTGCCGAGCGCAGTTCGAACGTTAAGTCGGATACCCACTTCGCGCTGGCACCCTCAAGTTCGCTTTGGGACAACACCTGATCCATGAATTCCGGACGATCTACAACCGGATAATTCTGTGGAGTAGATGCTTGGTTCGCACAACCAAATAAGCACAGGGTAAGAAAAAGGAGAGCGGAAATTCTACTTAAAAAACAGGGTGAGTTCATGGCTCTGCGCAGTTCCAAACCTTTCAAGATCCGACCTCCCGAAATCCGGAATTCAGACCAGTCTTTCCGAATCGCAAATTCGGAGCCGTTCCTATTGATGACCTTGAGCAAATTGGAGTGAGGTGGACCCCGTCCGTTGGACAGCGGATCGGGTAAAATAAGTTAAGATTTGGGAGGGGGCGCAGGGGGAGGGGCGAAGCTCCTCCCTCGCACTGGATGGGTTGTTGGCGGATGGGCGCATGGAGTTCAAGCGCTGAGGGCGACGGGCAGGTCGCGGCGGTAGACTTCCATCGGCGTGAAGTGGCGGCCGTCATGATCGTGGGCGCTGTGCGGGCGCTGCTCGTTGTAGAAGCGGAAGAAGGCCGCGAGGTGGGTCTCGGCCTCGACCTGCGAGCGGTAGCTCTTGAGGTAGATCTCGTCGTGTTTGACCGTGCGCCACAGTCGCT
>Ga0187894_10000812_pt1 | contig 42150 bp, 29 predicted proteins | sample GBC1701081metaG_FD_136650 | JGI IMG/M metagenome (GOLD analysis project Ga0187894, IMG submission 136650) | White microbial mat communities from a lava cave in the Kipuka Kanohina Cave System on the Island of Hawaii, USA - GBC170108-1 metaG ... | reverse complement strand
CTGTTGAGCCTCTCCGTCCTGCTGTCCGCGGGGGCGATGGGGGCGACCATCCAGTTCACGCTGCCCGCGCTCGACGCGACCCCGTCGACGTTCGGCTCGCTGCCGTTTCCGAACGACCTCTACTTCGATCAAGGCCAGCCGGGCGACGGTGATGGCACGTTGCTCGACAGCGGCGCGTCGATCGGCCTTGCCGCGCAGGTGATCCAGACCAACACCGGGTCGGTCGAGCAGGCGATGGACCTGGTCGACGGCTTCGGCACGACCTCCGCGATCTACTTCTTCTTCGACGGCCCGATCGCTACCGGCGCGCTGCCGCCGTCGCCGCGTCTCACGCCGTCGTTCTCGGACTCTGTCTTTTGCGCCAACGCGACCACGGGCGCGCTCGTGCCGATCGCGCTCAAGGCGAACGCCGACTCGCGCATCTCGAACCTGCTCGCCGTGCTGCCGTTGCCGGGGCGCCCGCTGGCGCCGAAGACGACGTACACGTGCGTCGTCACGAGCGCCGTCGGCGATCCCTCGGCTGACTGGCTCTCGGTCCGCGACGGCGCGAGCGCCAACTCCGATGCGGATGCAATCTTCGATCCGGTCGTCACCATGCTCGGCACGCACGGCATCGTCGCGGCGTCGATCGCGGGCATGACCGTGTTCACCACCCAGTCGACGACCACCGACCTCCTGACGATCCGCGACACCGTGCTGCCGTCGCTGCCGGTTCCCACCGCGGACTTCACGAGCCAGCCGAACCTCGTCTTCGCGGGCGACGCGCCCCTGCAGACGCTGCTCGGGAGCAACCCGCACGACCACGTCGGCACGATCGCGACCGGCTACTACGACGCCGCGCGCTTCCAGACGCACGATCCCGACGGTGACGGCCCGTTCGGCGACCTCCCGAATCCCAACGACGGCTTCAAGACCTGCGTCTTCCCGTGCGAGGACACCGACGAGCGCATCACGCGCGATCCCGGTGGGACGCCGGTCGTCGTCGACACGGCGCAGATCCCGTTCACGATCGTCGTGCCCAAGGGCTCGCCGCCGCTCGGCGGCTGGCCGGTCATCATCCAGCAGCACGGCCTCGGCGGCCAGCGTGACACGGTGGTCGGGTTCGGCGAGGCCGACGCGGCGCGCGGCTTCGCTTCGATCGGCATCGACGCCGTCGCGCACGGCTACCGCTACTTCGACTGCAAGCCCGGCGCGCCGTGCTCGCAGGACCACGCGAACAACGTCGGCGGCACGGCCGTGCCCGACGGCTTCGTCGACGGCAACTACTTCGGCTTCAGCGTGAGCTTCCTCACCGTGCAGCTCGGCTTCTTCCAGGCCTTCCACAACTTCCTCGGCATCCGCGACAACTTCCGCCAGACGTACATCGACCTCATGTCACTCGTCCGGCTGCTCCACGGCCATTCGATCGACGCCGCGCTCGGCACGGTCCTCGACGACACGAACCTCTTCTACATGGGGCACTCGCTCGGCGGCCTCATGGGCTCTGGCTTCACGCCGCTGGAGCCCGATCTGAAGGCCATCCTCCTCAACGCCACGGGCGGCGGCCTCAACACGCAGCTCTTCCTCAACTCGTCGATCGGTGCCGGCGCGCAGGCGCTGGTGAACGGCATCCTCGGTCTCGATCCGGCGAACGTGGTGGACCAGTTCAATCTCGCGGCGAACCTCACCCAGTCGATCCTCGATCCGGCCGACGGCCTCAACTCGGCGAGCCTGCTCCTGGCGCCGGCGCTCGGCAGCCCGCGCAACGTGGTCCAGCTCGAGGACTACAGCGACGAGGTGGTTCCGAATCCGTCGAACGAGGCGCTCGCGGTCGCGAGCGGCCTGCAGATCCTCGATCCGTTCGTGCTGAACCTCCACCAGAGCCCGTTCTCGTTGCCGGTGACGTCGACCGTGGGCACGATCCACGGCAACGCTGCCGGCGGCGCCACGGCTGCGCTCGTCCAGAACGGGCCCGCGACGCATGCGGCGAGCATCGGCACAGGACCCGGCACGCTCACCTTCGTTCCCGACTTCGCGCACCCAGAGGAGTACACGTTGAACGGCGGTTTCGCGCCGCTCGATCGCCGTATCCGCGTGCCGAACGCGGGCGTCCTTCCGTCGGTACTCGACTGGTTCGCCGACATCGTGGCGCACGGAACGCCGGGCACGTTCAGCTTTGGCGGCCAGCCGAACTACAATCCCGACCAGAACATCGACGTTCCCGCGGGCGCCTCGGTCAACACGTTCCTGGCACGCACGGTCAACGCCGGCGGTACCATGCCGTTCAGCGAGCCGACCCCCGACGTGACGCTCGCCTTCAGCTCGAACGTCGTCGCCTCGCGCGTCACGGTCGGGCGCTCGATCCTCGGTACGACGACCCTCGCCGGTGACGCGGACGTGCCGCCGGGCGGCATCAGCACCGTCGGGACGCTCGGGTTCCTCCCGTTCTTCGTGGTCGCGCAGCGCGCGATCCCGAGCGTCTTCACCGCCGACCTCACGATCGCCTACACGACGACCGAGCTCGGCATCGCCGGCATCGCGCCGAACACGCCCGACGAGGCGGCGCTCGTGATCGCCTCCTTCCAGAACGGCACGTGCATGGTGGGGGGCGCCGTCTGCTCGGACGACGGCGGCTGCGGGGCCAACGGTCCATGCGTGGGCGCCGGCTACACGGCGCTGCCGACCGTCGTCGACATGGCGGCGCACACGGCGACGGCGAGCATCTCGAGCCTCACGACGTGGGCGGTGGTGCATCCCGCGGCGCTCGCCGGCGGGTTCCGCCCGCCGCTCGTGCCGGGCGGCGGCAGCGTCCTGACCGACTGCCGCGCGGAGTGGCAGGTCCTCGATTCGACCAACGTGCCGTTCCTCGATCGCAAGGGCCGGCCGAACCGGACGCAGACCTGCCACGACGGCGATCCCGCCTGCGATGCGGATCGCACCGCCGACGGCGTCTGCACCTTCAAGATCGGCATCTGCTTCGATCAGGTCGATCCGCGGCTGCCCGCGTGCTCGGCGACCGGGACGACGGGCTACGTCGTCTCCAAGCCGACTCCACTCGCGGCCGACGCGACGGACGCGGCGAACGCCCAGGCGCTCGTCGCCGGGCTCGTGGCGCTCGGTGGCGCGGCCGGTGGCCCGAAGGCGAACGACGTCCACTTCACGACGCCGCTCGCCGCGCCGACCTGCACGCAGCTGGCGTCGCTCGACGTTCCGCTCCGCCAGGGTCGCAGGGCGTCGAGGAAGCTGAAGGGCTGCGCCGAGCTCGGGCGCTGCACCGACAAGGACACCCTCACGCTGCGCTGCACGCCCTAGCGGTCGCTCACTCCTCGACGCGCTCGACGTCCACCGACACCTTCGCGGTGTGGGTGGGGCCGCCGCCGAAGATGATGCCCTTCATGGGCGTCACGTCGGAATACTCCCGGCCCCACGCGGTCGTGATGTGACGCTCGACCAACATCTGGTCGTTGGTCGGATCGAAGTTGAGCCAGCCGGCATCGGGATCGTAGACCGCGAACCAGGCGTGGGAGGCATCGGCGCCGGCGAGCCGCTCCTTGCCGGGCGGCGGAACGGTCTCGATGTAGCCCGAGACGTAGCTCGCGGCGAGGCCGACCGACCGCACGCACGCGATCCCCAGGTGCGCGAAGTCCTGGCACACGCCCCGACGCTCCTCGAACGCCTCGGCGAGCGGCGTCGCAATGGTCGTCACGCCGGGCTCGTACGCGAACTCGCGATGGATGCGCGCCGTGAGGTCGCGCACCGCGTCCAGGAGCGGCCGTCCCGCCGGGAACGATTCGCGTGCGAAGGCCGCGATCGCCGGCGTGGCCGTCGCCATCGGCGAGTCGAGGAGGTACTGGCGTACGTCGAGCCCGGCGGGCGTGTCGTCCGTCGCCGTGCGCGCTGCCGCGTCCTCCCACGTTGCGCGCGACCGCTCAGGATGCGCGCCGCCACTCTCCTTGCGCTCGACCTGGCTGCGCGCCGTGACCACCAGCCGCGGGTGCGGCGACTGCACGGCGAAGTACACGACCGGGTTGCCGAAGAAGTCCTCGCGCCGCGAGAGCACGTCGGGTCGGGGCTCGACCTCCAGGTGGTGCTCGTGCACGCGCTGCGCGGCCGTCGACCGCGGCGTCAGGTGCGTCTCGTTGTGGCAGAGCGTCACGGGCTCCGCGTAGACGTACTCGGTCCGGTGCACCACGCGGTACTTCATCGCCCCGAGCCTCCGGTCATGCGGGCGAGATGCTGCGGACCCTGCACGTCGTGGAAGTAGTGGCGCGTGAGGACGTCGGAGGTCTGCGTCAGCAGGCCCGTGATGCGCGCGAGAAGCGCGTCGAGGCCGTGCCGCGCGTCGCCGCCGTTGTCGTAGCCCGAGAGCCGGCCGAGATCGGCCAGGCGAAGGCTCGTCGCCGCGTCGAGGACGAGCCGCTCCTCCTCGCTGAGCTCGACCCGTCCGTCCTCGTGCGCGAGCCCCGTGATGCCCTTCTGGATCTGCCGGAGCTGGAAGCCGAGCGAGCGCGGGTTCGTCTCGTCGAGGAGCAGGAGGGCGAGCACGGGCTCCACCTGCGGCTGCTCGTGGAAGGTGCGGCGATACGCCAGGAGGCTCTCGGATGCCCGCAGCACGGCATCCAGAAGCTGCACCTCGACGTGTGGCTCGTGCCGAGACGTGACGGTGGCGCGCAGGAGCGCCGCGAGGGTCACGGCGCGCTCGACCCGCCGTCCGGTGTCGAGGAAGAGCCAGGCCTGACCCCGCAGCATGCTCTCCTCGGCGAGCGCGAACATGGCGACGAGGTCGGTCACGAGCGCGTCGAGCTCGTCCTCGAGCTCGTTCGCCGCTTCGTGCGGGCGGGCCTGGAGGCGCTCCAGACGCGCGCGGACGTCGTTCAGGACCCGCCAGCTGTCGCCGGAGAGACGATCGCGGACGGCGTAGGCGGCCGCCAGCATTGCCTGCACGTCGAACGCGATCGACCCTGGGCGCCCTCCGTCCAGGACGACCGAGAGCAGCTCGGCGACCGGAGCGGCGAGCCGCTCGACGTCGCCGACGAAGCCCGGATGGGTGGCCGTCACCTGCGTCACGGCGGTGAGGATGGTGTCGAGGCACAGGCGGTCGGGGCCCTCGAGCTCGACGGCATTGCGATGGGCGCGGAGCGCGGCTCGCACGATGCGGATCGCCTGCTCGGCACGCTCGGCGTAGCGGCCGAGCCAGAAGAGGTTGTCGGCTGCGCCGCCGGGCAGGGCGGGCTGCGCACCCGACGTCGCCGGCGCGCGCGACACGCCGGAGAGGAGGCTCACCTGCTTCTCGGGCTCGGTCGCGAGGATCCACGTGTCCTTCGAGAGGCCGCCCGCCTGGTTCGACAGCAGGAAGCTCTGCGGTGAGGCGCCGATGCGCGTGAGCGCGCCCGGCATGACGACGTAGCCGTCCTCGCGCGCAACGAGGAACGTCCGAATCAGCGCCTGGCGTCCCTCGATCCCCGACTCGACGACCGCCGGCACCGACGACGGCCGGAGCTGCTCCTGGCCCACGTACCACTGCGGCCGCGCGCGGATGCGCTCGGCCAGGACGCGCTGCTCGGCGCGCGAGAGGAGTCCGCCGAGCACCGGGATGCTGCGCGGTTGGCGGTAGATCGAGCGCACGACCAGGCGGTCCAGGTTCGCGAGCACGTGCTCGCGACCGTGCGGGTCGCCGCACCACCAGGTGGGGACGGACTGGAGCTGGAGCTCGCCGCCGAAGAAGTGTTTGGCGATCGCCGGCAGGAAGGCGTTCAGGGCCGGGTTCTCGAGCACGCTCGCGCCGAGCGGGTTCGCGACCGCGACCGTCCCGCGCCGTACGGCCTCGGTCAGGCCGGGAATTCCGAGCCGCGACTCGGGATACAGCTCGAGTGGATCGCAGTAGTGGTCGTCGACCCGGCGCAGGATCACGTCGACGGGCTCGAGCCGGCGCATGGCGCGCAGCCACACCTGGCCGTCGCGCACCGTGAGATCGGCGCCGCGCGCGAGCGTGTAGCCGAGGTAGCTCGCGAGGTACGTGTGCTCGAAGTACGCCTCGTTGAACGGGCCGGGCGTGAGCAACACGACGCGCGGGTCCGTGTGCTTGCGCGGCGAGATGGCGGCGAGGCTCGCGCGCAGGTTCTGGAAGAAGAGCGAGAGCCGGTGCACGTGCGAGTCGCGGTACAGGCTCGGTAGCACGCGGCTCATGACGACGCGGTTCTCGAGCGCATAGCCGGCGCCCGACGGTGCCTGCGTACGATCGGAGAGCACGCGCACGCGGCCGTCGGGTCCGCGCGCCACGTCGGCGGCGTAGAGGACCAGCGCGTGGGGGCCCGCCATGCGCATCGGGTGGCAGGGACGCAGGAAGCCGCCGTGCGCATAGACGAGCTCGAGCGGCAGGAAGCCCTTCTTGATCAGGTCCTGCGGCCCGTAGATGTCGCGCAGGATCAGATTCAGCAGCTCCGCACGCTGCATGAGCCCCCACTCGATCTCGCGCCACTCGTCGCTCGAGACGAGCATCGGGATCGGGTCGAGCTGCCACGGGCGCTCGAGCCCCTGGGGGTCGCCGTAGACGTTGTAGGTGGCACCGCTCTCGCGCAGCAGGCGCCGGGTCTCGCGCCAGCGGTCGTGGAGGGCGGGAAGACCGAGGGTGCCGAGGGCCTCGGCGACGTAGCGCCAGTGCGGGCGCACCTCGCCGTCGGGGCCGACCATCTCGTCGTAGACCCCCGGCCGAGCGCGATACGCGGCCACGAGGTGAGGGTCGAGGGCTGAGGCCAGCGGATCCATGGGCGCGGTCGATGGATACGATACCGGAGCCCGACTTTCGAGCGCACGCGTCATGCAGGTGCGGTGAGATCGAGCACGTGCCCTGGCACCGTCTCCTCCGGAGGCGCGGTCATGGGCCCCTGGCCGCTGCCCTCGGGCACGAAGGTGCCCGCGCGCGGGCGTTGCCAGACGAGCGGCGAGGGTGTGGGACGGGGCGGCCGGCCGCGCTCGCCGTCGCCGGGCTCGACGACGACCGGCGGTGGCGCCGCCGGTCCGGCGAGGGTCGGACGCGCCGGGAAGAAGCGGCAGCCACCGATCGCGCGTCCCGTCCAGGTGTCGATCAGGTCGAAGACGAGCACGCCGACGGCGAACGTCGTCGGATGGAGCGTCGCGGGCGGATTCCAGGCCTTGTAGCGCACCCCAGCGATCCATTCGCCCTGCACACGGGTCGGCCGCAGCGGCACGCGCCGGCCGTTGCACGCGAGCGCGTAGCGCGACGGCGGCAGACCGGTCGCCCGCACCTCGAGCCGCTCGTTCGCCGAGTCGACGAAGCGCGCGACGCCGGCTCCCGTCGTCTCCTCGGCGAGGACCGGCCACGGCTCGTGCGCGAGCCGTAGCTCGAGCGCCACATCGCCCAGGCGCACGCCGCCGACGACGGGGAAATGGAACGCGAGCAGCGGCGCGAACCAGTCAGGCTGCAACGGATGGCCGGCCTCGTCGAGGTCGCGCAGCACCGCCAGCAGGTCCTCCCAGAGCAGCGACGGGAGCAGGAACCGGTCGTGCAGGGCGGGCCCCCAGCGCCGGAGATCTCGCGGACGCGGGTCGTGCGCGAAGCGCGCGACGAGCGCCATCACGAGCAACGACTGCAGCGCCGCCAGGCGCGCGTGCGGCGGCGTCTCGAAGCTCCGCAGGACCAACCGGCCGAGCCGGCGCGTCGCGCGCGCGGGATCGAAGAGCGCGTCGGTGCGGATCTCGGCGCGACGCAGGTCGCCCGCCGGATCGGCGAGCAGGTGGCGCAGCAGGCGGTCGGGAATCCAGGGCAACGCGTTCTCGCCCCGCGGCATGCGTTCGAGGGCGAGCGCGAGCTCGAAGAGCGCATCGTCCCGGCCCTCGTCGGGTCGCGGCGCGCGGCCGCCGGGACCGACGAACCGGGTGGCGAAGAAGTAGGAGAGGCTCGGATGACGCTGCCAGCAGGTGACCAGCGCGCGCAGGATCTCCGGGCGGCGATGAAGCGGGCTCTCGTCGGGCGTCGTTCCGCCGAGCACGACGCCGGTTCCTGCGCCGACCGGCTCGCGCGCGCCGGTCGCGAGCGCGCGCTCGGCGTGGAGGCCGAGCTCCGCCGCCTCGTCATAGGCCGCGTCGAGCAGCGCGGCGTGCTCCTCGAAGCTCGCCGTCGACGGCAGCGTCACGCGCAGCACGCCGGCATCGGGCTCGATGGCGATGCGCCGAAGCCGCGGATCGTCCGGGGGCTCGTAGCCCTCGAGCGCGACCGGAACCCCGATTGCGTGCGCGGCACTCTCGATCGCACGCACGAGGTCCAGGTAGTGCTCGACTCGCGGCAGTGGCGGCACGAAGACGTGAAGCATCCCGTCGCGCACCTCGATGCAGAGCGCCGTGCGCGGTACCGCGGCATCGTCGTGGGCCGGCAGGCTCTCGAGCGGCAGCCGAAAGCCCATCGGCAGCGCTCCGGGCAGGAGATGAAGCCGGCTGCGACGGAAGCGCCACACCCCGCTCCGCCAGCGGTCTTCCGCGTCGTCGTGCTCGAGCGGCAGGACGTAGCCGGCTGGCGTGCCCGCCTCTGCGAGACGATCGGCGAGCTCGCGACGCCGCTCCGGATCGCGCAGGTCGTCGAGCGGAGGCGGAGCGACGGCGCCGCTGCCGCTCCCGCTGCGCGATAGACGATGGAGCGAATCCTCGTACGCTGGCATCACGCACGCGGGCGCCACGCCGAGCGCGCGCGCGAGGGCGTGCCCCAGGTCCTCGGCTGCGCCGACCGTGACCTGGCTCGACGGCGACGTGGCGAGCAACGCCGGATCGCGCCACAGCGGCTGTCGGTCGGCGCGCCACAGCGACGTGAGCCGCCAGCGCAGCGTGGGCTCGCCGACGTACCACTCGCCGTACCCCGTCTGCACGAGCATGCCGGGCGCGAGCCGCGCGCTGAGGGCGCGCAGGAGCGCGCCGGCCGCCCGGCGCTTCCCGCCACCCAGCACGGCGGTGCTCCACTCGATCGCTCCCGTCTCGAGCGCCGACGTGAACGCCAGCTCGCGGCCGACCGCGAGCGACACGCCGGCGGCGCCGAGGTCGGCGTCGATCTTCGCGCCGAGCGCGCGGACACACGTCCAGGTGTCGTCGCCCCACGGCCACGACGGCTCGTCCGGCGCGAGGAGCGCGAGGGTGATCGCGTCGCGTACGGTCTCGTCGCTCGCTTCGCGGAAGCCGACGAGCGGCTGGGCCCGCAGCGGCTCGGGCGCGCAGGCGAGCGGGACCCAGGCCTCGGTCGTGAAGAGCCCCGCGCTGGGATCGATCCCGATCCAACCTGCGCCGGGAAGATAGACCTCGCTCCACGCGTGGACGCTGGCCGCGTCGTCCGTGATCCGGTAGCCGCTCGTGAAGCGCGCCCCGAGGCCGAGGGCGCGGTAGGCGAGCGTGAGGAGCCACGCGAGCTCCGGCGGCGTTCCAGCAAAGCGCTCGCGGATCTGCGTGGCGACGTCGTGGACCCGCTCGACGACGTAGCGTGGCCTGCGCTCGAGCGCGGCGAGCCACGCCGCCAGCTCGGCGCCCATGTCCTCGACGCGGAGGTAGGGCTCGAGCTCTTTGCGGAGCTGCGGCTCGTACTCGAAGGGATGCTGCGACGCGCTGTCGTCGACGAGGAAATCGAGCGGGTTCGTCTCGGCGAGATCGGCGACCAGCGCGACGTCGATCGCGAGCTGCGCCACCGGCTCGGGCAAGTCGAGCCGTGCGACGTGGTTCTCGAACGGATCGCGGAGCCAGTTGAGGAAGTGCGGCTCGGTGCGGACGCGCATCGAGTACGCCGTCGTCCGGGCGCGCGCGTGCGGCGCCGGGCGGAGGCGCAGCCAGTGCGTCGAGAGCTGGACGGGCCGCGCGAAGCGCTGCTCGATCGTGTGCGTGAGGGCGATCCGGCGGGTCATGAGGGCGGCAGTCTGCGCAGGTCGAGGGTGCAAGGATGCTCGGGATCGGGGCGCTCGGGCACCGGCTCCCACGTCGCGGGCGCGCTCCCCCGGGCAACGTGCTCGCGGAGGCGCGCGGCCCACGGTGGCGCCGACACGGTGCCGGGCGTGTGGCCCCAAGCCCAGAAGCGCGAGATCCGGCGCGTCTCCGCCTCGTACGCGTTCACGGGGAACGCCTCGTAGGCGAGCCCGCCCGGATGCGTCACGTGGTAGACGCAGCCGCCGACCGCGCGGCCGAGCCGGCGATCGACGAGATCGATCACGAGCGGCGCATGCACCGGCACCGTCGGATGGAGGCCGAAGAGCGAGGGCCACGCCTTGTAGCGCAGGCCGGCCACGTACTCGCCGCCGGCGCCGGTCGGCCGCAGCGGCACGCGCCGGCCGTTGCACGCCAGGAGGAACCGCTCCGGATCGAAGCCGCGACACGACACCTGGAGCCGCTCGATCGCCGAGTCGACGGCGCGCGCCTGGCGCTGCGCGGCGGTCTCCTCGCCGAGCACGGGCCAGGGCTCGAGCGCCATCCGCAGCTCCAGCTCGACGCCCTCGTAGGCGGCGCGGCCGTAGAGCGGGAAGCGGAACTCGAAGAACGGCGCGAACCACTCACTGTGGAACGGATAGCCGGCGTCGGCGAGCTCGTCCACCACCGACGTCATGTCGGCCCACACGTAGTGCGGCAGCAGGAAGCGATCGTGGAGCGCCGTGCCCCAGCGCACGAGCGAATGGCGATACGGCGTCTTCCAGAAGCGCGCGACGAGGGCACGCAGGAGCAGCATCTGCGCGAGGCTCATGCGCGCGTGCGGCGGCATCTCGAAGGCGCGCAGCTCGACGAGGCCCTGGCGGCCCGAGGCTCCGTCGGCCGACCACAGCTTGTCGATGCTGAACTCGGTGCGGTGCGTGTTGCCGGTCGGATCGGCGAGGAAGCTCCGCAGCGCCCGGTCGACCACCCACGGCGCCTCCACGCGCTCGATCTCGGCGAGGCTCCGCTCGAGCTCGTCCAGGCACGCGCTCCCGCCCTCGTCGACGCGCGGCGCCTGCGAGGTGGGGCCGATGAAGAGGCCCGAGAAGAGGTAGGAGAGCGCCGGGTGGTGCTGCCAGTACGTGATGAGCGAGCGCAGAAGGTCGGGGCGGCGCAGGAACGGGCTGTCGGCCGGCGTGGCGCCGCCGAGCGTCACGTGGTTCCCGCCGCCCGTTCCGGTATGCCGGCCGTCGAGCATGAACTTCTCGGTGCCGAGGCGTGACTCGCGCGCCGTCGTGTAGAGGAGGGCGGTGTCACGCTCGAGCTCGTCCCACGTGGTCGCGGGATGGACGTTCACCTCGATGACGCCGGGATCGGGCGTCACCTTGATGGTGCGCAGCACGGGCGAGCGCGGGGGCTCGTAGCCCTCGACGAGCACGGGCATCGCCAGCGCCGCCGCCGTCGCCTCGATCGCGGCGAGCAGCGCCGCGTACGTGTCGAGGCTGTCGAGCGGCGGCGTGAACACGTAGAGCCGGCCGCCGCGTGGCTCGAGACAGAGCGCCGTCGGCGGCACGCCGATCCAGCTCCGGAGGCGGCGGCGCGCGTCTCCGGGGGGCAGCGGCGCGCTGCCGCCTGCCGCCACCGTGGCACCGGCGATCGGCTCCTCGTGCTCGACTTCCGCCGCGGCGGGGAAGTGCGACACGGGAAGGCGCAGCCCCATCGCCGAGCTGCCCGGCGCGAGGTGAATCGGACCGCTCGGTAGCCGGCCAGATGCCCACGCGCCGTGGAAGCCGTCCCACGCGAGCGGCAGGACCCAGCCGACGGGCTGGTCGAGGCCGCGCGCGAGCGCGACGCTGCAGTCGTCGCGGAACTGCGGCGCCCACGGGATCGCGAGGACGTCGAGGTCGGGCGGGCGGCACGCTTCGCGCCAAATGTAGTGCACCCAGTCCTCGAACGCGGGCGCGAGAACGCCGGCGTCCACGCCGAGCCGCTCCGCGAGGTGGCGCCCGAAGCGGTGCGCGGCGTCCGCGTCGCCGCCGTAGTCGCGCGCCTCGTCGGCCACGAGGGACGGGTCGTGCCAGAGCGGACGGCCGTCGGTCCGCCAATGGCAGCCGAGCGCCCAGCGGGGGAGGGGCTCGCCCGGGTACCACTTGCCCTCGCCGAAGTGCAGGAGCCCCCCGGGCGCGAACGTCTCTCGCAGGCCGCGCAGCAGCACGCCCGCGCGCTCGCGCTTGGCGACGCCGAGCGCCTCGGTGTTCCACTCCGCGCCGTCCATGTCGTCGATCGAGACGAAGGTGGGCTCGCCGCCGAGCGTGAGCCGCACGTCGAGCGCCGCCAGCTCGGCGTCGACGGCGCACCCGAGCGCGCCGATCTCGGCCCACTGCGCGTCGGTGTACGGCATCGTCACGCGCGGGTCCTCGTGCACGCGACGCACGACGTTGCGGTGGTGGAACTCGACCTCGCACTCGTCGACGGCTCCCGTGATCGGCGCCGCGCTCACGGGGTCGGGCGTGCAGGCGAGCGGGATGTGCCCCTCGCCGGCGAACAGGCCCGAGGTCGGATCGAGCCCGATCCAGCCCGCGCCGGGGACGTACACCTCGGTCCACGCGTGGAGGTCCGTGAAATCCGTCTCCGGTCCCGACGGCCCGTCGAGCGACTTCTGGTCCGGCGCGAGCTGGATCAGGTAGCCGGAGACGAACCGGGCCGCGAGCCCCAGATGGCGCAGCACCTGCACCAGCAGCCACGCCGAGTCGCGGCACGAGCCGATCCGTCGCGCGAGCGTCTCCTCGCAGGTCTGCACGCCGGGATCGAGGCGAATCGAGTAGTCGACCGCACGGTGGAGCTGCTGGTTCACGGCGACCAGGAACTCGACCGTCCGCCGGCGCCGGCGCGACACCCGTTGGAGGAAGGCCCCGAGGCGCGGTCCGCGCTCCACGATCTCGCAGTACGGGCCCAGCTCGCGTGCGAGCAGGCTGTCGTAGCGAAACGGGTACTGCTCGGCGTACGTCTCCACGAAGAAGTCGAACGGATTGATGATCGTCATCTCCGCGACGAGATCGACGGTCACGGTGAGCGTGCGCATCGGCTCCGGGAAGACGACGCGGGCGAGCAGGTTCCCGAACGGATCCTCCTGCCAGTAGATGCGGTGTGGGCCGCCCTCGATCGTCAGGCGGTAGTCGTGGACCGGCGTGCGCGTGTGCGGCGCGGGGCGCAGCCGGATCAGGTGCGGCGCATGCGAGACCGGCCGATCGTACCGGTAGCCGGTCGCGTGCTCGATGCCGGCGTGGATCGCCACGTCAGGCGCTCTGCGCCTGCACCTGGAGCTGCGCGGGCTGGTCGAGGGTGAACCACGTCGCCCGGATCTGATCGTGGACGTCGCCGAGGTCGCTCTGCACCTCGTCGATCAGGCGGTGGAGCCCCTCGAGGCTCATGGTACGGACGTCGGCGTCGGCGACGCGCGCCTGTACGCCCGCGAGGCTCCGCAGCGCGGCGGCGTTGCGCCGAAACGTCGCGAGCGATGCCGCGCTCGCCGCGAGCGTGTGGCAGACCGCCCGCGGGAACTGCGGATCCTTCAGGAGGAAGCGGACCACTTCTTCGGCCACGACGCGATTGCGCACGTTCTGGCGATACATCTGATAGGCCGACAGGCTCTTCAGCGCGTTCGCCCACAGGATGCTGTCGTACTCGCCAGGCGCGGCCTTGCGCGGCATCAGGATGAAGACGGCGCTGTCGACGATGCGCGTCGTCATGTCGGCGCGCTCGAGGTTGCGCCCGATGCACACGAACTCGTGCGCGGGCCCGTGGCTCATCGTGCCGGCGAGCAGCCCGGCGATCTGCTGGCAGCGGAAGATGACGTTCTTCAGGAAGAAGAAGCGGTGCTTGCGCCCGATCGCCTTCTCGACGTTCGCGCGCGCGTAGAGGTAGAGCTCGTTCGCGTGCTCCCACGCCTCGGTCGGCAGCACGTCCCGCGTCGTACGGACGTTCTCGCGCGCCATCGCGAGCGAGCTCATGATCGAGCCGGCGTGGTCGGGATCGGCGACCAGGAAGCCGATCGTGCTGCGTTCGTCGTAGCGGCTGTACGACTCGTCGAAGAGGCGGTTGGCGCCGGTGATGTCGACCAGGTGCTTCCAGCCGGGCTCGACGCCGATCGGCAGGTCCATCACCTGCGTCGTGTAGGCGTTCACGAGCCGCGCCGTGCTCTCGGCACGCTCGAGGTAGCGCCCCATCCAATAGACCCGCTCGGCGACGCGCGACAGCATCAGATGTCGCCCTCGATGACCCAGGTGTCCTTGCTGCCGCCGCCCTGCGAGGAGTTGACGACCGTCGAGCCGCGGCGGAGCGCAACCCGTGTGAGGCCGCCCGGCGTCACGTACAGGCGTTCGCCCTGCAGGATGAACGGGCGGAGATCGACGTGGCGGGGCTCGACGTGGTCCTCCACCACCGTCGGCACGGTCGAGAGCTTCACCAGCGGCTGCGCGATGTAGTTGCGCGGGTCGGCCTTGATGCGCGCCGCGAACTCCGCGTGCTCGGCCGCGCTCGCGGCGGGGCCGATCAGCATGCCGTAGCCACCGGACTCGTTGGCGGGCTTGACGACGAGCTCCGGCAGGTGCTCCAGCACGTATTGTCGATCGTCGTCGTACAGGCACACGTACGTCGGCACGTTCGGCAGGATCGGCTCCTCGGAGAGGTAGTACTTGATGATCTTCGGTACGAACGCGTAGACGACCTTGTCGTCGGCAACGCCGGCGCCTGGCGCGTTCGCGAGCCCGACGTTCCCCTTGCGCCAGGCGCGCATGAGCCCTCGCACGCCGAGCGCGGAGTCGGGGTTGAAGGCTTCCGGGTCGAGGAAGAGATCGTCGATGCGCCGGTAGATCACGTCGACGCGCTGCAGGCCGTCGATCGTGCGCATGTAGACGCAGTCGTCGTCGCCGACGACGAGATCGGATCCCTCCACCAGCTCGGCGCCCATCTGCTGGGCGAGGAAGCAGTGCTCGAAGTAGGCCGAGTTGTAGATGCCGGGCGTCAAGACCACGACCTCGGGGAAGTCGCCGGGCCGCGGCGAGATCGACCCCAGCATGTCGAAGAGCTGGTTCGGGTAGTCGGCGACGGGCAGGATGCTCGACTCGGCGAACAGCTCGCCGAAGACGCGCTTGGTGAGGATGCGGTTCTCGAGCATGTAGGACACGCCCGACGGCACGCGCAGGTTGTCCTCGAGGACGTAGAAGGTGCCGTGGTGGTCGCGGATCAGGTCGGAGCCGCAGATGTTGGCCCAGGCGCCGAAGGGCGGGCGGATGCCGATGCACTGCGAGCGGAAGTTCTTCGAGTCGGCCAGCAGCTCGGCAGGGAAGACCCCGTCCTTGACGATCTTCTGGTCGCCGTAGAGATCGCCGATGAAGAGGTTGAGCGCTCGCAGCCGCTGGCGAAGCCCCGCCTCGGTGTGGGCCCACTCGCGGGCGGAGATGATGCGCGGGATGATGTCGAACGGCCACGCGCGGTCGATGTTGGAGCCCTCGCTGTAGACCGTGAAGGTGATCCCCATCTCCTCGATGGCGGCCTCGGCGGCTTCCTGGCGCGACCGGATCTCCTCGGTGCTGAGCGACGCCAGGTAGCGCGCGACCACCCGCCCCACGTCCCGGGGGTGTCCGGGGCCGGTCATCATGTCGTCGTAGAAGCCGTTCGGGTCGTACGACTCCCAGTCGATCGTCATCGTGCGTCCGGTGGGTTGCGGCAGCGAGGTCACCAACGTTCCGGCAAGCCCCGTGCCAGCCCAGTCCCCTCGCCGGAGCGAGGCATCTCCCCGGAATCACCCGGCCGGGTGCATGAAGCGCACGCACCCCTGCCTCGAACACGGGCACGCCCCCGCCCGCGGGGACGCGGAGGCGGTGAGCGTCTGGTCGCCCCAACCCGCCGTGCATAGCCGCAGGGATCTGCTAGTGTCCCCCCCGATGGCTGATGCCGACGATGTCGACCTCAAGATGGATTCCGCCGAGCTCTACCGGGAGGAGATCTTCACCGACCGCAAGATCGGCACGATCCGCCAGCTGATCCCCGTGAAGAGCGACGGCTCCGCCGATCCCAGCCGCACCGTCCTCTTCGCCGGCCAGACGCAGATCCTGACCGCCGGCGGTACGCTTCCCTTGAGCTTCGAGATCGCCGCCAACTCGCTCGCCGAAGCCGTCCAAGCCTTCGGCGCTGCAGCCAAGCTCGCCCTCGAGGACACCGTCCGCGAGCTCCAGGAGCTCCGCCGCCAGGCCGCCTCCCAACTGGTGATCCCCGAGCCCGGCGCCGCCGCCTCCATTCTCTCCGGCCCCGGCCCCGCGGGCCGCGGCAAAATCCTCCGGTAGCCCGCGAAGCGCCAGCGAGCGGAAGCCGCGACCCACTCCCGGTCCTGGGGCGATCCAAGCCCTACGACGTGACCGGGATCGACGCCGACCAGCACACGATCCAGCTGGCGAACCCGACGAGCAGCGGGATCGTCAGGTTGTCGTCGATCCGCAGCGGCAGCATCTCGAGGATGGCGCCGGCGAGGCCGATCGAGAGCGCCGCACCGGCGATCGACCCCGCGGGCGCTTCGGTCATCGTCGAGAGCGCGACCACTGCGACCACGAACGTCGCACCGAGGAACGCAAGCGATCCTTCGATCGTCTTGTCGGCGACGAGGTGCCGGCGTCCCCACGTGATGCCGACCAGCGCCGAGAGCGGGTCGCTGATGGCGAGCGTGTAGATCGCGATCAAGGCGATCACCTTGGGGAAGGTGAGGATCGTCAGGAGCACCGCGATCGCGTATGGGATCATCGCCGATTCCTTCAGCTGCTCCTCGGCGCGGAAGAAGGCGGCGTTCACCTGCGGGATCTTCTGCACGAGCTCGGGGTAGTGGATCCGAACGCGGTCGAGGATGTAGGCCACGCACGCGATCACGCCGAAGATGTGCACCACCTGCTCGTGCGTGAAGAGCCAGGCGTAGGCGGTCGCGATCGCCACGCCGTTCGCCACGTGGACGAGGCGCCGCCCGAGGTGGATGTCCTTGCGGGTGGCCGACGCGACGACGGTCTCGGCCATCGTCACTCCCCCGCGATCGCTCCGGCAGCCTGGGCGTCGGGCGCCGCCGGAGCGCTCCCGGTGAACACGTCGATCACCTCGCCGGCGGGTCCGTCGGCGGCGACGCGCCCACCGTCGAGCCAGATCGCCCGCGAGCAGAGCTCGCGCACGACGTCGGGCGAGTGCGACACGAGCAGGAACGTCGCGCCGCTCTTCAGGAACGACGTGATGCGGTCGTAGGACTTCTTCTGGAAGGCGAAGTCGCCGACCGAGAGGACCTCGTCCAGGAGCAGCACGTCCGCCTCGACGTCGGTCGCGACCGCGAAGCCGAGCCGGGCGACCATGCCGGTCGAGTAGGTGCGCAGCGGCGCGTCGATGAACTCTTCGAGCTCCGCGAACTCGACGATGCGCGCGAACCGCTCCCGCATCTCGCGCCGCGAGCGACCGAGCAGCGCGCCGTTCAGGAAGACGTTCTCGCGACCCGAGAGCTCGGGGTCGAAGCCCGCGCCCAGCTCGAGCAGCGGCGCCACGCGGCCGCGCACCGTCACCGTCCCCCGCGTCGGGCGGAGCACGCGCGCGATGACCTTCAGGAGCGTCGTCTTCCCGGCGCCGTTGCGACCGACGATGCCGACCGACTCGCCGCCGCGGATCGCGATCGAGACCTGCGAGAGCGCGAGGAACTCCTGGTAGACGAGCCGGCGCCGCATCCAGCGGATCGCGAACTCCTTGAACGTCGGCACCCGCTCGTGTGGCACGCGGTAGCGCACCGTGACGTCGCGCACGTCGACGACGGGGCGCTCTGGCGCGGGTCTCACGGGAGCCATCCTAGACGTGATAGGCGACGCGATCGCTGTAGCGGTCGAAGACGATCCATCCGAGCACGAGCGCGCCGAACGCGAAGGCGCTGGCCGTCCCCAGCGTCGACAGTGTCGGGACGTGGCCGTGGAAAATCGGGGCGCGGAACAGCTCCACGAAGTACGTCATGGGGTTGAGATCGACCAGCGGGCGAAAACGCGCCGGCACCAGCTCCACCGTGTACATGACCGGCGTCACGTAGAGCCAGGCCGTCAACACGATCTGGTAGATCGGCACGATGTCGGCGAACAGGATGGAGAGCGGCGCGAGCAGGAGCGAGATGCCCAGGGCGAAGACCGCCGCGAGCAGCATCGAGACCGGCAGGAACGCGAGCGATGGCCGCATCGGGTGGTGCACCACCAGCATGAGGACCGCGAGCGGCACGAGCGAGACGACGAGGTTCACGAGCCCCGCCACGACCGTGGCGATCACGAAGACGGCCTTCGGCACGTACACCTTGCGCATGAGCGGCGCGTAGCCGAGCAGACCTCCGGCCGACCACGAGGTCGTCTGGGCGACGAAGTTCCACAGCAGGTAAGCCGACATGAAGAAGACCGTAAAGTGCTCGACGGGTACCTTCAGGATCTCGGCGAAGACGAGCGTGAACACGAGCATCATCATGAGCGGATGCAGCATCGTCCAGGCGATACCGAAGAACGAGCGCTTGTAGCGGACCTTCAGCTCTCGGGCGACGAGGGCGCGCAGCAGGCTCCGATAGCGGATGATCTCTCGCAGCGAGGTGAGCATCGGAGACCCGCGTCCGGTTACCAGGCAGGCATATCGCCCGCAACCGATCGCACGTGCGCCGTTGACAGTCGAAACGCCGCGGCCGTACAAGCGCCTCCATTCCGTCCACCGCCCAAGCTCTCGCGCCGGGCCGATTCCCAGGCCCGCGCGCCGCGCTCGTCGTCGCCCACCCGGGCCACGAGCTGCGCGTCCACGGCTGGCTCGCCATGAGCGCGCCGACGGTGTGCTGTCTCACCGACGGCTCGGGATCGTCCACCGCGCCGCGGATCGACGAGACCCACCGGCTGCTCGCGCGCGCCGGGGCGAGGGCTGGCGCGATCTTCGGCGCGGTCTCCGATCGTGTGATCTACGACGCGATGCTGGCGCGGGACGTCGAGCCCTTCCGCGATCTCGTGCGCGAGCTGACGGGGGTGCTGGCCGGCGTCGACTACGTCGTGGGCGACGCCAGCGAGGGGTACAATCCGACCCACGACGTCTGCCGTCTCGTGATCGACGCCGCCGTCCGGCGGGCCCGCGCGCGATCCGGCCGGCCGATCGCGAGCTACGCGTTTCCGCTCGTCGGACCGCCGCGGCCCTGGACCGAATCGGGGCCGGACGACGTCGACCTCCTGCTCGACGACGCGGCGCTCGGGCGCAAGCTCGAGGCCGCGCGCGACTACGTCGCGCTCGACGCGGAGGTCGCGCTCGCACTCGGCCAGCTCGGGCCGGAGCCCTTTCGCTGCGAGGCGTTCGCATACGTCGCGGCCGACGATGTCGCCACCGCCGTCGGCGAAGAGCAGCCGTTCTACGAACGCTATGGCGAGCAGCGCGTCAGCGAGGGCGCGTACGCGCGTGTCGTCCGGCTCCGCGAGCACGTCCTGCCCATCGCCGAGGCGCTACGATGCGGGTTCTGATCACCAACATCACGCTCGGGAGCCGCACCGGCACCGAGATCAACGTGCGCGACGTGGCGCTGGGGCTGCTCGGTCGCGGTCACACGCCCATCGTGTACTCGCCCGAGCTGGGTCCGCTCGCGCACGAGCTCCGCCGCCGCACGATCGCGGTGGTCGACGACCTCGACCACGTGGGCGCGGCGCCGGATGTGATCCACGGCCACCACCATCCAGAGACGATGATGGCGCTGCAGCGCTTCCCCGGCGTGCCCGCGATCTTCTTCTCGCACGACTTCACGGCCTGGCACGACGCGGCCCCGCACTTCCCGCGCATCCTGCGCTACGTCGCGGTCGACGAAGCGAACCTCGATCGCCTGGCGCTCCAGCACGGCGTGCCGGAAGCGCGCATCCAGATCGTGCTGAACGCGGTCGACACCGATCGCTTCCGGCCCCGGGCGCCGCTGCCGCCGCGGCCGCGCCGCGCGCTCGTGTTCAGCCACTACGCGAGCGAGCGCACGCACGCCCCGGCCGTGCGCGAGGCCTGCCGCCGGCTGCAGCTCCCGCTCGACGTGATCGGGAACGACGCGGGTGCCCCGACGTCGGCACCGGAGGACGTCCTCGGCCACTACGATCTCGTGTTCGCCAAGGGACGCTGCGCGTTGGAGGCGATGGCCGTGGGCGCCGCCGTCGTGCTGCTCGACCAGAACGGGCTGGGTGCCCTGGTGACGAGCGCCGACGTCGATCGGTTCCGTCGCGACAACTTCGGGCGCCGCTTGCTGCGCCGTCCGCTCGATCCGGCGCTCGTCATCGAGGAGGTCGGCCGCTATGACGCCGCCGACGCGGCGAGGGTGTCCGCGCACATCCGCGCGACCGCCGACCTGCAGACGCAGCTCGACCAGCTCCTCGCGCTCTACGGCGACGTGATCGCCGAGAATGCGGCACGCGTCCCCGACGTCGCCGAGGAAGGACGCAAGGCCAGCGCGTACTACCGCGCCTGGGGCCCGCGCTTCCGTGACGGCGAGCTGCGCACCGAGTGCGATCGCCGCGCCGCCGAGATCGCGCAGCTGTCGGCCGAACGTGACGAGCTCCAGCGCGAAGCCGAACGGCTCGCGGCCGCGCTCGAGCGGGGCCAGGCCGAGCGCGCGGCGGCGGTGCGCCTGCAGACCGAGCACGACACCCTGCGAATGCAGCATAGGCACCTGGAGAGTCGCGCCGCATCGCTCGCGACCGAGCGCGATCGCCTGGTCGGCGAGCTCGACTACGTCAACGCGACTGCGACGTGGCGCCTGCATCAGGCGCTGCTTCGCTCGCGCGCCGTCGTGTGGGCCTACCGCTCCGTGCGCGCCGTCGCCGCGCCCGCCTCGCGCTGGGCGGCACGTCTCGCGCCTCGGCGCGACCCCTAGCGCCGCGATCATGTCGACGCCTCCGCCGCCGCGCCCGCCCGGTCCGGGCGGCATCGACCCCGCGCGTCGCCGCCGTCGCCGTCGCGGCAGAGGTGGGGGACGCCGTGACGATCGGGAGCCACAGCGCGCCCGCGCACCGCAGGCGGTGCTCCCGGCCGTGAGCCCGCTCGCGGCCGATGCCCGCTCGGCCGACGCGCCGCTGTCGCCGGCCGAGGTCGCGGAGATGAGGCAGCACCTGGCGTTCCTGCGGCGCTACAAGGACCAGCTCCGCTTGAAGCTCAACTCGCAGGAAGACCTGCTCGTGAACGGCCAGCGCGAGCCGACCGATCGCGGCGTGTGCCGGCACCTGCTCGGAAAGCTCGATCGCGCGACGATCGACGCGGCGCTGTCGCGCGAGCCGCTCCATTCCGACGCGGCGGCGCGGGCCCGGATGCTGGCGGGCGCGGTGCGCGTCACGGCCGACCTCGGGACGTTGCTCAGCTACCTCGAGGCGTTGGCGCAGGTGCGCTCGCACGCCGAGGCGGCGCAGGCGTTCGGCGAGGTCGTCGCGCGCATCGACTTCGAGAGCCTGTCGGCGACGCGACTCGTGCGCCTCCTCCAGGTCTTGATCCAGACCTTCGCCGATCACGAGCGCATCCAGGTGCTGTTCAGCCTGCTCGCCATGCCGGGTTTCCGGCGCGCCTTCGACGCGGCGACGCCGCTTCCGCCGGAGGTTGCGGACGCCGTGTTGCCACTTCGCGCGGTCCATCGCCGCCTGCTCGAGGGCGGGGGCACCGAGCCGCCGGCGCTCGTCGTCGACGGGATGCAACGCGTGCTGAATGCGCCCGACCCGGTGCTCCGAAGCTACCTCGAGCCGCTGCGCACCGCGATGCTCGAGCTGGCGCTCGATCCGACGGTGCCGGCGGCGCTCGCCGATCGCGCGGCGGGAGTCCTGCTCCCGAGCCTGCCGCGCGACGGTCGCCCGTACGCCGACCTCGCGTTGCGGCGTGCGGGGCAGCTCCTGGGTCGCCACGCCGACGACCGGGCGCGCTCGGTGCTGGAGGAGCTGCGGCGGGCGCAGCCCGGCCTCCGGCGCGCCGAGCGGCTGGTGGCTGCGCTCGATGCGCGCCACCTGGGTCGCATCGCGCTCGGCGTGGCGCCGCCCGAGCGCGGGCGTCTCGCGGACGCATTCTGGCTCGACGGCCAGCGTCCCGTGTGGCTGCGCACGGCGACGGCGGCCGACGCCGATCGTCTCGCGGCCGAGGCCCGTCTCCAGGAGGGCGCCGCGCTTCCCGGCGTGGCCGCCGTCGTCGAGCACGGGGTCGCGAGCGGCATTCCGTACGTGGCCGTCGCCGGCGCGGGGCGCCCGTGGCTCCTCGACGGCCCGCTCGATGTGCCGGCGGCCCTCGGCATCACGGCGCTCGTTGCGCGTCTGCTGCGCGCGCTCGCGCTGGGCGGCGTCCTCCTTCCCGACGTCGAGCCCGAGCGGTTCCTCGCGGCCTCCGGCGGGGCTGCGGCGCTCGTGCTCGCCGATTTCGACGGCGCTCGCGCCGCCGACCCGTCCGCCGCCGCCGATGCGCACGTGCGGCTCGCTGCCGCCCTCGCGCGCCGACTCCTGCCCCCCGGTGTCGAAGGACGGTTCGAGCCCGCAATCGGCGGCGCGCTGGCGCGCGCCCTCGATGCCCCGGTCGATCTCGCGGACCTGGTCGGTGCGCTCGACCGCGCGCTCCTGCGCGCCGACGGCGGTGAGCGTTCGCGCGGGGGGCGGATGCCCCCCACGCGCTCCGGTGTCTAGTAGCGGTTGCGGCCGCCGAAGCTGCCCGAGCGTCCACCACCACCGCCGCCGCCGCCGCGAGGCGCGCGCTCGTTGGCTTCGTTCACGTTGATCTGGCGCCCGCCGACGTCGCGGCCGTTCAGCTCCGCGATGGCCTTGCTGGCCTCGGTCGACGAGCTCATCTCCACGAAACCGAAGCCGCGCGAGCGACCGCTGTCTCGGTCCGTCACGACGGTTGCCGATTCGACAGTCCCGACGGCTGCGAACAACGACTCGAGGTCCGCTCCGGTGGTCGAGAACGAAAGATTTCCTACGAACAACTTCTTGCCCATGGCATGCTCCTCCCCTGTGGGGAAATTGTGGTTTGGTCGCGGTTGCCTGAGCGAGAAGCCGAGATCGCCACCAAAGCGACGCGCGCGAGTCGCGCGCTGACAATAGACGAAGGACGCCCCCTTATCCGCTCATTGGCCGATTCAGGCAATCGGGGCCCCGAAGGGCCTCGGTCCGGTGGACGGACGCTGGACGCGCGCCTAGAGTCGCGCCATGGGCACCGATCACGATCGCCGGCTCGGCGAGATCGCGGCGTCGATCCTCGCGAGCTACCGCGCGCGCGGCGAGCTGAGCCACCTCCAGGGTGGACAGCTTCCGAGCCGCGAGATCCTCTGGGGTGTGGTGGAGGACCTCCTGCGCATCCTCTTTCCGGGCTTCCTCGAGCCGGCGGGGCTCGATCCGGCGGAGCTCGGGGAACGTACGAGTGCCCGCGTGCGCGGCGTCGCGGCGCGACTGCGCGGCGAGCTCGAGAAGGGACTCCGCTTCCGCGGCGGCGTCCCCGTCTCGGCGGCGGATTGCGACGAGTGCGGGCCGAAGGCCGAGGCGGCGACGGTGAACCTTCTCACGCGCATCCCCGGCATCCGCGACCTGCTCGCGACCGACATCCAGGCGGCGTACGACGGCGATCCCGCCGCGCACTCGATCCAGGAGATCGTGCTGGCCTATCCCGGGTTGCAGGCGATCGCCGTGTACCGGTTGGCGCACGTCCTGCATCGCGACGACGTGCCGATCGTCCCGCGGGTCATGACGGAGTACGCCCACTCGCGTACCGGCATCGACATCCACCCCGGCGCCGAGATCGGTCGCCGCTTCTTCATCGACCACGGCACGGGCGTCGTCATCGGTGAGACGTGCGTCATCGGCGAGGGGGTGCGCATCTACCAGGGCGTGACGTTGGGCGCGCGCAGCATTCCGCACGATGCGCAGGGGCGTGCGATCAAGGGCGCGAAGCGCCACCCGGATATCGAGGACGGCGTCACCATCTACTCCGGCGCCACGATCCTCGGACCGGTGCGCATCGGGCGCGGCTCGATCGTCGGCGGCAACGTGTGGCTGACGCAGTCGGTACCGCCCGAGACGCGCATCGTCGTGCGCACGCCGCAGCAGATCCAGGCCGACCAGCTGGCGGACGACTACCAAATCTGAGAGGAAGCCCTCCATGGCGCGCATCTTCGAGGACAACGCCCGATCGATCGGCGGGACGCCGCTCGTACACCTGCGACGCATCGGCGACGGCACGACGGCGCGCATCCTCGGCAAGATCGAAGGTCGCAACCCGGCGTACTCGGTCAAGTGCCGGATCGGGGCCGCCATGATCTGGGACGCCGAGGAGCGCGGCGTCTTGAAGAACGGTGTCGAGGTCGTCGAGCCGACCAGCGGCAACACCGGCATCGCGCTCGCGTTCGTGTGCGCGTCGCGCGGCTATCCGCTGACGCTCACCATGCCGGAGACGATGAGCCTCGAGCGGCGCAAGGTGCTGGCCGCGTTCGGGGCGAAGCTCGTGCTCACGCCGGGCGCCGAGGGGATGACCGGCGCCATCCGCAAGGCCGAGGAGATCGTCGCGACCGATCCGGCGAAGTTCTTCATGCCGCAGCAGTTCCGCAATCCGGCCAACCCCGCCATCCACGAGCGCACGACCGGTCCCGAGATCTGGAACGACACCGACGGCGCCATCGACGTCTTCGTCTCCGGCGTCGGCACCGGCGGAACCATCACGGGCGTCTCGCGCTACATCAAGAAGCGCAAGCCGATCGTCTCGGTCGCCGTCGAGCCGGCCAAGAGCCCCGTCATCAGCCAGACGCGCGCGGGGAAGCCGCTGGCGCCGTCGCCGCACAAGATCCAGGGCATCGGGGCCGGCTTCGTTCCGGAGAACCTCGACCTCGCGATGGTCGACCGTGTCGAGACCGTGACCGACGAGGAGTCGATGGAGATGGCGCATCGCCTCGCGCGCGAGGAGGGCATCCTCTCGGGCATCTCGTGCGGCGCGGCGGCCGTGGTCGCCCTCCGCATCGCCAAGGAGCGCGAGTTCGCGGGCAAGACCATCGTCACCGTGCTACCGGATTCCGGCGAGCGCTACCTCTCGTCGGCGCTTTTCGCGTGAGGGCCGTGGTGGCGCGCGCCTCCGGGGAGGACCCGAACCTGCCGATCCCTTCGTGGGCGATCGACCAGGCCGAGCGACCCGACGCCAAGGCGCGGGTCGACGCGCGCCTCGGCGGCGTGCTGGGGAAGCTCCGCGACGCGAACCTCGTCGCGCGGGTGAAGGAGCTCTACGGCTACGTCACCGATCCGCGCGTGCCTGCGAAGTACAAGGTGATCGTGCTGGCGGGGCTCGTCTACCTCGTGAATCCCTTCGACGTCATCCCGGACGCGATCCCGGGCGCGGGCTTTCTCGACGACGCGGCGGTCGTCTTCGCCATCCTCGAAGCCGTGCGGCGGATCATCGGGTCGGTCGAGGACTCCGCCAAGCGCGTCGTCACGCACGCGGTCGCCGAGACCGAGGAGGCGTTCGCACGCCGCGGCGTGCAGCAGATCGGCCTGTCGCTGTGGGCGGTCACGCTCGCCTCGTGCGTGGGGCTCGTCTTCGCCGCCGCACGCGACGCGCTCATCCCCGGCGGGCACGGCCTCGGCGATCCGTTCGTTCTTGCTGCCATGGTGGTGGGCCTGGTCGGCTTCGCCACCAGCGCCGCGCTCGCGCGCCGCGTCTGGCGGACGTACCGCTCGGCGCCGCCCTTGGTCCGCGATCCGCTCGCGCACGCGATCCTCTCGGTAATGGGCGTGCGGCAGATCGTCCTCCTGACGCTGCCGGTCGTCGTCCTGCTCCTGCTCGTCGGCATCAAGCTCGGCATCGCGGCCCACGGCTGATGCCGGCGATCCACGGCTGGTGCGCCCGCGGATGGGAGGAAGTTCGCGACGCGTTCGCGGCGAACTTCGCTCGGCACGGCGACGTCGGCGCGGCGTGCGCCGTCTACCGTCGCGGCCTGCCGGTCGTCGACCTCTGGGGCGGCGTCGCCGACCACGTCGCGGGGCGGCCGTGGGAGGAGGACACGGTGCAGATCGTGTTCTCCGCGACCAAGGGGATCACCGCGGCGTGCGTGAACCTGCTCGTCGAGCGCGGACTCCTCGACGTCGACGCGCCGGTCGCCACCTGGTGGCCCGAGTTCGCCGCGGCGCGAAAGGGCGCGATCCCGCTGCGCTGGGCGCTCTGTCACAAGGCGGGCCTCGCCGCCGTCGAGGGCGACTTCACGCTCGCCGAAGTCCTCGCCTGGGATCCCGTCGTCGCAGCCATCGCCGCGCAGGCGCCCAACTGGGAGCCGGGGACGGCGCACGGCTACCACGTGCGCTCGTACGGCTGGATTCTGGGCGAGGTCGTGCGGCGCGCGACGGGGCGATCGCTCGGTCGCTTCTTCGCAGACGAGATCGCGCGGCCCTTCGGGCTGGATTTCCGCATCGGGACCCGCGAACCGGATCTCGCGCGCTGCGCGCGCATGATCCCTCCCGATCCGCTGGTCTCGCTGGCCGACGTGTTCGGCGCCGGCTCCCTCATGGCGCGGGTCATGAACGGGCCCTCGGGTCTGTTCGCGTACGACGACATGTGGAACCGCCCCGACGTGCTCGCCGCCGAGATGCCGTCCTCGAACGGCGTCGGCAGCGCGCGGGCGCTGGCGCGTCTCTACGCGGCGCTCGTCGACGACGTCGACGGCGCGCGTATCCTCGAGCCGAGCACGGTCGCCACCGCATGCATCGTGCAGTCGGAGGGACCCGATCGCGTGATCCTGCTCCCGACCGCGTTCGGCCTCGGCTTCTCGCTCCAGCCGATCATCTCGCCCGGCGCGGGCGCGCGGGCGTTCGGGCACCACGGCGCGGGCGGGTCGCTCGGCTTCGCCGATCCCGAGCGCGACCTCGCGTTCGGCTACGTCTCGACACGCATGAAGTTCGATCCCGCGGGCGACGATCGCACGACGGGGCTCGTCGCCGCGGTCTACGGCTCGCTCTGATCCGCGGGCGGCGACTCGACGCGCGTGAGCGTGTAGTCGTCCACCGGCTCGAGCGTGCGCAGGTCGCGGCCGAGGAGCGCGATCCGCTGCGAGTCGAGCACGCGGAAGCTGCGCTGCATCGTCGGCTTGTCGGGCTCCAGCTGGTAGATCGTGACCTCGGGGTCGGTCGCACCGCCGCGCACGAGCGTCCACGGCCCCTCGGCGCGGAACCGCTGGAGCCCCATCTGCGTGCCGATGTAGGTCTCGACCAGCGAATAGGTGGGACGCGTGAAGTCGTCCGGCCCGCTCGACCAGAGTGTCAGGTGCGTGCGGACGCCGTCGCAGTTCCGACAGGGGAGGGTGCCCTCGAAGACCCCGAGCAGAAAGCGTCCCTCGCCGACCGGGACGACGACCTCGGGCGCAGACTTCCGGCACGCGGCGATCGCGAGCGCGACGAAGAGTGCCGCGGCGAGCGCTCGCGCCCGAGGGTCAGTCGAACGGCCAGTTCGTCGACTCGGTGCCACCGTCGACCTCGATCACCTTCCCCGTGACCCACCCGCCGGCCGGCGAGCAGAGCCACAGGGCCGCCAGCGCGATGTCCTCGACCGAGCCGATGCGCTTCATGGGTGTCATCGATTCCATCTGGCCGCGCAGCTCCGGGGTCAGGAACGGCGCCAGCGCCGAGGTCTCGACCGCCCCGACGGCGAGGGCGTTGAGGCGCACCTTGGGCGCGAACTCGGCCGCGAGCTGTCGGGTCATGAAGGAAAGGGCGGCCTTGGCCGTGCCATAGGCCGTGAAGCCCCCGCGCACGATCCGGCCCGCCGCCGAGGAGATGTTGAGCACCGCGCCGCCGCCGGCGGCCAGCATGTGAGGGAGGCACGAGCGCGTCAGCAGGTACGCCGACGTGAGGTTGAATCGGAAGCACCACTCCCAGGACGGCAGATCGGTGTCGAGGAAGGCCATGGGCGGGAAGCCGCCCGCGTTGTTGACGAGCAGGTCGATGCGACCGAGCTCGCGCATCGTGCGCGCGACCAGCGCCTCGAGCTGTGCGGCGTCGGTGACGTCGCACGGAAACGCGATGGCGCGACGCCCGAAGGCGCGCACCTTGGCGGCCGTCGCCTCGATCTCCGCCTCGGTCCGCGCCGCGCACACGATGTCGGCGCCCTGCTCCGCGAAAGCGAGGGCGATGCCTTGTCCGATGCCGCGACCGCCGCCGGTCACGATCGCGACCTTGTCCGTCAGCTTGAATTTGTCGGTGAGTGCCACAGGGCGGGCATATCGGTCGCACGCCCGGGGTTCAATCGCGGGGTGTCGCGTGTCGCGTCCCGATCGTGAGCACGGGGGGGAGGAGGATGCCGGCGGGCAGGCGATAGACGCGGCGTTGCGCCGCGACGTGGAGGCCGGCCGCCTCGAAGAGGGCGCGCATCTGGCGCGACGTGGGCCAGTCGAACGGCTGGCCGAAGGTCTGCGACGCGGCGTGGACGAGAGTGCGCACGGTCTCGTGCGGCGTGCTGACGATCGCGATCAGCGCGTGGCCACCGGGGACGAGGACGCGCCGCATCTCGGCGAGCGCCCGCGGCTGGTCGGGGAACCAGTGGAAGGCCTCGGTCGAGACGATCGCGTCGAAGGTGGCGTCGTGAAACGGCAGGCGCAGGGCGTCGCCGCGCACCCACGGCGCCCCGGGCTCGCGCGCGTGCGCCTGCCCGAGCATGCCGTCCGAGAAATCACAGCCGACCACCGTCGCGGCGGGACATGCGCCACGCAAGCGCGCGGTCAGGAGTCCCGTGCCGCATCCCACGTCGAGCACGCGCCGAGGGTCCAGCGGCCGCAGGGCAGCGACGACGGCGTCGTGCACCGGGCGATAGGTGAGACGTTGGACGACCGGCTGGTCGTAGAAGCTCGACCACGCGTCGAAGAGCCAGCGGGCCGGCCCCCGTGAGGTCATCGCACCGGCGTCACTGCCCGCTGGCGCCGACGGCGCGCGCCCGCAGGGCCGCGACCCGCGTGCGGGCGCGCTCCTCGCTCCGCTCGCGCAGGAGCCGGTGGAGCACCTGGTTTCGCACGGCGTCCAGGGGCGGCACGCGCGCGGGCTCGCGCTCGTGCACCCACACGAGATGGAGCCCATACGGCGACGGCACCGGTCCGATCCAGTAGCCGAGCGGCGCCCCGGCGACGCTGCGCGCGAGCTCCGGACCGAAGATCCGCTCGAGCTCGGCCGCGGATGCGGGGCCGATGGTCGACCCGGCGAGGAACGCGTCGCCGCGCGCGGCCGCGACGTCGGGAGGCGTGCTCGTCCGGCGCAGCTCGCGCAGGAGCTCGGTCGCCTCGGCGTCGAGGGCCGCGCCGCAGCGATCGCGGCTCACGTACACGTGCGTCAGGCGGATGCGCGCCGGCTGCGCGAACGCCTGCGCGTGGGCGTCGAGGTAGGCTTGCAGCTCGGCCTCGGTCGGCATGTCGGCGGGCCCGAGCTTGCCGGCGGCGAGGTGCATCATCTGCACCAGGTGCCGCTGCACGACGACGTCGCGGCGCTCGAGACCGAGGCGTCGCGCCTCCGCTTCGAGCTCGGCTTCGCTGCGCGCATCTTCGCCGACGAAGCGCCCGAGCCGCGTCAAGCGCTCGCGGACGGCCGGATCGGCGCGATCGATCCCGAGCTCCAGCGCCTCGCGACGCAGGAGCTCGTCGTCGGTCGTCGAAGCGATCGCGTGCCGGGGCGCGATCTGGCGCTCCCACCACGGCCGCGCGACGAACAGGACGGCGCCGATGGCGAGGAAGTGCAGCGCGGGGCTCCGCCAACCCATTAGCGTCCTCCGAAGGCGAGCTGCCGTGCCGAGCCCGTCCACATGCGCGTCTGCGAAGCGCGGAAGAGGCCGCTCGCGAGCGACACCGTGACGATCTGGTCCGCGCGGGCGACGGCGGCGAGATCGCGCGAAGACGCCCGGACCGAGAGGACGGCCTCGCCCTTGCGGGCGGTGAGGGAGAGGGCGGCGGGGCTTCCGTCCTTGAAGACGAAGCGCCGGCCCTTGTGACGGACCGCCCCGGGTGCGGCGACGAGCGCGAGGAGGTCGTCGCCGTTGCTGACCCGCAGGGTAAGCCCATTCGCGACCGGGTCGAAGTCCGGCGGCAGGCCGCCGAGCGTCGCGCGCAGCACGACGCTGTCGCTTCCCGGCCGCTTCCCGAACTTCGCGCGCGCGTGCACCTTGGCCATTGCCTCCGGCCGGTACCAGATGGGCGACGTCCACGCGCGTTCCTGGATCGTCGGGTCGAGGAACGCGTCGTTGGTCTTGCCGAGACAGCAGGCGGCGAAGTCCGGCGGGGCCGCCGCGGCCTGCGCAGCGCAATCGGCGGCGAACGGGTCCACGCCGGCCTGCTTGCAGATGTGCGTGCTCCAGCGGCAGGTGGGGTTCTCCACCACGCGCGCGTAGTAGAAGGCGTGCTGGGACGGGTCGAAGTCGGGATCAGTCCAGATCGCGCACAGATCCGCCGCCCCCGTGCCCGTGGGTGCGCAGGTCGCCGGATCGACGCCAGCGCCGTTCGCCGCATTGCCCGCGACGTCGAAGGTCTGGTCGTGCGTCGTCCCGTCGGCGTCGGCCCAGCCCTTCACGATCTGGACGCGCTGGAGGTCCGTGCCCTGCGGATCCTTCATTGCCCACACGGCGAAGCGCGGGCTCTTCTTGCCGCGCACCGGGCCGAGATCGCCGCCCATCGGCGTGCCCGTCGCGTAGGCGCGCTCGACGAAGTCGGCCTTGCCGCACGCGACGCCCGAGAGATCGCCGCCGAAGAAGCGAACGATCGGGCGCGTACCGCTGGTCGCGTACGTCTCGCGGCGTTGCAGCGCCGAGAAGATGGCGTCGCGTGAGTTCTCTTCGGCCCAGACCACGGTGAGGCCGCCCGGATTGTTGCGCATGCTCTCGGAGATGAGGCGCGCGGGCGACGCGTCGTCCTGGCCCTGGATACCGATCCAGCCCTCCTCCTTGGTGTTGCCGGCGGTGGCGTTGTGCGTGTCGGTGCTGCCGACGAAGCCGAAGCGGAACGGATTGACGCCGAGCCTACGCTCGAAGCCGAGGCCGTCCTCGAGCGTCGGGCGCACGAGGTTGCGGCGCGGATACTGGTCGATGGGCACCCTGTCCGGGCCCGGACCCTCGTGCGGCGCCTCCCGCTGCTCGAACGTGCAGAGCTCGTCGGTCGTTCCGAGTCCCACGCCGGCCAGGCGATCGAAGCGGCATTCCGAGTTGCCCTTGACCTGGTGGATCTCGACCAGCGGCTCGAGCGTCTGGCGGCGGAAGGCGTCGGCCGCGTCGAGCGGATCGATGAACTGCTCGCCCCCGCTCAGGTTCGAGTTGTGCGGGATGATGACTGCCTCACAACCCGTCCCCGCGCCGGTGCAGTCGGACTCGATCGCGGTCCACAGGGCCTGGAGCTCGTTCTCCTGGATCGTATCGAGCGCGCTCGCCGCGAACGCCGGCACGTGCTCGTTGCGGAAGATGACGTTACGGTGGCGGTGGCGACCGATCGGGCTCGCCGTGTGCTCGTAGCCGATGAAGGTCGTGAACCCGCACGTGGAGCTGCGATCGTAGGCCTCCTCGGCGGCGGCCTGGATCTCCTGCCAGACGGAGACCGCTGCGGCGTCACAGTCGACCCCCGGCGTCTCGGAGCAGAACGGCTCCGACGTCGGGCGGCCGGGCGTCAGATCGGGGACCCCGAGCGGGAAGAGCCACCTGATCGTGGTGAACAGCTCCTCGCCGGCGGTGGCTTCGTGCACGCGCAGGATCTGGCAGAGTTCGACGTCGAAGACGGGCGAGCCGGGTGTCGTGCACAGGTTAACCTCGCCGAACAGCTCCGAATGATCGGTGACGGCCGCGAAGTCGAGCGGGCGGTCGATCGTCGCGCTGCGCGTCTGCTCCTCCGTCTCGTCCGAGACGGGGATCGTCGCGCCCCGCGCAAAGTCGTAGGCGTCGCGCGGGCCGACGCGCGTGCCGAAGATGTACGCGTCGGCCGAGAACGCGGTGTGGATGTGCAGGTCGCCCACGTACGGGGCCCGCAGCCGATCGTAGCGCGCGCACGGCTCGCGGGTCTCGGTTCGCTTCCACGGAGGCGTCTCGGCCCCGGCGATCACGGGGAGAAGGACCAGGAGCGCGGCGACGGTGATGTAGCGCACGATATCGGCTTAACGCGAGCGTACTCGGCTGTCGAGGCGCGCTCGTCTCGGGGTAGGATGCGGCGTGTCGCGAACGCTCGCCGTGACGGCGCTTTGCGTTGCCCTCGCCACCGGGGCATCGGCCCACCCGCTCGCGCCATCGCTGCTCGAAGTGCGCGAGCTGGGCGCCGGCCGCGTCCGGGTCCGCTGGAAGGTGCCCATCCTCGGCGTTCCAGGAGCGCGGGTCGTCCCCGAGCTGCCCGGGGACTGCCGTGACCTCGGCCCGCGCAAGACGGCGAGCGATGCGTCGGCCGTCGAGATCGACTGGACGGCGGAGTGCGGGGGGGAGGGGCTCGTCGGCGCGCGGATCGGCGTCACGGGTCTCGCCCCGTCGTCGCCGCCGGCGGTCGTCCGCGTCGTGCTGGCCGACGGCCGCGTCGCGCAGGGGCTCGTGACGGCCGACGCGCCCACCCTCGTGGTTCCGGCGCGCTCCCACCCGCTCGACGTGGCGTGGGGCTACGCGCGCCTCGGCGTCGAGCACATCCTGTCGGGGCCCGACCATCTCCTGTTCGTGTTCGGGCTCGTGCTGCTCACCACGACCACCTGGCAGCTCCTCGGCACCGTCACCGCGTTCACGCTCGGGCACAGCGTGACGCTCACGGCGGCGGTGCTCGGACTCGTGGCGGTCCCGGTGCGGCCGATCGAGGCCGCCATCGCGGCGAGCGTCTTCCTGCTCGCCGTGGAGGTCGCGCGCGACCCGGGCTCCCCCTCGGCGATCCGGCGCCGGCCGTGGGTGATGGCGGCGCTCTTCGGCCTGCTGCACGGCTTCGGGTTCGCGGCCGCCCTGACACAGGCCGGGCTCCCGCAGGACGAGGTGCCGTTGGCGCTGCTCGCGTTCAACGTCGGCATCGAGGTCGGCCAAGCGTTCTTCGTCGTCGTCGTGGTCGCGCTTCGCGCGCTGGCTGGCCCGATCGTCGCGCGCGCGCCCCGCTGGGTCACGCGCGTCCCGGTCTACGCCATGGGATCGCTCGCCGCCTTCTGGTGGATGGAGCGGACGGCGGCGCTCTTTCGCTGACGCTCAGCGCGGAGTCGCCGCGGCGCGGTCCAGCATCGCGCGCACGAGCTTCGGCACGGCGTCCTTCTGCGCGGAGTTGACGATCCACCCCGGCACGACGCCGCCGCCGTCGGTGCGCACGGTGTAGGTCACGTCGGTGCCGCCGTCGGCCGCCGGCACCAGGTGCCAGATCGCGGTGCTGCGCGTCACGCGGACGTGATCTCGCACCGGCGGCGGTCCTTCGTCGCTGACGGCCACGCTCGTGAGGTCGCAGGTGCCGGTGGCTTTGTCCACCGTGCGCGACACGCGTACGACGCGATCGCGGTCCTTCAGGACGGGCACGCTGAACTGCTCGTAGAGCAGCTTCGTGTTGCCCTCGTCGCGCAGGACGTCGAGCCGCTTCAGGTACGGGACGAACTGCGGGTACTCCTCGTGACGCCAGAGCGTGGCGAGGATCGCCGCCGGCGGCGTCGGCGCGTGCACGGTCGCGCGGATCTCGTGCACCGGACCGTCCACGTCGCGCGTCGCGATCGTGACGCCGTCGTGTGTGCCCGCGCTCCGCCAGCCTTGGTCGGCCAGCGTGGGCACGGCGGTCGTGACGAGGACGACGAGCAGGGCGAGACCGGTCAGAAGCGCGACGCTTACGGCCGGCGCTCGCGAGCTGTCAACCGGGGCGGCTCGTCATCACGTCGCGCACCCAGTAGGCGGCGACGATCGCGACGTAGCCGAGGAAGATGCCCGCATTCGCGTCGCCGTCGAGCGTCAAGGGCACGTTCTGCTCGCGGACGAGGAAGGAGGCGCCCACGAGCAGAACGGCCACGGCGAAGAGGAGAGGACGAACGCGCATCGAGAGCCAGTGGGAGCAACGAGCGTGCCCGTCCCGGCCGGCCGTTCCGCCGCGTCTCGGCTCGGGCGCGGGGACGCTCGTGGCACAGGTGTGCCAGGTCGGCCCGCCCAGAGGTGGCACGGCGCGCGGTCCCTGGTCGCAACGGGGCGGTGCGGCTATGGCGGCTCGTGGGACGAGGATCTGGTGGATTCGCCGCGATCTGCGCCTCGCGGACAACCCGGCGCTGCGAATGCCCCCTTGCGGTTGCAGACGGAAGGTCGCACGCTGGACGCGCCATGGCGGAGGCCGAGCAGGGCGCGCTTCTCGCCCGCTTCGCACGCGAGAACATTCGCGCCGCGCTCGACGGTCCGCCCCCGCAGGTGCCCTCCGGCGAATGGGCCCGCGAACGCGTGGCCACCTTCGTTTCGCTGCACTGGCGGGACGGCCGGCTGCAGGGATGCATCGGCAGCCTCGAGCCGCGTCGCACGATCGTGGAGGACGTGGCGGCCAACGCCCTCGCCGCCGCCTTCGACGACCCGCGCGCGGCGCGTCTCACACCCGCCGACGTCGACCGGCTGGACGTCGAGGTGTCGATCCTCTCGCCGCTCGAGCGTGTCCCCTGCACCGACGAAGCGAGCGCCTGCGCCGCGCTTCGGCCCCACGTCGACGGCGTCGTGCTGCGCTGGCGCGACAGCCGCGCCACCTTCCTCCCCCAGGTATGGGAGCACGTGTCAGATCCGCGCCACTTCCTGCTCGAGCTCAAGCGCAAGGCCGGTCTCGCCGACGACCTGTGGGACGCCGAGCTGCAGCTCTTCCGCTACGTCGTGTCGGTCGGGAGCGATCCGGGGCGTGGCGCGTGAGGCGGCGGGCGTGCTGCGAGGTCGGCGGGCGAGGCGGCGGCCTCGGCTTCGCCGCGCGAGAACACACGCGTACCGTCACGGCCCCGGGTTTCGTCGCGCCGCTACGCAGGCGCCTTCGCCTCGCCCGCCGACCTCGCTACACGAGCGTCGTGGCAGTCGGCCGCGCCAAATCGCGAAGCGAGCGTCAGCGCTCCCGCCCTACGGGAAGACGCTGTCGCGGCCGCTCGGGACGGCGCGGGTGACCACGGCGGTCAAGCGTTCGATGGCGGCGGCGTTGGTCGGCGTCCGCTTCAGGTAGACGAGTGCGGTGCCGTCGGCGAAGACGCGGACCAGGTCGGGGCGCGCTGCAAGCAACGGGACGACCGGCGCGGTCGCCTCGACCATGACGAGGTCGGTCGGGTACGCGTCGAGCACGCGCTCCCAGCCCGGCGCCCCTTCGACGAACGCGAAGTAGTCGTCCCTGACCTCCTTCGGATACGTCGCCTCGTAGCGGCCGTCGATGAAGACGCGCGCCCGGTCGCCGAGGTGGTGCAACGCGTAGCCGCCCCACTCGAACTGGACGGCCATGTTGCCGTGCAGGTCGTTCGCGCGCAGGAACTCCACCGCGTCGAGCGGAAAGTCCTCGCGCGCGTATCGGATGGCCAGTCCCTCGTGCCGGTAGCGATCGACGACGACACCGAGCTGGACCAGACTGATGGCGACGACACCCGCGGCGATGGGCACGCTCACGGCCCGACGCGGCCGGAGCACCGGCCAGCGTGCGAGCGCCTGCACGCGGACCCATTCGGCTGCGGTGATGAAGACCGGCGCCGCGGCGATCGCGAACAGCACGGAGTGGCGGCGGTGCTGGAATCCGAAGACGCCGGCGAGCACGACGAACCCCACCCGCCAATCGAGGAGCGCGGCGGGCGAGTCGCGGCGCCGGGACCACCACCACGGGATCACGGTCGCCGCCGTCGCGACGACGAGCGCCTTGAATCGCAGGTGATCCGCCGAGAAGAGCGGGATCGGCATCCACTCGGTGATGCGCCCGTGATCGCCGAGCGTGTGGGCGAGGTAGCGATGCAGGGCGAGGCCGTACGGGTTCGCCAGGGTCGCGGCGAGGCTTGCGAGGCCCGAGAGCGCGACCAGCACCAGCGCCCGCGGCGGCGGCGTCGGTCTCCCGTAGGCGCGGGTGTCGAGCGCGCGAACGACGACGCCCAGCACGAAGAAGCCGTGCAGCCCGACGCCGACGAGGAAGCCCCCGTGCATGTTCGTCCACAGAACGATCATGGGCGGGATGAGCGCGAGCGACCACGGCAGCCCGCGCGTCGCGAGCGGGCCGAAGAGCCGGCGATCCGCGCGCTCGAGGATCGCCCATTCCACGGCGAGGAACGTCATGGTGAAGAGCTGCGGGCGGAACGACGCGCCGGGTGCCATGCCCGCCATGGCGAGGACGAGGCAGGCCGCGAGCGTCGCGGGATGGACGGCGGCGCCCGCGCGCAGGGTGCCGGCGCTCGTGCGGACCGCGTCGAGGATGGAGGCCAGGATCACGAAGAAGGCGGCCGCCTTGAGCGCCACGAGCCCGGCGGCGCCCGCCAGTCGGAAGAGCCCCGCGAGCACGACCTCGGCGAACCACTCGTGGTCGAAGAACGGGTGGCCGGGCGCGCTGTACGACCAGCGATCGACCGTCGGCACGGTATGGGCCGCGATGTGGAGGTCGCCGAACGTGAGGTGGTTCCACAGATCCTCGTCGGCGAGGTTGGCGCCCCAGAAGTACGCGGCCGACGCCACGATAAGGAGCGTCGCGACGATCGTCACCGCACGACTCGGAACCACGGGGGCGGACGCCACGATCGCCTGCAGGCAGCAAGCGAGGTGCCACCGTCGCGTCCGGCGAGCACGGCCGGCATCGGGAGTCTTCACGGACCCGGTGTCAAAGTGGTGACTCGGGCGTCCGGGCGTGAACGATGCTACGTCTGCGCTCCCATGCAGGCGCTCGTGAGCTCGGCCATCCTCGTCGCGGCGGCGGAGATCGGGGACAAGACGCAGCTCCTCTCCTTCGTCCTGGCGGCCCGCCTGCGCCGTCCGCTCCCCATCATCACCGGCATCACGGCGGCGACGCTCGCGAACCACGCGCTCGCGGGCAGCGCCGGCGCGTGGGTCGCAGCGCGCGTCTCGGCGGCGACGCTCACCTGGGTGGTCGGGCTCGCCTTCATCGGCTTCGGGCTCTGGACACTGCGCCCCGACACCCTCGCCGGCGACCTGCGCTTGATCGGCGGGGGTGCCTTCGTCACTGCGACGGTCGCGTTCTTCCTCGCCGAGATGGGCGACAAGACGCAGCTCGCCACCGTCGCCCTCGCTGCGCGCTACCCCGGACGTCTCGCCGAGGTCGTGCTCGGGACCACGCTCGGGATGCTCGCGGCCAACGTGCCGGCGGTGCTGGTCGGCGAGGTGCTCGCCGAGCGCATCCCGATGGCGCGCATTCGCTTGGTGGCGGCGGCGCTCTTCCTGGCGATGGGCGTCCTCACGCTCGTGCGCGGCATCGGCTGATCCGGAAAGCACGACGGCCGGGCAGGCTGCGCCCACCCGGCCGTCGGAGCGTGTGAGCCTCGTCGCGCTACTTACACGTGAGGGTCTTGTTCGACTTCAGCCGGCAGCTGCTGGCGCCGAACGTCTTCTCGCCGCACTGGCCGGTCGACGCGATCGGGGCGTCGACGATGAACGCGACCTTCAGCGGGAGCGCCGCCGGATCGATGCTGTAGCTGCCCTTCCTTCCGAGGACGATGAAGCGCAGGACGCCCGGCTGCCCGGCCTTCGCCTTGATCGCGATGGCGCGCAGGCTCGTGCTCGAGACGCCTTTCCATCTCCAGAGCGTGCCCTTCTTGTTCTTCTTCCAACCGCTCGCGCCTGCAACGAAGTCGTCGTCGATGACGTCCCCGGTCGCCCCCGTGATGAGGATGCGGACGCCGTTCGCCGCCGGATCGATCGTCGGTGAGGTCGGCACCCGGACCGTGCCCTTGAACGTCAGGACGTCGTCGCCGGGCGGCGTGTTCAGCTTCTTGATCTGGACGAACGCGCCGTCGACGCTCGTCGGCACGATGTTCGCGCACGGATCGCAGGCATCGCCGATGCCGTCGGCGTCGTCGTCCACCTGGGTGGTGTCGGGGTCGTTCGGACAGTCGTCGTTGGTGTCGCAGACGCCGTCGCTGTCGGAATCGGGACGTCCCGAGTCGGCGGGGCAGGCGGCGCTGATGCCGGAGCAGATCTCGGCGATGTCGCATGCCCCTACGGCCGGGCGGCACACCGTGCCCGGGGCCGCGAGGTCGTCCGCGGGGCAGTCGTCGTCGCCGTCGCAGCTCTCGGCGATGTCGCAGGCGCCAGCCGACGCGCGGCAGATGGCGGTGCTCTTCAGGTCGATCGGACACGCGCCGTTGTTGCAGGTCTCGGCGACGTCGCACACGCCGGCCGCCGGGCGGCACACGGTCGTATTCGGCGCGAACACGTTCGGGGGACATGTGACGCTCGTCCCCGTGCAGCGCTCGGCGACGTCGCAGATCGGATCGGCCGCCGGGCGACAGACGGTGGTCGCCGGCTCGAGGGCGTCCGGCGGGCAATCGGGATCGGTGCCGGTGCAGTACTCGCGGATGTCGCAGAGGCCCGCCTGCGCGCGGCAGGCGACGGTCGCCGCCTTGAACACGTCTGGCGGGCAGCTCGCGGTGACGCCGTCGCAGCTCTCGCCGACGTCGCAGAAGCCGGCCGGCGGCCGGCAGACGACGAACGCGCCGGCCACGCTGTCGGGCGGGCAATTGGGAGACACGCCGTCGCACGATTCGACCAGGTCGCAGGCGCCGGCCGGCGGCCGGCAGGTGATGCCGGAGGCGAGGACGCCGTCCGACGGGCAGTCGTTGCCGACGCCGTCACAGCTCTCGGCGGCGTCGCAGAGTCCGGTCGCCGGCCGGCACACGGCCGTGCTCTTGGCGTCCGCCGGGCACGCGGCACTCGCGCCGTCGCAGCTCTCGGCGAGGTCGCACATGCCCGCCGACGCCCGGCACTCGGTGCCGGCGCCGACGAACGCGTCGGTCGGGCAGTTCACACCGACCCCGTCGCAGCTCTCGGCGAGGTCGCAGATACCGGCCGACGGGCGGCACGTGACGAAGGCGCCGGCCACGCTGTCGGCCGGGCAATCGTCGCCGATGCCGTCGCAGGTCTCGGGTTGATCGCAGAGGCCGGCCGCAGGCCGGCACACGGCCGTGCTCTTCACGTCGGCCGGACAGGTGGCGGCGACGCCGTCGCAGGCTTCGGCGACGTCGCATGCGCCGGCCGCAGCACGGCAGGTGGTTCCCGATCCCGCCACCATGTCGGCGGGGCAGTCGTCGTCGGTGCCGTTGCAGGTCTCGGCAACGTCGCACGCTCCCGACGCCGGGCGGCACTCGGCCGTGCTCTTCGCGTCGGGAGGACACGCGGTGCTCGCACCGTCGCAGGACTCGGCGAGATCGCAGACGCCGGCCGCGGTGCGGCACGAGGTCCCGGCGGTGGCGACGCCGTCGGCCGGGCAGTTGGGATCGATTCCGTCGCAGGTCTCGGCGACGTCGCAGACGTCGGCCGATGGCCGGCAGACGACGAACGCGCCCGCGACGCTGTCGGGCGGACAGTCGTCGCCGACGCCGTCGCAGGTCTCGTCGACGTCGCACGCGCCCACGCCGGGACGGCAAATGGCAGTGCTCTTCACATCGGCCGGGCAGGCGGATGCAATGCCGTCGCAGGTCTCGGCCAGGTCGCACACCCCCGCAGCGGCACGACAGGTGGTGCCGGCGGGCGACACCCCGTCGGCGGGGCAGTCGTCGCTGGCGCCGTCGCACGTCTCGGCTGCGTCGCAGAGGTCGGCCGCGCCACGACACACGGCGGTGCTCTTCTGATCGGCCGGACACGCGGCGCTCGACCCGTCGCAGCTCTCGGCGACGTCGCAGACACCGGCCGCCGCGCGACACTCGGTGCCGGCGGCGACGAAGCCGTCGGCCGGGCAGGTGGGATCGACGCCGTCGCAGGATTCGGCGACGTCGCAGACGTCGGCCACCGGACGGCAGACGACGAAGGCGCCCGCCACGCTGTCGGGCGGGCATTGCGTGCCGACGCCGTCGCACGTCTCGGCGAGGTCGCAGGCGCCCGCCGCCGGGCGGCACACCGTGGCGGCCGGCACGATCTCGTCTGGCGGACAATCGTCACCGACGCCGTCGCAGCTCTCGGCGGCGTCGCAAAGGTCGCTCGCCGGGCGGCAGACCGCCGTGCTCTTCTCATCGACAGGGCAGGCGATGTTGGCGCCGTCGCACGCCTCGGCGAGGTCGCACACGCCGGCGGACGCGCGGCACGGCGTGCCGGCGAGGGCGGCGGCGTCGGCGGGGCAGGTGTCGCTCACGCCGTCGCAGGTCTCCTCGACGTCACAGACGTCGAAGGTCGGCCGGCAGACGGCCGTGCTCTTCTGATCGGCGGGGCAATCGGCGGTCGCACCGTCACACATCTCGGTGCGATCGCACTCACCGGCAGCCGGCCGGCACTCGGTGGCCGGATCGGCGAAGCCGTCGACCGGGCAGTTCGGATCGACCCCGTCGCACGTCTCGGCCACGTCGCAGACGCCGGCCGCGGGCCGGCAGACGACGAACGCGCCGGCCACGCTGTCGGCCGGGCAGTCCGTCCCGACGCCGTCGCAGGCCTCGGCGACGTCACACGCGCCGGCCGCGGGACGACAGAGCGTGAAGGCTCCGGCCACGCTGTCGGGCGGGCAGGCGCTTCCGATGCCGTCGCAGGTCTCCGCAATGTCGCACCCCCCGGCGGCGGCGCGACAGGTCGTGCCCGCGCTGGCGAGGACGTCGGCTGGACAGTCGTCGCTCACGCCGTCACAGACCTCGGCCGCGTCACACAGATCCACTCCCGGCCGGCAGACGGCCGTGCTCTTCGCGTCGGCTGGGCAATCGGCGCTCGCGCCGTCGCACGCCTCGGCGAGGTCGCACACGCCGGCCGCCGCGCGACACTCGGTGCCGGCGGCGACGAAGCCGTCGGCCGGGCAATCGTCGGCGACGCCATCGCAGGTCTCCGCGACGTCGCAGTCGCCGGCCGCGGGACGGCAGGTGCTGGCGCTCTTCTGGTCGGCCGGGCAAGCGGTGCCAGCGCCGTCGCACGTTTCGGCGAGGTCGCACACGCCGGCCGCCGCGCGGCAGGTCGTGCCGGCGGTGGCGACCGCATCGGCCGGGCAGTCGACGCCGACGCCGTCGCAGGTCTCGTCGGCGTCGCAGAGATCGACCGCGGGGCGACAGATGACGAAGGCGCCGCCCACACTGTCGGGCGGACACGCCGTGCCGCTACCGTCGCACGCCTCGGCGAGGTCGCACACGCCGGCGGCAGGGCGGCAGGTGGCGCCGGCGGCGGCGACGCCGTCGGCCGGACAATCGTCACTCACACCGTCGCAGGTCTCGTCGACGTCGCAGACGTCGACGCCCGGGCGGCAGACGGCGGTGCTTTTCTGATCTGCGGGGCAGGCGGTGCCGCTGCCGTCGCAGGTCTCGGCCAGATCGCACACGCCCGCCGCGGCGCGACACGTGGTGCCGCTCGACGCGACATCGTCGGCCGGGCAGTCGTCGCCCACGCCGTCACACGTCTCGTCCACGTCGCAGACGTCGACGGCCGCGCGACAGAGCGCCGTGCTCTTCGCATCGGCCGGGCACGCGGTACCGGCTCCGTCGCAGCTCTCGGCGAGGTCGCACACCCCGGCCGAGGGGCGGCAGACGACGAACGCGCCGGCCACGCTGTCGGCCGGGCAATCGTCGCCCACGCCGTCGCAAGTCTCGTCGACGTCGCAGACATCGACGGCCGGACGGCAGGTGCTCGTGCTCTTCGCATCGGCCGGGCACGCGGTGCCGGCCCCGTCACAGGTCTCTTCGAGATCGCACACGCCGGCGGCCGCGCGACAGGTCGTTCCGCTCGCTGCGAGGTCGTCGGTGGGGCAATCGTCGGCGACGCCGTCGCAGGTCTCGTCCACGTCACAGACGTCCACGGCGGGGCGGCAGACGCTGGTGCTCTTGGCGTCGGCCGGGCACGCGGTGCCGACGCCGTCGCAGCTCTCGGCCAGGTCGCAGATGCCGGCCGAACCGCGGCAGACGACGAACGCGCCGGCCACGCTGTCGGCGCGGCAGTCGTCACCGACGCCGTCGCAGACCTCGTCGACGTCACAGACGTCGACGGCCGGGCGACACGTGCTCGTGCTCTTCGCGTCCGCCGGGCAGGCAGTGCCGCTGCCGTCGCAGGTCTCGGCGACGTCGCACACGCCGGCCGCCGCGCGACAGGTGGTGCCGCTGGGCGACACGGCGTCGGCCGGGCAATCGTCGTTCACGCCGTCGCAGGTCTCGTCGACGTCGCAGACGTCCGCGGCCGGGCGGCAGAGGCTCGTGCTCTTGGCATCGGCCG